>Ga0209518_1000677_pt1 | contig 42217 bp, 38 predicted proteins | sample RifGroB1_FD_183993 | JGI IMG/M metagenome (GOLD analysis project Ga0209518, IMG submission 183993) | Groundwater microbial communities from Rifle, Colorado, USA - Groundwater B1 (SPAdes) (version 2) | ecosystem: Environmental > Aquatic > Deep subsurface > Groundwater | place: Rifle, Colorado...
ATCCGGAATCTTGCCGTTAACGATCATTTTTTCAATTCTTTTTGAGGCGCTGTCAAGCTGTGCGGGATCGTTTGCGTCGATGGAAGCCAAAATATCGTAAATTTTTTTAACGATATCGTTTTCCTTTAAAAAGAGATCGTACGCTTTAATTGTAATTGCAAAACCGTTCGGAACGGGAAATCCCGCCTGGGTCATTTCACCCAAATTTGCGCATTTCCCCCCAACTAGAGGGGTATCATTCTTATCTATATCCTTGAAGAAAACGGTTATCGGTTGGGCAGACATATATCCATTATATAGTTAATGCACGGGTTGAGAAAGGGATTCTTTGAGTTTGATTATCCAAGGCTCCGGACCCGGATCTTCTCCATTTAAAAACGAAATGTTTAAGGCAACCCATGCCGCGAAATGGGGAATTTCCAAACTTTGAGTCAATTTAGTTTTCCCCTGAAGTTTGAATCCTCCGTATTTCAGTTTTTGGGTATCGAATAGCTCTTTGGTAACTTCGATTCTTTTTTTGACCCTTTCGTTATAAAAATCGCTTTCAAAAAAAAGATAATAAATATTTTGAAAAAGATTCTTTGGGTATAGGGTAGCTTCTACCAAATGATGGTCCAGCTCCGGTAAATCAAAATAAACGGCGAAAGTACGGCCTATTTCGTTTATTACATTCCTGCCCGCATGCACCGCGCCCAAAAGCGGCCTTGCCCCTATCAATACGGGAAGTGAAGTAACAAAATTGGCGGCAACCCCCTTGGCGTCCCAGCTTTTTCTGATTTCGGTAAGTTCATTAACCGACTCTTCAAACTTTTCCGGGGTAAGATTAATTAACCCCGCTTTTGACATCAGTCCCGCCAAACCCCCCAGGGAAACTCCCAATGCAGACTTGGGATAGCCGGAAGGATTTGTTGTGGGAGTCAAAATTGCCCCGGGAATTTCCCCATTTTCTATCATCTCGCCGATTTTTCCTCCGGTAGCAATGCCGACTATTTGCATCCCGAGCTTTTTTGCAGCCTCAACCCCCGAAAGAGTCTCCTCGGTATTACCCGAGTAGCTGTTGGCTATTAAAACCCAGTCTTTATCTATAAATGCGGGCAAACCGTAGTCGTTATAGACAACAATTTCGCAGTTTGATTCGGATTCATAGATTCCGGCAATAATTCTTCCTGCCAGAGAGGACCCTCCCATGCCGCTTATTACCACCTTTTTCGAAGTAAATTGAGGAATATCCGCGGTATATGCCTGTCCCCAAGATTCTTTAAGCTGATCCGGAAAAAGCGTTAGTGCCTTTTCGATTCCAAGTGTGTCATTCATATAAGTATGATTATGCTCCCGATCTGATTATAGCTAAAACTTCGTCTCTTTTAACCTCCATTAGATCTTTTGACTTTGCCTCAAGGGTCAGACGCAAAAGGGATTCGGTGTTTGACGGGCGTACCACAAAGCGGAAGTCGCTGTATTCAACCGCCACGCCGTCAAGTCTTGAGACATTGCCGTCCGCATACTTTTCGGCTATTTCTTCCATTTTGCCTTCTTTATCAGTTACTTCAGTATTGATTTCGCCGGAAATAAAATATTTATTGATTACAGGTTGAATTACTTCGGAAAGCTTTACGTCATTTTCGGTTAAAAACTCCAGTATTTGCATAACGGGGATCATTCCGTTATCCGCATACCAAAAATCCCTAAAGTAGGTGTGGCCGCTGCTTTCGGTTGCGTAAAGAGCATTTACCTCGCGCATTTTTTCCTTGATATACGAATGCCCGACTTTGGAAATAACCGGTTCGCCGCCGTTTTCCTTAATAGCGTCGATAAGAGCCCATGTATAGCGGGGGTCATAAATAATTTTTTCTTTGGGATATTTTTTCAACATCTGCTTGATTAGCACCGTATTTAGGTAGTAAGGTTCCGCAAAAAGCCCTCCGTCCGCGCAGAAGAAAACCCTGTCCGCGTCGGCGTCCCAGGCAATTCCGAAGTCTGCTTCGGACGATTTTACAAGCTCGGATATTTCAATTCTATTGTCCGGTATGAAAGGGTCGGGTCTTCCTTTGGGAAAAGTTCCGTCGGGTTCGTCGTTAAGTCCTATTATTTCGATGGGCAGCTTCCCCCTTTCGACAATTTTTCTAAACATTACCCCGGCATAGCCAAAGTTGGGGTTTATAACCACTTTAAAATGCTTTATGTCTTTAAGCTTAAGCCAGCTTAAAATGTAATCGACATAATCGTCGTCGATATTGAGTTTGCGTATTTTCCCTTTGGTTTCGGATTTTACAAATTCGTCTTTTACGATGAGGTCGCGTATTTGCGAAATTCCGTCCTCAAATGTTAAGGGGATTACTTTTTCCCTTATCATCTTGAAACCATGAAACTCGGGGGGGTTGTGGGAGGCCGAGGACTGTATCCCTCCGGCAAAACCGTAATTACCTACAGCAAAGTAATACATGTCCGTGGAAATGAGGCCGATGTCGACAACATCCACCCCCGAATCCGTCAAACCCTCGGCGACTTTCATCTTTAGTTCTTCGGAATGAAGCCGGACGTCGTTTCCGACAACAACTTCCCCTTTGGGTTTGATAAATTCCGCATACGCCTGGCCGATTTTATAGGCAAGCTCGGGGGTAATACTATCCGGATAAATTCCTCTTACGTCATATGCTTTGAAAATTGAGGGGTCAATTGTCATTTAGATGAATTTACCAAATTCATATTTGGTCAAGCCATGCTTATTCTAATTGCTTGATAATAAGAAGGTCAAGTTCCGATACCAAATCGGCTTTGGAAGTTTTAACTTTAATGTCTATTTCTGCAAGGCTTTCTATTAAAAATATTAGTTTGTCTGCCGTAAATTTTGACGAATGTGCTTTCAATTTTCCCACTCTCCAATCGGGATAGGGGAGGGATTTTGCATCAATCTTTACCCAGTAAAGATCCCTGAAAAGTTTTGCAATTAAAGTAAAAATGAATTCGGGCGCCTCCTTTTCCAGAAGCATTCTCAGTTTTGTGATAGTTTTAGCGGAATTTCCCGGATATATTCCGTCCAAAAAGTTCCAAAGAATTACCGGTAATTTAAATTCTTCTACTTTTATGTCTTTGGGAAGGGATTTAAGAGTGGCCTGGGGGATATAACCTTCGTGATAGATAATTAAGTTCCCCGCCAAGTCCCCAGACTTTTTTTTGAGCCAGTCGGTTTCAATCCTACCCAATTTTTTTATGTCCCTGAGAATAAAAAAACGCTCCGCTCCGAAAAGAGACGGGGCACTAAGTTCCTCCCGGATGGACAGACTGCGGCTATCAAGGAATGCCACTTCCCAGCTTCTGCTTTTGGCGGTTTCCGTGAATTTGGTAAGCCTTCCGTAAAGCTTTCTTTCGTCATCTCCATGCAAAACTATTATTTTCATATATTGTACGACTATGTGTCGGTGTCTGATGAACCCTTACCGCTCAGATTTTCAAAGTATCTCTGAATAAGCTCGTCAACTTTACCCCGGAAATTTCCTTTGCCGTGCCTTGTGTGCGGCAAAAGGGCCCCAGAAAAATTTTTAGGTATGTGCCCTATCTCGTGAAGAAGCACTTTGTCCTGATCCTTATGGGACAATTTGTCAAAATAGCGGGAGATAACTTCAATAATATACGCGGGCTCAACTTGAAGTGCGTTCTGCCAAATTTTCGGTAAGCCCCAGGTTCTTGCGTAAGCACGGGATTTGGATCCTACGGACCTATAGAAGAAAAGTCTTTCCCCCAAGACATAATCAAGATCCAGGTTCTCCATCAAACGGAGAACGCGGGCTTTAATGTCAGGCGCTTCCTGCCACTCAAACTTTGAATACTTCCGTCCCTTCCTTAACCGCCTCATTAGTCTTCAATCCTATCACATCTCCTTTGCCTGCGGAATCCTTCTTTTCGTGTTCTATCTGGATAGATTCGACTTTCTGTTCAAAAAGATCCTCACCCCCGCGGATAAACTTAATGTTATCCCCGACACTCAAAGTGCCGTCAAGATCAATTATGGCAACACTTAGCTTATCGTAGTAATGAGAAACTTTTCCGACTTTAAACAATTTCTTTCACCCCCTCCCCTATTTTAAATGCGTGAGTCAAGGCTACTGCCAATGCATCGGCTGCGTTATCAAAATGTGTCTTTTTGTGGGCTTCACTTTTGACACGACTGCCCAATATTTTTCTCAGATGTTGCTGTACTTCTTTTTTGTTGGCTCTGCCGTTACCCGTAATCATTTTTTTAACCGTTCCCGGTGCGTATTCTTCGACTTTGACTTTTGCTTTTGAGGCGGCAAGAAGCATTACTCCCTGGGCTTGCCCCACTGCAATAACAGTTTTTGCGTTTGTGGCAAAGAAAATTTTTTCAAAGACAAAAACATCGGGCTTGTGTTTTTTTATAAGTCTGAGGGTTTCTTCAAAAATAAAATCCAGACGGGTTTCCTTAAGAAGTTTTTTGTCCGTTTCTATTAGGCCCCAATCGACAACCTCGTTTCCTTTCCCGTTTAAATTAACAAGGCCAAATCCTGTTGTGGCGGTCCCTGGATCTATGCCTAATATAAGCATTGCTTAGTCTAACACAAAAAAACACGGGCAGGTATTACTCCTAAAAATCAAAAATTTATTAAAGTCCCCGTGAGGACAAAATTTGATTTCAGGTACCTGCCCGATAATTTGAAAGAGTGCCACAAACACCTTATCCGACCGCATCATCTTTGGTCAGGCAGTGTCTATGACACTCAAGTTTAGCGAATGCCTATCAGCCATGTGCACACCTCTGTACACGTACTCGGGTACTCAATCGGCCGACCGAGTTGTGACGCAGCACTCGCCAAAAGCGGACGAAGGGACTCGAACCCTCAAATCTTCTTCTTAGCTAGAAGATGCTCTACCTCTGAGCTACGTCCGCGTACGAAAAGTAAATGAACTAAGGCGCTGCCAGGAATTGAACCCGGGATCTCCTTGACTGCCGTCAAGGCGACTTATCAGACTCGTCCACAGCGCCAAATGCCGATGCAAGGGTTCGAACCTTGAACCTACCCTTGTAAGGGGTTGCTCTTCCACTTCGAGCTCCACCGGCGTTCTTATTGAGATTTCAAATGAACAGACCGATATTTTACCAATAAAAACACTATTGTCAAATACTTCGCCCATAGTGGTGACTTACTTCTTTCCCTTTTTCGCTGATTTTTTTGAAATCAGGAAGATGTAAATGATATCGAGTATCCCCATGGTGTGAACCAAGAGTAGAACTATAAACCAACCTTTGCTGTCATTCTTGGCCGCTTTCCAAAGAGCCCACCCCATCCAAAAAACGCTCCAAAGTGCAACGGGAATCAGGAAAGCGCTCAACCATCCGGCGAGTACCCCGGGGAAAAATACGCTTGTAGCATCAAAACCTCCGTAGTTATACATTAAGTTTCACCCCCTTCCCGTTTAACTTTAATACTTGGCGGAATGTTCTGCAAGAAGTTTTTTTACTTAGTTTTTTAAATCCTTACTGAAGATGCCTATCGGGCTTTCCGGGCACGCTTGGGTGGCTTTGCCTCTCCGCTTTTTATCCTAAGAGCGGCTCTTTTGAAAATCATTTCTATTTCGGTCGGGGCTTTTTTACGGGTATAGTATAGCTTGGCTCTTTTAACTCCTTCGATTCCTCTTTTTACAACGACTATTTTATCAATTGTGGGTAAATTAACGGGGAAGATCCTTTCTATGCCTATTCCTGCTTCTCCCATTCTTCTGACGGTGAATGTCTTACCGGGCTCCCTGCCTTTTATGCCTATAACCATTCCTTCAAACGTAGCTTCACGGGTTTTGTCTCCGTCGCTGATTTTCTGAACGACACGCACACGGTCTCCAATCCCGAACTCAACATCTCTGATTGTGATTTTCAGTGCCATAAGCCTGTATTGTACAGAAAAACGCCGCCAGCTTCAAGCGGCCTTATTAATGTCCGCCATTCTCGACTATTTCCGAAATCTGTTTGGCAAGAGTCTCGTTCCAAACGATCGTGAACGGTATTTTTACTCTTCTGCCGCCTTCAAATACCAGGAATGCGGTTTGGTCTCCAAGGTTTTGCGTAAGAAGTGTTTTTAACCTCTTAAGCGCGTTCGTGTCGGAACTTTTCGGAATTTTTATAAAAACTTCTTTCTTTTTTGCATGGCTTAAACTGGATATTGTTTCTATAGACTCGACCAGTACAGCGGGAGTTTCGTCCCGGCTGTCAACTTTCCCTATGACAAGAAGCGGTTGTCCCTCGACCCAGAAATCTCTTGAGGCTTTGAAAACTTTCGGGAAAATTACAAGCTCCAGTGTTCCTGTTCCGTCGTCAAACTTTGCAAAAGCCATTTCCGCCCCTGTTTTTCTGGTTATTATCACTTTAACCTCGGTAATTACTCCGGCTACCCTGACCATTTCAGAATAAAGCTCAGAAGAGGTAATTTCAAAAATTTTATGTGTTGATTGAAACTGCAGGGGTCCGATAATTTCGGCTATCGGTTTTGCCGAAAGGGAAAATCCCAAAAGCTGGCGTTCCAAAGACTCAAGATAATCATCGGAAAACTCCTGAATGTTTGTCAGGGTGATTACGCTGGCTGCCTCCGTTTTTTTCAGATCCCCCGTTGCAAAAAGTCCCTGCTGACTGTCGTCACCTTTCGGTTTGACGACTTTTTCCCTTATTGATTCCATGGAAGCCAGGAGGGCGGCTCTGGAACCAAAGGCGGACATTGCCCCGACTTTAATAAGACTTTCAAGAACTTTCTTATTTACTTTTCTGGCATCAACCCTTGACAGAAAGTCGGCAAATGACAGGAATTTCTTGCTTCCCCTAACTGAAAGGATTGCTCCGATTGCCGCTTCTCCTACGTTTTTAACGGCGGAGAGTCCAAACCTTATCCCTTTCCCGTTCAGTGAATTTTTTTCCGGAACTATGGTAAACCCGACTTCCGATTCATTGATATCGGGAGGTAAAACCTTAATTTTCATCCTGACGCATTCGTTTATGGCGGCGGTAACTTTTTCCTTATCATCGCTTTCCGCGGTTAAAAGGGCCGTCATATATTCAACCGAATAGTTGGCTTTCATATAGGCCGTCTGGTAGGCAACCATTCCGTATGAAGCGGCATGGGCTTTATTAAAGCCGTAAGACTGGAAGGGCTCAAAAAGTTTCCAGAGCTGTTCGGCAAACTCCTCCGTTTGGCCGTTGGCCACAATTCCTTTTTTAAACTTTTCCATCTGGGCAGCCATTTCTTCGGGAATTTTTTTACCGACCGCTTTTCTGAATTTATCGGCTTCTTCCCAGGTGTATCCGGCCAGGTCCAGTGCACAGAAGAGCAAATCATCCTGATAGACGATGAGGCCGTAGCTTTTCCCCAAAAACTTTTCCATTCGGGGATCAAGATATTTAATCAGCTTTGGGTTATGCTTTCTTCTGATATATTCCGGGATTTGGGAAATCGGCCCGGGTCTATAAAGAGCCACCATGACCATCAGGTCCTCTATTTGGGTAGGTTTTAGTTCCGTCAAATATTTTGTCATTCCTCCGCTGGCCAGCTGGAAAACTCCCATTGTTTCCCCTTTTGCCAGCATTTCAAAGGTTTTCTTATCATCAAGTGGAATTGTGTGAAGGTCCACTGTAATACCCAGGCGTTTTTTTACTATGTCTACGGCAGCCCCGAGAATGGACAGATTTCTTATCCCCAGGATATCAAATTTGATAAGCCCCACGTCCTCGCAGGCATGCATCTCATACTGGGTAATTATTTTTTCTCCCGAAGGTTCTTTTTGTACCGGGGTAAAATCGGTTATCGCACTCGGTGCTACCACAACACCGGCCGCGTGAACCGAAATGTGCCTTGCGTTGCCTTCTATCTGAATGGCCAGATCCAGAACTTTTTTGGTGTCTGCATCCGTATCGTATAAGGTTCTAAGATCCAAAACCTCATCCAATGCAGCCGGGATGGTTATGGGAAATCCCTGCTTTGGAGGCGGAATCATTTTTGCAATCCTGTCGCCTACCGAGTAAGGAAATCCCAATACTCTCGCAACGTCCCTAACCGCGGCTCTACTTAACATTCTTCCGAAGGTACAGACTTGGGCAACTTTATCCTTGCCGTATTTCTCTGTAATGTAGCTTATTATCTCTTCCCTTCTGTCGTCGGCTACGTCAAAGTCTATATCGGGGGGGCTTGGTCTGAAGGGATTTAAAAACCTTTCAAACGGCAAGTAATATTTAAGTGGGTTAACCGTGGTAATACCCAATACATACGAAACAAGGCTCCCCGCGGCCGAACCCCTTGTATTTGTGATGATTCCCCGGGAATTTGTCCAATTCGCCAAATCGCGGATTATTAAAAAATAAGGGGCATAGCCTTTTGTACAAATAATATCAAGCTCATACTCCAAACGGTCTTTGGTTTCTTTGTCGGGTTTGGGAATTTTTTTTATCAGACTTTCCCTTGCAAGAGCGTTAAGCTGTTCGTTGGGGGTAACTCCTCCCGGAATCGGAAATTTAGGGAAAAACCATTTTCCCAGGGTAATTTCAAAATCGCACTTATCGGCAATTTTGACCGTGTTTTCCAATGCATCGGGAACATCGGAAAAAAGCCCTGACATTTCCTCGGGGCTTCTAACGTAAAAGGTTTGTGCGTCTATGTAGCGCATTCTTTTAGTGTCCGTAATCACCTTGCCTGTTGCCACACATACCAAAACGTCCTGTGCCAGGGCGTCGGCGGGTTTTATGTAATGCGCGTCGTTTGTTGCCACAAGGGGTACACCCATTCCTCTACTTAGTTTAATAATGCCCTGGTTCCACTTTTTTTCCTGATCATCCATCTCTTTAAGAGACGTTTTTATCCCGGGGTCTTCGGCTTTTTCTATCCAATTTCCGAATTCATGTCTTTGGATTTCGAGATAGTAATCCTTGCCGAAAACGTCCAGGTACCACTCGATGGTCTTTTTCGCATTAGCAGGTTCATCATTAATGATTGCCTGTCCCACTTCTCCCATAGGGCAGGCCGATGTACAAATTAAGCCTTTGGAATATTTTTCCAGTGTTTCCCTGTCAAACCTCGGGCGGTAGTAGTACCCATTTAAATGTGCAATCGAGGAGAGTTTCATTAAGTTCTGGTAGCCTTCATTGTTTTTTGCCAAAAGGATCAAATGGTAATTGCGAAGTTCTCCTCTTGCGGGCTTATCCGTCAGTTTTCCTTGAGTGATATATCCTTCCATGCCCAAAATGGGTTTAACTTCCTGCTTTTTGGCCTCTTTATAAAATTCAATTTCGCCGTACATCACTCCGTGATCCGTTACGGCAATAGAATCCATTCCGTTTTCTTTGACATGATTTAAAAGCCTTTTGATGTTACTGAGGCCGTCAAGAAGCGAATACTCTGTGTGAACATGAAGATGAACAAATTTAGACATTATTTTGCTTCTAAAACAAGGTCCCTGCCCTTGTTCTTTGCTTCATACATGGCCTTGTCAATTCTTTCAAGAAATTCCTCGGCGGTTTCTTTCCCGTCCCATAAACCTACACCCACGCTTACCGTTTGACGGATTTCCTTTTGCCCGACTCTGAAATTCGTTCCGGATACCGCTTCCCTGATTTCTTCCCCGCGTAACTTCAAACTTTCCAAATCGGTGTACCCGGGTAGTACTACAACAAACTCGTCTCCTCCGTATCTTGCTACAAAGCCGTCGGTATTAATTCTTGTTTTATTGGTCAAAACCCTTGCTACCCCTCTTATCACGGAGTTGCCCGCTTCGTGCCCGAATGTATCGTTTATTTGTTTAAAATTGTCCATATCAACCCAAATGAGGGCAAGCTTTTTATCTTTGTCCTTGGTTCTTTCTTCCAGCTCTTTCATTAAAAAGCCGTAATTATGAAGCCCCGTTAAAACGTCACGGATACTCTCGGTTTTTAATTTCTCAACCTCCTCGAATGTGTCCAGAACGGATTTGCCGATTTTTTCGTCGGAAAGAACCTTTCTTCCTTCTTCGGTTCCTCCTATTTTTATATTGGCCTCCCGGGCGGCTTCATATGATAAATCGGTTTTTGTGTCAGCCATTTTCAAGTTTTCCCAGTAATTTTTCTCTGACCATTTGCGTATTTCCCGTTCCTTTTAACTTCTTTTGTACCATTCCGATTAAAAATCCGACAACTTCTCCCTTGCCGTTTTGGAAGTCCTGGACGGCTTTATGATTCTCGCCGATTACCTCGCTTACCGCAACCTCCGTTTCGGATTGGGTAGCATATTCTACACCAGTAAGTTCCAGAATTTTTTTAATTAGGCCCCCCGGCTCCGGGTAATTGGCGTCCATCTTTTTATTTACCATCAGGTCCGCAATTGTTTTTGCGGAAAACGTTTGTCCTTTGCCGAGCTTAACGGCCTCCTCAAAATAGTCGGGTCTCTTTCTATCCGAAACCAAAATTTCGGCAAAATCTTCCGGTAAATTGTATTCCTCCTTAAACCTTTTTCTCTTTTCCTCCGGAAGTTCGGGAATCTGCGATTTAAGATCCGTGATTTGCGATTCGGAAAATCTCATGGGTGGCAAGTCCGGTTCGGGGAAATATCGGTAGTCGTGTGCTTCTTCTTTGGTCCTTTGAGAAAACGTCGTTTGTTTAACTTCGTCGTAACCGCGTGTTTCCTGGACAATTTTTTCTCCATCCGCAAGAAGTTTTTCCTGCCTGATAACTTCCGCTCTTATGGCTTTTTCCAAAAACCTGAATGAATTTATGTTTTTTATTTCCACTTTGTAATCGGGAATTGTTCCGTCCCGCGAAAGAGAGATATTGGCTTCAAGCCTCATTGAGCCTTTTTCCATATCGGCGTTACTTATCCCAAGGTAACGGGCAACAAGCTGAACTTCCTTTAGAAAGTCAATGACACTCCGTCCGTCATGAAATTCCGGCTCGGTTACCATCTCCATTAAAGGAACGGAGCTTCTGTTGAAGTCGATAAGGGAGGATTTAACTCCGTCAACGGTTTCGTGAACTAGTTTGCCGGTATCCTCCTCCAGGTGGATTCTTCTTATGTTCACCCGGAATTTACCGCTTCCGCAAACGGGAAGGTCGTATTGGGAAATCTGATAGCCTTTGGGTAAATCGGCATAGAAATAGTGCTTTCTGTCAAATTTTGAAAACATGTTTATGGAACAGCCCAAAGCTAGCCCGAATTTTATGACGGATTCTACCGCCTCGCGGTTAATGAGGGGAAGAGCCCCGGGAAGTCCCAGGCAGACAGGACAAACCTGGGTGTTGGGTTTTTTGGCAAAATGATCGGCGTGGCAACCGCAAAAAAGCTTCGATTTTGTGGAAAGCTCTATATGAACTTCAAGCCCTATTACCGGTTTATAATTTTTTTGTTCCATTATTTAAAAAGTCGTCCCCGAATCTTCTTGATATGAAATATGCGGAAATACCCAGGACGGAAAACATCAGAATTAAAATTCTTATTCCCAAAGCCTCTATGATTGAGCCTGAAAATATTACGGGAAGTACCGATGCGGCGGTAACCAAAAACCAGTAATTTCCAAATACCCTTCCCCTAAGATCTCTGGGGGTGGATTCCTGCAAAAATGTCTGCGAGGGAATCACAACTCCGACAAAAGTAAGTCCGATTATCGCAAACGATATGAAAGTCGAAATAACCCTTACGGAATATGGTAAAAGCGGGATTACAAAAGTGAAAAGGAAAAGGAATATTCCTAAAAGCAGGAGGCTATTTTCTATAACTTTTTTCTTGCGCCATCCTCTGGCTATGAGCCTTGGCAGGGAAAGAACACCGACGATTGCACCCACTCCTGCCGGAACAAGTATGTAAATACCCGTCGTATAAAGAGACAGGTTTAGAAGGTCCTTGGCAATTGAAGGCACGGCAATTACCGCCACCTGTACCAAAACCTGAAAAATAATAAGAAGGGAGAAGGGTGCCAGAATATTTCTTTCCCCTTTTATAAATTTGTAACCTTCCAGTATTTTTCCGAAAAAGCCGGTGACCGCAAGTTCAAATGTTTGAGGGGCATCATAACCCGGGACCATCTTGGGCAGGAATAACGTACTCAAAAAAGCGATGAAAAGAAGTAACGAACAAAGAAGAAGCGTGGTTTCAAATCCAAGTAAGGCCAAAAGAAATCCTGCTACCCCGAAACCCAAAACCATTGACCCCTGCTGGGTCAGCAAAAAGAGGCTGTTTCCCTGGGCAAACCTTTCTTTCGGCAAAAGTGTGGGGACGCTTGCGGACTCCGCGGGTACGTAAAATTGGTTCAGAAGCGAATAAATAAAAACAACTTCAAATAATACAAATATATTTTCAGGGTGGGCAACCGCAAAAATAAGTATCGTCAAACCTTGCAAAAAATTTGCTACGATGAGCATTTTCCTGCGGTCCACGATATCCGCCGTGGCCGAGGCAAAAGGACCGACCAAGATTGCGGGGAGAGAGTATGCAACCCAAAGAAATGATGTGGAAAGTGCCGATCCGGTTTTGTCAAAAAGCCAGATCAAAAAAACAAAGTTCATTATGTTTATTGACAATTGGGATGTTATCTGCGAGATCCACAAATACCTGAATTGTTTATTCAGTAGTACCGGTTTAAATTCTTTCAACATTTTTTATTTTAAAGCTACTTTAGGTTCAAAAGAAATAGCATCGTGATATTTTTTGCCCAAGTCAAATAAGTTATTTTCCGAAAAACGGGGTCCCATTAATTGAAATCCGAGAGGCAAACCCTTTTTGGAAAACCCGGAAGGAATAGCCAAAGACGGTATTCCCGAAAGGTTGGCGGTAGCAGCGTAAATATCCGTCAAATACATGGAAAGGGGGTCACTGGTTTTTTCTCCCAGGTTAAAAGGCGGGGTCGGGGCAACGGGTGCAATCATTGCATCCACCTCACCAAAGACTTTTTCCGTCTCCTGACATATTTTAGTCCGGACTTTCATTGCGGTCAGGTAGTAAGCCTCATAATAGCCGGACGACAAAACATAAGTCCCCAGCATTATTCTTCTTTTTGCCTCATCCCCGAAAGCCTCCCTTGAATTCCCGTATCTTATGCCGTCAAACCTCCCCAGGTTGGAAGAAACCTCGGCAGGCTGAATAATGTAATAGCAGGAAATTGCATACTTTGTTGACGGCAGGGATACTTCCTTAAACTCGACTCCCTCACTTTTAAATATTTTGACAGCTTCGTCGATTGTTTTTTGAATTTCCGGGTCAATGCCGTCCACAAAGAATTCTTTGGGAATTCCAATCTTATATTTAGACTTTATAGCCTGTGCTTCGTGGTCAACAACCGTACTGTCATGCCCGTCCCCGCCTTTAATCACGTTAAAAACCGTTTCGACATCCCCAACGGTGTGGCCCAACGGGCCCACTGAGTCTAAAGAAGATGCCATGGCGATGACTCCGTAACGGGAGACGGCTCCGTAGGTCGGCTTAAGGGAAACCAGATACCCGTAATTTGCCGGCAGTCTTATCGATCCGCACGTATCGGTTCCGGTCGTTACCAAACACATATTTGCGGAAAGGGCTGCGCCGGACCCGCTTGAAGATCCTCCCGGAGTGCATCCTCTATTCCAAGGGTTTTTTGTCGGACCAAAGTCCGAATTTTCACCGCTGCTGCCATGGGCCCAGGCATCACAATTAAGCTTTCCCAGGGTAATCCCTCCCGCTTCCTCAATTCTTTTAACGGCTGTTGCCGAATATGGGGGGATATAACCTTCCAATACTTTGGATCCTGCGGTGGTTCTGATGCCCTTCGTCATAAAAATGTCCTTGTACCCCGTAACCACGCCGGCAAGGGGTAATTTTTTTTCGGATTTGTCTATTTCCTTGGCTTTTTTATATGCATCTTCCTCGGAAACGGTTAAGAAGATGTTGTATTCTTTATTGTACTTATTTATCCTCTCCAAATATGAATCGGTAAGCTCAACCGCCGAAAACTTCTTTTCGATAAGCCCTTTTTGCGTTTCTTTTATTGTTAATGGTAAATCCATAGACTTTAATTATTTGTCGCTCCGGTCTGCCAAGATGGCCCCCACTTTAAAATAACCGTTATAAAGCTTGTCGCTTCCTCCCGTCGCGTCATCAACCGAAAGAGTATTGGCGGAATCAACCTCGTCCTGCCTAAACACATTTGTAAGCCCCGTAACCTGAGCGGTGGGTTCGACTCCTTCCGTATTAACCTCCTTAAGCTGTCCGATATACTCAACCACGCTCGTCAGCTGCGGAAGAAATTTTTTTATTTCGGAGTCACTCAGAGTAAGTTGTGCCAGTTTTGCAATGTGAAGAACTTCGTCTTTTGTTAGCTTGGACATTTCTTAGTAATAATATAGCCAAATTTATATTTTCACAAGAAGTTAAGCCATACTTTTTAACGCTTTTATTCTTTCGGGAATGGGAGGGTGCGTATTAAAAAGACCCGCGAAAGTTGCTACTGCTTTATTTGAACTCTTTTTAAACGGATTAACTATATAAAGGTGTGCGGTGGCCTTATTCGCAGCCTCAAGGGGTTCAGTGTCCGATGCAATTTTTTCAAGAGCCGAAATTAATCCCTGGGGTTGACGTGTAATTCCTACCGATCCGGCATCGGCAGTAAACTCCCTCCTTCGGGAAATCGCAAGCTGAATTAATTGGGCGATAATGGGAGATAAAATTGCAAAAATGATCCCCACAATAATCATTATTGCTCCCAAACTTCCGCTGTCGCTGTCGCGGTTTCTGCCTCCCCCAAAAAATCTGACCCTTAAAAACCAATCGCCAAGGAGTGCAACCAATCCAACCATGACGGAAACAACGGACATCAAACGTATATCGTAATTTCTTATATGTGATATCTCATGGGCCATCACTCCTTCAAGTTCGGTCCTGTCCAGTTTTGAAAGAAGCCCTGTGGTCACGCAAATTACCGCATGCTCCGGGTCACGCCCCGTGGCAAAGGCATTCGGTGCAGAATCTTCTATAACATATAGCTTAGGCTTGGGAATCCCGGCACCGATGGAAAGGTTTTCGGCAACCTGTGTGAAAAGCCTGTCTTCCTGTGGATTGGCACGTCTGGCCCCGGAAATTCCGAGAACTATTTTATCCGAGTAATAATAACTGAAAAAACTGGAGATGCCGGATACTATAAAGGCCATTCCGAAATAACCGAGTCCTCCTGGTTGATAACCCATGTAATAACCAAAAGCGTTTGTAAGAATGTAAACTGCCAAAAATACAAACACGACAAACCCCGCTACTATAACGGCGGTTCTAATTTTATTTGCTGATTGCACCTCGTAAATATTCTTCACAGCTTTACTTTGGGCGTTTTCATCTCCTCCCCGGTTACTTTCATTTCCGCGCCGTCTTCAGGGGTTTCAAAACCTTTAAGTTTTTCAAAATGAAATAGTCCCGCAACTAAACTACTCGGGACGGTTACCAGCTTAACGTTATAGTCTGCTGTCAGGTCAATCATTAGCCTTCTGGCATACATCACTTTGTCAGATGTATCTCTTAACTGATCCATCAAGTCTTTAACCACTTCTGCGCCTTTTATCTCAGGGTTACTTTCAACCACTACTTGAATTTTGGGTAGAACATCGGACAACATCTTCCCGGCGTCAGCCATCTTATTGACATTTCCGGACGAAACGGCAGAAGAGATTGCCTTTCTGGCTGCTGTAAGTTCGTTAAAAATTTCTTTTTCGTGAGTAAGGTATCCTTTGGCCGAAGACTCCAAATTAGGGATAAGCTCCGCCTGACGTTTTAATTGGTTGCCAATTTCCTGTATCGCAGCTCCGACTCTCGTTTTGCTGGACACAAAAAAATTGTATGTGGAGATAACCCAGAAAACCAAAACAACTCCTATGATTAACAATACATAAATTAAATTCATAAATTATTCACCACCTTTCAATAATTTTTCAAATTCCTCTAAACTCCGAGTATTAATTATATCATCGGCAGTCGACCACCCGCGGCGGGCAACAGAAACTCCGAATATCATGTTATTCATTCCGTCAACATGGTGAGCATCCGTTCCGAATGTCAATTTCACTCCAAGCTTTACCGCTTCTCTGACCATAGTATCGGGTAGGTCAAGTCTCATGGGATCACAATTAATTTCAATCCATTTATCCTCCTTGAGACAAAACTCAAAAATCTCGGGCCAGTTAAGTTCCGCTCCCTCTCTTTCATTTAATTTTCTGCCGGTCGGGTGGGCAAATATTTTTACCTTCGGGTGAGAAAGGGCTGAAAGAACTCTCCGAGTCTGCTCACTTCGTTCCAAATTGAATGATGAATGGATGGATACTAAAGCAAAATCCAAAGTATCAAGTCCAATGTTGCTTACTGGAAGACTGCCGTCGGGTTTTATGTCAATTTCAAGGCTATTGAACACTTTCTGTATGCTATTATTGGTTGATTTTTCTATTGAGTAATTAATTGCGTCGACTTTTTCACGCTTCTTTTTTAGGATTTCCACGATATCTTTTTCGCTATGCCCCTGTTGACTTGGGTTATGCTCAGTCAAGGCAATATACTCGTATTTAAGCTCATCAGCTTTTTTCACAAGATCTTCCATGCTACTTTCACCCAAATCATGACTTGTTTCAATATCAAAACTGGAATGAATCTGCAGGTCGCCATTAATTTCTTTTGCCTCAACCAATTTGGGAAGGGAGTGCTGCCTGGCTGCTTCTATTTCTCCGGTATCTTCCCTCAATTCAGGCTCTATATAATCAAGGCCGAGAAATTTATAAAAGTCCTTCTCTGTTTTGAAAGTTTGGATCTTGGAACTTGGAGTTTGGGATTTGCGGATGCCGTATTCCGACAGGCTCAATCCTTTTTTGAGGGCAAATTCACGCAGGGCAATATTATGATGTTTTGATCCCGTAAAATGTTGAAGAAGCGACCCGTATGAACTTACCGGTTGGGCCATCAAGTCAACCTGAACTCCTCCGGGTAGAAGGATGGAAGCCGTATGCTCCCCTTTTTCTATGGTTTTACCTGACTTGGGGTATTTGGTGAAGTATTCAAGTACACCTGCGGGGTCCTCGGTGACCACGGCAAGGTCAATGTCTCCTATGGTTGATGCCTGGCGCCTCAGGCTTCCCAGGGGGTCTACACGGGCTACCTTGGCATTTTTTTGCAGGTATTCAATCAGTTCCGAGGCAATAAGGGCGGCATAAGGCAATAGGTGCCTCTTGGCTTTTTTTTCCTTTTCTGCGACTTCTTTAAGTTTTTCTGCGACTTCCTCCTTGGAACCCTCTTTAATTAACTTCATTGCGGTTTTTATACCGATTCCGGGAAGCTCCATAAGCTTAAACGCCTCTTTGGGAATGCCTTCCATTATGCTTTCGAAATGTTTTGATTTTCCGGTCCTGAAAAGCTCACCCAGGTGTTCAGCTATGCCCGGACCGATTCCGGGTACTTCCTCAAGCTTACCGTCATCCCAGAGGTCTTTAAGCTCGCTTGTGGCGTGTTCTACGGCGTCTGCGGCGCGTTCATAGGCAATTATTTGGAATCTGTACTTGACCTGGTCTTTGAGTTGATAGGAAGCTGCAATATCACGCAGAAGTTCCGCAATCTGAAGATTGGTAATGGCTTTGGTCGGTCCCACGGCTGGATTAATCTTACCACAATTGTTATAATTGACTCTGTTGCGAGAGGTCGTAGCTCAACGGCTAGAGCGCTTCCCTGTCACGGAAGAGGTTGCGAGTTCGAATCTCGTCGACCTCGCAAAATATTTGACAGATTCCCCTTGACACCGACCGTATCTTCATTTACATTCAGGCTACTTCTGCCCTGAAGAAACGGGGTGAATAAATTTGAATTTTAATCTAAAAAAATTCCTCAAAAAAATTAAGTTAAATGAAGAAACAATCAGTATGGTTTTGGGGGCAGTTGTTATAGTAATCGTGGGTGTTTTGATTGTTAACTATTTCAAGGACAGAAGCGGAGGAACCATTCCTGGGGCCTTAACGCAGACGGACACGAAGGAACATGTTGTTGTAAACGGAGAAACTCTCTGGTCAATAGCGGAGGATTCTTTCGGTTCCGGATATAATTGGGTTGATATAAAAAGTGCAAACGCACTTGAAACCGATACTATAGAAGTCGGACAAAAATTGATCATTCCCGATGTTTCACCAAAGCAGCCAACCTCTACGGAAGAGGAGGCTGTAAGTCCGCAAACGTCATCCGTTACGGATGATTCCTACACCGTTGCCAAAGGCGATTCGTTATGGAAAATTGCGGTCAGGGCATACGGGGACGGATTTAAGTGGGTGGAAATTGCCAGGGCAAATAACCTTGCAAACCCCAACATAATTCACGCTGGGAATATACTTACGTTGCCAAGATAACATGCCGTTAACGGAAGTGGATCCGCGTACGGGTTATTATTTCCGCTACCATCGGAATCTTGATTTTATTTTGAAATTACGGGATATAGGACTGGAAGTAATTTCTTTGGGAAGAAAGGATGGGTCGCACGATCATGACTTTCTTACCTATTTAGTTAGAGTCGTAAAGTGATGGTATAATTACGCCTGCGGGACGATCTTACAAACTCGCGGGTATAGTTCACCGGTAGAATGCGTCCTTCCCAAGGATGAGAAGTGGGTTCGATTCCCATTACCCGCTCACAACTAATTCTAGTGATATAACTCACTTTTCTATAAGTATAGCTTCATTAAAAAAATACAATGGCACAGCGGCATTAGGGTAGCAAAGTACCCGCTCCTGAAGAAGTCGCTATTATTTCGGATCTTTTAGCTTGTGGCTTTTCCACAACTTAGACAGCCAAATCAAAAAGTATTATTTTTTTTGTAAGCTTTCAAAAGAAGTATTGAGAGAATAAGTATTATCAATGTAAAAACAGAGCTCATTAGAAATACTCTTCTGTCAAGAAGAATGTTTTTTCGTTCTACTGTAATCTTCAACTCAACCGCTTTCACTTTCCCAGTGAGGTTAATAGATTGTTCGCCTTCGTATCCATTGTAGGCAATAGTGACTTTGTGGTCTCCACCTTCAATATCATTAAACCTAGCTAACCCATCTTTGTCTGTTTTGGCGGTCTTTGGATCAGAGTGAAGTGTAACAACAGCCCCTTCGATGGGTCTTTGGTTAGCGTCAATTACTTTGATACTGACATTGTATCCGTCCGCTTTAGTTTCTACCGTGTCTTCGCAGTGTATTTTTAACACCCAACCGATAGATATATTATTTAAACTTTTAAGGCTTGGGTAAGTCTCTGCATTTAATTCAATGATTTGTGTGTAGTGATCTCCGCTACCAAGTATATTTTTTGCTATATTCCATAAATTGTCACCTGATTTGACTTCATAAGTTGTACATCTATTGTCACTAGATTTTGATTCCAGTTTGAAGTCTTTGGTAACTATGGTGGATTTTTCAAATAGTCCCAACGTCTTTGCAGAAAGTTCGTTACTCCAGGGGCCTGTTGCACACCCATTGCCTGCTCTGACTCTAAAATAATATGTTGTATCGGGAGAAAGTGAGTTAATCGAAAACTCATTTGTATCTTTATTTCCAAAACTAGATAAGCCGAAAGTATATTTTCCAGGTTCGGTACCGTATTCAAGCGCAAAATGATCAACCGGTGTCTGCTGGTTAACAAATCTAATTTTTATGGACCTGCTTGTTTCAGAATTTGCTTCATAAAGCCAAGGGTCTGCTCCGATAGGGGATGAATCGTTGCAGACAGATACTCCAGAAGATCCAGAAGATAAAGAAAGTCCGATGCTAGTAGTTGTTGAGGCCGGGCTCTGAGTTTGGCTCGGATTAGGTGCCTCGAGAGTGGCGACGACATTGTCTATATAATAGAGATCTCCGACGGGCACTATCGGTGTATCAAGATATTTTATAAGCTCATCATAGGTTGCTCCCTTTACTTGGGCCAAAGCCTGAAACAATGAATGGGTTTGTTGGTATGGTTGAATCGCGCTTTCTCCTTGCGTCTCACCATTGTGTGCTGCCATCCAATATGGGGCAATATCTTGGTATTCTTGTATTATTGTTAAGATATCTTTATCGGGATCGTTAGAGACAGCATTGTCTTTGAGATAATCGGCCAGTATCGGCGTTAGATAAGCAAAATTGTAATAAGTAATTAAAGATTCATAATAACATTCATTCTCACAAACGTATGGTTCTTGAGGGTCAGGAAAAGTCAGTAAGTCATCTACTTTCCAACCTAAGAGTTTATTCAATTCAGTTTCGTATGGGCCGTAGACTGCAGGTGATACGCCAGCCAAGATAGAAAGCTCTACATAGCCTTTATAACCCGCAATGAATCCATTGGAAACCAACGGAAAACTTTTCAAAAAAGCCCGGATATTGCCTGAATTAATAGCTTGGCCATTTACAGTAGTAAAGTTATCCTCTATAGGCACCTTTAACTTGGTGCTGCCCCAGGCTGTTAGAAGAGTGGATGCGTTCCCCAAACCCGCCTCTGCATATTTCCAAAGAGCATAGACATTTGCTGGAGGGAATGCCCAGAAATTATTAAAATTGGAGGAAACTTGTTTATCTAGAGCAGGTATTGTAAAGGAATTAAAATCGGATTCTGTTGGTGGATAAGGATACGGATCGCGTTGGGCGCCGCTAACGAATCCCATATGAGCATATGTGGCGGGAGAATAGCTTGCAAGTTCATCTTGCAAGTATGTTTTAACTTGTATCTGAAGTCCCGTCGAAAGAAATGGTAAAGCTCGCAAAAGTATGAGATGTGTATCGGCTGGATTGTGCCAATAATGATCAAGATAGTCATCAATATTTCTTGACTGATAGCTGGAAATACCTCCAGAATGTAAATAGCTAGGCTTAAGGTGTCCTGCATCTACAATTGCTTGAACTTGCAACTCAAGTCGCGCAGTCAACTGAGAGGGGGTTATAGATGAGGTGGAAACAGGCGCGGTTTCCTCAGCGGCTGAGGATAACATTGGTGCACTGCTTCCCGCACCACCCGATCCAAAAGCTACTAAGGCATTTCCCAAAATTGCATATAGTTTACCGTCATACGCAGACGGACCGACCTTATCGTTTTCATTCCAAAAAACAGCCGCAGAGGGCGGATCCCAAAAATATTTAATAGCTTCAGTGTAATAATTTGAAGGTACACCGATATTGGTGAATGGTGTAAAAGGCAAACCGCCACTAGTAACGTATCTCCACTGACGATTGGCATCATCTGAGGTTAAAAGAAAATCAGTGTTTGGTTGGGAAATATCAACCGCTCCCACATACCGATCACAGCAATGGTTCCAATAAATCTTGTTTCCTGCTGCTGTCATTCCATTCGGTTCGTCCCCGGGCCAAGATCCACTTTGGCCGGTAGTATTACTGAACGGAACACTAATTATTGCAGTGCCCACGTCCCACCCAGCAATAGTTTTACTCCCAAAACCACCACCTCCCCGAGTATAAGTTCTAAAATATATAACGTTATCATAACCGGATACTATAGGAGGAGAAGGGTTTCCACCATCCCCCGCCCAACCAACAGGGGCAGCATCGGTAATTGTGTCCCCATCAATATCAAAGTTACGTTCCGCGCCGGTGGCCATAACGTAGTAAATATGATTCCTGTACTCAGGAAATGTTTCAAAATAATTTGCAAATGTTATACCGTTTGAATTGTTATTTAAATCTTGGGTTGCAGTACCGGTTACCCAACCCCCGGCTACGGTACCAAGTGCTCCGGGAGTTGATGTGTTTGAAGGAATGCAACCAGTCGGTCTGACTGCAGGAAAGACAGGGGGAGGACACATTAGATGATCGGTTTCCTCACCAGTTCCACCCGACCCAAAAGTTGTACGTGTAAAAATGACGTCATTCTCGTAAATTACAGGCCACCAGGAATAAAAACCATTACTGGGAAGTTTACTGCCGGATTTCCATACCAATGCGCCGGTTTGGGCATTTAGAGCATACGCATAACCGTCATTGGATGCAAAAAATAATGTTCCTTGGCTTGTGCTTCCTATACCATCATTTTCGGCCTTATAGGCAGCAGATTGTAAAATTTGATTTCCTGTTTGGTATTTCCAGGCAAGACTACCGTCTGAGGTGTTAATGGCATAAAACCAGCCATCACGGTTTCCGGCATACACCATTCCATTGGCAACAACCGGACTGGTAGAAAATCCACCGGTTGCCTCATAAGTCCAGATCCCTGCACCTGTTGTGGTATTTACAGCATGAAGTTTTTTGTCCAACCCACCCACGTACAACACCCCGCTCGAGTAAGTCGGAGAGTGGCCAAGTGGCAACTCTGTAGGGTACACCCATGCTTCTGTACCTGAACTGGCATCGAATGCGTATAGACCTTTAGCTGTAGCAACATAAACATTCCCTCCGGCACCTATCACTTGTACGTGTTGAGAAACATAGGGCTCAATTGGTTTTACCCAGACTGTGGCAATATTTCCAGGGAGAGTCTCTGATGTCCAACTTGTTCTTTGTGGATTAGCGCCGGCCATAGGCCAATCAACAGGCTGGGAACTGGTGTCAACTATAAAAGCAACGGAACCGGAATTGGCAGTGGAATAAGAACTTTCTAAAGCGGTATTGTCAATCGCCTTAACCCGCCAATAGTAACTTCCATTAGAAAGCGTCTGACCGGTACTACCTGTGGTGTAGCTGCCGCCTCCTGCAGCCTGTCCCACCGTGAATGACCTGGATCCCTGGGCCGCAAGGGCAGATGTGTAATCAACCACGGGGCTACTAAAATTAGGCGTGTCGTCTATTTGAATTCTGTATTTTACGGTGTCTGATACCCCAGGGTCGGAAAGACTAAAGGTAAAACCTGGTGCATTGTCGGATGTGGTTGCCCCGGTTGTATGGCCTCCTAAAGAAGTGGGGGCATATGGGTTGGGGCTGGAAGTGAAAATCGTCGAGTAGCGTACCTTCGTAACCGATGCAGAATTTTCAGTCCATATTCCAAAAACTCCATCTGTTGATGAAGCAACACTCGCCCAGGAGTTTGGAGGGACAGCAAAAAATTGGGTACCAACAGGTCCCACCGTAAAGGCCACCGAGGTTCTACCACGTATGTAAAAGTAGGCAATCGACTCCGAGTTTACTTTAGCTGCCTGCCAATCTGAAGGTGGCGTGAAGGCACCATAACCGCTGCTAGCTCTCATAGCCGTTTGTAGCGAGGCAGTAAACGTTAGCGTGCTCCAAGTTGTGCAGACACTCGACGCATCAATAGCAGAACAATATTCCCAGACTAAGGCGCCTGCGCCTGTACCTACGGTTGAACTCTCCCAGTCGCCTGCATCAAAGGTTGTGGATTTGCCAAGATAGACGATATCCCCAACATCTTTTACGACCGTACTTGAACTGGAATGTGCAATGTCGGCGGTACCTGTATCACCGGCATCCGTGGTTTCATCTTCATATGTATTAGCCGAGGCGTCATAGAGCCAAACCTTATTGAAAATGCTGTGATACGAAGCAACCAGTGTAGGATTAGTGTCAAAGTTAGCGGTGGCAAAGGGAGAAACCCCTTTTTTATATGACACTCTTTTGTTTACGCCACCTGTAACACCCGTGGCATCTCCGTAAACCACCCATACATCGGTGCCATCAGTCGCTACCGAAATGTACTGGTCAGGTATGGCGGTGGATGAAACAGTGGCTGGCGTTGCCTGCCAACCCGATGAATAGTATGAAAATAATGTCGTTGAACCCGAGGCAGCAAAATAGATATTGCCACTGGTGTCTCCTACAGCAGAGAAAGCGGGGAATCGAACAAGATAATTTGTCGAGATTGTCGCCTGGGAGTTCCAGCTAGTTAATCCGTCTGAATCGGCACGGTACCGCCATGCCATATCGCTTCCGCTCTCGATGTTGTATATGAGGCCAATGTTTGTGCTAAATCTTGCAAACGTTGGATAGTGATACGACGCGTTTGTACCAGCCGTATCCATCGTCGCTTGAGAAACGGTCCAAGTTGGGGCTATACCCAATGAGTCTGAATAATAAGCAGTAACTCCGTAATTTGTTCCATCAAAATATCTTGACGCCAACCAAATTCTGGAAGTACCTTGAAGCTCAAGAACTGAGTAGTGATACCCGGTTGCGCTTCCCGAACCGTCGAAAACAATTTGAGCTGAATTTAATGTCCAGTTCGATGAACCGTTATAGGAGATTTTTCGATATAAAACATCGTAAGCATCATTTCTCCCTGTTGTTGCAACGGAATAGACAAGATACAAGTTGTCAGATGAGTCGGCACGCACATCTGCATACATTAAATTAGTTGTATCGGATGAAAGTTGACCACCACAAGTCCAGGAAGTACCCGAGTTAGTCGAATAAAGCCACCATAATCCTCCGGAACCGCATTTGGTCGTATTGGTCCCCATTTGAACAAAGGCATGTAAAGTAGTCTCTGAAGTTCTCACTAAATGACGCATGGTTGAAGGTTGGGTGGCCCCGGTTGTAGAAGAAGTGGTAACGATGTCGGTTATGGCAAAGGCGTTTCTGGTGTATAAAACAAAACAGAATAAAACAAAGATGCCTATTACCAAAGCTTTTTTAACTGCGCCATGCATAGAGCAATTCTACTATACAGCATTCAAGGAAACCGTGAGCTTTTAGCTCACGGAGGAACTTTCAACGCTCGATAAGTCGTTCTCTTTCAAAAGAAAAACCGCCTCAAAAGGCGGGGGTCTCATATTTTTGGTTTTTACATTTCTTAATCTAAACTTGCTCTCGACTTTTTACCTTCACAAAGACAGACTTGTGCAATCGGGCGATTTGTCATTTAAAGAATTCGTAACTCTTCAATTAGAAAATCCCCTGCAGATTTTAAGGCGGCTGAAAGAGACTAATGGTATAATTCACTTATCCGTGCCGAGGTAGCTCAGTTGGTAGAGCGGCGGTATCGTAAACCGCAGGTCGTGGGTTCGATCCCCACTCTCGGCTCTTATAAAATGAGACGTGCATATTCAAGATTACAGTCGGTAGAGGAAAAAAGAAATTTAAGAAAGGCGATTCTTTTTATTGCACTTTCGGGAGTTGCTGTTATCGTGCTTGTTTTTATCGGCATTCCCCTTTTCGGAAGATTTACTGTTTTCTTTTCGGACTTAAAAGGCGGAGGTAAGACCACAAACCAAAGTGATACGATTCCCCCGGGTCCTCCCAGATTTAACTCCTTTCCGGCATTTACGAATCAGCAGGTAATGGCTGTCACCGGTTCCTCGGAAACCGGGGCAACCGTTAAACTCACTTTTAACGGAAACGCCCAGGAGGTTCTTGCCGACAAAGACGGAAATTTCTCTTTTAATCTACAGCTTTTAAACGGTGAGAATACTTTTTCGGCCATTGCCCAGGACGCATCCGGAAATCAAAGTCAGGTTTCCAAGGAATATTCGATTACGTTTGACAATAAACCCCCGGATCTTAATGTAACCGCCCCGTCCGACGGCTCAAGCTATTTCGGCTCCAATCAACGCCAGATCACAATCCAGGGGACCACCGAAGTCGGGTGCCAGGTGGTAATCAACGACAGAATCACCTCGGTAGATGATAGCGGCAATTTCCAATACACAACCACCCTTAACGACGGATCAAATTCTTTTGCGGTAAAGTCAACCGATCAAGCGGGCAATACCACCCAAAAAGATATCACCCTAAACTTCACTCCCTAAGGTTAAGGGTAAGAAGGATCACCATATACCCCATTATCCAGGGATAGAACATCGAGTTGGAAAACAGGCTGTGGACCAAAAGGGCGGCGGAAGCCGAAGTAAGAAGAATCAGGTAGGAGCTTTTTTGCAAAGATTTGATAATTTTCCCGATTGAAGACACGAATGCCATGAAACCGGCAATTCCCGTTGTTGTCAGGATAAAAAGAAGACTGGAATCGGACCCGGAGCATGCATGTGAGGTAAATGGCTGTACACCTATGTATTTTTGGTAGGCGATGCACATATTGTTGTACCCAACCCCAAAAATTGGGGATTCTGAAAATATCTGCAGTGTAGTTTTATAATTTTCGATTTTGGCAACGGCGGAGAAAGTCCGGAAAAGCTCAATGCTGTGGTTTCTCGATGTGGGCAGGAGCAAAAGAAGAGGCGTCAATATGACCACAAAAATCATAATTTTCTTCAAAATATTCTTATGTAGGGCAATTACGATAAGGCCCGCCAGTAATGCCAGGTAGCTGGCTCTTGAATAAGTGAAAGCCAATGACACCAAAAGGAAAAGGAAAGTGGCCAAGTTCTTTTTACTCTTGGTTTCAAGCAGACGGACAAGGGAGGCGAGTAAACCAAAGACTATAACAAGGCCCAAAAATGTCGGATCAAGAAATGTTCCGACCAGACGAAATAGGTGCATATCCCAACCGGCACTGAAAAACGGCTTAATGTCGGGAACCGTAAAAAACTGGATCCAGCCAAGAATGGCGGAGACTACCGATACCGCCAAAAGGGAGTCGGTAAGCAAATTTTTCCCGTCCTTCCATTTTTTTGCAAAATTCCAGACATAAATGCCGAAAAAGTAATATGCCGTCAGGCGGGTTAGGTAAAGGAGTCCGTATAAAACTTCAGCTTGCCGGAAGATAAAAACGGAGACAATCCAGGAGGACAAAGCAAAAAGTAAAAAGGCTCCGAGGTATCTATATGCCTTGGGGGGAGCCAGCTTTTTGACGACCGTATATAAAGCGGCAAGACCGACTATCAGGTCAAGAGGTTGCAGGTTTCCGATTCTTATCACCTGCCCAAACGGAAAAACGGCGAGAAAAAGAAAAATAAAAACGTTCTGGCAATTTAATCCTTTTGTAATTCCCATTGTTTTGCCCATCCTAAAAATGAGTGGAACGATTGTAGCATGCTAAAAACAAAACCCCTGCCCAAAAATAAATTCTGTATAAACTTTAGCTTGGGGAATAATACGATTTTGAAAATTCCGGAATTTTTCCCTTCTCGCATGTTTTCGCTTGCATGGATCCCCGAGTAGGTGTTCATTTTATCAATATAGGAGTGAAGGTCCCCGGAAGTATTGTGGACTAAGGAATTTTTCAATGTCCCCACCTTGCCTTTTATTTTCCATGTCTCATGGACCTTCCTTTCCCACTTTCCGGCATCTTTTTTGCCCAGACGCAATACTTTATCTTCCCCTATGCATTTTCCCAAAAAAACAATCTTACGTTTAATATAAAAGCCGTTAAAGTCCTTCGGATCTAAGTCTTTGATCTCCCTGGCCAACTCTTTTGTTACTTCCTCATCCGTATCAAGAAAAAGTACCCAATCGTGACTGGCTGATATCAAAAGCCTGTTTCTGGCTTCGGCAAAATCGGTTATGTCTTTTTCGTATAGTGTCAGCGTTTCAAAATTGTTCACAATTGTGTTTTATAAATATAGGTGGCCGCTTCTGAAAAGATAAGTTTTCCTTCGGAACCGGTTAGATTTTCTTCTCCTTCAATAATTGTATATTGTATCCGTGCTCCTTCTTTAATCTTTGCACCCCGGACGGTTAAAAGGTATATGTAATTATTGGCAAAATCATTTTCAAAATGGTCATTAGGTCCCTTTCTGAATAATGAAAATTCCGCTCCCCGGGCATCCTTGATAATTGAGTTAACCATTTTCAATTGAAGTTCGTAGGGCACTGGTCTTATCAGGTAGTTTACCGGCAGCTTATCCTGGTAGAACCAATTTACTTTATAAAGACCATATAGTCCGATGGTTCCCAAAATGAGGGTTGATACGATTAGAACCGTCTTCTTTTTTATAAGCTTATCCAGAATATATGCGGCTAATATTGCCGGAACCGGGAAAATAACCAGGTAGTAATGTTCGGGGGGATTTCCATGGATAAAAAGTCCTACGTAAGAAACAACAAGACTGATTATTAAAAGAAAGAAAGGCATTTCCTTGTTTTTGTTTTTATAAAACCTTTTAATGAAAAATACTGAAAAGCCGATGGTGAGAATGAATAAAACCAGGGTTAGGATATTTGCATATCCCAGAAAGGACTCGGCAAAGAAATGGTAAATGGAGTAAATATTTTGAGATAATGTTGTGGTATTAACTGTGTTTTTCGGATAAAGACCGAAGAAACCTAGAATGCGGTAGGGAACCCAGCTTAGGAGCTGAAGGGTTATGGAAAATTTATTTGAGACTTCATAAATAATAAAAGCGGTGTTGGGTATCAAGAATCCCAAAATGAAATTCAAAATATATTTAAACTTCGGTTTTACGCTGTAAAAGATAAATCCCGCTATGCTGGCGGGAATCAAAAGGATGGGACTGGGGAAAAAGCTCATGGTTAAGCCCAATATAAGTCCCAATTTAAACAGACTCTTGCCCTTGTCTTTTATTGAGTCCCTTAAAAAGAGGAGAAACGGCAGAAATAAAATTGCAGCCGCGAGATTGTAGCGGGAATTTCTGGTTTGGTTTATCCAGGCCGGGGAGGTTGCTATCAGAAAAGAGGAAATTAGAGCAATATTTTTATTAAATATTTTTTTGACAACCGCGTAGTTTATTAATACAGAAAAAGAACCCACAATTCCCCAGAAAACACTGATTACAATAAGATTATAATTCCAAATCAGTAGAAGTACCGTGTAAATCCAGTAGCCAATGGGTGATATGAAAAGCCATTCATGAGAAGTCCTCGGTCCAATCAAAAATGTCCGTACCCCATGGATAATATTCCAGATATTCATGTAGTCCGTCCCCATTTCACCGGTGTACATGAAGTTTGGTAAAAACCTATAAAATCTCAAGAATGCTCCCAGGGCAACGATGCCTAATAGGGCTAATATATATTTGGAAAGGTTTTTCTTATTTGACATAAAATTTGAGCTTCAAGTAATATTGTGCCGTATTGAGGTGCAATTTTATTGATTGTAAAGTATTTGTTAAATCTTTTTTTACCGTTGCCACCCAGTCGCCTGGCAAGTTTCGGCTCTGAAAAAATACGGAGTATGGCCTTGGAAAGTTCGTCAATATTACCCTTATCAACAACAATCGAACAATCAGAATTGAGTATTTCGGGATAAGGACCTGCATCAAAACTAACTACAGGTTTCCGCATAGACATCGCTTCAAGCAGAACCAACCCAAACCCTTCCAATGGCCAAACTGAGGGAAAAATTCCCAACGAGATAGAGGAAATTTCTTTGGCCAAATTGTCTACCCGTCCTAAAAAAGTTACCGATCCGGTTAAGTCCATTTTTCTAACTAGTTGCTCAAGTTCTCTGCGAAAATCACCTTCGCCAATTAAATAAAGATGTGCGGATGGAAATCTTGTAACAACCTTACGCCAAGCTTTAATTAACAGATCCTGTCCTTTCCCAAGTTCCATTCTCGAAACACAATAAGCAGTTAGTTTTTTGGGTGTTGATGGAACTGACTTAAGTGGATTTATACCGCAAGGAATAATTTTTGTTTTAGCTGTTGATATGCCTGTGATATTTAAATTTTTAATCCGAGTATTTTCACTCGGTTCAATTACAAAATCAGGGAGTTTGCTTACAGCACGGTAAAGAACTCTTGGAAGTCCGAAAAATTTCGAGAAAATTGTTTGCCAAGGTCCAAAATCAATCCAAACAACAGGAATATTCAAAAGTTTTGCCCAAGGAGTAACCAATATTTTTTCAATAAAGCCGGACATTACAATTGTCCCGCTTTTACGGTTTTTAAAAGTCAGGTAAGCGTAATAAACGCTAGCTGCAGGGAATAACAAGATACCTTTAATTAAACCCTTCCAATCCCCAATCACATCGACAACAAAGGGAATTTTTCCTGCCGATATCCCTTGAGACGTCAGATATTTATTAAAGGTTACATGCGTCGACCAAGCTTTTACGGGAACCTTGTTCCTTTTTAACCATGACAAAAGTTGCGTATTAAAATTTTCCGCTCCTCCCATACCCAACGTCTGATTAATAAAAACAACACCCTTTAGTCTTGGTAAACTATCTTTTATATATTCAAATTCGTAATTGGTATCAACCGCAGAATATTTTAAAAGCCTAAACCCTGAAATTGCAGCCAATTCCGCAAATGAGCTGGGTGTATGCCCCGATTTATGTGAACCCCAGATTCCGGACTCGGATGTGTCTCCAAATAAAAACAAATTCCTTGTATCGGGATCATTCGAAAACCTTTCCCATATATCCTCGTTGTTGGGAATGCGGACATGGAGCGTTCCACTCTTACTCAATAGTCGGAACAATTCCCTAAACAGTGAGGATTGTTGCTCTTTTGTTAAGTGTTCAAAAACGTCCTGCGCAATCACCTCTGAAACGGAATTCTCGCGCAAGGGAAAGGGCTTAGTAACGTCGTGGACCAAATCCGCCCCCACATCAGCTCGTATATCAACATTTACAAAACCTTGTTTGTAATCCTTACCGCAACCAAGATTAAGCTTTTTTGTTTGATTATGGTTTTTCATACCATTTCGGCATCTTTTTAAAAACAATAAGATTATTTCTTCTTTTCCCCCACTTTGATTTAAGTTGTGCCACACTTTCCAAATACCTTGCGGGGTTCCCGGCATAAACCGAATTCTTTTTTAACTCTCCCTTAACCACCGATCCGGCCCCGACGATAGTATTCTCTCCAATCTTGGTCCCTGGTAAAATGATTGATCCTGATCCGATATAAACTTTCTTCCCGATTATTACTTTGCCAAACAAAACACCGAAATTGTCAACATTATTTAACGAAGAATCATGAAGAATGATTTTGCTAAACGCAGAAAGAACTACCCCGTCACCGATACTTAATAATCTTGCATTCTCCAACTCGACATAAACATCCTCGCCAAAAAAAATATTCTTACCAACTTTTGCACCACTTTTCCTTAAACGGTACGCAGGAAACAGCTGGAAAAAGATCTTTAGATATATGCGCTTTAGCATTTCGCATATTATACCTCAGCCTTCGTGTTTACGCCCTAAGTGCCTTGCGCACAAAGAATACTGTGAAAGGCAGGGAGATTAAGGTTCCAATAATTGCCGCGACCCCGGCCCCGATTATCCCGTAAGCATGTATTAGAGGAATTATTGTAATCCAAAGCCCCAGTGTGCTTACAATCGTCACAACCGCCGTATATTTTTGCTTTTCCCGAGCGATCAGCAATGACCCAGTAGAGCTTGCTACACCACGCACCACGCCTAGGATTGAAAGCAGTTTGACAACAGGTATGGCACTCTCCCATCCTTTGCCAAAAAGAATTTGTACGATAGGTGCCGCAAAAATAAAAATAAATATCCCGGCACCGAGCATCAGTGCAAAATTAACAACGGTATTTTTAATGAAAGCGGATTTAAGTCTTGCCGTCTCCCCGGAAATTTTGGAAAAAACGGGGAAAGTCACTCTAAAAAATATATTACCAACCTCCGTTAATGGAGAAGTCGATATTTTGTAGGCATTCTGATAAATTCCGAGGGGTGCGACTCCTAAAATTCTTCCAATCGCTATGTTATCACTCTGCGTATAAAGATAGTCAAATATTCCATAAAGTGTAACCCATTTACCTCTGTCAATTACACGTTTTGTCTTAATCGAATTGAAATCAAATTTCGGCCAGGGCCTTGCTACAATAAATGTATAAAATACTTCAAATATTGCTCCCGCAAGTAGTCCCCAGATCATTCCGTAAACAGATTTCAAAATAATTACCCCCAAAACCGACACAATCGATTCAACCACAAAAATCGAAATTCTATACATAAATTCTTTATTAAACTGTAATTCTTTTTGGAACTTTACGATGGATGGATTGATCAAACCCCTTATTAAAGGAACCAAGGCGGCCATGTTAAGAAGACTCTTTGAAGCCGGGGAGTTAAAAAACCCGGAAACTGCACCGGCTGAAGCGAAAATAAGAAGCGAGATTAAAAGACCGCGTACGATAGAAACAACCCAGGCGGTATTAATATAACCGTTGATATCGTCCTTTTCCTGAATTAAAAAAATATTAATTCCGGTTTCCGTGATTATTTCCAGGAATCCCAGGACGATGGTAACTATACCAAAAACTCCCAGGCTAAAAGGCGTCAGAATATGTGCGATAATCGCAATTCTGGCAACACCAATCAAGCGGTATAAAACCCTGAAAGCGGTCATCCAACTTAATCCTTTAACTGCGTCTTTGAAGTAGCCCATTACCCTCCTAGTATACCCGATATGAAACCGCTCATTACAGCTATATCGGATGCAATTTGAAGAACCGGACCCCAGAGCGCTATCCTAATGTCCCCGAACTCAATATAAACTTTTCTGAACGACCAGATTAAGTATGCAAAAATTAAAATTAATAAATAGGGGAGAGTAATATATTTGAAACTCAGTACCAATAAAACTAATCCCAACAGATATCGATTAAGAACCAAAACTGCTTTAATATTGTGCGACGCAAGGCGTTGGGATGGATGCCACCAGATTCCATACTGCACGTCCCACTTTGCATATGCTTGGATTTTTTGAAAAAACTCGGAAAGAGTTTCAGGCATCCCCCACTCTACTATTGCATTTTTCACGCGTGCGTATTTGAGGCCAAGTTTTACTGCTTTGTAGTTAAAATCAGTATCTTCCGCAGAATTCCCCTTCCCTTCCGGAAAACCCCCAATCTCTTCCCAGGCACTTTTTCTAAAGGCCATGGATCTTGTGGAGGGCAAAAAGTTTATATTAAACTTCCTTGGTGTCACGCCCAGGAATACGGACTCCGCCTTTTGAAACCTTGTATCCCCCACCATCCGGTAAAAACCGGCAGATATGTCAACCTTGTTTGTGGCAAACGGGGCGGAAATGTTTTTAAGCCAGTCACGGTCAGCAAAACAACCGGCATCGGTTATCGCAATCACATCATTTTTGGCCAGCTCAACCCCCAGATTCCTGCCTTTTGCCCGAGTGCATTTTTCTTTGAGAAGCTTAATTCCGCCAAACCTTTTTTGATAATGGATAATTATCTCAACGGTTTTATCCGTCGAACCCCCGTCAACAACTATTATCTCATCCGCCTTCTTAGACTGGTTAATTAAGGAGTCAAGTAGGGCGGCTACCGTTCCCTCTTCATTAAATGTGGTTATACAAAGCGATATATTCATTTGAAAATAAAGTAAAAGGCCGGGATAAAAGCTAATATCAGAATCTTTGGATGGTAATCAAGATTCATAAGGGGAAAGATTGTTGCCAGAAGAGAAAATGCAGCCATTTGCAACTTCCTTTTTTCAAAAAATATAAAGGCCTGCAAAATAAGAATTGCCATAAGGGGGTAAATATGCCTCATGTTTGATACGACTGATTCCGCGGGGAAGGTAAATATAAATATAACAAATATTAAAAATCCGATAATTGAAAGTTTTTCTAAGACTTTATCGCGGTTTTTCTTAATTAAAAGGTAGACCGGTAACATCAAAACAAGCACCCAAATAAAAAACTCGCTCAGGAGTGCATTAACAACTTTTATAATAAATGCGGGGTTATTAATAACGTTTGCAACTATGCTCCAGTTGGATGAACTTAAGTTTGCATAATCGGGGCTTCCAGGAATTGAAAAAATACCCACAGGGTAAACCGGATTACCTGTCAGAATATAATTTCTAATATACCAGCTAAATCCGAATACCAGTAAGGGAATAAGAAAAAGGAGAACTTTTATAATATTTGTTTTTTTGAAAGCATTTCTTCCAAAAAATATCAGCAGTATTGCTAAAAATGGCAACCCTGAAAATTTCGCTCCCACCAGCATTCCGGAAGAAAATCCCAATAAAAGATAATGTTTGTTTGTCGGTTTCGGATTTACAAGAAAGTATAAAGTGGCCAGGAAAAACACCGCTACCCAAATGTCAGCGGATTGCGTCAGGGGCCATCTTAAGACAGATTGAAGGGTGACAACGCTTACGGCATAAATGATTGACATTTCTTTTGTCACTCCAAACGATTCGGACACTTTTTTTGAGACGATAAAAAGCAGTACAAATGCCAAAACATTGAATAGATTTAGGGGTAAATGAAGAAGAATAAAAAGGGACAATATAGACTCAGCTGTTGCCGGCAAATATCCCAGTCCCAGAGAAAGATTTGCCGGCAAAAAAATAAGTTTAGAAATCTCTTGAGCAATGGGGATATGAAAAATAATACTGTCTTTTTCATAGATACCCTGCAAGCTTGTAGTTATTCCAAAATATATGAACTGTATAGTTAAAACAACAAATATAAAAAGTGCTATTTTTGAAAGGATGTTTAGGTTTTTCATTTCAAAACATCATTATATAAATCGAGATATTCACTAGCTAATTTATCCCAAGTTTGAGACTTGGCCCAATCTTTTACATCTTTTTTTACAAATGGTGACGTTTTCCAATAATCTTCCTTGACTTTATTATTCCAAAATAATTTCAACTTGCATTCATATGATAGCGCTTCCAATGCAGCAAGATAACCCCCGGGAACGCAATATTCGGCCTTCTTCAAAAACGGAGTTGGATCGGTAAACCCATGAACTGTTCCGTATATTTCGCATTTTTTTCTAAGTTCTCCGTCACCGCAAAAATCCACCTGATACTTGTTATTTTTGAGCCATGATAAGAATTTCAATAAGCCGGTATTTTCCTCCAACCTTCCTACATAAACAATTGTCTTTAATTTCTTATTAGAAGTCTTCCGGTGTTGTACGGCAGCGCCGTAAGTGATTTTATTAAAAGTCACTCTGAGATACTTTTCCATGAACTCCCCGACCCCGATTGTTCTATTAGAAAGCATCGCAGCTAAGCGCTTTTGGAAAATGCTTATCTTATTTAACGGCGAATCCCACTCCAAGCCATGAATCGTAGTTACGACGGATTTCTTTGGGTAAATCAAACAAAAGGGAAAATACCAGATAAAAACATCGTGAATATGCACTACGTCTGCCTTTTGAATAAGTTTTCTATTTTTAAAGATCTGCCACCAAATAAATAAAAGTCCAATAAGTTTAATATGTGGATAATCTACCCTAATAACTTTGGTTCCGTTAATTAGTTCGATATTTTTTAATTTCTTATCAAACTTTTCAGTCAAAACTGAAACACTATTTCCTTTTCTCTTCAGGAACTTGGTTACTTCATAAACGTGCTTCTCCACCCCGCCAACGTGGGGATAAAAAAGTCTGGTGATAAATAATATTTTCATTGTTTCTGAGCGACTATGTATATGTTTGATTCGCCGAGAATCGGAATAGTCAAATCATCCAAAAAAGATATTATGGCCGAAAAGGGCCATCTCTTTAAAATTCTTAATGACAAACCGCCAATGGGGTTGGTAAAAAGAAAATTTCTCAATATCCCCTCAGTTCTTTTTGTTTCTAAAATCCTAAAACCTGCACTTTCAAATAAACTTATGAATTTCTTTTCTGTATACCTTCTCAGGTGACCAACTTCTTTATCAAACTTCTTTAAAAATCCCCATTTAAATAAAGGGGCATTTTGTGACGGTGATGATGCAATTAGTAAGCCGTCTGGGAGTAAAAGCGTTTGGATCTTTTTAACTGCCATTTTGTCGTTCTTCAGATGTTCTAGCACTTCTGAGCAAATAACAATATCGAATCTCCCGTTTGGTATTTTATTGGGAAATTCCAAAACTTTGAAGGCTATTTTTTTATTAAGCCTAAAGTGTAGTGCGTTCTTTTTTGCTACCAAAATAGAGTTCTGTGAAATGTCGATTCCTGTAACATTCCGACCATGTTTGGCTAAATAAAAATCAATGGTTCCCACTCCGCAACCTATATCCAGTATTTTTACTCTATCCCCCCCATACTTTTCCAAAAAATATAAAAGGTTTCGGTATGTAAAATCGTTTTTCAAAATAACCCATTTTTGTAATTTCCGGCCCGAATGAAATTTGTCGTAAAGCAAATTCATAGTCGAAGTTTATCACACAATAGCTTAATTTAGCTTCCTGTACTATAAACCATATTACTTCGAAAGTGATAATATAAATTAATGCCCAAAAGGAAAGTTGGATGGAAAAAGGTTGTTGCTACTGGCGTTATAACTACCTCGCTCGGGCTCGGTTTTTGGGCTTCAAAGGCTTTCTACACCGTTAAGGAAGTGATAGATGGTGATACCTTTATAACTACTGAAAATCGTTATGTAAGGCTTGATAGTATAAATACACCCGAACTTGAATTTTGCCTAGGTAAAGAAGCTAAAGAAGAAATGGAAAAATTAGTCTTGAACAAGAAGGTTTTTCTTAAAGTAACGTACGTTGATGACCGAAAACGTTTAGTGGCCTCTGTATACACCTTAAATGGAAACGTTGGAGAAAAATTACTTGAAAAAGGGCTGGCCACTTTTAATAACAAGGGTACTTTAACAGGAACTTCCCTGCCTAAAACCGAGGTCGCCGCAAGGAAAGCAAAAATAGGTATTTTTTCACCAATTTGCACACAAACTGAAAACCCAGACAACCCAAAATGCAATATCAAGGGAAATATTGTTAAAAACGGAATGTTCTATCATTACCCTGGGTGTGGCCAGTACGGAAATACTTTGGTTCATCTTCATTTGGGAGAAAAATGGTTTTGCACGGAGAAAGAAGCGATAAAAGCAGGTTTTGCCAAAGGCAAAGATTGCTATTAAAAATTACAGCTTCCAGTCATACCCAACATCAATCCTTCACTTTTAGGAAGATTAATCCTCACAAGGAACTTTTTTCCATCAGAAAACACCGGCAACGTTTCACCTTCAATCTCCTCTTTCATCCCTTCAATATTAACCTTGCATTTTTTACTTTCAACAAATTCGGGAATATCCTTTTGATCAATTTCGAACTCAAAATAAAATGAACTTGTGTCGATAATTTTAATTGAACTGCTGGCGGGAGTAACATACAGCCCCGGAACGATTCCGCTATCATCCATGATAATCCCGTCAACGGGGGCGAAAAGGTTTGACTGATCTAATCTTATTTTTACCAATTCCACCTGCTTTACACTGGCATTAAGTGTGGCCTGCTTTTCTGCTTTTGTATATTTATTGTCGTCCTGTGGATCAGGATGTTTTTTGGTAAAGCCATCCCAATCTGCTCTTACTTTTTCATAATCTGCAAGCTGTTGGTCCAATTCGGTTTGAAGAATTTTACGGTCAAGTGAGGCAACCAAATCCCATTTTTTAACACTGTCGCCATTGTATTTGGAAACACTTGAGATCTTCCCGCTCAATGCAAATCTTACTTCTATGATACGTGCTTTGACTTCCCCATCAAACTTTTCTGGCATTAATTTATAGTATCACAACTACTAAATATAGAAAAAGGGCTGATGTTCATCGTACACCTGAAGGTGTTTCATTCCCCTGGGGGTCTGGGACTATATTGGAACTTTTTATTTTGAAAATTCATTCGGTGCAAGTAAATAATTTAATCTTTTAAATCTTTCAAAGATTCCTTCATTTTTTTAATAATATCTTTTTTGTCGTGTTTTTTGTTTATATTAAAATACATAAAAATATTTTTCTTTTTAGGTAACATGGGGTACAAATATATGTTTATTGAGGGTAAGTATTGGCTATCCTTTGGATAATTATTTTTATACCACAAATATAGTTTATCCAAAATTTTGATAATGTAACTCGCGGTAATATTCACCAATAAACTTGTAAATATAACGTGGATACTTAAAAATGCAATTACTTGATGGTAAATATCTGCTGGACCGGCACCTGATTCTGCTTCTCTAAATACAAATCCTGATTCTTCAAATATTGAGGTTAATTCTGTACTAGAATTTTTGTTCGCACCTTCAATGGGTGCATAGATCATGTAGTAACTATCTTTATTAATTGGCATGCTGAAATATATTAAGGCTTTAAAAAAGCAGGGGTGCTTTCACTCCCCTGCAATTTTATTTCTTAACAATCCATCAATTTTATTTTAAAGGATTGTTTTAATTTTGGATTATTTATAAAACCCAAAACCATTTGGTTGAGCGTTTGTTGGGATATAATCACCAACACTATCAACCGGCTCTAAGAATGGTGAATCTCCATTAGATTTTATAATCCACCAACAAAAATCTGTACCAGTGCAAGTAGTTGGATGATATCCATTACCATTATAATCTGGGTCAAGAGTTATATCCCAGTAAGCAAAAGCTCCTGTATCAGATATATCTTGACTGGTAAATACGTTTTTATAATATTCCCAATTACCGCTTGAGTCTCTAGCCCTTTGTACATTCCAATCACCTTCTGATGGACCGGTTCCACCACATTTACCTAATACATAGGAACCATGCATTACAAGCCTCCAATCAATTACGCCAGGTTGACCTGGGTTTTCAACGGTTCCTACAAAAGTAGTTCCTGGTTGGTTACATCCCGGATAAACCGAACCAGAACCCGTTACAACATAATCATAAGCATCAACAACAGTGGCGGCTACAGTAGTCCCATAAGTATCACTTGTTGTATTGATCGCAACCTGAATAGGATATGTCCCGATAGGTAAATTTTCACTTAAGACTGTATATCCGAATATTCCTTTACCTAACGCATCAGTTGTAAATCTGGTTAACTTGAAATAACCGAGTGGCGGATAGCTAAAAATAAAAGAACCAGTATAGCCTGAAAGATCTCTAACCCAAACATCATATTGGGTTAAGGGTATCAATCCGTTAATTTCTCCTGAAAACGATAAGTTTCCAGCTTGGCCCACCACCCCCATCTTAACAAAACCATCTAAAGGATCGCTTAGATTTACCAAGTCTGAGCTACCGGACAATACTCCGTATAATGGAAAATTTGTGAAAATAGGACCTTTACCAACTGCATTCGATTTTGTGATAAAAACAAACACAGCAATAAAGGCGATGACTAAACTAAATAATAATTTTTTAATATTTTTTCACCTCCTTTTAACACCTATATTTACGCACTTTATGGTGTAAGTGCGAAAGCTTTTTCTAAACAAAAAACCGCCCCGTGGCGGTGTGTTCTAAACAATTAGTATCGAAATAATGAAGAAGCATTGTGCAGTTATTAATACACCGTGAAGCATGGTGTGTCAAATAATTTTTAACTTTTACATTAGCCTCTTTTTATCAACTTGTTGAAAGTCATAAAAGGCTCCAAGATTTCAGGTTTGGCTATCTTATAAGTAACAGATTTTCCAGTTCCCTTTCTTTTTACAAGCTTTAAATATCTGAGAGCCATTAAATGCTGTGAAACGTTAGCAACTCTAATTCCCATGGCTTTAGCAATTTGTGTAACTGACATATCTTGGGTTTTCAATAGATTTAAAATTTCAAGTCTTTTTGGACTAGCCATAGCTTCAAAAAGCTCAGCTGTGTTTTTGTAAACAGTCTTGGAATAGGGCGGTTTAAGTATTTTCATAAGCCAACTATAACACAAAGAATTTTAATTTTTTAATTCCTCTTCGATTGAAATAAGAGATTTCTTAAAAACCTCAAAAACATTTAGCCAATCGCGTTCATAATCTAAAGTAAGGTTAAAATACTTACGAGCTTCGGAAATTTCTCTGCGGATTTGACGAATTCCTTCTGGACTGATATCAAAATGTTCATGTATTGGATATTGTTTACGTAAATTTTTAACCATCTGAAAAGTTCTAGTTAATTTTTCCAATTTATCTTCTTTAACCTCATTTAATAACCAGTTTTTAAAAGCTTTCAAACTTTTATTTTGTTTATTTTCTTTTGGTAATCTAACATTTATGTGATCAATGAAACCGGACAAGATACAAACTCTGTACAAAAAATGGGCATTATCTTTTGCAGGTGTACTTAAATCTTCTATCGCCTGACTATCCTCAAAGGCATCATCGAAAGATCTAAAAAATTCAAAACCATATTTATTTACAAAAAAATCGTCCAAATGTTTCTTTTGTTTAAATAGGTCAGCCCCTATTAATTGTACAAAACTGTTTTCTAATCTAACTTTTGTAAAAGATTGTATTCCCTTATTTCTTATACTATTAGCGGTTTCTCTAAGTGTTTTTGCTGAATTGTAACTATCAAACCAAAAACCCTCTTCTGGTGGAGCGGATGCAGTACCTATAACATCAAATATATTTTTAACTAAAAATTCTGCAGCATTTTTTGGATTATCCTCTTGCCAAATTGCTAATATGGTTCTTGTTAAAGCTAACGGAAAAGTATAATCGGTTTCACCAGGACCAATAATCCTTACTGAAAAATCCTCCCTATCTCCAATATTGGGTTGCAATGAAATTTTAAAAATTTGTTTGCCAATCATTTGTTATTCATTTCCTGAATCTATTAATGGAGTTATTGAATAGTTTAAATTGGCTAATTGTGGATTACCCAGTATGATTCTGTAACGGGTTCCTATTACGATATCGATTGGAGTGTTGGATATTACCTTGTTCATTTCAAGTCTAAATTTGTTAAATTTAGATTTATTCATGGCAGGTAAACCATAATCTAATAGGAACATTTTAAATTCTTTTTCAAATTCTTCGTGAAAAATAAATTTATATCTTCCTCCACGATCAGTTATAAAATTTTTCAAAATTTTTCCCACAGGTTCAGTTTTATCAATTTTGCTATGAAGTGCCCAATTGCAATAAAAGTTTAAAACTTTGTATTTTCCTTTAGCGTTTTCAGATTCTAAAACTTTCCTTATTTGTGCCAATAAATACACCGCCTGATATTCGTTTTTAACACCCTTTTTTAATTCAACTTCAAGTTTTGATAAAATTTCAAGTTTCATTTATTGACTGCTTGTATTATATTCTACCTTTGCAAGCGTAAACATTCTTAACGCTTATAAAGCAGCACCCCACGGCGAAGTTGTGGTAAAATGCTCGGCATTGGGAAAAATTTGATAAATTTGAAGAACTAACTTGTTATCCAGGCCATGTAGTTTTTATAAAGCCTGGGGAGTTCGATAAACATTACAACTCCCGTTACTATTGCATAGGAAACAATTGCATACAGGTAGAAGGGTAAACTCCGGAAATCGGTTCCTATAAAAAATCCATGAGCTCCGACAATCAAAAAAACAGCGTAATTAATTACGTGGAGTTTTCTCCAATTTTCTCTCATCCAAGGGTTGGTTTTTCTAAAAATTGCAGCAAAAACAGTAACCGTCAAAAGCCAGAAGGAAATCCTGCCGAGAGTGTAGTAGTAATCAATCGGAGTTTGACAGAGTAGACAAATATCAACAAAGACAAAATATGGGTTCCAACCGGAACCGGTAAAGCGGTTGAAAACCATGAAGGACAGGGCATGCAAAAACGCTATTGTATATATCGTCAAACCTTCTATTACATGGTAGTTAAAAATCCACTCTCCCAGCTTATTTGTAAACTTAGCCATGAAAGCACCGAGAAGAACCTGTACAAAAAGAAGTGTAAATAGCGTGAGACCTAAAATCCTTTGAATAAAATTTGTTAGATTAGCCGGACTCTTAAGTGCCAATTCCAGCGGCGTTACGCGGAGGACGGTGACTGGAATAAGTATTAGGAAAAATGACAAAAGTGCAAAAAAAATAACCTTTCTCATGTGGTCGCGCCCCGGATCGAACGGGGGACCTTACGAATGTGAATCGTACGCTCTAACCAGCTGAGCTACGCGACCTCGTGTATATAATATCATGAAAAGGTTATTGACAGAAAAAATGTTATCCGATAAATTTAAATGTAATGATTCATCTCATTACAGGATATGAATCAGAAATTCCCTTTAGCACTCTCCTATGACGATGCTCTTCTGATTCCGCGATATTCGGAAATAACGAGTCGGGGTAACGTTGATTTGTCCGTAAAGATCACCCCCAAATTAACCCTGAAAATCCCCCTAATTAGCGCCAACATGACGGATGTTACGGGTGTAGCGATGGCTATAGCTTTAGGCAAACTTGGAGGACTGGGGGTTCTCCCGCGCTTTATGTCGGCCGAGGATGAAGCAGACATGGTCTCGGCGGTTAAAAAGGAGGGGCTTACCACAGCTGCCGCTGTCGGACTTAGGAACGGAATGTTTGACCGCGCCGAAACTCTAGTAAAAGCAGGGGCAGACATCCTTTTTTTGGATGTTGCCCACGGACACATGCGGCAAACAATTGAGGCAACGAAAAAACTCAAGCATACGTTTGGCAAAGATATTGACGTCGTTTCTGGAAATGTCGCAACTTATGAGGCCGCATGCGATTTATTTAAGGCCGGGGCGGACTCTGTAAAAGTAGGTGTTGGGCCGGGTTCAATTTGCATTACCCGTATTGAAACCGGTTTCGGTGTTCC
>Ga0209518_1000678_pt1 | contig 42198 bp, 43 predicted proteins | sample RifGroB1_FD_183993 | JGI IMG/M metagenome (GOLD analysis project Ga0209518, IMG submission 183993) | Groundwater microbial communities from Rifle, Colorado, USA - Groundwater B1 (SPAdes) (version 2) | ecosystem: Environmental > Aquatic > Deep subsurface > Groundwater | place: Rifle, Colorado...
TTTTTATTTCCATAAGCCAAAAGATATATAATAGCTTCATGATCGTCAGTTGGATTTTTCTTATTTTTCAACTTCTGTTTGCGCTCTTTTTCTTTTTTCTTGTTCTTTCCTTTTATACAGGAGCTCCATACGTCCCTTCAAAGTCAAAAGCAGCCGGTCAGATGATTGAGCTAGCTCACATAGCAAAAGGAACCCGTGTCATAGATCTTGGATCTGGTGACGGAAAACTATTGTTTTTAGCAGGTCAGCACGGAGCAAGAGCAGTAGGATATGAAATCAATCCTTTTCTTGTTTTGTTTACAAATATAAAAGCATTTTTTTCTCAACACAGATCTCGTGTCCATGCTATTTGGAAAAACTTTTGGCTAGCTGATATATCAAAGGCTGATGTTATTTTGCTGTATCTCATCCCATGGAAAATGGAACAGCTCGAAAATAAAATATTAAAAGAAACAAAACCCGGTACAAAAATCATTTCAAACAGTTTCTTATTTCCCCATATTCCCTGCACAAACAAGGATGAAGATAATCATGTGTATGTGTTTACAGTTTGCAAAAAGAGGGTATAATATAACTATGCAATTTGATGGACAACAGTCAGATGAAAAAGTCCTTACTGTCATTACTCCTCATATAACTCGTTTTATCTTTTCTCTTGCAACTGTGAGCATTGTATTTCTTTTTATCATGGTCATTATGTTTTCCATCGCATCATTTATTCCTCTCATTGCAACTCCCGTGAAAACAATCGCAACGCTTATTAGTCTTAGTGTTCTTGCAATTGCCATCTGGTGGCTTTGGAAAACACAAACCAGCGATAAAACATATATAACAGATAGACGTATCATCCGCTTTGATGTCGTTACCCCATTTTTTACCAATAAACGAGCACTGTTTTGGAATGAAGTTCTGAAAGTAAAAGCCTATGCCAATAACATGATGCTTCGACTCATGAAAATTGGAATATTACAAATAGAACCAGTTGCGGCAGAACAGGAAAGTATCATTATTTCCGATATTTACTACCACGAAGATCTCGCAAACTACATCGATAAAATCATATTTGCGTTCAAAAACAAACCCGAAGAAATAAATTCAATGAAACCCTTTGTTCCCCTGCCAAAAGGCAAACGAGGATAATCTGCCTAAATATACATATGCCGTTTATTGAAGCAGGTGACCGTAGTTATCTTTGTGCAGGAAAGTTAGCTGTCAAAACATTTGGTGGCCTATTTTCATCTTTCTGTTCTACTGACCCAATAACTGTAAAAGATGCATGGGAAATGTATCGGCGTCATCACAATATGTCTGTTCAAAGTGACAAACTGGGAGAATTGACTGTTAATGGAAAAAAAAAGAATAACACGATCTTACGCGGCATTGTTTTCTTTCAAACGAATACAACAGATTAATTTCCCTAAAAAAATCATCGTGACAACACATCTAACACTCTTGCTATCATGTTCCGTTACATGATAGCATTAATATGTGACACAAATTTCCAGACGGGCATTAGGTCCAGATGTACAAAAACGAATCTATGAAATTTTTGTTGATGTTTTAAAAGAAGTGCAGACGTCATCGGAAGTTCAATCGCTTTTGGAAGATTTTCTTACTCCGACGGAACGTGTCATGCTGCCAAAACGCCTCTGCATTGCCTATTTATTACTAAAAGGATACAACCATCGAACAATAAGTTCATATTTAAAAGTAAGTTTTACAACTCTTAATAGAGTAAGTACCGCCTTAAAAACAGGAGGACAAGGGTACACGCTCGTACTTAAACGGCTGCAAAAACAGGAAAAGATTGAAAAAATCCTCAAACAGATCGAAGAAGGAATTGTGTCAATGTTAGCCTCAATTGGCGGTCCAACTCAGGTTTGGAAGCATATACAAAACGAACAGAGAAGACAAACATATAGGAACAGAAAACCATTTTAGCTTTTGTTATCATGTTCCGTTACATGATAACAACTACTATTGTTCAATTTTACCTGTTGTAAATAGCAGTAAATATTGATATAGTTAATGTAACTTTTCGATTGCATGGGATTACCAACCCCAAAGAAAAGCGCTGCATCCGCGTAAAGATGTTTAATTAAGTCACCAAAAGTTGGATGGAACCTTCCGAAAAAATCGGGATCCAACAGAGGGTGGCTTTTTTTTGTATGAAAAAACTAGTTCAATACACTACGACAACACGCTCCTATTTTGTTAGGAGATGTGTTCGTGGGTAGCAAAAATCTCACCTTCGAAGACACCTCTTAATAAAGAGGGGAAGGAGGTGAGAAGAATGGAAAGAGATAATAGTCTTGATGCACGTATCGCAGCAGCCAAAGCTATGGGTTTATCTGACAGAATGTCCGAAGATATATTGATCATTGATGGAATACCAGAGTATCGTCCGGAAGGATCATCAATCAATAGGAAACCTGCGATTGACCCAAGAAAGGTTGATTTACTACAGTACGATGGCGATTAAGTTACCATTCGGAGTAAGGCGGGAGCTAGCCCCGCCAAGCTCCCTCTTACAATAAACGGATTTATTGCTACAATAAGGGAGAAACTATATGTCAAAAATACTTGAAGAAAAATTAGAAAAAATGTCAAAAGGGGAACAGGAACTGTGGGCGTTGCGGCATACAGCTGAACACGTGCTTCATACTGCACTCCAAAACCTGTATCCTTCTATGAAAAAAGCCATGGGACCGGCAACAGATGACGGGTTTTACCATGATTTTGATTTAGGAGACAAAGTCTCTGAAGAGGATTTCCCAAAAATAGAAAAAGAAATGCAGAGAATTATTGATCTTAACCTCCCCATGGTGCAACGGTTCGTAACGGCAAAAGAAGCCCACAGTATATTTAAAAACAATCTTTATAAACTCGAATGGGTAAGTGATATAGAAAAACGCGGCGAAAAATTTTCTTTATTTAGTATCGGCAATATCGATACGGACCTTTGCAGTGGACCTCACGCAAAATCAACTGGCGTTGTAAAAGCATTTAAACTTCTTTCTGTCGCAGGAGCGTATTGGCATGGGGATGAAAAAAACAAAATGCTCACCCGCGTCTATGGAACAGCATTTAAGTTAAAAAAGGAACTCGATGATTATCTCACACTTATTGAAGAAGCCAAAAAACGCGACCACAGAAAACTAGGCAAAGATCTCGGGTTGTTCGTATTTTCAGACTTAGTCGGTAAAGGTCTGCCAATGTTAACGGCAAAAGGCGCAACCATCAGACGAGAATTGGAACGATTTATCGTTGACGAGGAAATCAAGCGTGGGTATCAACATGTCATCACGCCATCACTTGCAAAAGTCGACTTATATAAAACAAGTGGTCATTACCCATATTATAAAAATACGATGTATCCGCCGATGATCGTAGATGATGAAAAACTTATTCTCCGACCTATGACCTGTCCGCATCATTTTATGCTGTATAAATCAGAACCACATAGCTATCGAGAATTACCAATTCGCTTAGCAGAACTCTCACCTCAATTTCGGTATGAAAAAAGTGGAGAATTAACTGGCCTCATGCGTGTACGCATGTTCTGTCTAGCTGATGCACACATAATAAGCCAAACAGAAAATGCAAAAGAGGAAATCAAAAAAGTATTGGAACTGATTGATTTTGTTAATTCAACGCTCGGTATGGTCAAAGGAAAAGATTATCGATATCGATTGTCTCTTGGCGACAGAAAGGATACAAAGAAATATTTCAAAGATGATGTTTCTTGGGACAACGCAGAGCAAGTGCTTCGGGAAGTACTCGTGGATATCAAAGCGCCTTTTTTTGAAGCTCCTAACGAAGCAGCATTTTACGGACCAAAAATTGATATTCAAATTAAAAATATTTCAGGCCATGAGGAAACTGCATTTACGGTCCAATATGACTTTGTTATGCCGAAACGGTTTCAATTAACCTATATCGATACAGATGGAAAAGAAAAAGAACCAGTAGTTATCCATAGATCGAGCCTTGGTGCCTTTGAACGCACCATGGCATTTCTCATTGAAAAATATGCAGGTGCTTTACCATTGTGGCTTTCTCCTGTTCAGATATCCATTATTCCTATTGGTGAACGGCATGTTAAAGCAGCACAAAAAGTAATGGAAGAAATGAAGACAGCTGGAATTCGGGTAGAACTCAATGAGAAGAACGAACCGATGGGTGCAAAAATACGAGAAGCGACATTGCAAAAAATCCCATACATGGCTATAATTGGCGATAGAGAAATAGCTGATAACTCTGTCAGCGTACGAACAAGAAGCGGAGAGGATCTCAAAGCCATCAAGCTTTCCGATTTTATAAACCGTTTATCAAAAGACATTGAACACAAGCTTTAAACACTACCGCCTCAATTACCAAATCATTAGTCCAACCGTACGGCTATTGGATGAGGAAGGAAAACAAGTTGGGATTATTTCCAAAATTGAAGCACTCCAAAAAGCAAAAGAACTGGGAATTGACGTTGTTGAAATTGCTCCCAACGCAGTTCCACCAGTCGCCAAGCTGATTGACTATAAAAAATTCAAATATCAAGAGCAAAAAAAGGAAAAGGAAAGTAAAAAAAGCCAGAAGAATGTTGGCGTGAAAGAAGCACGTCTCAGGCCGTTCATCGGCCAGCATGACTTTGATACACGGCTCGCGCAAACTCAAGAGTGGATCAAAGACGGCAATCAGGTAAAAATCAACGTGGTGTTCAAAGGCAGAGAAGTCACGCGAAAAGAATTTGGTTTTGAGGTGATGAAACGGTTTGTCGCAGCTGTAACTGGAGCAAAACTTGTCCGAGAACCACGCCTCGAGGGAAAAGTGCTATCCGCTCTCATGGTACCAAACAAAAAATCCGCTTGATTCAACACCACCAAGTACCGTATAATACCCTATATGCCGAAAGTACGAACCAAGAAAATCGTGTCAAAACGATTTAAAATAACAGCAACAGGGAAAGTCATGCATAATGTGCAAGGTGCTCGACATTTAAGACGAAAAAAAAGCGCGTCATGCAAACGAAGGCAGGATAAACCGATAGCGCTTCATAATAAAAAATTTATCCAAAATATTACGAATTTTTTGAGAACCTAATCTATGAGAGTAAAACGCGGAGTCACCAGTCACGCAAAACACAAGAAAATCTTCGAAGCCAATAAAGGCTATCGGATGACAAAACGACGCCTTATACGAGTCGCCAAAGAAGCATATCTTCATGCAGGCGAATACGCATTTGCCGGACGAAAAAACAAGAAACGGGATTTCCGCGCTCTGTGGATCACCCGCATTTCCCATGCAGTCGCTGCAAAAGGAACTTCTTACAGTAAATTCATGAATGCATACAAAAAAGCAAACATCACTATTGATCGAAAAATCATGGCACATCTCATCGTCAACAAACCAGAAGCCTTTAACGCAATCTTTGACAAAATAAAAACAGTTAGCTAATATACAACCATGCCCAATAATTACGTTACTAAATCACATTTTGATGAAGTTATAGGAACGATCAATAAAAAGCTTGAAAAATTAGATAAAATCGATAAGATGTCAGAACAAATAGATTGGATGGTCGGTAAAATTCAAGGTCATGAAGAAGAACACACATTATTAAATAATACGGTTTCTGAACATTCAGATAATTTGGAAACCATTAATGGAAAACTTGGAATAGTAATATGAAAAACCAAAGATTTTTCTTTTTCTTTTTTGCCTCGCACAGCGGGGAATCTTTGGTTGGAGTAAACGCATAAAAAGATAATTACATAAGAAGACCAAAGAAGCCCCGAAGAGGGGCTTTTTTTACGACTTAAAAAAACGTACAATAAATAAGAACATGAAAAAAATAATTCGAAAAGAAGAACCTATTGCAAAAGAGCAGTTAATCCGACTACTTCTGACATTACAGGAAGATGCAACTACTGCAATTGGCAAAAGTGCTGAACCAATTGATCAGCTTAGACTAACATGGCTTGGAAAAGAAAGTGAGTTTGGACGCCTCGCGTCATACATGAAAACTATACCTCAAGAAGATAAGCAGCAAATTGGTGCTGTTCTGAATGGCGTCAAAAGAGCTATTGAACAAACACTAAGTTCACAGTTGACAGTCAACAGTTCACAGAAAACACAGCATGAAGACTGGTTCGACACAACCATTCCAGGAGATCTTCCACCTCAAGGACATCTCCATATTGTAACTCAAGCAATTGAAGAAATAACAACAATATTTAATAAAATCGGATTTACCCGTGTACGACACCCTGAAGTTGATTCTGACTACTATGCCTTTGAGGCTCTCAATATGCCTCTCAACCATCCAGCACGTGACGAGTGGGAAACGTTTTTTATAGATAGTCAAAAAATACAAGTTAAAAACAATATACTATCAAAGCTTGTGCTGACACCACATACCTCAAACGGGCAAGTACGTGAGATGGAAAAGGGAAAACTTCCTATACGAATGATCAACATTGCAAAATGTTATAGACGACAATCTGATATATCCCACGTACCAATGTTTCATCAATTCGAAGGAATGTATATCGATAAAAACGTATCAATAGGCCACCTGAAAGGGTTCATTGATTATTTTGTGAAACAATTTTTTGGTCCCGATAGGAAATCTCGATTACGCCCGTTTCATTTTCAATTCACCGAACCGTCATTCGAAGTAGATATCTCCTGCGGTATTTGTAATGGCCGCGGATGCAGATTCTGCAAAGAAGGTTGGCTTGAACTTGCTGGCTCGGGCATGATTCACCCAAATGTATTGAAATATGGAGGAATTGACCCTAATAATTACAGTGGATTTGCAATCGGATGGGGAGTGGAAAGAACGTATATGATGAAATCAGGAACACAGCTTGATGATATACGACTTATTTACGGTAATGATATACGATTTTTAAAACAATTCTAATATGAACATACTTGTACCAGACTCATGGCTTCGGGAATATCTCAAAACCGATGCCACACCAAAACAAATTAAGGAATATCTCTCCCTTTGCGGTCCGTCTGTCGAACGGAGTAATTTTATCAAAGATGAGACTGTTTATGACATCGAAATAACCAGTAACCGCCCCGATGCAATGTCTGTTATGGGAATTGCCCGAGAAGCAAGTGTTATACTTCCACGATTTGGGATAAAAGCTGAATTACAAATTAACCAATTAACCAATTTACCGATTAACAAATCCAATAAACTGAAATTACATATAACCACAGATTCTAAACTAAATCCCCGGTGGACGAGTGTTATTTTTGATTCTGTCAAAATTAAACCTTCTCCAAGCTGGCTTACAAAACGATTAGAATTGGTTGGCGTTCGATCATTAAATAACGTCATCGATATAACAAACTATCTTATGCATGCCTATGGCCAACCAGCTCATATATTTGATTACGACAAAATAACGAATGGAATCATGAAGCTGCGCGCTTCCAAAAAAGGAGAAACTCTAACAACGCTTGATGGGAAGATTCATACACTTCCTGGAGAAGATATCGTCATAGAAGATGGCTCAGGTAAACTAGTTGATCTCTGTGGCATCATGGGCGGAGAAAATTCAGCTATCACTGATAAGACAACTCGTATCATTCTTTTTTTACAAACGTATGACCCTGTGCAAATACGAAAAACTTCCATGGCGTTAGCTCACCACACAGAAGCCTCTGGTTTATTTGAAAAAGGCCTTGATCCTGAACTGGTCATGCCGGTATTTTTGGAAGGAATTCAACTCATACAAAAACTTGCAAGTGGAAATATTGCAAGTTCAATTATCGATATTTATCCTCATCCATTCATAGCTTCAACTGTAGTGGTTTCTCGAACAAAAATAGATAGCTACATCGGAACACATCTGGAAACAAAAGAAATAAAAGAAATTCTTACAAATTTAGGCTGCACAACTACTGTCGATAACACGAAAGTAGCTGTCCAACCGCCAAGTTATAGGCAAGATATTGCAATTGATGTAGATATCATTGAGGAATTAGCACGTATCTCCGGGTACCACACCATAAAAGATAAACTCCCGGATAGCGAACCACCGGCTATTTTTGAAGATCCTATTCTTGGTTGGGAACAAAAGTTAAAAAATAAACTATGTGATTGGGGATATACGGAAACCTACACATATTCAATGATATCAAAAGAACTTCTCGACACATTTAACATAAACAATCAAGAAGTCTATGAAATTACCAATCCTATCTCAACAGATTGGGTGTATATGCGTCCGACACTTTTGCCAAGTATGCTTTTGGCCGTCAAACAAAATATGCCATATGAAAATGATTTAAAATTGTTTGAACTCTCTATGATTTATGCATACCGAGAAAACAATCTTCCGCAAGAACAATCGACACTCATTATTGCTGTGTCAGGAAGTCGATATGGAAAGCTCAAAGGCATTGCTGAAGCGATATTCTCTCTATTTGGCATTTCTTTCCCAACAATAACTGATCCAGCAACTGACTACTATCAGCAGGGTCGATCACTTCGCTTGGGAAATTTCGGACAACTGGGGGAAATTGATGGAGCACTTCTATCAAAACTCGGAATCAATAAACCAATTACTATTCTTGAACTATCCGTTGACCAGCTCGTCAAGCACGCGCGTTTAAAAAAACAATATACACCGATTCCAAAAAATCCGGCCAGTTACGAAGATTTGGCTTTTGTTGTATCTGATAAAACATACGTCGCCCCAATGATGGCATCACTAAAAACTATTGATCCGTTAATTACAGATGTATCGCTTTTTGATAGTTTCAACACCATTCGAACATTTCATATCACTTACCAAAGCGACACAAAAAATTTAACAGCAGAGGACATTTCAAAAGTCCGAGAAAAAATCATCAAACACATGAAAAAAGAATTCAATGCAACACTAAAAACGGTTTAGGGAATTGGTGTTGGAAGGGGAGTGGAAGTAGGAATAGGAGTAGCAGTTGGAACAGGCGTTGGTGTAGCGTACGCCATATTTACCCCAATATGAATCTCACTTTCTGTTGAATTTCCCTTTGAATCCGTTGCTTTTGCTTTAATCGTGTAATACGGTCCATTGATTGGAATTGAAACTGTATCTGAAAAATTATCGCTTCCAACTTCTTTTTTCTTTACTCCATCCACAAACACTTCAATTTTTGAAATTCCGTTTGGTGAAACTGCTTTAATTGTAATCTTGACGTTATTATCGTTTATCTGAGATTCATTCCCTGGTTCTTTAATGGATATACCAAGTGAGTCACCTCCGCTATACGTTTCCGTTGGCGGATGAAATTTAGAATCTCCTTGTCCAGCTATCCATGCGTTGATCCCATCTTGCCAACGATTCTTGCCATCTCCTGACACAGGATCTTGTTCTTTCCAAACAACATATTGCTTAGTTTCATATTCACCTTTGAGAATTTCAACAACATTTGCAAGTTTATTTCCATCGTGCTTGGATATTTTTATATTTTGGTAACAAGCCGCTTGTCCATTCGGCTCAGTACCTTTGATGAAAAATTCCTTTCGCCTCGCATCCGTCACAGGCGTTCCACCGGCATACGAATCAACGTCCATTTCAATAACATTGTCTGGTTTTGTAAACGGCTCATCTTTTTTCTCAATCAGTGCCTCCCGAATAATCCGATTCCATATAGGAGCAGCTCCTGTTACACCTGATGCAAGTGCAGGATTCATCGGAGAGTTGTCGTTATTTCCAACCCACACACCAACAACAACAGAAGGTGAGTATCCAATGGTCCAATTGTCCCGTTTATCATCAGTTGTTCCGGTTTTGACTGCGACAGTTTTGCCGGGTATCACCAGATATGACTTTTCTCCAAACACATCTTTCCGTGCGTTATTATCTGACAGAATATGGGAAATAATAAAAGCAACATCAGCAGATAATACGCGTCTCGGCTGCACTGCTTTATGTTCAAACAGTACCTTTCCTTTCGTATCTTCAACTTTCAACAGTGCAATTGGTTCTTGACGAAACCCTCCGGTTCCAAATGCACCAAATGCGCTGGTAATATCTAAAAGCGTCACCTCACCGCCTCCAAGAGTAAGAGATAATCCAAACCGCTTAATATTGTCATCAGTTGGCGCAAGCGTCGAAATACCCATGTCAGTTGAAAGCCGAAGAACGTCCTTAATACCAACCAAGGCAAGTACTTTAACAGCAATCGTATTAATTGAATTTCCCAGAGCAAAACGAAGTTGCACAGGCCCCCGGTATTTCCCATCATAATTCTTCGGATTATATTCTGGCTTCACTGGATCTCCTGACGGATATTTTGTGTCAACATCTAGTAGGGTCGTAGAGGCTGTGTAGCCCTTTTTCAAGGCTGCTGCATAGGAAAACGGCTTCATGGTAGACCCCGGCTGACGGAGGCCTTGAGTGGCCACATTAAACTTAAATCCACCAGATTCTGTTGCCATATAGTCTTTTGATCCAACCATCGCAAGGATCTCTCCGGTTTTTGGATCAATGGCAACTGCTGCACCGTTACTCACCTTTAAGTTCTTCACCTTGTCAATTTCCTCTTTGACAATTTTTTGCGCTTGCTCCTGCAGTTTTAAATTTAGTGTTGTTGTCACACGTAATCCACCGGCATCTACTGTCTTTTGCCCAAATTTTTCAATAAGAAGTTCTTTCACATATGCAACAAAATGTGGTGCATTGAGGTTGGTATCTCCTGATACAAATTTCACCTGCTCAATTTGTTTTTTCAAATCTGTTTCCTGCTGCGCTGTTATATATCCATCGTCGCGCATACGACGTAAAACGTGAAGCGTACGCGCAACATACGCCTTTGGATCTTTTCCAAACGGGGAATAGAGCGATGGTGCCTGAGGAAGACCAGCAAGAATGACACACTCAGGAACTGTTAATTCGCGAACGTGCTTGTCAAAGTAATATTTTGCTGCTGCTTCAACTCCCGCTGCGGTCCCTCCATATGGAATTTCATTTAAGTACATCTGAAGTATTTCGTCTTTTTTGTATTTCCGTTCAATTTGAATAGCCAAAACCGCTTCCTTCATTTTTCTAGGTAGGGTTTGTTCCTGTGACAGCAGTGCATTTTTCACCAGTTGTTGTGTAAGCGTTGAGCCACCCTGCAAATTTCTAAATATAAAAATATTAATAATTGCCCGCACAAGTCCAGTTGTTGATAATCCTTTGTGTTTATAAAAGTCTTTGTCTTCAACCGCAATGGTTGCGTCTTTTAGCGCTTTTGGCATGTCTTCGAATTTGACCGGAATTCTATTTTGATTTTCGTAAATATCATACACAGTCTCACCAGTCCGATCGAGTATTACTGTCGATAACCCTTCAACACGACTCACCTTATCAGGTCTGGGTAAATCCTTTGCATACCATGCAAATAGAAGACCAACGAAAACAACAGCACCTAAGACACAAAAAAATGCAATCGTTGCAAGAGTGCTCATTGTTCGAAGTCTGTTTCTTGGAGATCCAAAATGTTTCTTTAATTGACGTTCTAAAAATATCGACTGCATACTGACTATTGTACGGATATGATGATGAAATTGCAAAAATAGAATATTAATCAGCCAATACGGGAAAACCGAGGTGTTTTTCAATGCGATGAACGCGCTGGGGAAGTTTCTCCATAACAATTTCCTTATGGATATCATCAGTCCAGGAAAGAATATCTCCAGTCATTTCTGTAAGATTGTTCAGAGTTTCTTGCACGTTTTTTACATCACTCTGCACAGTTTTAATATCACTTTTCATTGACTTTATATCACTTTGTACGAACTCGAGTTTTTGAACAACCTCATTATGTTGCTTTTTCATCTCTTTTTTCGTAGCAAAATTTTCTAGATCCTTCTTTGTAGCAAATACTTTCGTGAACGCTTGAAGAAGTTGAATAATATCTTTCTTTGTTAACATATGTACACTATACCCCGTGAAAAATCGACAGTCAACTGCCTATTGCACTAAAACGTGCTATGTGATAAATTACTTCAACAAGTTAATAGGAAAGCAATGATAGAGAATTTTTACACTCTGGAGCAGCGTCGACAAAATCGACGACGGGATAGCCCGTAATAGCAAAAATACTCTGTTGCCATATGCAAAGGAGTATGAGGCTAAGGTAGAACCGACCTCAGTCGGTTTTTTTTGTGGAAACAACTTAGTAAACCAAGGTGGTACCGCGAATTGAAAACTCGCCCTTGTCCCTAATCAATTGGGGATAGTGGCGAGTTTTTTGTTGGTAAAAGGAGGTGATTGTATATGTCTAAAGAAAATGATGATGCATTTCGAGCAGTTCAAGCAGGTATGAAAGAAATATTTGCATTACATATCGATCCTGATTCCGATGCAGCAAAAAATTTTCTGTTCAGAATAAAAGTATTTGGTCTCAATGGCGCACAACCACTAGAGAATCCAAAAGAAGAAAATAGTTCAAATAATAGCAATGATTCGATAAAAGGTTAGACATATCCCGTTGAGCTCGACGGGATATCGCTGAGATGACAGAGTGGTCAATTGTACTTGTCTGTAAAACAAGTGTCCGATAGGACTACGAAGGTTCAAATCCTTCTCTCAGCACCTATGAACATAAAGGAACTAAAAAATATTATTGACAACGAACCGCTTTTTGAGCGGGATATTTGTATGCGATCAATCAATGAATCATTTACCAATGAAATAACAGGAAATTTATTCGTCGGTGTTGGACTATGTACCTCCAAAAAACCAGCAACAGCAATCCCATTTGACATTCTTACATTTTTCTTACTTCCAGAATTACTTCGACGCAAAGGCGTGATTCAATCAACATTTTTTCTCATTGCAGATACTCATGCTCGAACCAATTCGTTTATGTCACCGCCACTTGTTAATAAATTAGCAACATCAATGAAACAAACAGCGTTATCCATAATTAGAAGTTTTCGTCTTGAACACATGCAAGTCATCCTTGCCTCTGAAATTCGAAAACAATCATCATTTCAAATTCTGCAAAATCAACTTCCACGAATGGATAATGTTTACGTACGGGAAGAGATTGCGGATTTATCATGGTTTATGAGCACTCAAAACGTTCGGTTCAAACTCGGATGGTCGATTTCAAACGAGATTACACCTTCCGGTCATGACGAACGGTTTTTTGACATGCAAATCAAACAATTTCTTAAAACACCACTTGTTTTTCTTCACTCAAGCGCAGGTCGAACAGATGATCCAAAACGACCAAAAACATCGCCGTACATCGCAACAGATGGAGAAAAACGCATTGTGTTGTCAAATAATCCAAATGCAGTGATGAAAACTGAAGTGGTTATTCATCATATCAAACGAATTGTCCGATTATTTGAAACGCTCATTGTCAAAATACCATTTGTCTCTTTAGAAGATAAAATTAACTTTATCATACAAACCGCTACGCAGGATGTTCCTGCTATGGTATAGTAAAAGGAGGAACTATGGATGCAATTGATATATTACTTACACGAGGGGTCGATGGCATTTACCCGAGCCACGATGCACTGGAGAAAGTGCTCAGAAGCGGAAAAAAACTCAAGCTCTACCAGGGATTTGATCCATCAGGAACACAATTTCATATTGGTCATGCAGTCGGCTTACGGAAACTTCGCCAGTGGCAGGATTTAGGACATCATGTCATCTTCTTAATCGGTGATGGTACGGGTCAAGCGGGCGATCCATCAGGAAAAACCCGGTCACGAGGAAAATTTCTCACGAATGAAGAACTCCGACAAAATGCAAAGGATTATGTCCTGCAGGCAAAAAAAATTGTCCGCTTTGATGGGCCTAATCCAGCAGAGATTTTGTACAACGGAGATTGGCTCAACAAACTGACCCTTGTTGATATTCTTGATATCGCCGGTCATTTCTCCTGGCAACAATTAGCAGAGCGCGATTTATACCAGGAAAGAATAAAAAGCGGTGAAGAGCTCAACTTTCGAGAAGCTCTCTATCCGCTTCTTCAGGGATACGATTCTGTTGCTATGAATGTCGATCTTGAACTTGGCGGGAAAGATCAGCTGTTTAACATGTTGGCAGGCAGACAGCTTGTTTCTCAAATCCTCCATAAGGAAAAGTTTGTCATGACCGTACCACTTCTAACTGATAGCAAAGGAACAAAAATTGGAAAAACCGAAGGGAATGTCATTGGACTTACCGATGCTCCAGCTGAATTTTACGCAAAAATAATGTCACTTGGAGACGATGCAATCATTCCATGTTTTACACTCCTTACGGACATTTCAACAGAAGAAATCGAAGCAAAAATGAAACAGGGCGAAAATCCGATGACATTGAAAAAACAATTAGCGTTTGAATTAACGAAAATGCTCAATGATGAGAAATTAGCGAAAAAAGCACAAGAAGAATTTGAATCTGTTCATCAAAAAGGGGAAAGTGTATCAGTAACAGCACCTGTATTTGAAACAAAACAAACAGATTGGAATATCATTGACCTATTCATTGCGACAAATCAGGTAACAAGTAAATCAGAAGCAAGACGTTTATTTGAGCAACAGGCGATAGAAATAAACAATGCCAAATGCCAAATGTTAAATATTAAATTAAAAGATGGTGATATAATCAAAATCGGTAAAAGGAAATTCGTAAAAATTCACGTCATATGAACTTTTTTCGAAAGCATGAAAAATTCTGGAAAGTAGTGGTGGTGATTGCATCTCTTGCTCTTATTGCATCATCTTTTATTCCACTATTGTCTATCCGGTAATATCGCATGACCTTACAACTTAATTCCTCCATTCAATACGTTCCCCGTGTCGGACCAATGATAGCCGGGAAATTAGAACGACTTGGCATCCATACAGTCAGAGATCTTTTGTTTTATGCGCCATTTCGCTATAACGATTTTTCTAAGATTACTCCCATACGATCTCTTCATCCAGGACTTGTGGTCAGCATACATGGGGAAGTTCAAAGTATCAAAAACATATTCACAAAAACAGGGAAAAAAATTCAAGAATGTCAGGTCGCAGATCCAACGGGAATTGCAACAATTATTTGGTTTAATCAACTCTATCTCACAAAGGTTATCCACGCAGGGGACATTCTTGCAGCATCGGGCACTGTTGGATTTTTCGGAAATAAACTTGTTCTCGAATCTCCAGATTATGAACTGGCCACCCCGGGTAAACCATTTCTTCATACCAGCCAGATTGTCCCAGTATATTCAGAAACAGCCGGCATTACATCAAAATGGTTACGGTCACGCATCTATTATCTCTTAACTGAAGTGCCAACGCTCCTTGAGGAATACATACCTAGCGACATACGCATAAAATATAAGCTCCCGCACATTCAGGAAGCCTTCCATGATGTTCATTTTCCAAAAACAATTACTCTTGGAGTTGAGGCCAGACGAAGGCTTGCATTTGATGAACTTCTTCTTATGCAATGTACGTCATTTGAGCAAAAACGTTTGTGGAAAGAGACGAAACATACAGTACCGCTGATTTCTAACATTGATCAATGCATTTCAAATCTCCCATTTACGTTAACAGATAGTCAAATGCATGCGCTTGCCGATATTCAAACCGATATGGCGTCAACCGTACCCATGAACAGGCTGCTCGAAGGCGACGTCGGAAGCGGAAAAACAGTGGTTGCGGCTATTGCCATGTATATCACTGCAAAAAACAACCTCCAATCAATCCTCATGGCGCCAACACAAATACTAGCAGAGCAACACTTCAACACTATTAAGCAACTCCTCAAACCATTTAACATATCTGTCGGTCTTGTAACGAGTAGCCACAAAGAACCAGACGTAATGGTACTTGTGGGAACTCACGCACTTCTTGAAAAAAACATTGAATTTGATCACGTCGGACTTGTTGTTATTGATGAACAACAACGGTTCGGGGTGTTTCAACGAAACATTGTTCGTACAAAAGGAAAGGGGACGACAACGCCACATCTTCTCACCATGACCGCAACGCCAATTCCAAGAACTCTTGCGCTTACTCTTTATGGCAATCTTGATTTATCCATTCTCACTGACATGCCAAAAGGACGAAAAAACATCAAAACTTGGGTCGTTCCTCCGGAAAAGCGGGATAGCGCATACGAATGGATGAAACAAGAAATGCAAGTTAACAGTTCACAGTGTTTTATTATTTGTCCGTTTATCGAAGAATCAGAATCTATGACTACAATAAAAGCTGCAACAACAGAATTCAAAAGATTGTCAACATCCGTATTTCCAAAATTAAAGCTCGGACTTCTCCATGGCCGACTGAAAGCAAAAGATAAAATAGCTATTCTTGATGCATTTAGACGTGGTGACATTGATATATTAGTTGCAACTCCTGTTGTTGAAGTTGGAATTGACATCCCGAACGCAACCATCATGCTCGTTGAAGGCTCTGACCGGTTTGGACTTGCCCAACTTCACCAACTCCGTGGACGCGTAGGAAGAAGCGATAAACAATCCTATTGTCTCCTCTTTTCTGAAAATACCAATCAGGATTCAATAAAGCGTCTCAAAGCTCTTGAAACGATGCGAAGTGGAACAGAACTTGCAGAGTATGATCTTGCGCTTCGTGGCCAAGGAGATGTCTTTGGAGCACGACAACACGGGGTACCAACACTCGTCCTTGGATCGTTATCCGACGCAACCCTTGTTTCTCAAACAAAAGAAGCTGTGACGCAATTAACACACATTGATCCTACATTTACAGCTTTTCCCCTCTTGAGGGAGAGGCTTAATGAGAGTAAAATAGAAAACGTCTCACAAGACTAATATGACACCACTACCAAAACGAAGACATTCAACAAGACGGGGAGGCAAACGAAAAGCAGCAATTAAACTTGCATCTGTTGCCACACTATTTTGCAAGAACTGCGGGAAACCGAGGAGACCTCACACTATTTGTCCTACCTGTGGACACTACAATGGAAAAGAAGTAATCAAACAAAAAATCAAAAAAGAAAAGAAAAAGTAAGCCCTCATGAAGACCGCCCAAGATCCACGTCATCAACACCGCATCAATATGATGCAACAATTATTTAGCTACAGTTTCCGTCCTGAAGAAGGAAAAGCCATAACAGCAATTATTCCACATCTTCCAACTATTGATGCACGAATCACAATCTGTGCTCCAGAATGGCCGGTTGATAAAATTGCTAAAATTGACCTTGCAATACTCAGGCTTGCCATTTATGAAATATCCATTACCAAAGAAGCACCTGTGAAAGTAGTTATCGATGAAGCAATAGAGCTTGCCAAATCATTTGGCAATTCCAATAGTCCAAAATTTATTAATGGCGTCTTGGGGACTATTATTCAAAACATATGACATTTGACGAACTGCAATCAACTATCGGCGTAACTTTTCAAGACAAAAAGCTTCTTCAGCATGCATTTTATCACCGTTCTTACTTAAACGAAGCAAAGCATATCAAAGAATCAAATGAACGACTGGAATTTTTGGGCGATGCAATATTATCATTCCTCACATCACAATATTTGTACACCACCTATCCAACGTATCCCGAAGGTGTGCTCACAAATATCAGATCGAGTCTCGTGAAAACGAAAAGTCTCGGAGAATCTGCTAAAGTCCTCGGATTTGGAGATCTCCTTTTCTTAAGCCATGGGGAAGAAGAATCCGGAGGAAGAAACAACATGTCTCTCCTTGCTGATTCCTTTGAAGCGTTTTTAGGAGCAATATTCCTTGACCAAGGAATTGATACGGCGAGACAATTTCTTACCACCTATCTATTTCCTAAAACTGCAGGGATCGTTGAAACAAAAGCATATTTAGATTTTAAGAGTCTTCTCCAAGAAATCGTTCAGGAGGATACGAAATTATCTCCTACCTACAAGGTCGCCAAATCAGAAGGACCCGATCATAATCGTTTATTTTTTATCGAAGCATACATCGGAGAAAAAAAATTAGGGGAAGGAAGTGGTAAATCCAAACAAGAAGGAGAGCAAGCAGCTGCTGCAAACGCGCTTGAGAAGATGGGTAAACTATGATAGGATTACGCATATGGTAAAAATTAAACTTTCTCAAACTGGAAAACGAAATCGGAAAACATACCGCATTGTCGTTATGGAAGAAGGAAAGCGCAGAGACGGAAAAACAATTGAATTGTTAGGTTTTTATAATCCTCTCGTCAAACCCCCACAACTTACGATTAACCAAGACAGGCTCAAGTATTGGATATCAGTCGGAGCCCAAAAAACAGATGGAGTTACAAAAATTCTCAAATAAGCACTCATGAAAGATACACTTCTATATATTCTTACCCACATCGTTGATCACCCTGAAGCAATTGAGATTGTTGAACAAACAGATAACGAAAGAATCATCTATCTGTTAACTGTCGCCCAAGAAGATATGGGGAAAGTAATCGGAAAACAGGGAAGAATTATTAGAGCACTTCGAGATCTTGTCAAGCTCATGGCTGCAAAAGAGCACACATATGTAGATATTGTGTTAAAAGAAGACGAACCAATTGCTCAACCAACGTCATAAGCAACTCATGCACATAACCGTTCTTACGCTATTCCCTGATATGTTTCAGGGGCCATTGACAGAATCAATAGTCAAGCGTGCACAAAATCAAAAAATTATTACTGTCACTTTTGTAAACATTCGCAACTTTGCAGCGGATAAACACAAAAGCGTTGATGATCATCCATTCGGTGGGGGAGCTGGAATGATTCTTCGTGTTGATGTAGTTGATAAAGCACTGCGCTACGCAAAGTCTCTTCATGTAAAAGCTAAGGCGCATTCGATACTTCTTGATCCACAAGGAACACCATATGATCAAAAAAAGGCAAAGCAGTTATCTTCATACGATCATCTCATTTTTCTTTGTGGTCATTATGAGGGCGTTGACGAACGAATTCGATTACTCATAGATGAGGAAATCTCAATTGGAGACTATATCCTTACTGGCGGAGAAATACCAGCAATGGTCCTTATTGACAGCATTGTTCGTCTCCTTCCCGGCACACTGAAAAAAGAGGGAGTAACAACGAATGAATCGTTTTCAGGTGAAACATCACTTTTGGAACATCCCCAATACACGCAACCAAAAACATATAAAAGAAAAAGCGTACCAGCCATTCTTCTTTCCGGCCATCACGCAAACATTGAAAAATGGAAACAGCAGGAAGCCCTCAAACGAACAAAACTTAGGCGAAACGACTTGCTTACGGACTAAATGGGTCAAGAGATCGCGGTTCTGTTTGTATCTGCGAACTATCAGTGCCAATTGGAACACTTTTCGTTACAAGCGGCAAGGCGCTGATTTTATTTATTACTTGAATCTCATCGTCTGATAGAGGTTTAAGGACATCACTAATTTTCCCCAAATTCTTTGGATTCGGTGCATAATAGGCATCCATTTGAATTGTTGATTTTGTTGTCCCGGATTTATTATCAAAGGAAAGATCAAAATTTCGTATTCTAAATAAACGCCTAATCTTAACCGCTTTTTCTACTACGTTTCTCACTTGTTCTATTGGCCCTGCAACAATAATTGAAAATGGGACAATGTTAACTCCAATTTTTTGTTCTTCCTGCGATAACTTCTTCGCCGCCTCTGTTGCTACTGATCCAATAGAAGAGAGGGAAATACCAGATACAGCGACACCTTCTTGTGACGTTAATCCGTCGATCGTTGAAAAAATAGTCCCAAGTGATTTATCTGCAGGAACTGCTGAAATTGCGGCAGTTGCATAGGACTCAAGCAGTGTCTCATCAAGTGCATTTAGTATATTGATCTTTTCTTCTAATTGTTGCACTGTCTTGGTTTGTTCATACACAATTTTCACCATGCTGGAAATTTTATTAAATCCTGGAATGATTCCGACAAAAAAAGCGATTAAACAAAAAAGAATAATAGCTCCTGAAATAATAAAACTTTGATACAGCCGAATAATGCGTCTAATTAGTCTCATAATGCTTGTTTTAGTATCACTGAATAGGAAAGGCCCATCATAATATCCCCGTTTTTATCAAGCGTAAGGGAAGTAAGATTCGGGGTTCTAATTTTATTTTCATCAACCAATTTCACGATTTCTTCCATCATCGATACGGCTTCTTGAATATCAGGAAGGTTCACAGATATTTGTACAGTATTTTTGTCCCCGATAGAAAATGATGTTAATTTCGGAGGACGAGCTAAAAGTAGTGTCGTATCAATATATGGAGCAACAGAAAATTGAGTGTTAAGAATATTATTTAATGATGTAATTCTAGCTCTAAGAGCCAGCAACATTCCTTCTTTCACATTTTGATTTTGAATAGTTTGAGAAAGTCGTTTCTGCTCCCCCTCTAATTGATTGAAACGAAAACGAATAACACCATAAAAAACAACAAGTACTATACCAACAATCAAAACAAACCATAACATGTACTGTCTGGCTATACGAAGATATTGTTCAACTAACTGCCAACCTGGTGTTAGACTCGCTTTGGTATCAAAAAGATTAATTGATCGTTGACCTGATACCATACTTATCTCCGTAAGGATAGTCCAACTGCAACAGCAAACATTGGTCCTTCGCTATCAAGGACTGCAAACCGTGCTTCTTTTGTAATGCCGACCCAAGGATTTGCTGTTTGTGTTTCAATATTCACTGCTTGGGCAATATAAGATACAATTCCCGGAAGTTTAGAGCTACCACCGTTCACAATAACTGCTTCAATTCGTTCATTTGTATGCCGCTCTCCAAAAAATGCAATAGCCCGTTTCATTTCATTAATAATCGTGGCCATAATCGGTTCCATAGAAATAACCAATTTCCCTTCCAAAACGTCCTTATTTAATCCATACGTTTTTTTGTACTCCTCCGCTTGGCTCGCGTTAAAGTCCAAACTCTGTGAAAGTGCCCGTGTTAATGCTTCTCCACCAGCGCTAATAGAACGGGTAAAAATTAATATCCCATTATGAATAATGGACATATCCGTTGTTTGTGCACCTATCGATACAATCATATAATTTTTTAAGTTCACAACAGATGTTCCAATTGCACGCGCTGATGCAATAATCTCTGTCTCTGCTGCAATAGGAGTAAGATCAGACAATTCTATAATCGTCATATACCTCTCAATGAGTGCTTTGGGAGCGGCCACAAGAAGCACCTGCATTTTTCCTGTCCCAGTTGTCTTTGCATCCTGAAGTACGGTAAAATCCAAATTGACTTGGTCAAGTGGAAGTGGAATATATTGTTCAGCTTCCCATTGAATTGCCGAATTGAGCTCTTTACTTGATAACTGAGGCACTTCGATCACCCGAGTAAAAACCTGCGCCTCAGGTAACGCGATATTTACTTGATCAGACTTAGCCCCCGTCTCTCTCACTAACTGCTTAATAATATAGGATGTAGCATCAATCCCTGAATCAATTGACGTTGTGCTTTTTTGCGGAGTAGGCATGCTTCCTGCAGCTACAAGCGTTCGCACTCCTTTTTCCTCATTTATTTCAATAAGTTTAATACTATGACTTCCAATATCTATTCCAAGTAAACTTTGCATAGGCAGGTATCTCGTTAATGAACAAGTGATCCTTGACTAAACACACTATAATCAAACACGGTTGCAGGTCCAGCATATTGTCTGCGAACAACAATCTTTCTCGTCACTCCACCTTCCGTACACCCACTTGCTGTGATTTGTGTACAACCAACAGAAGATACTTCAAGGCCTTGTTTTGGTAGTTTCTCACCACCAAGCGGGGTAACTGTAACGGTTGCATTCCCGTAATATGGTCGTATGCGCATAAATAGGGGAATAATACCTACGCCTGTTGGAATTGTTACAGTTTGCCGATATACATCTGTCATTGCACCACAACCACCACTTACATTATCGTAATCCGTAACAGTTGAAAAATTATTCGACGGTCTTGTTGCAACATCAGGATCATACGCGCCGCGAGTAACTAAATACGTTCCCCCTGATTTGTAATATATGGTGACTTCCAAAGCTGGAGCAGGGGTTGCATGCATCCAACAAATATCAATGGTTGAGTTTTGATAATAGGAAGATTCATCAATAGCATTTAAGGTAGTATGACCAACTAACCAAACACTATCAGCTTGACCAATTGTAACCGTTGGGAGTGTATACACTCCTGTTGTATCCCCAATAACCGCGATATTTGATGAATATCCAGCTCCAGGAATATACGAAGTATTTGTTGCTTGCGTATTTGTCCGAAGCGCTTCTTCAATTCCAGCCTCAGCTGCACTAAAAGCACGGGCTGATTCTTCTAAATTTCGTCCCATACTGACATCTGATACACTTCTCCCAATCAGTGATAACGCAATCGTCACGGCAATACTTAACACAAGAACAGTAATAAGAAGCACTTGTCCTTTATATGCAACAACTTTCATAATACTAGTATAAAGTCATTGGTCACTCCCTGCAAGTTATTCATTTGTTGAATTTCGAACACTGATTGTTGTTTGAAATATTTCCATCGCGCTTTCATACGACGTGGCTGCGAGATTCTTTTGACGAAGACGAAAGGAGACACTCAGTGAAGAAGGTATTCCACCTACTCCAACACACGTAAATTGTAATGGTTGATTTACACATCCGCTCACACCGCTATTATCAATGAGCGTTACATTGCTGTTTGTGATATATAAGGGATCAATTCGTGAAGCACTCATCGATGCAATTCTTGAAACACCAGCAATAGCATCATCAACGCATTCAATAGTAGTTATTCCACCATCTAATCCTGTAATTTCAACTGATGATACCGGTTGTTTGGGATCATCAGAGCTAAGATTGCATTGCGTAGTTGTGATGGTTGTTGCATTTTGAATCAATCGACTTATCATTCCCATTGTCATTTCACCGGTTTGCTTTAATTCTTTAATCACCTCTGTTTTTGTATTTAAATGAATGCTTGAAAAAAGCACCTGAGTAATAATAACGGAAACAAACGAAATAACTCCTGCTGCGACAAGCAGTTCGATAAGTGTAAAACCGTGTTTATTCATATCATTTCCACTGTGTATATTTTGTTTTCAACGTAATGTTTTTTGATGTATTTCCTTCCATCCAAGACACCGCAACTTCGACATCCATCTGTCCAGAGTCAAGAAGGTTTGTTATAAATCTCACAAATCGAGAAAAAGACCCAGTGAATGGGGGGCAAGATTCCCCAGCAACTGGACTTAACTGTCCAGAACCATTCATACAATATCCAGTCCCTGTTCCTCCCATCGTATCTCGCAATGAAAACGTTGTCCAATTATTATCGCGTTCTTCACGAATAATTTCTAACGCTTCTTGTGCATATTGAACAGCAAGACCTCGTGCCTTGCTCGTTTGAGCGTTTTGAAGAGATGAAGTCATCCCAATAACAAGACCTGTAATAAGAAGCATGACAACACCAAGGGTCACAACCGCTTCAATAAGCGATATGCCATAAACCACATGCTTATTTGGTATTACATGCATCTTAATAATCACTAATCGTGCCTGATGGGCTAATTTTGATATCATATGTTGTCGAGATTCCTCCAAGTGTAATTATTGCATCAGTGGTCAAATCAGTTCCGGCTGATAATGGAAAAAACCGTATTGTTTGATCAGCAGATTGAAAATGAGCTTCTTTTGAAAGATACACGGTCACCGGTTCATCGCTTCCATTCGTACAACGAACCGTAATGGAATAACACGAACGAATCCCATCGGAACAAATGTTTGTAAAAGTTACATCGTAACTCTCAAGAGTCGTACATGACGCAGACTTTACACCAGAATTTACCTTTGATACAACGAGTCTCAAATCTGACTTTATAGTAAGTCCTGATTGACGCACGCGCTCACGATTGGTATAGGAATTATAATTAACAATCACTCCGAGGGACAATACCATAAGAATGGCAACAACAACGATAAGTTCGATAAACGTGAAGGCCTGCCTCGCCAGCAGGCGAGCATTACGGGTTCTTCGTTCCATAATTATAACCCTCACCTGTTTCAATTGATCCGCATGTATCAGCGGCTATATCTGCATTTTCGACTTTCGCTTCCAAACAATATCCGTAATAGTCGTTCGTTCCCTTATAACGATATGACGAATTTTGTGGATCTGATGGGATACTAGGAAAATAGGTATCAACCAAAACTGCGGATAATTCACTTACATCAACCCATCCAAGGGATCCAACTACTGGATAAAACCCGTTATCTGACCTGTATAATTCAAGTGCTGATCGGATTTGTTCAATATCTCCGCGGCGTTTAGCATCACGAGCGTTTCTGTTAATCGAGACATATGAAACAATACCAAGAGCAGTGAGAACTGCGATAATAGCTATTGATATTAAAATTTCGATAAGTGTAAAACCCCTTTTCATAAATAACCCTTTCTTCATTGAACATTTCTAATACAATAAAACACTCCGGCTGTACCCGAACAATTAGTTATCGCGTTCCCACTGTTTACTTCCATTGAAACACAAAAACAATAGGATGTAGAGGAACAACTCGATATGGCTGCATCATCATATCTAGTGCCTGTTTGAGGATCTGATGGCATATCATTGGGTAAATAGGTAATACTTAATCCAGAGCAGCTTCCTGGATATGACGATTGTGTATTTGCATAATATTGTTCCATCGCTTGTTGAATAGACTTAAGCTCACTAACCCGTCTGCTATCCCGAGACTTTTTTTGAATAGTTGAGTAGGAAACAGTTGCAATTGCCACTAAAATGCCAATAAGGGCTATCACAACAAGTAATTCGATAAGAGAGAAAGCAGGTCTTTTTGCCATAATAGTGTCACCACCATGCCAAATAAAAGGAATGGCCCGAAAGGAATATGACTTTTTAACGTCTTAACCTTTCCTAAAATAAGTATGACACCGGACAGCGCACCCGTCAAGAAAGCTACATATAAGGCAATAATTATTCCCGGATATCCGACGGTCAATCCAATAAGTACTGCTAACCAAATATCTCCATCGCCCATTGCCCGTCCTTTTGAAAAAAACCAAAGTAAAAAGAAAAATAAACCTGCGCAAAAAGAAGGGATCGCATAAAAATACAATAGCTCTCCAACTGATACGTGAAGAGCAATAAATCTCAAAATCACACCAAACCCCCAAAGGATAAGAAGGGGAGTAGGTAAAAGCTCACTTTTTAAATCCGAAACAAAAAGAACTAGCACAGAACAAAAAATAATAAGAGATATTATTAAGTTGTTCGATGCATAAAACAAATAAACAAATCCAATGCCAGTTATTAATTCAATAAGGGGATACTGGATAGATAGTTTTTTATGGCAACACCTGCTTTTTGCAAGTTGTATGATCCATGAAACAATCGGAATAAGTTCATACCAAGAAAGGGTGTGTTTGCAATGATCGCAATGCGATCTGCCATGAACAATATCTTCGCCAACCGGTAGCCTATCAATAAGAACATTTAAAAAAGAACCGATGGAACACCCAAGGATAAATACAATGAATATCCAAAACACCATATTTCTATTATAATGCAAAATTATGAAGCGTGTTTTTCAAAAAAAACCTTTGTTTATTGCTATTGGTATCATTATTATTGTCTCTTTTATTTTTCACGCACGACTCTTTATCCCACATTTACAATTAATAACGACTCCTGAATTTGAACTCAATGATGCAGTGCAATTAAGCTACGCATCAAAATATTGGTATTGGGAAAAATTACACGCGAGAGAATTACCATTTTGGTCAACACACATGGGGGCAGGGTTTCCTGTTCTAGGAGAAGGGCAAACCGGTATTTTTTTCCTGCCAAATCTTCTTTTGTACGGTTTATCTCCATCAGCTCCACTTGCATATAATCTTTCACTTGTTCTTGTTACCATAACAACAGCTCTGGGTACATTTTGGTGGCTTTTGCTTCTACAAATCCCTTGGGCCATAGCACTCGTCAGTGCTATGACATTTGCTGGTAGCGGGTTTTTTGTATTTCATCTTCAACACATAACTCTCCTACAAAGCTTTAGCTTATTACCTTTGATCTTCGTAGCAACACATCAAGTGATAAAGAAACAACGAATTCAAGACGTCATTCTTTTTTCAATACTTTTTTCTCAACAAATATTTGCTGGATTTATCCAAGCCGTGTTCATAACAGCAATCGGCTCAACCATATATGCCTTTTTTTTGTGGAAACAGTCGGGAAAAAAAATACACGGGGTACTTTTTCTTGTATCTTCTTACATAATTGGAATTCTTCTGGCGACCCCGCAACTTATTCCGTCAATAGAGTTTTCCCGACAAATTGTAGATCAATCAGAAAACGTTGGCTTTTCTTCTAAATATTCATTTGCCTTAAAAAGTTTTCTTTCTTTTCTCAATCCGTTTGCTATCGGCAATCCGAAATATGCGACCTATTATATCAACTCTCACGATGAAGGGCTTCTTTTTTGGGAAACAAACGGATTTGTAGGAATACTACCTCTCGTGTTGTTAACGTGCATACTTTTTGTAAAAAAATCATGGGGACGAATAAAACCTTTTTTTATACTTCTCTGTATAAGCATTCTTCTTATGTTAGGAAAATTTTCTCCGTTTTATTTTATTTATGACTTCTTCCCATTCACGCTTTTTCGCGTACCTGCACGGTTTGTTATCCTCGTCAGTTTTATGATTATTATCATTGGTTCAACACTTTCATGTTATATAAAAAAACGATGGATAACTATTCTTCTTTCAATCTGCTGGATAGGCAATCTCATCAGCCTTCTCCCATATTGGTACTCATATCACGAATGGAAACTCCCTGAAAAAATCACGGAAACACCGACATTCGCAAAAATTGTTTCCAATAATAGTGTTGTGTATCGATATCATCCAACCTGGCAACACAGAGATGTGTATATGCAATACGGATGGGTAAATCCTGATCAATATACGATATTCCAAAATGCGTTACGGCCAAATACCAATATCTTCTGGAAAGTTACCACATTTGATGCATATCCAAGCCGTACCCTTTCAAGAAAACAGACAGCTGATCAAATCATCAAAGAACATATAGAAACTTCAGCGGATCATATCGCGACAATGAGTGCTGTTGCGACAAATTTATTAACACTATTAGGAAATTCAAGTATCGTATCCGGAGACATGATAGACTCCCATGACATATTCCCACTTATCAAAAAAATCTCAGACGGAAGGAGTACCATTTATTTATACCAACTACCAGCTAGTATTCCTCGCGTACATTTTGTTTCGAATATCATACCAGTATCAACCATAACTAACGTAATACATGCACTTAGTGATTCCAATTTCGATCCAAAAACAACAGCATTACTTGAAAGAGTAAGTACAAAAAATCAAATACAGCTATCTCAATCTGATACGCTTGCAGTCATACAATGGTCTGATCAACGTATTGTTGTAAAAACCTCAACAGTAAACGAAACACCAGTTATATTGAATACGACATTTTATCCAGGATGGGTAGGAACTATCGATGGAAAAAAAACGACACTCTATCCAGCAAATATCTCATCAACTGCTCTTCTGGTACCAGCTGGAGAACACGTAATAAAACTTCACTATACACCCATGTCGCTGATCATCGGAATACTTGTATCCGTATGCACACTGTTAGTAATACTTTTTGCACTATTATTTCGAAAGCGCATCTGTTTCCTTCGGAAACTGTTTCCTAAATAAAGTGACAATACCATCAACTTCATCGTCTTGCCAGGACACATACTGTCGTAACACCGCCTTGTCAGCTCCCCATGTTTTGTAAACAACCGCCAATACTTCTTTTGCATCACTACACCGATTATCTTTTAATAACAAGACAACTGGCGAAAGATAATATTCCGGTACAATATTTATCGCCAATCGAAGAGCTTCCTGCAATTCGGGAAGTATGTTTGTCAAAGGCATGTGCGCAAGAATTGCTATATTTGCAAGATTCACCCGATGTTGACTATACACCCGAAGAACATCAGAGAGCATCGGTAATTCCTTTTGATATAAAAATAATGATTCTGGTACAAAAAATTGCTTCCAAAGATTCTGATTAATTTCATAAAGAGGGGCATAATCAAGAACTCCGTCTTTATCAGGAAAATATAAATATAAAAGTCCATGCGGAAGCCATAACCCATCAATCCACGATATCGGTTGATCACTCATGATAGGAAACTGCTGCATGTTTCTTGTCATAAAATCAGAAATTAATTCACTAGTCAGCGTTCCGAATTTCTCTGGAGGAATATAAAGATCGGGATATGTTTGACGTACATATGCTCGATAATGAGGAAGAGATAAAAATTGAATACGAATAAAATGAATATCCGGTCGAAGCTTATGCACATATAGCGCGTTATACATACTATAGATTGTTGTATCTTCAGACAAAAAAAGAATGCTTTTTTTGGGTGCACTTGCAAAAAAATCATCAGCGAGTTTTTCCATTGAATGATCATTCTTAAGATAAGTAAACGCACGAAAATTTATTTGCATACGTGGTAACGATACATACAATAACAAAACACAAAACGCAGTTATTAAAAACGTATTTGATATTCTTTTGATTATCCATGAAATGCCAATAGATAAAAAAATAATCAAATATTGATAGGGGATAACAAAAAACCTCTCTATTGTTCCAATTTGATAATTCAAAAGTTGTGGAAATCCCGCATAGAAAAAGTAAAAAATCCATAAAAACAGACATCCGATCAGATAATCATACACATCACGTTGTTTCTTTCGTAGGACAACCACACCGACAAAAAGAGCGAATATGCCAATAAAACCGATATCGCGAAGAGAAAATTGAAAAAAAGTAAAAATGTTTAACAGACGATCAATTATCGTCGGAGTCATATTTGCTGATGCACGAAAAGATCCGTACGAAGCCCGTGTCACTAAACGGAAAAATCCCTCGATTGTCGATACGTTCTCTTGAGAAAATAATGAACTGAAGCGTGCTGAAACGGGTATATAAAGATAAGGAAGTAACCCAATCAATACGCACAATAAAATTTTCCACCAATTGGAAAGCACTTGTTTCACTAAGTCTTTGTATCGACTGATAACAAGAAAAACAGCCGGGATAATACAAAGAATAATAAGTTGATGATGAGTAAGGGACAATCCTGTCCAAAACGAAAGAAACAATAGTTGTTTTGTCTGTTTTTCTTCTATCCACGTAATGAACCGTTCTATCCAAACAACAACAAATAAACTAAATAATCCAAAGACTTCCTGAGTGATTGCACTGATCCATACCGGTCCCAATAGTCCATAAGAAATGACTGCGAGGGTGGTTGCAAAAAAAGATTTGGTTATACGGAAAATAACCCGCCAAAGAAAAAAGAGTGAGAGAGCTGTTGGAAGAGAAGATATGAGACCTACTCTCCATTCAATAGAATTCCAAGGAATAGTATGAGAGATTAGTCCTGCTAACAATGTATAGAGGGGATATCCGGGCGGATGGGGAATACCAAATAGGTATCCATTGGTGACAAGGTCTCCTGCGTCTCCTCCGTAAAGACCAAACATCTGCATCCCGACATACAGAAAGGCAAAAAGGGCAGAAATGATAACTGGAATACCATAAACCGCGATAGATTTCCATCGCGGTTTATGTGTTATAGTTCGTTTCACGTCTATTATTGCACACACCAAGCACATTGATTTGTGCCACCACTCATACTTTTACACCCTGTTGATAATTCTGTTCCATCATTACTAAATTTTGTGTTTGGATCGACCTGGAACGATTTTGAACCTGGTTGATAACAGACACGCACTTGTACGGACGATGCTCCTGAGGACGGAATATATGTCACCCATACCTTATCCAATTGTCCCCGGTAAATTTCATTGAAATTTGACTTCATTTCTCCTGCTACTGCCATAGCACTAATTGCTGTACTCATTTCTGCAGCATTAAGAAGTGACGCACTGAATGCTGTTGATTGATCTGTCCACGGCATTCTATTGGTCGTTGCGTAATATCGTAACACTGCTGTCTGAACTTGGTTGACCAAATCCCGAGTTCCAGTATCTGTACCTTTTTTCAGTTGTTCAAACGGATCAAGTGCTCCAATAAGACCAATGGCAAGAGCTCCCAACAAGGCGATAACGATAAGAAGCTCGACGAGCGTAAACCCTTTTTGTCTTTTCATATTGTTATCACCTCCTTTATAAAATATCTTCTATTATTACTGTACGGACTTATACCACTATTGTCAACAGCGCTACTTATTTAAATTGTGCTGTCAAATTATATATAGGCGTTATGACAGACAAGACAATAAATCCAATGCCAACTCCGAGCACCACCATGATGATCGGCTCAATTGCAGTTGTTAAACCCTTCACCATTTGTTCTGTTTCCGATTGAAAATAATGGGATAATTTAAGAAGCGTATCATCAATCTTTCCTGTTTCCTCACCAACTTTCAGCATTTGGGATACGATCGGAGGAAATTCTTTATGAGAGGCAAATGTGTCAGCAAGCTGAAAACCTTTTTCAACTCGTTTAGAAATATCTTCTATTGCGTTACGGTACAGTACATTATTTAAAGAGCTTTTAAGTATTTTCAATGCGTCTAATATATGAATACCAGCTGATAAGAGCATAGCGAGCGTACGGGTGAACTCCACAAGAATTGTTTTCTTTTGAAGTTCTCCAAATAACGGAATTTTTAATACAAAGGCATCTAGAGTATACGCACCAATTGTCGTTTTTTTCCAACGGGAAAATCCATAGCTTATGCCAACAATAATGAGAATCACAACCCACCAATCGTGGATAATAAAATTAGAAAGTGTGATAAGCATTTGAGTCGTCACAGGAAGTTGTACGCCAAAATCTTTATAGAGATCTGTCAGTTTTGGCATAACAACAACCATCATAACGATAACAACGACGACCATGCCCACAACGATAATTGCCGGATAAATGAGAGCTCCAACAACTTTTCCCCGAAATTCTCGTTGTGCTTCTAAAGTATCAGCAAGCTGATTCAGAACTTTATCGAGCATTCCTGACGCTTCACCTGCTCGAATAAGCGAAATATAAATGGGAGAAAAATGCTGCGGATATTTTGACAGCGCATCACCAAAATTTCCTCCGCCAACAATACTTCTTTCGATATCAGATAACACCTGAGCAAAAACAGCGTTTGTTGTCTGCGTGTGAAGAATATTTAATGAATCAGGAATAGAAAGACCAGCAGTGACCATGGTTGAAAGTTGCCTCGTAAAATTAACGACATCTGCAAAACTGACTTTTTGGAGTTTGTCAAACCGCGATGTAATCGATTGTTCACTCGTCTCGCGGAGCGAAATGACAAACAGCTGTTTTTCTTTCAGCAATTTTGACGCCTGGTCTTCACTTGCTGCTTCCACAAGACCGACAGTTGGCTTTCCTGCGGGAGTTATTGCTTTATATTTAAAAAATCCCATGCTGATTACACCCTTTTTAATAATCGACCAATATCTTCCGGTCGAAGCGCATACGCTGTTGCTACATCAATACTGATTTTGCCGTCTTTTACTGCTTGTGCGAGTGATGCTTCCAATGTCGCCATACCAAACTCGGCAGAGGTTTGAATAACGTTATCAAGCTGATGTGTTTTCCCTTCCCGAACAATTGATTTTACTGCTGATGATCCTGTCATTATTTCAGCAATGGACATTCTTCCGCCATTAAGAGTGGGTACAAGACGTTGCGATACTACACCCTCAAGAACATTAGATAATTGTAATCGCACTTGTTCTTGCTGATGCTCAGGAAATACATCAATGATACGATCAACAGTTTGACTTGCTGAGTTTGTATGAAGCGTTGCAAACACCAAATGGCCAGTTTCAGCAATTGTTATTGCAGCTGAAATTGTTTCAAAATCCCGCATTTCACCAATTAACACAACATCTGGATCTTCCCGAAGAACACTGCGTAAGGCAACAGACCAGGAATGGGTATCACCATGCATTTCGCGCTGAGAAATAATAGACATTGCCGGAGAATACATATACTCAATAGGATCTTCAATCGTAATGATGTGAGTCGCTTTTGTTTGATTGATGCGCTCAATCATCGCTGCTAAGGTCGTTGATTTTCCTTGACCAGTTGGACCTGTCACAAGAACAAGTCCCTGACGGAGTTTAATAAACTCACCTAATACTGCAGGAAGTCCTAATTCTTCCATGCTTCGAATTTTTGTCGGGATATAGCGAAACGCGCCAGCAGCAGTATCTCTCTGAAGATAGATATTGACCCGGAATCGTCCCTGAGGAACAACATAAGAAAAATCAAGTTCTTTGTTAGTCGCAAATAATTCTTTTTGTTCGCTAGAACATGTCGACAATAAAAGATCTTTCGCCATTTCAGGCGTAAGAATGGCCTCTTTACTCACAGGCTGCAATTTACCTGCAAGCCGAATCATCGGAGGATACCCAGAAATAATATGAATATCCGACGCTTCCAAACGTGCTGCTTCCGCACATAATTCATTCATAGTCATATAAAACTCCTAATCCTGCGCAACGCGCAAAACTTCTTCTATTGATGTTATTCCTTCGATTGCCTTCAAATATCCATCTTGCTTCATGGTGATCATTCCTTCACTTACCGCCTGTGTTTCAATCTCCTGCATGGTTGCCCGTGACAATGTCAGTTTACTAATCGCATCTGAAATGGGAAATAGTTCAAATACCCCAACTCTTCCGCTATATCCAGATCCCGAACAGGTGGCACACGGTACGTCGTCATTTGTTCCTTTTCCGCGATACAGCTTAATCTCAGAGTTACTTGGAAATAAAGGTCCCAACACTGTTTTCATATCATCAACCACTTGAGGTTCAGGAACATATTCCTCTTTACACGTAGGGCAAATTTTTCGTGAAATCCGTTGGCCTGCAACACAGTTTAACGCTGAAGCAATCAAAAATGGCTCTGCTCCAAGATCAATTAGCCGAGGGATAGCACCAGATGCATTATTGGTATGCAATGTTGAAAACACCAAATGGCCAGTGAGAGCTGCTTGCACAGCGAGATCTGTTGTTTCTTTATCACGAATTTCTCCAACAAGAATAATATTTGGATCTTGCCGAAGAAAAGATCTAAGTCCTGAAGCAAACGTCAGTCCCGCTGCTGGATTGATTTGCACTTGATTCACCCCAGCTATTTGATATTCAACCGGATCTTCCAAGGTCACAATATTCACCCGTGCATTGTTAAGCCTATTTAACACGGAATACAGCGTTGTTGTTTTTCCTGATCCTGTTGGACCGGTAACGAGAATAATACCGTGTGGACGGGCAATTGACGTTTCCAGATGTTTGATCGCGAGTCCTCGAAGTCCCAGATCTTGTAACGTCGGAACTCCACCTGATTTTTTCAAAAGTCTCATGACGATTTTTTCGCCATGCACTGTAGGAAGGGACGATACACGAAGATCTATCTCCTCCTGTCCCATTTTGAAATTAAACCGTCCATCCTGAGGAATGCGTTTTTCATCAATTTTCATGTCTCCAAGAATTTTAATACGGGAAATAACAGCATCATGCAGACGACGCGGCAAAAGCAACCGCTCTTGTAAAATTCCGTCAACACGATACCGAACACGAGTTTCTGTTTCTTGCGGCTCAATATGAACATCTGACGCTTTAATTCTGATTGCTTGTTCAAGCACCGCTGATACAATTTGGGCAATCGGTGCTTCACGAATGACCTCATTTAAGTGTCCTGCTTCATACGTTTTTACTTCAGAGGGGGTAGATTCTTTAAGGGCTTTTGTAACATCTTCTCCCAAATGTTGTGTATAGAGGTTTTCGATAGAAGAAAGAATATCCTCCTTCATCGCCATGAAGGATTTGATAGATTTATCTGTCTTCTTCTCCAAAAAATCAATCACTTGTGCGTCCAATGGGTCTACCATGGCAACAGAAAGCGTATTTGTTGGTTCATCGTATTCAAAAGGAAGGAGAGTATATTTTCGAGCGACTGCCTCTGGAATATAGTTGATAAACTCAGGAGAAAACGCAACACCTGATAGGGCAACGAAAGGTATGTTATTTAATGTTGCACGGGCCTTCAGAAGGTCCTCTTCGCTCACCAAATGCTGTTTCAAAAGCAGTGTTTCAATTTGATCACCCGAATTAATTGCTTCCAGATATACCGTATCCGATTGTTCTTTCGTAATACGGTTTTCTTTTATGAGTACGTCTAATAATTCTTGCGATGAGGCAGGCATATCTATATTCATTATTCATTCTTTTGTGATATATTGCAAGAGCGTATGCATACTTTTTATATAACAGGAGGAACTGCAAAAAAGAGATCGGAATATATTGCAAATGTTTGCACCGAACTTCATGTAAGCACATATGATATCCATCACCTTATTCCAAAAGTAGAAGCACTCTCCATTAGCATAACGGATATTGGTCCGTGGCAAAAAAATTTATTCCTAACCCCATTATCATCACCTTTTACCATCGGCGTTATTCCAAACGCTGAACTTTTAACAACTGAAGCGCAACATGCGCTCCTTAAAACCCTCGAAGAGCCACCACCGCACGCAAAAATATATATTGAATCACAATCCAGTTCATCTCTTCTTCCTACCATTCTTTCGCGTTGTCAAATAATACAACTAACGACTCATACAACAGCTTCTTTAGACGTATCAATTTTACAACTCTTTGATGACTCTCTTTCTATCGGAAAAAAAATGGTAATGCTTGATGAACACATTTCAAATAAAGAAGAGGCAAAAGTTTGGGTTACTCAGGCTATCCACACACTGCATACCAACCGCACAACCATTCCCTCAACAACATATCGACACCTCATGCAACGATTATTAGTCGCCTCTCAACAACTCGCAGCAAATGTATCATACAAGCTCGCAATTGACCAGATAATATATCCTAAAATACACTAGACAAGCTCATCTTGATCCGATACAATAGATGTAGGTTAAGCTTCGTATGTAAGCTTATTTTTTTCATTGTTACCCAACATATCACATGGCAAAATCAAACGCATATACTGGTGAACAAATCGTTGTCTTGGAAGGACTGGAACCCGTACGGAAACGGCCGGCCATGTACATAGGAACTACATCAATAGCTGGCGTCCACCACTGCTTAAATGAAATTATTGACAATTCCATTGACGAAGCCTTAGCAGGATTTGCAAAACACATTTGGATTACATTAAACAAAGATGGCAGTGCAACAGTAAAAGATGATGGACGAGGAATTCCTGTTGACAAGGTTGCAAAATACAACACCTCAGCATTAGAAATCGTGATGACAAAACTTCATGCTGGAGGAAAATTCGAAGGAAAAGCATATAAAGTATCAGGCGGGCTTCACGGCGTGGGTGCATCAGTCGTTAACGCGCTTTCAACGCTTCTTACTGTTCAGGTTCGCAGGGACGGAAAACTGTATGAACAATCCTATAAACGCGGAAAACCAGTTGCACCTGTCAAAACAATTGGCAAAGCAACGGACACCGGAACAACCACAACCTACTATGCGGATCCTGAAATTTTTAAAGAGGGGACAACACTGGATTTTAACACCATTAAAAAAACAGTCAGGGACCGCGCATATCTTATTGCCAAAATTGTTTTTTACATCAAAGATGATCGAACGGGAGAAGAGGCGACATTTTATTTCGAAGGCGGTATCGTTTCACTCGTCAAAGCGCTCAATCGAAATAAAGAAGTATTGCATCCACCGATATATATAACTAAAACAGATGAAAAAATTCATTCAACTGTTGAAATTGCACTGCAATATAATGATAGTTTTTCAGAATCTGTTGAATCGTACGTCAACATTATTCCTACCCCCGAAGGCGGATCCCATTTAACCGGATTCCGAATGGCACTCACGAGAGCCATCAATGATTACGCAAAAAAGATTGGCGTTACAAAAAGTGCGGATGACAATATCACTGGGGACGACACGCGGGAAGGCTTAACTGCAATTGTCTACATGAAAATGTCTTCAACAAACTTGCAGTTTGAAGGACAAACCAAAGGGAAACTTGGTAACGCCGAAGTCCAACCATTTGTCCAGGCGGCGGTCAAAGATGGACTTGATACCTATTTTGAAGAAAACCCAGGGGATGCAAAATCAATCCTTGAAAAAGTATTTTTAGCGGCAAAAGCCAGGCTTGCTGCAAAAGCAGCCAAAGATGCAATCATCAGAAAGGGTGCTCTTGAAGGCGCATCGCTTCCGGGAAAATTAGCTGACTGTCAATCAAAAGACGCAACACAATCAGAACTCTTTATCGTTGAAGGAGATAGTGCAGGCGGCAGCGCGAAGCAAGGCCGTGATCGAAAATTCCAGGCAATTTTGCCGCTTCGGGGAAAAGTGTTAAACACCGAACGAGCAAGACTTGATAAAATTATTGAATTTGAAGAACTCAAGGCACTTGTTATTGCTCTTGGTATGGGAATTGCTGATACCTTAAACCCGGAAAAACTCCGCTATCACCGCGTCGTTATCATGACGGATGCTGATGTTGATGGCGAACACATCATGACATTACTCCTCACATTTTTTTATCGCCATTTACCATATCTAGCTGAACACGGACATTTATACATTGCGCAACCACCTTTATTTAAAATCAGTTTTGGAAAACAATCTTTCTATGCATATTCAGACGACGAGCGCGACGCTATTCTTAAAAAACATGCTTCTGAAATAAAAGGACAAGTAAATATTCAACGGTATAAAGGTTTAGGAGAAATGAACCCGGAACAACTCTGGGACACTACCATGAATCCAGAAAATCGCATCATGCGGCAGGTAACAATTGCTGATAGCGCCAATGCTGACCAGGTATTTACCATGCTTATGGGTGATGAAGTAGCTCCAAGGAAACGCTTCATCCAAACGCACGCCAAGTCAGCCACCTTGGATTTATAGGGAAGTTATATATATAATAGGAAGGTTCTATAGGAAACAATTGTATAAACTGTTTGTAAGGAGGAATTATTTATGGACATTCAAGTCATCGCACTTATCACTGCCCCAATAACAGCGCTCCTTGCTCTTGCATATGGGGTATATCTGTCCAAACGAACACTTGCTGAAGATGAGGGATCAGATAAACTAAAAATGATTTCCAAAGCTATTTCTGATGGAGCAATGGCATATCTAGCCAAACAATTCAAAGTTGTTCTTCCTATAATGCTCGTTCTAGCGATACTTCTTGCATGGGGACTGGGAATTGGAATAGCTGTGACATTTCTTTTGGGAGCGACATTTTCCGCTATTATCGGATATTTTGGTATGTGGATAGCAGTCAAAGCAAACGTTCGAACGGCAAATAACGCCCTCAAAGGATTAAATCCAGCTCTTCGAACAGCATTTGGAGCAGGGACAGTCAACGGAATGCTTGTCGTTGGACTTGGACTTCTTGGTGTTTCCCTTATCTATATGTGGTCCTACTTCTCTTTCATTTCCCAAGGAGCTGAAATGGTAGCAAAAAGTGCTACAACAGTACTTGTCGGATATGGATTTGGAGCAGCGCTTCTTGCTCTATTTATGCGAGTCGGTGGAGGAATATTCACAAAAGCTGCTGATGTCGGAGCAGACCTTGTGGGAAAAGTTGAAAAAGGAATTCCTGAAGATGATCCTCGAAATCCGGCAACGATTGCAGACAATGTGGGAGATAATGTCGGAGACTGCGCCGGAATGGCTGCAGACGTATTTGAATCGTACGCATTAACCATAGTTGCAGCCATGATTTTAGGAGGAAGTTTATTTGGCCTCAAAGGAGTGGTATTTCCTCTTTTAGCTCGCTCAGGTGCAATTTTAACATCTATTCTTGGAACATTTTTTGTCAAAGCGAAAAATGATAAAGAAGACGCAATCAAACCACTTATCCGCGGCTTTATGGTTTCAGCAGTATCCGCGGCAATTATATTCATGGGGCTTTCAATATATTTATTAAATGAACCTCGCGCAGGATACGCAGCAGTGGCAGGACTTGTTGCGATGGGAGCACTGCTTCTTATCACAAAATATTACACAGGACCAGGTGAAAAACCAGTTGTTGGTATTGCAACAGCGTCAAGAACCGGAGCAGGAACTAATATCATCGCCGGGCTTGGTTATGGCATGGAATCAACGACCGTATCCGTTGTTGTTGTTGCTGCAGCTATTTACGCTGGATACCTAATTTTTGGATTTTATGGAATTTCACTTGTGGGTATGGGAATGCTTGCAACAACCGGTATTATCATGGCTCTTGATACCTTTGGCCCTATTGCTGATAACGCGCAAGGAATGGTGGAAATGGCAGGACTAAAAGGTAAGGCTCCAGCAGTAACCAGTGGCCTTGATGCAGTAGGAAATACAACTAAGGCATTAACCAAAGGATTTGCAGTTGGATCAGCTGCAAATCCAAAAGTTTTTGTTGGCGTTCTTCTTGGAGGAGCCTTACCATTTTTGTTTAGCTCCAGGCTTATTAATTCAGTCGGACGAGCTGCCTTCAAAGTAGTAGAAGAAGTACGAAGACAATTTAAAGAAATTAAGGGAATTATGGAAGGAAAAACGCTTCCTGATTATTCCCGAGCAATAGCAATTGTCACAGAAGCAGCTCAAAAAGAACTCGTCATTCCAGCAGCTATTGTTGTTATATCACCCGTACTTGCTGGTTTGTTAGGTGCTGAGGCCCTGGGAGGATTTCTAGGAGGAGTCGTCATCGTAGGACTTATGCTCGCATTTTTTATGTGTAACACCGGTGGCGCATGGGACAACGCAAAAAAATATGTGGAAGACGGACATTTTGGCGGAAAAGGATCTGATACCCATAAGGCAGCAGTGGTGGGCGATACGGTGGGGGATCCTTTAAAAGATACAGCCGGACCAGCTCTAAATCCAATGATGAAAATTGTCCAAGTTGTGGCGCTTCTCATTGCACCGCTTGTGATACAAATTGTCGGAAAATAAACCATGAATATAGGAAAAATTGTACAGTCTGAAATCGTCACAGAGATGCAGAAGTCATATCTTGACTATGCGATGTCTGTCATCGTATCACGAGCACTTCCTGATGTTCGCGATGGCATGAAGCCGGTGCACCGCAGGATTTTGTATGCAATGCACACAACTGGACTGGCCCACAGTTCAAAATACAAAAAAAGTGCGTCCGTTGTCGGAGAAGTCTTGGGAAAATACCATCCACACGGAGATTCTTCCGTGTACGAAGCCTTGGTGCGGCTCGCTCAGGAATTTTCGATGCGGTATCCCCTTGTTGACGGACAAGGAAACTTCGGCTCTATTGATGGAGATCCGCCGGCTGCTATGCGCTACACCGAGTGCAGACTATCTGCAATTTCCGCAGAAATGATCTTTGATATCGAAAAAGACACAGTTGATTTCATCCCAAACTTTGACGGATCAACAAAAGAACCCGTTTATTTACCAGCAAAACTTCCAAATCTGCTCCTCATGGGATCAGAAGGTATTGCTGTCGGCATGGCAACAAAAATTCCACCACATAATCTAAATGAAATCGTTGACGCACTTGTTCACATGATTGGAAAAATCACAATAGTTAAAGGAAAAGATAAAAGCCATGACACACCAGAGTATTCTTTTAATACGACCCTTGATGAACTCATGGAGTTTGTGCAGGGACCGGATTTCCCAACAGCTGGTGCAATTTACGACATCAATGAAATCAAACTCGCATACGGAACAGGAAAAGGGAAAATCGTCATGCGCGGAAAAGCAGAAATTGAGGAAATCGGGCAGGGGAAATCAGCTATTTCCATAACAGAACTTCCCTACCAAGTAAACAAAGCAAATCTTGTTATTAAAATTGCAGACCTTGTAAAAGACAAAAAAATCGATGGCATATCGGATCTTCGTGATGAATCAGATCGACATGGCATCCGAGTCGTTGTGGAACTCAAACGAGACGCACATCCAAAACAGGTACTCAACAATTTATATAAATACACGGATCTCCAAACAACATTCCCAGTCAACATGGTTGCTCTTGTCGATAATACACCGCAAACATGTACGCTCAAACTCGTTCTTGAAGAATATTTGAAACATCGCCAATTTGTCATTCGTAGGCGGAGCGAATTTGAACTGGCAGAAGCAAAAAAACGCGAACACATCCTTGAGGGACTGAAAATTGCCGTTGATCACATTGATGAAGTCATATCAATTATCAAAAAAAGCAAAGATGCGGATGAGGCAAAAATAAAATTGATGGCTCGGTTTAAACTCTCTGAAATTCAAACAATCGCCATTTTAGACATGCAGCTTCGAAAACTTGCTGCTCTTGAGAGAGAGAAAATCGAAGATGAACTGGCAATGATCAGGGAAACAATTGCGTATCTGAATGACCTCTTGGAACACCCGGAGAAAATATTTAAAGTCATTAAAGACGAACTTATCAAACTCAAAGAAAAATACGGAGACAACAGGCGAACTAAAGTATACAAAAGCAGAGTCGGAGAATTTAGCGAAGAACAGCTCATTCCCAATGAAGATACCATTATCACGATGAGCACATCCGGATATATCAAACGGGTTCCTCCAACCTCGTTTAAAACACAGGAACGCGGAGGAAAAGGCGTCATCGGCATGACCACAAAAGACGAAGACGCAATCGACATGGTGGTATCGGCAAAAACACATGATAATCTTCTATTCTTTACAGAAAAAGGCAAGGTTTACCAGGTACGCGCATGGGATCTGCCGGAAGCCAGCCGTCAGGCAAAAGGTCAGGCAGTCGTCAACGTCATTAACATCGAATCGGGAGAGAAAGTAACTTCTATGTTGACTTACACCCTTGACTCCAAAGCGCAAAAAGAACAAGGCGTCAAATTCATCATCATGGCGACAAAAAAGGGAGTCATCAAAAAAAGCAAATTAACAGAATATGAAAATATCAGACGGAACGGACTGGTTGCCATCAAACTTGACCCGGGAGATGAACTGGAATGGGTAAAACTGACAGGCGGAAGCGATGAAATCCTCATGGTATCCCATGAAGGAAAATCAATCCGTTTTAACGGAGAAGAGGTGCGTGGAACAGGCAGAGATACCATGGGAGTACGCGGAATACTTCTTAAAGGCAACGATTATCTTGTCAGCATGGATGTGATCACAAAAGAAAATAAATCACATGATTTCCTCACCATCATGGAAAAAGGGATCGGTAAAAAAACAGCAATAGTTGGATTTCCAAAACAGAGGAGGGGTGGCCAAGGAGTAAAAGTAGCAGATGTAAAAGACAAAACAGGAAAAGTCATTGTATCGCAGATTATCCCAAGCGATACAGAAGGACTTATCATCACCTCAACCAAGGGCCAGGTTGTCAAACTTCCCATTGCTTCCATTCCACGATTGGGCCGCGCTACCAGCGGCGTTATCCTCATGCGCTTTACCGACAAATCCGACACCGTCGCCGCCGCCACCTGCCTAACGAAATAATAAGAAATTTAGCTACAACAAAATCCCCCGATCGTAGAGATTTGTTATGGGTAACAGATAGAAATATATACTCTACGGATAAATACAGTGTTCTATAGTGTATACTTAATACATGCGCCGCAAGCGACGTACTACTGCCAAACATCATGCAACCGCATGGAAATATAAAAACCTCACTATAACCTTCCTGGGATTGTGCGTTGCGTTTGCGCTTTCACAAAACAACCAATTCCATGCGTTACTTACCCACCTCGGCAACGGCGGCTACATCGGCGCATTTATTGCCGGAATCCTTTTTGTGTCAACATTCACGGTTGCCACAGGAGCGTTGATACTACTTATTCTCGCAGAAACGCTTCACCCGATAGAAATCGGTTTGATAGCTGGACTCGGAGCAGTCGTAGGGGATATAACCATTTTTCATCTCGTGAAAGACAATTTAACAAACGAACTTACGGATATTTACAATCACGTCGATCATAAAAAGCATATAAAAAAACTTCTGCATTCAAAATATTTTTCCTGGACGCTGCCGGTTATTGGCGCCATCATTATTGCCTCACCCCTTCCCGATGAACTTGGGGTCAGCCTCATGGGATTATCGAAAATGAAAACAGTTCCGTTTCTTTGCATTTCATTTATCCTTAACTCCATCGGCATATTTCTCATCGTATCTGCATCACTTGTCATACAACCATAACATGCA
>Ga0209518_1000679_pt1 | contig 42192 bp, 62 predicted proteins | sample RifGroB1_FD_183993 | JGI IMG/M metagenome (GOLD analysis project Ga0209518, IMG submission 183993) | Groundwater microbial communities from Rifle, Colorado, USA - Groundwater B1 (SPAdes) (version 2) | ecosystem: Environmental > Aquatic > Deep subsurface > Groundwater | place: Rifle, Colorado...
GAAAAATTAAATAAGTGATTGAAACAAGCCTGAATGAAATTAATAGGAAATTGAAAGTGATGGGAAAGTAAATCTTAATCTTAGAGTTCAAGCTTTAGAAACACCGTAGAGTAATAAAGGGGAGACTGGTTCTTATCTTTATTTATCCTTTGCCTGTATTCCGATCTCCCTCTTCTTTCTTTTTAGTAGAGACATACCAGATTTCTGGAGCTCCTGTAGGTGATCTAGGTAAAATTTTAATTAAGCCTCCCCTAGTTAGTGTTGTAATTACTTGATCCATCTTTTGTGCATCTACATCTCTCCATACAAGTCCTTGGAGTTCCTTATCTGATATTTGACTTCTTCCTGCAATAATAGTATATACCATGTCTATATCTGCAGTTAAATCGCTTCTACCGACCCCTCTAAAGGCTAGAGCCATATGCTCTTCCATTTCTTCGAGAATTCCTATTGCTCTTTCAAATACAGGCCATTCTATACAGAAAAGATTATCTTTAGAAGCTTGACATATCATAGCAAGTTTTTGAACAAAAAGAGGTTTTCTTTCATACCATCCTAAGAAAGATTCATCCTTACATCTTTTTGGAGCCACTACCTGATGTCTATACCAGTCAGAGTATTTCTGTTTACTCTCATAAGTGAACTCATAATTTCCTATAAGGCCTCCGATAATGTTTATATCTTCTGTTAACATCTTTTTATACTTTTCTTCTTTTTCTGTCCATTCAGGAATAGGTACAATTTTTTCTCTCTTGTCACAATAAATAAATAACATCCTTGATGTTAGACCCCCTCCTATTGCATCAGTAGGAAAAGATGAAGCTAAAGAGGAGGGCGTAGTACAGCCTGCAAGATTGAGATATACATTTGGAATACTACTAGAGCCACTATGTTTCGTTCTATGTCTCCACATAGGGTCTGAACAATCGAATAAATCTGTAAGAGTTACTATCATCCTCGAATTATCTTTTTTCTGTCCTAGAAAAATCTCAAATTCTTTAGACATGACAGTAAGGGCGCTATACCTAAAGGTAGATCCATCAGATAGTGTTGTGTCTGTAGACGCAAGTTCTAAGTCTTGAAGAAGACTCTCTCTTGTGTTACTTTCAGACGATATGGGAATACCAGGAATTCCTTCTATAAGAATATCTTTGGCATAATTGAGAGAAACTGACTTGCGTCCACCTGGAGGTGCGACTAATACAATGTAGAGATTAGGGTAGGTTTTTAATCTTCCAAGATTAAAACAACATTTCTTGCGAAGTGCTCCAGCTATTGCTGATATAGCACTCCACTTGGCAAAAATTTTAGGTGTTTCTGTATCAGATACATATTCACAAAATGCTTCTATCCAATCAGGACAATTCCTCAAAGAAGCTCTCCTTTAGATTGAAATAGTTCATTAATCATTAATGAACTCTATTAAAATAATTCTTTATAATACATTTCAATAGAAATATTATTTTCTTTAGCGAATATAACTTCTGCTTGTAATCCTATAGATTCTTTCCATCCATCAATAGGTATTATAAGTAGTACGCTACATTTAGATAATAAAGCAAAATTATATCTTTTCCAAAATTCAAAATCAGGCATCATCTTATGCTTTACAGAAAGAGGATGGCAGTGAACAATAGGACTTATTACATGAAATCCTTGATTTAATAAATCAGCTGTTACATCAAGCACTTGTTCGTATCGAAGTTGCATAACATCCTTGTCAGGATGTGTGTAAGGACTTCCTATATAGATAAGTTGGTTTTTAGTCATTTCCAATATCCTCAAATATTACAGGAAGTTGATTTTTAAATCTACATAAAATCATGTTTGCAACTTCCCTCATTTGTGGATGGGCAGCCTTAGAAGTTCTTAACGTTAAAAAGTGTCTCCACTCTCTAAGATTAAATTTAACAATTATTTCTGTTTTCAAAGAATTAGGCAGCACGCTTCTTGCCTCTTGTGGAGTAGCTCCAAGCTCTATAAGTTTGATATATGTCTTTTCGATATATTTCATGGTCTCTTCCCACATTTCATATTTTAGCGTGTCCTTTTCACTGCAAGAATTCCAAAAGCAAGGAATAATTGCAGTTATTTCATTTCCAAATTTACCTCTTGCATAGTTGCAGTAACGAGTAGATTCTTGGGCATAGCTGGCGATTCTATGTCTTACAACTTCGTGAGTAACTCCTCTGTCGCAAATTACTTTTACAGAAATATCGAAGTGTTCTATAATTGCATGATGTCCAGATTTGATAATTTTTCTGACAAATTCGATACAAGAAGTTTCTGTAATTTTATCCTCTGACTTGTAACAAGTTCTTCCAACTAATTCTAAATGTTTTAAGATAGAAGTTTGATCTAATATACCTAAAATTTCAATTGACGGCTTGACTATTTTCATTATTACTCCTTTCTAATTTTTCCATAATATTTGGTGTTCCACTCTTTATCGTAAATTGTAATATATTCCTCCTGAGAGGAATAGGATTCTGGACAAGTACATCCAGAACAGAGTAAGAAAATAATAGTCCCAAACAAGATAAGATAAATCATATCTATACATCTTAAAAAGAATATGATATCTTTTTGCTTGGGATCAATCTTACTTAAATATAAGTTTAGTTCCTTGCAGTAACAATCTTTACAGGTGTTACAAGAAGGAGGAACGTCCGAAATATCTTTATTACACTTAATACAGGCTCTCATTTATTTTTTCTCTCATCCATCTTACTGAATTTTCCAGAATTAAGATCGTAATGTAACAGACCCAAAGCACAAAATACAACGGAAGCAAGATGATTAACTGAAGTACCTTTAAATTTATTAGATTCATCGTTCTTTTCTCCTTTCCACCATGTCCAAGCATGCCGCATCATAGCTCCAAAAAGACGTCCATAAGAAAGTCCTTTTTCCCAATTTCTGTCTCCATATTTATTAGCCCCAACTGAATACACCTTAGCTACCTCTTCAAGAGCATCTGCAGGAATAAGATCAAATCGAGGTTTTCCTGAATCATATTTGATTCCTTGATTTGGTCTTAAAGATGGATCTAACTTATTTACAGGAGGAGTGCTATATCCTTCAGGGCTATTTACTTTATAGGTATTATCTGAAAAATTTTTTATACTTACAGTAAAATCTCTAATTAACTGTTTGGCTTTTAACCAATCTTCTTTATCTACTATAACATGAATCTTAAGAAAGTCTTCTGATAATTCTGTTGATTCTTTTAATATTTTTTCTGTTCCAGGATGATTGTGTAAGGAATCTTTTTTCACTTTATTTTCTCCATATTTTTCCAATCTTTACCTTTTTTAAAGTCAACATCCACAATACAGGTTTCTCCTTTAATTTTAAGCTCCCACGTCATACATTCTTTCAGTTTACTAATACAATCTTGAATTTTCTCTTCTGGAACATCATCTACATACATAGCATCGTGTAGTTGAAGAAGTAAAGAATACTCATTACCGTAAAAATTATAGAACTTTACAAGAGATTGATTAAGTAAATCTCCTATTGTAGATTGAGGTATAAAAGAATAAGCTGATCTAAACATAGAATCATCAAACCTGCCTAAGAAAGTTTTCTTTCTACCTAAAGGAGTAATCAAAGTCCTGGTAGATTGTAATTGATTCTGTATAGATATTTGCCATCTTTTTAATTGAGGACAAGAGGCATGAAAAGCCTCCAAGTATCTTCTTGCAATAGAGGTTTCACACCGTAAAACTACAGCAAGTCCTTGAGCTCCTAAGCTATAGTTTGTAGCATGACGAATTTTCTTTCCTATCTCTCTTTGTTCTGGTGTTACTTCATCTAAAGGAACTTCAAACATCATAGATGCTGTTACTTTATGTATATCTCTCTTAAGCCTAAAGGCTTCTTTTAGAGCTTCATCTCCTATGAGGTAGGCTATTATAACAGCTTCAGCCTGAACAAAATCAGCCTGGATAATCCAGTTTTCAGGACTATTAACTACATACATACTTCGTATTATAGCTCCTTCCCCACTAGAAGGAACTTGTTGTAAGTTTCCACTTCCATAAGGAAGAATAATATTTTCAGAACTTGACCATCTTCCGCTAGATGTTCCTGCTATATTGTAGCTTGTATGTACTCTGCTTTCAGGGGATACAGTTATATTCAAAAAAGATTTCATCTTTGAAACTTCCCTGTGTTTTAGTAGCAAATTAAGAATCTCATTTCTTGTCTTTCTATATAACTTTTCTAATGTTTCTTCATCTGTTGTAACAGAATCAGAACCCCTCTTGGTTTGAGGAGGCAATCCCATAGTTACATATAAGAGTTCTTTTAATTGCTTAGGACTTCTAAAATTAATACTACCTATAACACCGTATTCTTTTTCTAAGAGTTGATAAAGATTTCCTTCTACTTCAATTTCTAAAGTCTCCAGCTTATTTATAAGTTCTTCTTTTTTCTGTTTGTCTATCTTAATACCCCTTAAAGATAGGTAACAAGAGGGCTCTATCTCAGACATTTCAAGCTGAAATATATCCCAAAGACCTTTAATCTTTAAATCTTTCTCTAATGGAGAAACTAGAGCCCAAGTAGCACAGCAATCTTTTACATTGTATTCAGCTAGATTTTCTTTTGCCTTGTGTTTCCAGGCAGGTATATTTAACATCATAGAAGATATAAATCCCAAATCTTTTTTCATTCCAAAACCTTTACTTCCAGATGGGAGATATAATACATGCCATGCAAGCATAGTATCAAAATAAAGATTGTTTACCCATATTCTGTTATTTTGCCATAAACTCGATACATCAAAACAGGCATTGTGTGCTACTTTTTTAACAGGAGACATAAAAAATTCCCCAATTTTCTCCCATAATGCCTTCTCCTCTTCAAGAGTCCAATGAGATTTTCCTGTGGCAGAATTAAAAAAAGGAATAGATATACCTTCAGTTTCCGAATGAGCTAGTCCAAGACAAAGAATTTGTTGGTTTTTTAAATCTGTTTCGAGATCAAAGGCAATAAAGTCATCTGGAGAATTCAAACTTATTAAAAGGTCTAAATATTGAATACAATCTATAAAAAAGGGATTTATAATAAAATTCCACTTAGGCTCTTCATAAAATGAAGTTTCTTTTTCTTTCCTAGCCTTAATTAAATCACCTCTTAATATAATATCCAAAGATAAATCTTTGACTAAGTCACTCAGATCTAAAGAAGGAATTATTTTTCTTCCATCAGTTCCTTTCAGGACAGTTCCTCTTACGTTTGTAAGCTTTTCATTAGAAAGTAAAGAAAGTACATCTTGTCCGAAGGTTACTGTAACATTAGCTTCTTGAGGAATCCAACTAGATATAACTACCTCTGATAAAGGAATCATGGTAGAATTTAATATTTGAGATAGCAAATACTGTGTATATTTAGTTGTATCTCCTGTAAGGAGAAGTATTTTAGGTTTCATATTTTATTAACTATAAAAAATTTACTTACACAATAAGCTTTAAACCATTCTATATCTTTACCAAGTGTCCATCCTAAAATTGGAGCAACTTTACAGATTATTTTATTTTTTACTATTATTCCTGCACAATAATAAGAACTTGTAATCTGATATAAATCCTCATTCATTTTTTACTCTTCAGTATCCTTTTAATTTCTGGAGATTGAAGCATCTTTTTTACAAGAATCTCAGCGTATTTCTCTATTATAAGAATAGACATTGTTCTACCTACAACTCTCATTTCAGATTTTAAAGTATTATCTAAATCTATTTTTCCTTCATCTGTGAGTTCTTTTATGGCTTGTTTTCTAGCCTTTTTAATATTACGGTGATGTCTGTCCAGTTGCCCTTTAGTTTTCCCACACACCTCACAACAGTTAACTTTAATAGTATTTCTTGCAATTTTTTGTGCCGTATATTGAATTAATTTTTTTGTCATGGTTTGATATGTTGAACACAATTCAACGGGTTTTAAAACCGTATGGTAAACAATTTTATGGGTTTTTGTCGATCAAATACACCAAAAAATCATTCTCTAATCCCCTCTAAGAGAAGTCTTTCTTTAACAATATCAGAACATTCTTTCAGAATGTCGCATCCTTTAACTACCATCTTTTCTCTAAGTCCTGCAATTAAGCTTGCTCCTGAACCACAAAAAGGATCTATCATAGTTTGTCCAGGAAGCCCTACTACCCTTAATAATTTCTGAAAAAGCTCTACTGGCTTCTCAGAGGGGTGTCTTTTAGCAGTAGGATGAACAGGCAACACATCTGTAATAGCATCCCTAAATCCTTCTATCTGAAGGTATGCTTTAGGTCTTCTCGCAAACATAGCTATTTCGTAGGATGAAATAGGCCAGACTTTGGGTGCATTTGATGATCCTCCTGGTTTTATCCAAACTAAAGGTCTAATTGAAACGTCCCAATTCCTTTGAAGAAATTGATTTCTTAATTCAAAAAAGTAATCTATAGATATAAATATAATAGCAAATGCTGTATCTTTTTTACATATAATATCTGCACATTCTGCAAGTTTCCTATAGATAGATATATCTGGAGTATCATCATACTTGAATCCTTGAAAAGATTCTCCTCCTGTAACTTTTCCTCCAGTACATTGAATATTTCCTATATCTATTCCATAAGGAGGATCAGTTATAAGAATATCAACAGAGTTCTCTTTAAGAGAATGCATCCACTTGAAAGAATCTCCTAAATGAAAAATATGAGACATATTAAGGACGTTATTCTTTTCTATTGAAGCCAGGGCTTGCTCTCTGTTTATTTTTTTCTGAAGTCCCTTCACTGCTTGTCTAATTTCAGATGCTGTTTCACATTTAGCAAGATTAGGAAAAGTCTTAACTGTTTCAGCTATAAGAAGATTTTGAGAGATAGCTCCTTGAGTATATCCCAAAAGGTCTGCAGTCTGTTTCACTGTCCATCCAAAGCCAGGTTTGCCCTGAACAGAAGTACCGAAGGCTTCTTGCCTTCTTTTGTGAATATCTTCTATGGCAAACGCCAACTCTGCAGGAGTAAAGTCACATCTTTGTCTGTTCTCTTCAAATTCTATCTCTCTAAGTTCTAAGTCAGAAGCTACGTCTTTAAAGACGTAGGAAATCTCTATATTCTCCATAAGACAAGCTGCTAATCTTCTACCTCCAGCCACAAGTTCAAATTCACGGGTAACTATAATGGGAACAAGTTGACTGTGTTTCTTTAGAGATTCTGCAAGCTCTTTGAGATTTTGAATATCTTGCCTGTATCTCTCGAGACCTTCTCGTACTTTAACTTTAGATGGATGTATTTTTTCCATTCTTACTAACTCTCTTTCTATACTTAACCTTGATTAAATTATAATAATATGCTTTGTTAGACTTTTTTGAGAAAATCTACTATAAGTTGCCCATAATCATGATTAATATGATTACATACTACAATGTTATTTTCAGTGCCGTTAAATAGTTTATTTTGTCCTATAATTTTCATTTCTTTAATGCCCCTAATATTTTATTGAGTAACTCTGTCTCAGCATCTGTAAGGTCAACCTTCTTTTTACTTTTTCTTTCCTTTTTAATTATAGGTAGAGGTATTCGCTTTGAGCGGAGTTCATTTATAAAGGATCCTTTTTCTTCTTCAGAAAAGTCCAAATAGGGCTTAAACAAATCTTTAAGCTTCATTATTTATGACACCTTATATTTTTCAGTCTAGAGTCTAACCACATAGTTCATTAATTATTAATTAACTCTTATAATATTAAAGTAAAGATTTCAATTAGCTACTTGCGTCTACTTATCATAGATAATGTATCTATCTACGCCTTCGCCATTATGCCCCTATATTAATAGGGGTTGCAGGCGACAGGCTTCCACTTTCCTTGTCTTTATCCGCAGAATAGACCTGCAACCTGTACAGATACGGAGGAGGAACTCACGTATCAGTGGTAATTCCCCTTCATTCTCTAGATCAATTTCAAAATCAGGTTTAAAACTAAGTAGAATCTACAGGGAGGATTTAGCTTTTTACCCCCCTAAATAACTTTATTTCAGTTTTGATTCAACCATTCTTATAAGGTTCTCAACTGTTTATTATTATCTTCGGAGATATTTAATTATCCTTTTAACCCTGTAGATTCTAATTACCCTTGATTATTCTGGAGGCGCTAACAAGTTAACTTCAGATTGTAATTCTGAAATTGTATTATTTAGTCCTCTAATCTCTGACTCAAGATCATCAATCCTATTTTCTAGCTTTTCAATCTCTGAGCCAAGATCTGCAATTTCTTCTTTAGCCTCACAAAGAGGACATTCTCTTGACTCATAACAAATTTCTTCATGATCAGCACTACATAAATACATTTTAATTTCTCCTTATAAAAATACAGTGGAAGGCGACATCTCCCATGAGCACCTTCCACTGAGACCTAAGATCATATCTTCCTGCCAAGGAACAGTAGCTTCTAGGCTCTTATCTTATTCTCTCCAGTTTCTTAATCTCATTATAAATTTGCCCCTCAGAAGCCTTTGATTTAACCTTCGCAAACACTGGAATAGATAGCCATTTTTGGTCTTGAATTGCCTCAACTATGTCTTTTTCTGTTCCTATAGATATTCCCATAGAGTCTGAAAACTTCTTTATACTTCTTATAGTTTCCTGCCTACGAGTTAGGGCTGGAGAAAACTTGCCAGGTAAAAGCTCATCCCCTTTCTTAATAAGCCATAGTGTATATCTTCCTGACTTTCCATCTATAGGGGTAACACCATCTGTACAAAATAACCCCTCATTTCCCTGAAGCTCGACAGTAAATTTAACTATCATAAGATCAGGTACAAGTTCTACCTTTGTTATAATACCCTTATATGTCCCATCAGGCATTAAAGGGTCTGCTACATATTCATTTGCTACATTAAATCCTTCAAGGGGATCTCCCTGAAGGTTTGGTGGAAGATCGAAATCTGCCATTGTTTCCTCCTATCTAAACATACAATATATAAAATAAAGTACAGTAATAATACCTATTATAGCAAATATATGCTCAAGTACTTGCAATTTTCACCATCTCTTTCTTTGCATTCTCCTCCTGCTTCTTAAGAAGAAGCTCCATAATAGAATTAAAATCATTAGGTACAAAATCAGGTAGAAGTTTCTGTCTTCCCGATAAATTAGATCTGGCATTGTACAGTCCACTATTTACTGTCTGTAGAACATACTGTTGTTTATTATCCAAATATCTTCTTTGAGAATAAAGGATTTCTCCAAAAAAAGATGGAAGAATAGTCTTAAGTGCTCCAGGTAATAAAGGATGGTATCCTATAATACTTCCTTCTCTGTCTTTATCTGCTTCAAGATGGGCAATAATTACCTTATATCCTACATAAGATAATATCCTTCTCATTTGATTTTCAACTAGAGTTCTAATCAATGAGTAATGCACTTCAAACTTAGCCCCTCCAGCTTCATTCCTAGAAGGATTAATAGCAAGAGCCCTCTCCATTGCTACAGACTGAAAAGAGGTCATAGAATCTATAATGATAGTCTTATGCTTTTTCTCTGTAAGAACTCTTGTTAAGTCTTTTTCGAACTTTATCCATCCTAAATTAGAAAAATCAAATTGCTCATACTCTACATCCAGTCCTCTATACACAGTAGCTTGCTTATCAAAATCAAAGAGAAAAGCAGGAGTTGGAAAAGTTGCTGCAAAAAAAGATTTTCCTGTTCCTCTTTCTCCTACAACAAAGAAATTAATATTATCAACTGTAAGTTGAATATCTTTAGCGTTAGGCATCTTTTTTCTCCGCTTCTTGAAGCATAAAAGGAGCAAACTTAAGTTTTAAATCTTCTAATTCTTTCTTAACTTTATCTCTTTCACTCTCTGCTTCAAATGCTCTGGAGGCCATTTTAGATAGATCTTCTAATGCACTAAACTCTTTAGAAGGATTTACAATCAATCTGTTACTATTTATGAGTGAGATATTAATTGGATCTTCTGTTTGTGTATAAGTAGTCTTAGACCCATACCCATTTTCCTTACATATTACTGCCTTCTCTAGTAAGGCAACTAATTGTCCAGCCTCTGGTGACATAGGTACTACCAGATGGCTATAATTTACACTTATTACAAAGTGCATTTTTACTCCCCTTTCTGTAAAAATTTTAAGATATTATTAAGGTTTTCTTTTATATTTTCTAATTTTTCTATATTTTTAGATATAACTCTGTTATAGTCTCTAATTTCTCTTCTCATATTATGACGTCTTTCTCGGTTGAGGATAGACTTGATCATTTCTTTTCAAGAATATCTTTAATTACTCTAGAGATAGATATATCCCCCAAAGCATCAGCCTCATTTAAAAGTTTTATTTGATCTATATTAGAAAGAGATTGAACATACTGTTTAAAAAACAGTAAGGGTTTTCTTTCTTGAACTAGCATTCTTTTAAAAAGATATTTTGCTTTATCTAATATAACATCTATTAAGTCTAAACTCTCATTATCACTTAAGTATTCTAGAAAACAGAAGGTTTTATTGTTGATATTAAGTTTGACTTTTAATAAAGATGTATTTCCCTCTCTTGTTACTTCTAGGAAGCAGTTTATATTATTCATATATCAGCCATTCTCTTTCTACGAAGTGTTCCTGGGCATATTCCTCCGAGTAAAAGGGCATAGTGCATAAGTTTAAATACTTACACCTCCCATACTTTCCATAACAAGAATCAAATTCCATAGGAAAACTGTTCGTTTTATGAGCCTCTACTATTCTATAGGAGGTATTTATAATAGATTTATGCCATTCAGTATAATCAACATCACTAAAAATAGTAACTCCCCTATCATGCTGAATAGTAAGTCCACTTTTAAGATTTTTAAGGTAAACACAGTTTACATAGGCTATATTAGTAGGAATTGCAGACCTCTTACTTGCAATCCAGCTATAGCCCAGAAATTGGGCACTTCTGTGTGCTTGTTCTTTTATAGCATTTAAACTATAAGATGTAGTCTTATCATCGAAAATAGCAATCTCTTCTCCGCTGTGGAGTTTACCTATACAGTCTACTTTTCCTGCAAAAGATACATCATAGTCATCTATTGTAACCAAAGGTTCGCTGAAATAATGTTCAACTTCTATAGGCTCAATATCATCAGAAAAAGTTTCAAAATACTTCACAAAAGCAAGATAACAATTTTCAAAAGTTCTAAAGTCTTCTGGATCAAGGATATAATTAAACGATAACTCTTTTTCCCATACCTCTAATCCATGCTTAAAAGCTTTAGACATTTTATTAGAGTGATCCACGCCCTCTTTAGTAAGCTTTCTATACATTTCATGCAGGGCATGATATACCTTCCCGAAGATAAGAGGCTCTGCACCGTACCTGCTTTGCAGATGTCTAACATAGTTCCAATAATATTTCTTAGGGCAGGATGCGAAGGTACTACGCTTTGAATTATCAAGATTTATGTGGGGCATTATAACTCACACCTTTCTGTTAGATCTCTAATGTGACTATTAAAAGTGATTATTATCTCATTTATATCATTCAACTTAGAGGCTAAAGGTACAAATGATAAAGAATTTGCACCTTTTAACGTTACCTCATTACTCTCTTCTCTAAGAGATGATTTTAACCTATCACTTAAACTAGAAAGACTTTGTTTCATCATATCTAATGAACAATCTATTCTTTTTAGTTGTTCCACAATTTGAGACTCTTTATGAGTTGGGACTAGCAAATCTTTGCTCATAGCATCTTCCATTCTTTAATAAAGTTTTCTAATTTTTCACAGGGCGGTATTCCGGTAAATGTTCTTTTAAGATTTTTAATTTTCTCGGCTTGGTCATTAATTCGTCCCCTACTTGTTCCAGTTTGAATAAGTTTTCTGAGAATAGATAACTCTATCTCCGTTAACTGTTCTAGTTTAGGAACTGATCCTTTTTTAACATAATACTGAGGCTTATGTCTTCCAAGTCGAATAACTAAAGAATCTTCAAGATAGTATTCTAGCAAGGTATAATCTTCTATTTCATTATAGTCATCTGTGTTGATAATCATATGAGGGTAAGATGGTAGGTGTCCTCCAAGTTGGTGGCGGGGATGTGGTGTTCTAGTTAAACTACGTCCCCTTAAATAGTTCATTAATAATTAATATTCTTTAATGGAATTACTGAAGCTCTTAAAGAGTCAAAACTAATATAACTGTCTGGAGGACTTTAAAATTAGCTTTGGTGGAATACCCTTTAAGAACTTCAGTAAGTCCACTAAAGGAAGACAAGTGAATATCCAACCTATAATCAGTTGGTGCTATCGTATTCTGTTATCCTTGTCTTCAATATAGTAGACTTACTGTGCTACGGATTATGAGAAGACCAACTACTTTTGGGTGTCTGGTGAGTTGGAAACCAGCTAATTTCCTGATGGAAATTAATCTATCTTTTTTCCAAGCTTGGCAAAGATGGCAATAGCTGCTGTTTGTTCCTCTGGAGTTAACAGGGAAATTGCAGACTTAATCTGAGATACAGATACCTTGTCTCCACCACCTGTTCTCTCTGACCACTTACCTTCCTTAAGATTTGTCCAGGTAGATACAATTGCATCGTATGCTTCCTGTCCCTTGCAACCAGCAGCTGAATCTCCAACTTTAGCGTTCATACCATGCATGAGAAGCTTATGGCGATTACCTTCAGAAATCTCATTAATATCACAACGAATTGGTTCAAATCCCGCTACCTGAAACAGAATAGCATTTTCACCATCTTTAACTCTTCCTAGTGTCTTTACACTCATTTTGACTCATCTCCTTATTTAAAAATTCTTTAACTGCACTATTAATAGCTCTATCTATAGATACACTGTGCAGTGTAGTATATTCTATAAGATTTAAGTAGGTATCTACGTCTAATTTTGCCTGAACGTGTTTATAGCTCACATATTATATCCTCCAAAAACATTAATAATGATTCAATGAAAACATTAATTATATTGTATTAATACAAAATTTTTAAAATTTCAACTTTTCTGTGTAAATTATTTTAATAGGGCATTATCGGACAGAAAAAGAACATTTCCAACAATAGGACGTCCTGCTATAAACGAAGCCTCTTTATTTTTTGTCAGCTTAAGTCTTATGCCATATTCATTTACTATCATCTGAGCACCAGACTGTAGCTGAATTAATTCTATATAGCCTCCTACATATTCTTGCATCTCTTTTAAAGTAGGTTCTTTGTCTGAAATATATTTTACGCTCATTACAATTTCTCCAGAATAAGATTTTCTTCAGGGGTAATACTATCTCCTAATGCCTGTCTAATTTCGTTTTTAGAGTAGCCTTCAGCTAACAGAATATTTATTTGAGCTTTTCTGGTATGTTTAGATTTGACCATAAGCCTTAAAGCTTTTTCTTTATTATGTTTTTCTTTAATATAAGCTATATCTTCTATTTTTTCTGAGCGTCCAATTGTTAAGTATAATATACCAGATTTACTGGTACTGTATACTTTAAGTCCGTGATATATAGATTTATCAAAGGAAGTCTCCATCTCTCTTATAATCTCTTTTCCTAGATAAACATAATATGTTCTTTCTACGTTATGTTTCATAGGAATAAATAAAGTGTGATCTTTGTTCATCTTAGCAGCTGTATCCAGCCACATGAACATTAACCTTCTTTTTTCTGAGAGTCTCCATTCCTGCCTATTTTTCCTGCCCATTTTATTTTTCCTTGTATTTTAAAAAGTTTTTTTCTAACACCCTCTGTAGATAAGTTTGTCTTTTTGGCTAAATCTTCATAGGAAACATTACAGAAATACTTTAGATATACTAATTCTCGTTCATAGGACTCTAGAGCTTTTAATCCTTCAGCTAAGTAAGGACTAAAGTCATTTTCTATAATAGTTAAAGATTCTTCATCTCGTAAATCTATTATGGTGTAGATATCTTCAGACTTCTTAATAGTTTCTTTAAGAACTATAGCCCACATTCTCCAGGTTAGGAACTTAATAATAAAAGCCTCGAAAGGGACTTTAGATTCTGGCAAGAATCTTTTTTCAAGTTGAAGATAATAAAGATATAACTCCTGGAATAAGTCCTCTTTTAAGTCTTTTTGAATGTGAGCTTTTTTAATGAGACCTTTTATAATATTTGTAATCTCATTTTGCTCCATCTTTTAACCTTTCATAGAAAGCAAGTAGTGCTCTAAATGTTTCTGATTCGAGATAAATAGTATTGTGGATTTCTACCCCATTCTCTGTTGTTAATATTAGTCCATTACCGTCAAATTCTACATAGACACCATCTCCTAAATAAGTTTTAATGTTTTCCATTTAGTCTTTCCTTTATAGGGGTAAGTTCTTTAATTAAATCATCTAGATCAGGAAAATACACCTGATGATACTTCTGCCGAAGTATCCAAACCTTTTCTATCTCTTGACGTGCTTTTTCAGTTGAGAGATTAGGACTTTGAAAAATTTCTGACAGTCTGTCTCTACAGGAGACAAAAAGTTCTTCGAGCTTCTCTTTCATTTGTTCCTTAGTTCCTACAGCTCCTATCTTTACAAAATAATGGGGGGCGTAAGAACCAATTCTGATAACGAGAGTATCCTGCTCATAGTATTGAGCGTAGACTTCTGGAGAAGTCTCTTTATATTCTTCCCATTTAATTTCTTCTGGTATAAGTTTAGGCATATTGTTCCTCCTTATATAGTTCAAACTCATCAGGATCTAATAATAAGTATACATTATTATCATCACATCTTATAACAGCCCAGTCAAAAGCAACAGTTTCAACTCTTCCAAAAGGCTTATAGTTATAATGTCTACAACATCCAAGATTAATTATCATTCCTGTTTGTAACTGATTTATTTTCATAATCATTATTCCTCCTGACAATTTTCACAAAGACCGTTTTTAAACCAGTATTTTACATATAATAATGTAAAAACAGTTTTACACTTATAGCAAGAACCTATACATTCAGGACAATAATGCTCATCTGGTACAGATGAAAAATTAAGGGTTAGCCAAGACATAGGTAAAGTCTCTCCTGTATATGTTAAGTTGCAGCTATTGCAACTATACCCTACAATGTTTCTATATCCATCTGAAGGTTTCTTATCGTAAATTTTCATGATTTCCTCCCTAATGTAATCATAAGATGAAATGGAAGAGATGGAAATATAGACTCAAGAGGATAGCCAGATATTTCAGAAATAGCCTTCATTTCCTCTAAAAGATGAATAGTAGAGCACTTTAACCCGGTAAGACAATCTAGACATTCTGTTTCTTTACAGTAAGAAGTACCCTCAAGAGTTTCTGTATCAAGATATGTTATGTTCAAGCGTCTTCTCCTTTCTTTGTTTCTGCCAGTATTTAGATCTGCAATTATCAGAACAAAACTCTTTCTCCTTTCTGACTGAAACTATTAGTGTTTTACAGGCATCGTTTTTGCAGATTTTGTTATAAACTGTGTACTGTTGAAGTCTTTTTTCCAAAATTTTCCAGATAATGTGATCTATATTCATGCTCTCTCTTTCTTTTTGAGGAGGAATATGAGGCAAACACAAATTACAAATAGGTATTAGATCAACCATAGTTAATACTGTAATGTATATCTTATCTAATACCTTAATCTGACTACTTCCAGGTGTTCCACAAATTCCGCATCTGTTTTCTAATAAAGCTATAGTAAATTTTTGGTCTGTTTCGTATGTAGGTCTTCCGCAATTTGTACAAGTATCTATAGATCTTTCCATATTACAAGAAATACAGAATTTCATTATTATTCTCCTCTATTCCCTTGTTTAAAGCTAATATACGTATCTAGGACAGGGTTAAGGTATTTTCCTTGATAGAATTTAGTTAGGCCTTCCTGCTTAAAAGTTCCTTTATACAGAAGACGTATCCAGTAATAAAAAGATTGATCACTTAATATATAAAAAGGATTAATTAGCTTCAATTTTTCCATAGTTTCAGCTTTTGAGTACCAATGACCATCTCTGCAGATACAGTGTGGGGTACTTTTTTCTTGAGCTCTTAGTATAGATTTTCCTGTTTGTTTCTTCATTTTACCTCCAGTATATTAATGATTAATGAACTATTTCAACATATCTTTGAGTTCTTTTTTAATTCTTCTAGCCGTTTCTCCTTTCCAAGTTTGAGCATTACAGAGGAAATAGCAAACTATAGAATTTCCTGAGTTCTGTCCATAGTTATCTTTGATAGAGTCTAGGCAGGTCATTGCATCTAGGTAGGGCTTAGCTCCAAAATAGACATTTTTCCAGTCTTTTCTAATTTCTCTTGCTATTTCAAATAGTGATCTAGCCATAATTTCTCCTTGTTGAGTTCGATTAAGTCTATTCCAACAGTTTTTTTGGTATGCTATATATATCTGGAATATTATTCATGTATGTAAACTCTGTTAATCCTTTAATAGATTTTAACTCTTGAACAGAATTCCTGGTAAGAATTCCTTGAGCTAAGTCCATATAAAGATAGGCTAGTATTTGTCTTTGAACCGTATCCTTACACTTTAATGTTAGGGTATATCCCTTATGTTCTGCGTACCATTCTATCATTTCTTTGGCTGTCATTTTATTTCTCCATTATTAAGTTTTTTTCTGCTAATATACATTTTAGTTTGTTAATGAAGTTTTCTCTCAAGTCTATTTTTCCTTGTCTTAAGTAAACTTCTAATTTATTTTCTAATGGATTGTGCATCAAAGTGTTAATTTCTTCTTGATACTGGTTTATTTCTGCTTGCGTCTAATATATCTTTTTCAATTTCCTCTGTTGGAATGATGCAGTCCATTATTTTAATACCTCCAGAAAACCATCTTTGTGCCAATAGGCGGGATAAATCTTAAAGCATGTAATTTCTGTGAAACTGGAGGAAATTTTTCTATTTTCTTGCCATAATGTGTATTTCTGGAAGAGAATATAATACCTCTTCCATCAAATTCTGCGTAAACAGAATCTCCTAAATATTCCTTTTGCCAGTTTTTTTGTAACATTGTTTCATTCTCCTCTCTTGTTTGTATCTCCCCTCTTCGGCTGGGCGAGGAGAAGGGTTAATAGTTATGAGTTTTTCTTCTGCAAATCCCATACATCACTGCCATACATCGCTTGTATGTCCCGATCCAGTGTCGCTATTGTGCTATGTACTCCGGTAGGCTCTGCCTCTCCAGACGGCAGTATAATTACTATTCTGTCATTTATCAGCCTTACCTCTCCCCGCCCCTTATCATTGTCTAGGTTTATCGTGTACATTTTACTTCTCCTTCTCCGGTTAAAGTTATTTCCCCCGCCACGACAAATTCCATCGTATCCGTTTAGCAATTTTTTTCCGTAATCTTCATGTTTATTCTCCTTTCTTTGTTAAGATGTCTACAAGAATTTCTGTGTCCTGAGAATACATCTTTTTTATTTCTGGTATGTCTTCCTCGCTGGCAATAAAAGCAGTTACTTTTCCAGGATTAAAACTATTAGGTTGAATTGTTTTCTTCTTAAAAATGAACTTATTCTCTATAATTCTTAAGTAGTTCAGGGATATTCTGGTACAAAGTCTACTAACATGGATAATGTGTTTATCTGCGGTACAGATATTTACAGCTTTGATAATTTGTTCGTGATTATCTAAGATTGCAGATTTTAGGTCTGCAATTTGTTCTTCTAATGAGCTCATGTTATCTCCAGATAAAAATGCAGTAGATTAACACCCAAAATAAAATATACAGAATGTACGGAAAACATAGGTTTTTCATAGAATTTCTCCTTGATTTTATTGGATAATGCAAGGGAAATACCATGTATTTCTCCTTATTTTGTGTTTTCAGTTACTTTTTTCTGTGTTATAATCTGGTAAGTTATAAATGGTTATGATATTTATATTTACAACTTATTTCTATTTGCACGGATATTAAAACCGTTATAAAAAACAGGCAAATAAGCGGGTTTAAAACCCATGTTGAAAAAACGGGTTATAAATACCGTTAAACATGTCATTTGCGACATTGTCCAAAATATTGGAAAATGTGTGTTGGACATCATGGTATACGTGATTTAATGAACTGTTGAACTCTTAAGAGTTCATTAATAATTTTTGTTACTGGTAATTACTAAGAGTAATTGTTATATATACTATGTTGTTTTTTTATACATATATTATTATATATATATATATTTATTTTTATGTAATTTTAATGAACTCTTGAAAATTAGCAGTTCATTAATTTATATATAGATATATATATTATATAATAAAAACTGTACAAAACACCTAGAAATTTTCCAATTTTACTGGAATAATGCAATGTAACAGTTGATTAATTATTAATGAACTATTTGAAATTAAAAGTTGATTAAACCGGACATACCAGGTCGCCCCAAACCCTTTTTACATGGAATCATGAACAAATCATAACCAATGTCGTTGCGGCATGTTATGGCACGAATTAAAAATACGGCAATTAAAACCGCTTATGTGACCATCGGCACACGTCAACGTATCAACACGTGTCACGACACGTCAAAACGTGTCCTATGGCATCCTATTGCGTTTTACGGGTATTTTACCGGTACCACATCGCCCATGTGGAATGGGTGAAATACCAATAAAAAAAGCTGGTAACAACACGATTAAGTGTCATTACCAGCTGTGTGCTGTGTCCTTGTGGGTGGACACGTTACCTTGCCAGTGTTACTTGTTGGGATGTAGTCCCAGCTCTAGCAAGAGCTGAGATACCTTACGCCTGCTACCATGTCCCCCGTCTTGGTTAAGCCTGTATATCTGCTGTAATTGTGTGCATAACTCTGTGTAGTCGGCAGAGCTTGTATCAGGGAGAGAGTCGGCAATCCGCTGGAGACAGGTCTTACCCATTAGACACCTTGCCTAACTTGGCTAAGATACCAGACATTAGAGTCTTTTCCTCGTCGGACAACAATGTTGACGTAGTCAGTGCCTTGACTGATACCTTGTCGGTATCAACCCTACTTGCTCGTGCAAGCGTGAAATTATCATAATCCTCTTGAGACTCTGCAAGTGCCTCTGTTACCGATATTACTTCTGCAGTCTTGCCTTTGGCCGGCTTGGTCTCAATGAGATTCTCCCCTTGTCTGGTAAATCCAGCGTATCGGTCATTACGGGTTTGCTTACATCCATAAGCCCACAGAAATGCCTCTCTGGCAGAGGAAAAGATACCATCAGCCCGGAAGGCTGTACTGCCGTTAGTAATTATTACGGTAGCCTCAACTAAATCTCCCTCAGGCTTAATCGTTACGGTAGCTAAGCCAAGTTTAGTATTACGTTGTTGCGTATATGGTGTTACATTGTCAATTGACATTGTGTTACCCTCTCATATTGTGTATGGGTGTATCCCATACGGGTTACAATTCCATTGTACCACATGGTACGATGGTTGATACGTCAATCATATATCCGACCTCATACGGATTATATGGGATAAGGTGTATCGGTTAGTTTACAATATTCAGTAAGTGCTGTCTTAGCTTTGATTCTACGTACTTCATCTCCGGACAGGATATTGTATCCTATATCGTTACACAGGTACGATATTATTCTTCTGTGTACTGCATCCTTTGCCATTGTCTGCATCTTGTACCCTTTGTACGCTTCGTACCACTTAATCATGTCCTTTGTTGTCATGTCTTAGTCCTCCATACGTTTACGGGTAATTGTGCCATTTGCACATTACGCATATACCGCAATTCATTTACCGTTTCAACTTAATTATTTAGATAAGTCATAAGTCATATTGTTCCAATATGTTATGACGTATATTTATATTATGACCATTTTCGGTCATGCCGTAATTGTATTGCAATACTGCAATGTCCATTACATTGTCACAAGTGTCATTGTTTCAATGACATATGACTTACTGTTTACATTTATAAACATTCTAAGTATATATGTATCAATATGTTATGATTTGTTGCAATATGTATTTCAGGTATGCAACTCGCAAATGGTATGCCATAATCAACCAGCAATTTGTGTGCCATATCTTGGCATGATAATTGCTATACCCCCCCCCCCCCCGTATTTCTCCCTTTTAATGTGATTTACCTCCCTTGAACCCCCAATCTCCTATCCCTTAAATTCACTTCATCATTCCATGAAATATTTTCAAAAATTAGTTGATTTTTTTTCAAAAATCATATTATACCTATAGGTAACCTACATTATTAATGATTAATGAACTTTTTGGAAACCAAAAAGATGGCATCTAACATAGAAACCATAATTGTTGAAACGACAATCGCAACAGAAAATTTCCTTCCAGAAGAGAGAATGCCCCTCAATGCTTCCTTAGAAGTAATCAAAGAGGCTATATGGTGTTCCCAAGGAAATGTAACACGTGCCAGTCGAATTCTCGACTGTAGCCACAGCTCACTGTGGAACTACATTAACAATAATCCTGACCTTAGGTCATATGTTATTCTAGCTCAGGAGTATCGTAACGATATTCGAGCAGATGTACTTGAAGACATAGCCTTTAACAAGGCTCTTTACGGAGACACAACACTTATATGGAAACTTCTCTATACTTATGCCTCCAAGAGAGGTTATGGAGACAAGCAGAGCTTAGAAATCAAACACGATATTCCTCCCCAAATACAGAGTTTACTCGAATCTTTAAAAACTACCCGTTCTTTGGAAGTTTCAAAGGAAACTTTAGAAAATGCTAAGTCCGAAACAAGTCAAGGGTCTTAAGGAAGCAACAAAGAGGATAAATCTCTTTGAAGGCTGCGTAAGGTCTGGTAAGACCTTCGTTGCGAACACTTTGTTCTTAGAACAAGCTTATACGATACCTTATGATAAGTTTCTCCTAACAGGTAAAACAAAAGATACGCTAAAGCGTAATGTCACAACTGACATTATCAAAATGATAGGAGAAGATAACTGTGAGTACAATGCTCACATGGGAGAGCTTTCCTACAAGGTAGGTCGAGAAAATCGAATAATCTACTGTGTAGGAGCTCTTGACGAAAGAGCTGTTGGTAGAATTCAAGGAGGAACCTTCGGTTCTTGGTATGCAGATGAACGTGTTACCCATCCTGAAGGATTCTGTGAGATGGCAAGAACACGCTTAAGTGTTCCTAACTCTAGAATGTTTTGGACATGTAACCCTGAAAGTCCATACCATACGATATATAAAGACTACATTCAAAAACGAGAGGTGAGAAACGATCTTTATCATCTCCATTTTGAAATAGACGATAACCCTGTTCTTACAGAAGAGTATATAGAAGAGCTTAAAACTACTTATACTGGAGTCTTCTTTAGACGAATGGTTCTTGGTGAATGGGTTCTTGCAGAAGGTATCATATATGATATGTTCAGTATCCATCATATTGTACCTTCTATTCCTCCTATTAAAAGATTTTGGGTATCTTCAGACTACGGAACAGCTTCTGTTACTGTATTTCTCTTATTCGGACTTGGAGAAGATAATAAGATTTATGTCATAAAAGAGTGGTATCACGATGCAGAAGCTAGCCGGTATCAAATGACAGACCCTGAACTTGTTCAGGCAATGAATAAGTTTACTAAAGATTTTGAAATCTGGCGAGTATTTCCTGATCCATCTGCTACATCCTTTATTTTAGCACTTAAAAAAGCAGGCTATGCAGTAATAGAGGCAGATAACGACGTTCTTGACGGAATCCGAGCAGTAGGCTCTGGTTTTTATAATAACGAGCTTCTTATTCATGAAAGCTGTAAAACATTAATTCCAGAAATCTCAGATTCTTACGTATGGGATGATAAGGCTAGACTTAGAGGTGAGGATAAGCCCCTTAAAAAGAACGACCATCGAAGTGACACACTTCGATACGGTCTTCACACTTATAAATTACACTCTAATACAGGAACATCCTCTGTAATAGTTAGAGGAGTGAATGTTCTAAAAGAACATTTAGAGTCTAATCGTGAAAAAACTAATGACCATGTTGCCAGTAAAGAGGATATTCATAATGGTAGATTCTCTTGGAGACGAAATAGAATACCTGGAGGTAATAATTGGCTGAAGAGAAAACGAGTCCAGCTTCGGTAGTACATATTAAAGCTTCTACTCAACAACTAATTGATGAAGTCAGGGGATTTCGTAAGGGTGGAGATAAGATTCACACCAGAAGCCTCCCTGAAGTCTCCCAAGATAGGATGATAGATGTCTGTTATTGGCTATGGGACAATTATCCTATGGCTAAATGGATTATAAATGTTATTGTAAGCTTCATAGTAGCTGAAGAGTTACCTTTTGAGTCCAATAATCCTAAAATCGTAGAGATTTTGAAGAGTTTTTGGTTCGATCCAGTAAACAGGATGGATCTTTACTTGCGTAAACATGTAACTGAGCTTCATATTTTTGGGGATATATTCTTTCCTGTGCAGGTTTCGCCTGTAAATGGTAGAGTTAGAATGGGATATATTGACCCTAAAGAGATAGAATCTGTTGTAACAGATCCTGAAAACTGTAAGATTAAAATAGGAATAATTAGAAGAACCGATCCTGGAGATACTCCAAAGAAATATAAAATTATTCTTGAAAAAGACATTGTTAATTTCCTTAGTCCCGCTGCTAAAGCATTAAGAGCTTCTTTTACTACAGGAGATTGTTTCTTTTTCTCTATTAATAATGTGACAAACTCCCCAAGAGGACGAAGTGAGCTACTTACAGTAGCAGATTGGATTGATACATACGAAAATTTTCTCTATGACTTTGCAGAAAAGTGGTCTCAAATGAATAATTTTGTTTGGGACTTAAAAATAAAAGATGCAGATGATAGTGTGGTAAGACAGAAAACTCAGGAATTTAATACTGCAAGCGGGAATCCAGGTAGTACTTATGGTCATAATGATTCAATAGAGGTAAGTGCTGTAGCTCCTGACTTAAAAAGCCTTGATGTTTCAACAGGGGCAAAGATATTCAGAGATCATATTCTTGGAGGAGTAGGTTTTCCTACTCATTGGTATGGCGGAGCAGAAGATGTTAATAAGTCATCTGCAGACGAGATGATGACACCTACAATGAAAATTCTTACAGAGAAACAAAACTATTTTAAGTATATTCTCTCGAGTATTTTTGACTATCAAATCTTCTGTGCAAGGAAATTTAATAGATCTGCTTATGGAGACCTTAAAGATAGTGATATTAAATATACAATTATAACTCCCGAGCTAAGTACAAAAGACCTGAGTAAGTTCGGGGCAGTCATTAAGAATGTTGCAGACGGTTTTGCGGTTGCAGAAGATAGAAGTTGGCTGGATAAGGAGACAAGTCTTGAATATTTTGCACTTGTTATGGCTTTTCTAGGAAAGAAAGTAGATATAGAACAAGTCAAGGAACGACTAAAGTCTCAACCCAAGCCTAAACCTGTAGAACCAACAAAAGTTAATTAATTATTAATGAACTATATATTTAATATCAGCTAAAAAGCCCTGTTGTTTTTCTCTATTATAGTTGTTTTATAGCAGCCCGCCAACGGCGGGCAGTGGATTTTGTTTTTAAGGAGGTGTATATGACAATAGATGCGAAGTATTTAGTAGGTATTACGTGGAATGGTAACAAGCCTGTTGAGACTGTAGATAAGGACACTAAAAGAAAGAAAATTACTTATGAGAAAGTAAGTAGAGATCTTGTTCCTTCAGATGTTCTGTCTTGTATTGAAACAAAAGAAGGAAAGATATGTTTTGTTACCACTGATGGAAGAAAATATTTCCGTGACAAGTTAGTAAAAACTGGAGGGTAAATATGCCCTATTCAATGATAAGTGAACTACCCGAGGCAGTTAAAAAGCTTCCTGAGCACGCCCAAAAGATATGGATGGAAGCCTGTAATGCTGCTCTTAAAGAGTATTCGGATGAAGGTAAAGCTTTTGCAACTGCATGGGCTGCTGTAGAGAAGGCAGGATATCATAAAAAAGGGGAGGTGTGGGTAAAATCTTCAGAGGAAGATTTAGTCTATAAGCTTTCTCATGGAGGAGAATTACTTAAAGCGGCAGCAGAGGACGGCTATAAATGGAGAGTTAGGATAATTAAATCTGGAGTTGACCTAAACAAGAGAAACTGGTCTGAAGAGGTATTGAAAGCAAATCTGGATAAATTTGAAGGTTCTAAGGTTTTTATGCTTTCTGAGGCTCAACATTCAGAGAAGCATCCTTATGGTAAGCCAACTCTGGAATTAGTTGGATGGCACAAATCTGTGTTCTATGGAGAAGATGGGATTTACGGAGATCTGGTTATTGTAAAGAATTCTAGGGGAAAAGAGTTAAGGGACACCTTAGTGTCCTCTTTTGATCAGGGTAATCCGAACTTTTTAGGCCTATCTGTAGATATACTAGGAAGTGCAAAACAAGAACAGGACATTCTTAATGTCCTAAATATACATAAAGTTACAGTTGATGTAGTATATGACCCTGCAGCTGGGGGTAACTTTATTAAAATGGCAGCTTCACAAATAAATAAGGAGATTAATATGACGAAAGAGGAGGAAGAAAAACTGGTAGCCCAGAAGAAACTTCTGGACGAACAGCAAAAAGCTGTTGAGGCGCAGCTTCTGGCTACTAAAACACTGAATGATCAGCTAGTTAAGGCTACTGAAGAGACTAATAGACTTCTTAGTGCTACTAAAATTGATTCTTTGTTAAGGGAATCTCAATTACCTGATCCAATTTCAGAGAAATTAAAGGCTTCCTGGAAAGGGAAACTTGTTTCCGATGATGAGATTAAAGCCTCAATAAAGATCGAGAAGGAAGTCTTGGATAAGATTATAGCTTCTACGATTTTTGGGGCTGGTATCACGGTTACCAAAGAGGATAGAGACAAGAGAATTGCCATGTTTGACGATTTCTTTGAGGGTAAAGTCCAGAGCTTTAAAGCCTGCTATATTAATTATACAGGAGATGAGAATCTTACAGGAAACAAGAAGGATTGCAGAAGGTTGCTGGCTTCTATGGATTCTACAAGTCTGAGTCTTGTCCTTCAAGATTCTATGAATAAAAAGATGGTGAAAGAGTATGGTACAAGTGCCTATAATAAGGATTGGAGAAAGATTTGTACTGTTGTTCCTCGATTTGACTTCCGAACAAACCATATTACCAGGATGGGGGGCTATGGGGATATGCCCACAGTAGCAGAAGGTGCGGCATATACCGCAGCTACCAGTCCTACTGATGAAGAAGCAACGTATGCCATGTTGAAGAGAGGCTATACAGAGGACATTACATTTGAAATGCTCAGGAATGATGATGTTAAGGCAATTAGAAAGATTCCTATTAAGGTAGCTAATGCTTGTGCCAGACAACTTTATGAATTTGTGTTTGCCTTTCTTGCCGATAATCCTACGATTTATGATAGTGCAGCCTTGTTTACGTCTGCCAAAGGAAACTATGGTACAGTAGCCCTAGATTTAACTCAATTAAATGTAAGGCGTAGGGCGATGGTAGCTCAGACGGAACTTAGTTCTGGAAAGAGGCTGGGTATTCCTGCAAAATTTTTAATTGTACCCACAGCCTTGGATAAAACAGCTTATGATCTGATCTATCCTCCAGGAAGAAGTGATTTTGCTCCTACGACTCCAGAATACACCAGAACTCTTAATATGGAGTTAATTATTAATAATATCTGGACAGATGCCACTAACTGGTTCTTGTCTGCAGATCCTGCTTTAATTGATGGTTTGGAAATAGGTTTCCTTGATGGTAGAGAGAATCCTGAATTCTTTGTTCAAGATCACGAATCTGTGGGAACAGTCTTTACCCATGATAAGATTACCTACAAGTGGAGACACATTTACAATGGAGCTATAACTGATTATCGTCAGTTTGATGGTTCTATTGTAGCAGGTTAATTAATTAACTTAGTCTTAATTGGGAGGGAAACTATGAAATTTAAAAAGTGGCTGTTTGGATTTTTAATGGGGCTGTGTCTTATATCAGCAGTAGAAGCTGCTGATAATACAGCTTCTAATGTTACAAACTACTCACCTTCAGTTAATACTGAATTGTGGGTAGTTCCCTTAGTAGGACAAGGGACAGAGACAGTTGCTGGTTCTGATAATATCGTTACTAGCTGGGTAGTCCCTAGTAAATATAAGGTTCTATCTATTAAAGCTAGGGCAGAAGGCTTTGATAACGCTACATCAACTAATAGATTCTATGTAGATGTTAAGGAAGCTGTAACAGGAACTACAACTAATGCTTCAATTCTATCTGCTGTTATTGCTATAGGAACAGCAAGTTCTTCTGTTACAGGGTCATTGTCAGATACTTCTATAGCAGATGAGTCTTTGTTGAGTGTTTTCTGCTATGGCAGTGGGACATCTAGAGCTACATTGCAGATGTATGTTGAAAGGTCTAACTAGGGCTTAAGCCCGGGAGAGAGATAAGTTTGCTTCCGTCAAAGCTTCCTCTTATCTCTCTCCAAAAATTAAATTTTATTTAGGAGGTGTTTAATGTTTGCAGGTAAAAAGACTTATATAGCTGCAGGACTTGTTGTAATTCATCAAATACTTAAAATGGTAGGATATGATGTTCCACAAGAAGAACTTTCTTCAGCAATAGATGTATTTGGTGGTATTGCTGCTTTCTTTTTTAGGATGATTGCTAAGCCGAAAGGAAAATAATGTATACTGCTATTGGTGCAGTAGTAAGCCTGATACTACTTATACTTAAACTTGTTATGGATTATAGAAATGAAAAACGTAGTCCTAGAACACTTGAGCAGGAAGTGCAATTATTACATAATTCTATTGCAAAAGGCGACGCTGATACTTTGTCTGATTTGTTTGATGGGATGCGGAAGCCGCCAGGTAAAAGTCATAAAGTCAGATATGATGATCCAACGCCTACCTAATGGAAACTGGGAGGTAACAGATGCTTGGTTGAAAGATACTTACGAGAATATGAGATACTGGAAAGAGAAAACTAAGGAGGATTAATGTCAGAACATAAAAATGATTTTTCATTAGGAGAGCAAGCTCAAATAAAAGATCTTGCTCGTAATATTGTTCCTGAAGAACAGAAAAAGTGTACTGCATATAAAATTTTTAGTGATAAAGATAATGAAGCTAAGTTTTTTGACAGTTTTAATGATATTAAGAATTTAATAAAAGAATTACAGGAACACAAGAAATCCCATGATAAGCTGGAAATGGAGGTAGGTTCTTTGAAGAAGATGAGATGGATCAATAGAAGTCTATCTCTGATAGGAGCTGGTATGGGAGCTTTTGCTGCTATTATTTTAAGGAGAAAGTTGGAAGGATAGAGATGAATTTTAGTAAAGATGAAAAATATTTATTGGAACAGGAAGATTATACTATTGCAGTCTGTCCTGTTTGTGAAGAGCCTAATGTAGCCCCTAAAAGTGAAACTTTATGTGTTTGTTCTTATTGCGGGAGGAAGTTTAAATATGAAAATTAGATATTTAAGTATTATTTTGTTATTCTGCGCTTCTTTATGTTATGCAGGTTCTGATAATGTTCTTCCTAAAGAGGGAACTGCATTTCTTACGGAAACAATAACTGCAGGTACTACGGCAAGATCTATTCATACTACAGCCAGCACTGCTCCAGAATTAAAATATCTATATATTTCTGTAACAGGCTCTAATACAGTATTTTTAATGGATGGAACTACAGTAGCTACAAATACAGGGCATTTAATTGTAGCAAATGACTCAAGACTTATTGGAGGAATTAATAATTGTAAGAATTTTTCCTATATTTCTCTTGGAACTTCAACAGTAACCCTTACATATTTTAGATAATGAGTACAAATTTAGATATAAGAGCTAAAGTAATATCTCTAGTTGGAGATGATGCATCTAAACTTCTTGCTTATACTACTACTCAATGGGCAGCAGGTACAGTATATGCACTTAACGCAAGAATAAGACCTACTGCTACTAAGTATAAGTCAAGGACATTTAAGTGTACTACAGCAGGTACAAGTCATGCAACAACAGAACCTACATGGCCAGAATCATCTGGAGCTACTGTTTCAGACAATACTGCTGTCTGGACAGAAGAATCTGATGATTATGATAGACATATTTTAAGTGGATTAGATATATTTTCTAAAGATTATCCTCATATAATTCTTGCAAGCATTACAGGAGATAGTACTCAGATATATGCAACTCCTACAGGATGGATAAATGAATTTTCTCAGATTATATCTATAGAGTATCCTATAAGTGAAGTTCCTCCTAGCTATCTTAATAATGACAGATTTCAACTATTAAACACTGCAACAAGTACATGGAAAATATTTCTTAAGGATGATGCTCCTACATCATCTCAGACTTTTAAGGTTAGATTTACTGCTCAAAGAGATGCGACAATAATTCCTGTAGGATATATTGAGGCATTTCAATGGCTTGTATCTGCACTTGCCTGTACAGAATTGGCAACTATTTATGTAAACACAACAGATTCTTCTATTAATGCAGATGCATCTAATTCTTTTGAAGCTGCTGCAGGATATGCTGATAGAGCTGCAGTATATATGCAGATGTATAAAAACTATATGGGTATTGGAGACGGCAAGGTTCCTCCTTCTCTTCATATTACTCAAAGAACACAATCCTATCCCTATGGCATCACAAGACTTACTCACCCTCGTATTGAGAGATATACGAGAGAAGGTTAACAGTTCATTAATAATTAATGAACTCTCATATGAAACTGATAATTGAAGAAAGACAAGGAATTCCTCGAGTCTTATATAAGGACGGAGGAAGACAGATTATTATTGAAGAAATGTCTAAGGCTATAAATTCTGCTTTAGGACAAATTAAGGGAATTCTTCAACCACAATTACCTGTAGGAGCTACAGGAAAACTACAGCAGGGTCTTACTATAGATCCTGCTAAGGCTACATATAAAGGAAATAGGATTTCTGGAAGAATGTATACAAGAGGTGTAGCTCGAAAATATGCAGGAGTTGTTGAGTTAGGAAGGGGATCTCCTAGAAAAAGACCTCCTCCTGGAAGTCTTGTAAGATGGGCTATGGTTAAAAAAGGACTTTCTAAGAAGGAAGCTCAGAGAGCAGATTTCCTAATAAGAAGAAAGATAGGAAGAGAGGGGATTCGACCCAAACTTACATGGTCATCTAATATGCTTAGATTTAAGTCTATTGCAAATAGAGAATTAACAAGAGGTCTTAAGAATGTAATTTCTAGGATTGCAAGAAGTCCTAAAACAAAGAGAGGAAGATAATGTCAGAAGCTTTAATTCGAGCGCAATTAAAAGTAATACTTTCTGCAATCTCTAATATTGGAAATGTTTATGATACTAAGAGATATTATAATAATCAAGCTGACAGATTAGAGATAATGAAGGCTACCATAAGTAGTACAGATCAAATACGGGCTTGGATGATTTCCAGGGAAGGAACTCCAGAAGTAAACCAGATGCTCTTGGGACTATCAAATTCTAGTGGCAGGGAAGTTATACATAAATACAGTATTGAAGGATGGATAGGACTGAAAGATTCTGCAACTACGGAAAAGACTTTAAATGCTCTCCTCGATCTTATTGAGGATGCTTTTGCAGATAATAGAACCTTAAATGCAACTTGTTTTTATCATGAAGGAATTATAGTAGATAAAATAGATACTGTAGATATGACAGGAATATTATGCAATCATTGTGAACTCTCTTTGAGGGTTAAAGAGTTTATATAGGAGGTGATCTATGGCACAAGCTAAAGGTAGTAATACTAAGATAGTGGTAGGAATAGAACCATCTTATGGAACTATTTCTACAGGGTTTGGAACAAACAAGAAAGCTATTGTTGTTCCGTATGCAAGCATGAATATGAAAAATGCAGAGAATCAAATTGTCAATCCTTTGATTAAAGGTAATAGGAATCCTATTAGACCTGGAAGAGGGAATAAAAATCCAGGTGGAACTCTTTCCACTTTGTTGACTCCTCACATGTATGCCATGCTAGCATATACCTTAGGTAAAAGAAAGGTAACTGATAGTTATACAGATGATATTGTTGTAACTAGTAATATCTATATGAAGGGAACTGGGGGTCAAACGATAGTAAATAATGTTGAAGGATATACTGCAACAGGTGAAAATGCTGCTGCAGTAGCAAATGAAACAGCTCCTTATATTCATACGTTTACTATAGGCGAGATTCCATCCTTCACAATAGAGGAACAATTTGCAGGTCTTGGAACTCTTCAATGTAGAAGATTTCTCGGTAGTTGTGTAAACAGTATGACTATTAAGATTCCTGTAGAAGGATATATAGGCCTCGATTTTGATATTATAGCAGCAGAAGAAACGACCGCTACTGCAGTAATGGCTTCAGGAAATGAACTGGAATATGAGCATATGCCGTATGATGCTTTTGAGTTAGCAGCTGCTCATATTATGTTGGGGGCAACTTATGATGTTGCAGCCGCTGTTGCCTATATAGACTCTATCTCTAATATCACTATAAGTAACAATCTTGGTGGAGAAGGATATGTTCTCGGAGGTGCTGGAGTTAGAAAAGCTCTCCCTGCAGGTATTGTTACTGTATCTGGTTCTTGCAGAATAATGTTTACAGATACAGGTACAAGTGCTGTTACCCTTTTGACAGATATTAATAATAGGGTTGAGAAGGCTATTGTTCTTACATTAATTAGAGGATCAACAACTTTGGCTGCTCCCGGAACAACCCCTCCGCAGGTAGGAAATGCAGATAATGAGGCTATTCAAATTATCCTTCCTGAACTGGTTTTCGCTGCTACATCTCCAGTTATCGAGGGGCCAACTGGAGTGTATTTTGAAGGAACATTTACAGGATACTATGAAGATTCAACAGTTGACAGCTTAACAAGTGGTATTCAAATTAAATTGCTTAATTCTGATGCACCAAGACTCTAAGGAGGAAAATTGAAATATATTATAGGTGGTATTGAATTTACCCAAGGTAAAGTGAGTCTAAGGAAACTTAGACAGTTAGTTTCTATTTTATGCACTATAGCTTTACCTAAAGATTTAACAACATTGACTTTAGTCAATGCTATGGGAGAGAAACTTCCTGAGATGTTCTCACTGATTTTGGAAGGGAATTATCCTAAAGATAAGTCTGCTTCAGATTTTCTTGATGATAATATGGATGATTCTCAAGTTATTCAAGTTATAGAAGATTTTTTAGCTCACAGCCCTATCTACAAAAAGGTAGTAAATCTTCTGTCGGGGAATCAAAATCTAAATCAGACTCTAAAGATTTTGGATGGGGCAAGATAATTGAGGCAATAGATGAAATAGTTGTGATTTTGTCTGATGGAGACATCACGAAACGTGATGAAGTCCTTGACTTTAGTTATGAAGAGGTAAAGCCTTATTTAGAATACCGTTGCGAGGCAATTGCTATTCGTAAGGGTATTCTTCAAATGGTAAAAGAAAATGATAAAGAGTCTCAATTCTGTAAGATATGTAAAAAGATAGGTAAAGATGACTGTGATAATTGTTCTAAAGAATTTAAGGTAATACAAAATGGCAGCAGAACCCCTCAATCTAGAATTCGTAATAAGAGCAATAAACGAGGCTAAAGCAGGAGTAGATTCTGCAATTTCTGATTTCAAGAGATTGTCAGGTGCTGCTACTGCTGCAGGAAAGCCTATGGAGTCTATAGGGGGAACTCAACAACAGCAGAGAATGTCAGGACTTCATACGAGAATTACACAACTAACAGGAGCATTTAGAAAATTAGGAGTAGAACTTGAAACAATAGACCTGTATTTTATAAGTGGGTTTAAAGTTCTAGGTCTTTTTAAGCTTATAGATTTTACTAAGCAATCTATCCTTCAAGCAGAAAACTATTCTAATGCTTTGCGTGGTATAGCTGCTATGGCTAGGTCTACTGGTGAAGAAGTGGAAACTGTTTTCCAGGCTATTAATAAACTAGCAGAAGATGGTAGAATTCCTGTACAAGATTTAGCTGAAGCAATGAGAAACTTGCTTCCTAAGTATGGTTTAGCTGATTCAATAAAATTAATTGAAGCTATAAAGACAACAGGAACTGTTTTGGGTACTCAAGGAGGCATGCCTCAAGGAACAGCATTAAAAAGAGTAACACAAGGTGTAGCTCAATGGCTTTCTACACTAACAGATGCTACACTCGTTACAAAAAATCTTGATATGATGGTGCAAGAATATGCCAATACTTTAAGAGTGAATGCTGATGCACTTGATGAAAATCAACGGTATCATGCTGTATTATTGGGATTCTTAAAAGAAGCGTCTATTCTTTATGATGCTGAAGATCAAGCTATACAAGGTCTTACTGGTACACTGGCAAAAGATAATCAAGCTTTAATGGATTTTAAGAATGTATACGGTCAGACATTAGCACCAATGACTGTTGAAATAGTTGAAAATTTAACAGAGGGGATAAAACTTTTAGGAAAATTTTTAGCTGCTTTAGAAAAAGGTTTTCTGTCTTTAGGATATGGAGCTGAAATGGCTTTAATGAGAATTAAGGCTTTATTGAACTGGAAAAATCTTTTTAAGTCTGGAGAAGATATAATAGCAGAACAAGCAGATGCTATGGAGTATATGAGAAAACAGTATGAGGAAGCCATTAAGGAAATAAATGCTAAATATGGAGTAGGAAGTGTATTAAAGGGAGCACAGATTGAAATTTCTGCAAACTTTAAGCAGATAAAGCCTCCTGATATTGGAAATGTTTTTTCTGGTATATCTTCAGGATATCCTTCTTTAGGAGGAACTCCTTGGTGGATGAAACAAGAAACTTTTACTGTAGATTTTGGAAAGATGATAGATTTAGCTAAGGCTAAAGAAGCAGAAGAAAATGCTAGAAAGATGGGGGAAAAAATTGCAACTGCTTTTAGTTATCCTCTAGAAAGAGGAATATCAGATGTATTTTTTAATCTGTTTGTAGGAGAAAAAGGCTCATTTATAGAGATGGCTCGAAATTTTGGAAAATCTCTTGCAAGAGCTATATCTGATGCTATGGCAGAAGCTATGATTGCTCCTGTTAAAAATTGGATGTCAGGATTATTTTCTGGTTTATTTAGTGCAGGAGGAGCAGCCCTTGGAGGGAGCATAGGAGGGGGATCTGTTTCTGGGGGAAGCATGATTCCTGCAGGAGGATTAATGGGAGGATTTGGAGCTAGAGGAGGTATTAATATTAATGTAGGATCTGGATATACTCCTCGAGAAATAGGGGATATGGTAACGCAGAAGCTGCAAGAAGGGTATAGTAATAACTCTTCTATTAGAAAAGTTATAAAATCCCAAAGGTGATTAATCATTAATGAACTATTTAAACAATTCTGGAATTGCAATAGAGCCTATATATCCTTTTGTAGAGAGGATAAAATTTAATACTGAAGTAATTACTCTTAATTCTCTTAAACAGGCTACTGTAGGTTCTCTTACAAGATTTGATACTCAGTCTAATATGCCTCTACCTTCTTATTCTCTGATGGAAAGTATATCTAGAGATGTTATAGTTTCGGAAGATAATCTTAGAGAACAAAGAAGGCCTCGAAGAGAAGCCTCTTTAAGAAGATATAGGCTTCACTTTGATGCTATATCTTCTACCCAATCTTCTGCTGTAGTAACTTTCTTTTTAAATAGAAAAGGGAGATTTAATAATTTTTCTATTCAGGAAACAGAAATATCTCCTTATACAGAATATGCTTTATTTGAGGGGGCATTAACAACTGTCAACTTTGATTCAGATGAATTATTAGTGTCACTTATTAACCCCGGAAGATTCTCGATAGAGATTCCTATTGTAGAAAGTTTTAATTCTATTAGAATTCCTAAACAATTTAACGCTTCTAGGGAATTCACTATTAATTACTCTACAGAAGACTTAACAAGTTTAATTAATTTCTTTGAGGATAATGCTGTGGGTAAAGACATTATATTTGACTTTAATCCCTATAATATGATTTCATCTTATCTAACTAATACTACATATACTGTAAGATTTGATATTGAATCTTTTGAAAGAGAAGTTAAGCAGATTAATCAAGATACAGTCTCTGTAAAGCTTAAAGAGGTAATTACTTAATGCCAAGTGCAAATATTATATCAGATGTTCTAGCAATAGAACAAGCCAGAATTATAACTCTTGTGGAGATTAGATATGTTACTATTACCAAGAGATACTGTAATTTAGAGGAGACATCTATAGGAGATGGAAGCTATTATACTTGGGGAGGAAATGATTATACTTGTATGCCTCTTAAAGTTGAAAATAAGGGGGGACAAAATATTGAGGCTGAATTAGCAGAAGCTACTTTAAGTATATCTTCTGTTGATAAAGAGAATAGTGACTTCGTAAATGTAGGAGATGTTGGAGGAAGAATTGTAGTTATAACTAGGACATATGAAGGAAGAACAGCATCTACAGATTATATAGATTTATATAAATATAAAATAAATAAACCTGGATATGATGATTTAACCAGAACAGTTGTTTATGATCTTAAACCTATAATTGCCGAGTTTAAAAATGATGTGCCCCTTTTTGTTCGGGATAGAAATAGGTGCGGATTTAAGTTTGATGTAGATGGAACCGACCCTATAGCAGCTATGACCTGTGGATGGTGGACACAATATGCCAATAAATATTTCCCTGGAAGCGAAGCTTCTGCTATAGATACTACAAATTATCCTAATGCAGATGTATCTGCACCTTATACTTGTGATTTTAGTGTAAGAGGCAAAAATGGTTGCGCTGCACATTTTAATCAGACAGATGAGACAAATAAGCCTAAACTTAGAGGCAGATTTTATCCTGGTATGCCTCAAACACCCTTGAAAGGAATTATATAGTATGCCTATTCCTTGGATAGCTATAGGAATCTCGGTTGCAATTAGTTTACTGGCTACTGCTATTAACTATCTTCTCAGACCCCATACTAAGAAACCAAACTCTTTTGATTCTCCAACTTATGGTTGGCAGGGAATGGTTAATTCTTATGAGCCAGGTACACCTCTTAATCTTCCCTATGGAACTATACAACTTCCTCCAGCAATTATTAATTGGTACAGAAGAGGTAATACAGGAAAAACTAGAGCTTATGTTGTAGGCTCTCTAGGACACGGACAGATAGCTGGAGTAAGGGGAATTAAAATTAACGGTCTTACTCTAAGGCATTATTATTCTAAGTTTAATAAGGATTGTCTTGTTTATATTACTCACGGAGAATATCAACAGAAGGTTTACAAATTCTGTAAAGAAGTTAAAGGATATCTTGTAGGTGCTCCAAGTGGAACTAGTCCTACGAAAACTTTAACAGTTGTTGTAACTAATGGCAGGACATTTCAAAGTGCTTCAGCTAAAGAGCCCGGCTATCTTCTTTTGTACGGACAAAATACAGATACAGGAAAAGAAACCTATGAGATGGTAAGATATTTGTCTGCGTCTAATGTAGGTTCTACGTGGACATTTAAAGGTGTTCGAATGACAAAATCTTTTGTTGATGCAGATAATGTAACTCAGTTATATAAAATAGCTCATAATGATGATGGAGTTGCAAGGCAAATTATCCCTCATATTGGAAGTGTTACTACTTACCACCAAGATATTAATAGTATTGAACTAACGAATTCTTGGAGTTCTACGTTTACAACTAATGGAAAAGTAGATGCTTTTTCCACCACTTTTGAATTGCCTGAAGGATTATATAAGTTTGATGATAAAGAAGGATATGAACCTAATCAAGTAAAAATAGCTGTTAGGTGGAGAGCTGTTGGAGCAAGCTCATGGGCTGAATACGGGGAGGTTAGAACTCCTTTATCAGGGACAGAGCATAATATAAAAGTTGTTAAAAATACAAATTACGCTCTTCTAGTGGATGCCTCTACAGGAGATGAGATAACAGGAACAGAAGAAGACTTTGATTTTCTTGATGATATAGAAGAAGGAATGGAAATAGATTTTACCGCAAACTCAAAAGATTATACTTACTTTATTGATTCAGTAATAACAGAACCTACAGGAGATTATGAGTTAAGTGGAGAGGAAAATAGCGAAAGACTTCCTCTGTATAGAGCAAAAATTAAATTCTCGTCAAGAAAAGCCCCTTCTGAAAGTAAAAGTAAAAAGTTTCCAGGACATACTGTAAACAATGTAACTTATGCTATCTATTATTACAAGTCTGATAACGTTAATGTTGCAAGAATTACAATTCCTGAAAAACCTGGAATTAAACAAGGAAGTTATCAGGTAACTTATCAATTTCCCCAAGATGGGCTTGGAGACGAAGAAAAACTTTCTTCTTACAAGCAGCACGAGATACAGTGTAAACTTGTTTCTCCTACGACCACTCACGACACAACAAAAGATGCACACAAAGTAGTGCTTACATCTATTGAGGATATAAAACTAGATGATTTAGTGTATCCTGGAGAAGCTCTAATTGGAATGAGACTCACTATGACAGAAAAGATAAGCGGGGCTTTAGATAATATAACTGCTATTATTGATGGTCTTCTTGTTAAAGATACCAGCGAAGATATTTCAGGGTTATCTCAATGGGCGGCGGGTGAAGTGTTTGCTTCCCTTGTTGACGGAAGCGGTCAGCCTATAAGAAGAAGAGCTTTGGCTTCTGCGAAGGATTGTCAGCACGCTTATAGACTAATTAAGATTGGAACTACAGGAAATACAGAACCGACCTGGCAACCTATCTCTGGAGCTGTTATTTTTGACGGTACTTGTGAATGGCAAGAAGATTCTTGTAAGTGGAATGATAATCCTTTAGATATAATGTGTGATTTGCAGCAGAATCCTCTATACGGTAGAGGTCAGTATCTTAACTTTGATAATACTATTCTTAATGATTTATATGATTCTTATAATGTAGATGATGCTAATGGAATTACAGACAGGGAGTATTGTAATCATAATATTACTGAGAATGGAAAAGTTAGAGATAGATTTGCTGTAGATATTAATATAGATTTCAGACAACCTCTTATAGATACTCTTGAAGTGTTAGCTAAGAGTACAAGAGGGTATAATTACTGGGATGGACAAAAACTTCTAACTTATATAGATAGATATAGAGCTCCTGTGACGTTAGTCAATGATGCCTGTATTTTGCCTGATTCTTTTATTATTAATGAGGTAGATATAGAGGATAAGATTAACAGATTATATGCTGCTATCTTAAATAGGTATAGAGGATATAAGCAAGACCAAGTTGCTAGGGATTATATAGATGAGGGTTATACTATAGGTGACTTGATAATGGAACAAATACACCTATATGGAATAATTGATAAGTGGCATGCAGTAAAGATTCTCTCTTATATGCTAAAGTATTCTAAATATATTAAGCATATTATAAAGTATGAACAAGGACTTGATGCTTGTTTATATGATATTGGAGATGTGTTTTATTTTAGCACAGAAGCTGTAAATAATTCAGTTCAAATAGGTTCTAGTAAAAAGTGGTCATCTACCTGTGGTAGAGTAATTTCTGTTTCGGGTGTAACCTTTACTACAGATAAAGATGTAACAGTATCAAATGGACAGAAAGTATTATTTAGGAATGACAATGGGACAGCTACAGAATGTACTATTAATTCTCAGGTGGGAAGAGTTATAACTTGTAGTACAAGTATATCTAATGTATCTGCTAATAGTATTTACTCCTTTGGGACATCAGATACCAATAATGAGTATTACAGATTATTTACTTGTATTGCTAAAAAACCTAATGAGTATACTAGTGAAATAATAGCTATAACTTATGATGATAATATCTTTAAAGATATTTATGATACTGCAACTCCTTCTCAAGAAACCTCAGGCGTAGCACCTTCTATTGTAGAAGAGAATGATACTCTCAATGAAGTGGATTTCTCAAAAGCCCCTCCTCCACCTATTACTCATGCTATAGTTAAAGAAGACCCTCTTGTTCAAGGGGAAGCTATTATCTATATAACTGCTCCTATAGGTGGAAGTTGGTCTCATGCAGAGATATACTATAAAAATATAGATTCTGAAGAGTGGAATTTTGCAGGAAGAACGACCGGAAACCCTCTTAGAATTTCAGGGCTTATTGCAGGAGAAGTTTATGAATATGAGATAAAATCTTTCTCCTATGGCTCTCAATCCTCCGATATAGTTATACATAATACTTTTGTATACGGAGAAGACAGTAATGCTATAGCATTACCTATTCCTACCGGATTCCAAATAGCAAATAGAATGGGAGTGTCTGGAAATGTTTATGGCAGGTCTTTCAAATTCAGGTGGGATGAGATGACAAGTCAGACAAAGGACAGCTTGACCTATGCAATGAGAAAAGCAGGATATGAAAAATTAAAGTATTACATGGAGATTTATTTTTCTGCTATTCCGGCTACCGTAAAAATAGGAAATACTTCTGTTAAAGATATGGTTGCAAGACATGAGACTTTGGATACAAATAAGTTTGAATATGATTATGAGGATACAATGGAAGATATTTCTAAGATATTTGAGAGTTATTCTTCTCATGCAAGTTATGATACTTATTATAATGTGCCTCAAAGAACAATTAAGGCAAGACTTTATTGTATAAACGATTACTCTAAAAAGTCAGCATATAAAGAGTTAACTCTTACCAATCCAGCCCCAGGGGCTTACTTAAATACTCTTCCATACGGCTCTGTAAAAATAACTCCAGCCCTGAAAAAATTAAAGAGTGGGATTAGAGTTTCTTTCCCTCATCCTTACGATTCTAATGGAGATGAGGAGTATGATTTAAGTCATACAATGATAGAAAGATGTGAGAATACTAATTTTACAGGAAATACTCTTAAGAAGCGAAAAGTAATGTCTTCTATTACAGTAAATAGTAACGATGAAGATGTTTCTGCGACTACATACCAGGAAGACTTTAAAGGTCTTGATCCAAAAAAGACATACTATTTTAGATTGAGATTTTATGATGTTTTTGGAACAAGTACAGATAGTACCAGCTTGTCTGCAACTGCAAGTATATCTCCTGGAGTAACAGATGATGATGAAGAAGATGTAAATGATAAAATTGAGCCTCCTGAACAAGTTTCGGGTGTGACGCTTTCGATTAATTCAAATAATAATGTAGTTATCAAATGGAACAAACCTTCCGGAACTCATGCCACAGACGTGATCGAAACTATTGTAGATTGGAGAGCCTCTCAGTTTACAGGGACTCCAGCACTTACTCTGACATCGGCTGGGGGCGATATTCCTACTCTTGGCGAAGTGGATCAGGGATATTTGAATAGCGACAACACAAAATTGGTAATCGGAGAAAAAACTTCGATCAAGATAAATACCGATGAATCTGAATCCTATACTACAAATCGAAAGATAGTCAAAAATGCAAAAGTAGGATATACATATCTTGTACGAGTACGTTTCAGAAATAGTTCCGGCAAGGAAGGTGCATGGTCAGCGTGGACTTATAATGCAACAGCTGTTACAGGACTATCAGAAGATGATATGCCTTCTAAGTGGGCAATGTACAAGTTTACAGGCTCAGTATCTGCAACAAACGCAACCCAGATAACTTGGGTTGGAGGAGTAGGAGTTCTTAAAAAGAAAACGAATTCTGGAAGTAATGATATAACTATCAATAGTCAAGCAACTCCACAAACAATAACACCCAATAGTACAATGTTCTTATGCTATACAGGCTCAGCTAATCTTGCATTAAAGACGGAAGCACAACTTGATGCAAATAGTGACTATGTAGCTATAGCAAAATGTACAGAAGCTCCTTCGGGTAAATGTAAGGTTCTTATGATGGTATCTTCTGAACACTTTAGGATAAGTGCTTATGAGGCAGGATTTAATCAATTATCAGCAGTTACAGCAGATGTTGGAGAGATAACAGCAGGAACTCTTACAGGCACAACGATACAGACTGCGGCAAGCGGCTCAAGAGTTGTTATGGATAGCTCTGGTATAAGAGCGTACAATGGAGCAACCCAGAGAGTTCAGATTTCTAATGATGGTTCTGGTTGGTTAGGTTCAAGCGGGGCGTTGTATTGGGATACTTCGGGAAATCTTACTGTTACTGGTGTAGAGGCTGACTCCGTAGACGCAGAAAATATTAATGCAGGAACGATTACTGGAAGTACATTGCAGACTGCGGCAAGTGGAAAAAGATTTATAGTTTCCACAAGTAATAATCATGCTCTTTTTTATGGTGGAAGATATGATGGAGATACAGGAGCATATATAATGTGTACGATAGGACTTTTACAAAGTGGGTCAGATTGGTTTATAGGGGATTTTGGAGATTTAGACACATCAAATACCAGAATTGCCATAAGGGCAAGAAGTTATAGCTCAGAAGCTATTAATGCTCAAACACATGCAGGAAATGCAATAAATGCTGTATCAGGAACAGGAAGTGGTATCTCTGCGCAAAGTTCTTCTGGGTATGGAGGCAGTTTCTCTGGTAATAGTACAAGTGGAGCAATTCTAATTGCTCCACAGTCTGCAACACCAAGTAATACTGCTGAGGGACAACTATACTATGATTCAGATGTTAGTAAACTTTATCTTAGAATTAATTCTGGATGGAAAGCTGTTTCTTTAGAGCCTTAAAGGAGAACTAAATGGAAGTGAAAGATATGCAAAGAGAACAAATGTTTTGTCAGATTATTCAGGAAAGAGATGCAATGATACTTGACTTAAATAATCAGGTTATTCAGTTAAAACAAGAATGTGATAGGTATAAGCAGATTGTGGATGATCTGAATAAAAGTAAGGCAGATTATTAACAATTAATAATCTTAGGAGACCATAATGGCTGATATTATCAATGCAGGTACTGCAACTTTTACAAATGGAAGTACAACCATTACATTTACAGGGGCAGACTTCTTCAGTAAAGGTGCTACCTCTGGAGATAAGATTAAGCGTAATGGTGAACCTAATATGTATACTATAGCTCAAGTTCCTACAGATAATGTAACACTAATAATTCAGGAGGCTTATGCTGGTGTTACAGGAGATGATAGTTTTCAGATATTTACAGATATAGATGGACAATATGGTATTATCTTTCCCTCATCTGATATGAGAGATTTATATGATACCTTAAAATATGATTTTCAGAAAATAATAGATGAACTTGCATTTGCTGGAGCTCCTTCAACGAAACAAAGGATAACACAACGATTCTATCTTGGTGAACCGGTACAAGGTAGTAAGTTTGGATATCTAAAATGGTCATGTCCTGCTCAAATTGACTACATAGCCTTTGGTACAGATGGAGGAGCTCCAGATAATAGTTTAACTGTAGACTTTGAAGTAAATGGGACTAATCAAGCAGTAAATCTTCAACTTACAGCAGGGTCTAAATATATAAGATCTTCAGCTTTAACTAAAACTGTTGCTTCAGGGGATTATACAGAATGTGAATGGATAACAGTTAACCTTCCGGCTGGAAGTAATTATTTTGTAGATATTACCTGGCATCCAATATCTCCCCAAGAAATAAGATATGATTTCAATAGAGTCTGGCTTGGAGATTTAGTCGTAGGAGGTATTATAGGGACAGGATGGTATCCTCCTGTCAAATCGAAATTTTTTGGTTTAAGCTACAATTTTGTTGATATGCCAGAAGGCTCTTCTGTTATCTTGGAATTGTATAAAGATGGAGTTGCTATTGGAACACCTGTAACTATTACCATTTCAGACGGAAGTAAAAGCGGATATGTCGCTTTTACTCAGACAGATTTTTTAACAACGAATGTATTGACATTAAGAATAAATCAAGTAGGGGCTATTGTGCCAGGAAACACTTTAGAAGCTACTCTTCACTCTTATAGAATCGAATAAGGAGACTTAAAATGAAAGAAAGAGAATTATGGAAAATTTCAGGATTATACACAATTGTAGCCCTAATTATTGTTTCTATCTTCTGGTTTTTGTTTTCGATTCAAACATCTTTTGGGTATAGCCCTGATGGATCTCCTTTAGATATTAAAAATGGGAGCCGCTTGAATATAGGAACTGGAACAGACGGACTATTTATTCAGCCTGGTACTGGTACTACAGCTAATAATGCAGAAATAAGAATTTATTTTGGGACACAATCATGTAGAGGTTCTGAAACAGTAGGATATATTTTACCCGGAACTTTAACAGGATTGCCTTTTTTAAATTACCTATATAATAATGGAAGCTCCACAATAGATTTTAATGGGTTTAGCTATGTGA
>Ga0209518_1000680_pt1 | contig 42178 bp, 64 predicted proteins | sample RifGroB1_FD_183993 | JGI IMG/M metagenome (GOLD analysis project Ga0209518, IMG submission 183993) | Groundwater microbial communities from Rifle, Colorado, USA - Groundwater B1 (SPAdes) (version 2) | ecosystem: Environmental > Aquatic > Deep subsurface > Groundwater | place: Rifle, Colorado...
AGAGATTAAGGAGGCCCCAATGGACTGCACCGGAATCTGCCGCTGCGGACCCTGTTCGGATTGCGTACCGGAAGAGCATCGCGGGTCACGGATGCCGCCGCACATGGAGTCCGTCGATCCCCTGTTCCACGATGCGGCGATGCGGGAGTTCGAGCCGGAATCCCCCGGCGAGCGGGAGGCCCTGTTGGAGCGGATGGGGATTGTAGTACATGGAGGGAAGTAACCCGAGGAAAGGAGAAGGGGAATGTCTGTAAAATGTGTAAATTGCGATGGAGATATGACGAGTTTGGAGGGAGGTTGCAACCACGGCGTATACGTTGGCTATTATTGCCAGCATTGTTTGGACACCGTTCCACAATTATCAGACTTAAAAACGAGACGCCCGACTAAAGCGCAGGAGTCCAGCCTTAAAGATAACGAGGCTCCGGTGCACAAGGAAAAGCACACGCCGGGGCCGTGGGCATGCGATAGGTATCCTGGAAACCACAGGATGTGGAGAATTACCGCACCTTATCTGTCGCGAAGGGCAACAATCTGTCTTACCTCAAACTGGATCGACTCTGATCCAGAAGAAGAAATGGACGCCAACGCCCGCCTCATCGCCGCCGCACCGGAACTGCTGGAGGCGCTTGGCGAGATGGTCAATGAGGCGCAACCGCTCGGCATCGAACGCCCAGCGTACAAGGCGGCGTTGGCAGCCATCACCCGCGCGGAGGGCCGCTGATGGACCGCCGACCCGTCCTCATCGCCCTCGGCTTCCTCGCCATGGCGGTCGGGATCATCTACGGGAGCATCCAGGCGGTCTTATGGTTGAAGCCGTCGCTGATCGCGCTGGCGAAACATTGGGGAGGGTAAAGATGGACACCGCACACGTGAAGGATTCCGCGTGGAAGGTGGCGGCGTACCTGAACCAGCGTTGGCCCAATTTCTGCTCCGTACCTGAGTTGATCCGCGAACTGAAGCAGACGGACATCCGCAAGCGCGTGTCGGAACTGTGCGCCGCCGGATACGACATCGAAAAGGAGCGCAACGGGAGATTTGTTGCGTATAGGTGGACGGCATGAGTATTACGAAAAGGAGAGCATAAATGGACAACACGGTAACGCAGGAAGTGTTCAAGCGCGTTGACGCACTCGCGGAGAAGTTGGGCACCACAGCAGGCTATATGTGGCCGAAATTGGTTAATTATACCGCTTGGAGAGCCGGGGCAGATATCATGGCGGGATTCATTTTGGTTATAGTGTTTGCCTACGCCACTACACGTCTATACAAATATTGGAAAAAGGAATTGGACCATGGAGAGCCGCATTGGATGGCAATAATCATACTTGCCATTGCTACTGCTATTTTCACCACTGTTTACTTGTTGTCCTTACCGGACAATATAGCCGCAGTTCTATATCCAGAGTCATCCGCATTCTATAGATTGGTTGGGAAATAACCATGCCCCCCGAATGGGAAGGCCCGCTTACGTTCGGCTGCATGATCCTGATGCTGATCCTCGGCATCGCCTACGGGAGGGGAACGAGATGAACCGCTTGGACGTATCTTTCCTTGGCCGCTCCACCGCCCGCGACCCGATCACGCTGAAATCCCCGCGCCGCATCGAGCACGATGCCAAGTGGCGCACATGGAAGGACCTCGCCCTCTGGCTCCTCACCGGCATCCTCCTCGCGGCGGGGGTGGCAGTGATGATCCTGGCGGCGTTATGACAAAGCCGCTACCATGCCCGTTTTGTGGTGGCGATGATTGGACCGCCCGCGCCTTCCAGTGTGGGGATAGTTATTACGTAAGATGCAACGATTGTGAGGCGGAGGGGCCGCCAGCGGATTCCCGAAACGGGGCGATAATTGCGTGGAATGCCCGCGTTACCCCCATCGCCGGGAAGAAGGGGAAGGGATGACCGGCATCGAACTTGTACGGGAATATTTCCCGGACGCGGACGACGCCACCGCCGACGCTATCCTGTGGGCGCGGACCGGATACCCCGCGTTCTTCCGCGGAGACGCGGAGACATATTTCCGGAAACAACTGGAGGAGGCGCGGGAGGATATGCTCCGCGTAACCGCCGCGGGGGAGAAATGGAGGATAGATCCGCTATGACCTCCCCCGACTGGCCGCGCATCGTGCCGGAGGAGGAGCCGTTCTGCGAGGATTGCGGCGCGTCGATGGAGTTTTGTGAATGTGGCCTTCCATTAGACGATGGTCGGGCGGATTGGGAATACGAGCGGCGCAGGGATCGAGAGATGGAAGCGGAATGGGAGCTCATCGAAAAGGAGAGGGGGAACAAATGACGTTGTTACGTAAAGCAGAGAACGAAATGGCCTTTGCAAAGGTCGGCATCATGGGGTTCGCGGGAAGCGGGAAGACGTATACGTCCGCCCTCATAGCCATCGGACTCCATAAGCACATCGGGTCGCAGAAGCCGGTCGCCATGTTGGACACGGAGACCGGATCGGACTTCGCGGTGTTCCTGTTCAAGAAGGCCGGGGTAGAGCTGCTCGTGGCGAAAACGAAGTCTTTCCCTGACCTGATGGGATTCATGGCCGAGGCAAAGGAGGTTTCCGATATCGCCATCATCGACTCCGTTTCCCACATTTGGGCGGAACTGCAATCGGGGTTCCTCTCCAAGATTAACGAGGGACGAAAGCAGAAAAACTATTCCCCGATAACACGCCTTGAGTTCCAGCATTGGGGGCCGATCAAGCAGGAGTGGGCGCGGTTCACGTCGGCCTTCCTGACGACTCCAATGCACATCATCATCTGCGGTCGCGCTGGGTACGAGTACGACTACCAGCAGGACGACCCAGAGGCGAAGAAGGAATTGATAAAGGTCGGCACGAAGATGAAGGCGGAAGGGGAGTTCGCCTACGAGCCGTCCCTACTCATCGAAATGGAGAAGGTGCAGATCAACCCGGAGACGGGACTCGGGGCGAAGCGGAAGAAGCAGGCTACCGGAGCGCGGTCGGTGATGAACCGCGCCTTTATCGTCAAGGACCGCGCCGACCTGCTCGACGGGCAATATATCGACAGCCCCACGTTTGAAAGTTTCAAGCCGCACTTCGATTATCTAAACATCGGCGGGACACATTGCGCTACAGACGCCGGGAAGACTTCCGCCGAACTGTTCGACGCGCAAGGGCAAGACGAATGGACCCGCGAGAAGAAGCAGCGGGAGAAATGGATGGAGGAAATTCAAGGGCTACTCGTTTCCAAAGTCCCCGGCCAGTCGGCGGAAGAGAAACGAATGAAGATGGATCTCATAAAACAGTTCCTTGGAACCCGTTCGTGGACTGCGGTTGAGGGGATGAAGTCGGAACTTATCAAGGCCGGGTATGAGGCAATGTTGGCGCACTTTGAACCTCCCGCAGATACCGATGATTCAGTTGCGGAAGGAATGTGATTCCCCCCGCCGAGACGTTGCCGGGGGAAAACGGGTGAGATGCGTGGGTGCCATGGGCCGTCGGGATGGTAAACCGATCCACTTGGGTGGTCCACGCCCGCCCGCCAAATGAAAGGAGGGAAGATGAAATTCACCGATGCACTCGCAAAGTTGCGGACCATGACGCGGGGATACTGCTCCATTAGGTACGTGATAACCGTCTACGATGACGGGCAGATAATCCCCGAGTGCTCCGTGTATACGCCGGAGCATTCTCACACCTATCCGGCGAAGGAGAACTGGGAGGCCGCGTTACAGGATCTTCAGGACAAGATGGACGGTACGCTTCCCCGCCCGCTGGAAGGGGCACCGGAATGAAGGCCGGAACAATAGTGCGCCTCGCGGATGGGCGTTACGGGACCGTCGTTTATAACGGGTTGGATGGTGTGGGGATCAAATGGGGGAAACATAAAGTAACCGCCGATGAGATATTCGGCAGCGGCGGATGCTTAACGGAATATCCCCCACCAGGGTATCAATGGATCGCGGAAGCTATGTTACGTAAACCATACAAGGGATGCGAAATGCCATGTGTGGGTGATGACTACGAAATAGAGGAACCAATACGATGACCCTCCACGCATCCATCACGTCTCTCGCGCCGTCGAAACTGTTCATCATCAAGTGGGCGGTGAAGCTCGCCGGGGCGACCATCGTTGTGTGCAGGAAGAGGAAGGAGAAGGTGGGATGACGAAGCCGATCCGCTACGTTCTCGACAAGCCGGATGAATATTATGTTGCGGGGCGCTCACCGAACGATCCGGGCTTCTCATTCGTGAAGGTGAATGCCGTCCCGATCCGGTTGAAGGAGATCCCCGACGAGGATATTTTCTTCCATACGAGCCTTGACGGATTCGGATGCAAGATTTCCCACGGGTTGACCGGTCTTGGATTCCCCGGGTTCCATGAATCAAAGCGGGCGGCAATAACCGCCGCGCATGATTCCATCCGGATTGCCAAGGAACCATTTACCGAAACCGTCAAGAAGGGGATGAGGCTATTGAAAACATGGGGCCTTGCGGAACATTCTCCCCGCTACCGCAAGGAAGGTGGAAAGTGAAGTTCCTCCTCCTCTTCCTCCTGTGCTTCGTGGCCGTCATCAAGCTGGACGACTACCTGCTGAACATGAATGCGATCAAGAGGATAAGGAAGGCGGGGAGGAAGGGATGATTGAAAATATCGGTAAATATCTTGACGCCGAAATGCTGCCAGATGTACCCGGACGCAAAACGCACCGTTGGGAGATATTGACCAAGAATGGGGACCGCCTCGGAACCGTCGAATGGTATCCCCACTGGCGGCAATATACTTTCAATCCGTTTTCCCGATCCACGTACAGCGCTGGATGCCTTCAGGACTTGGGCAGGTTCCTTGGCCGGTGCAAATTGCCGATGAATCAAGGGTAAGCGAAGGAGGAGAACGGGCATGGCTGACGGGACGAAGATCGAGTGGGCCACGGCTACGTGGTCGCCCATAACCGGCTGCACTCCCGTATCGGCCGGCTGCCAGAACTGCTACGCATCCCGGATGATCGGGCGTGGACTTCCGAAGATGGGGCACAAGGGACCGTTTTCGTCCGTCCAGTTCCACCCCGACCGCCTCGACCAGCCCCTCCGCTGGAAGAAGCCGCGCAGGATCTTCGTGTCAAGCATGGGGGATCTGTTCCATGAGGACGTGCTGTCGTCGGAAATATGCGAAGTGTACCGGATGATTAAGCGTTGCCGTCGTCACACATTTATGATCCTCACAAAGCGCCAGGGACGGATGAAAGAATTTAACGATGATTTCGCTGAGGTCTTGCCGAACCTCTACCTCGGCGTCACCGCCGAGAATCAGGAGATGGCCGACCAGCGCATCCCGATCCTGTTGCAGACCCAGGCGGCGAAGAGGTTCGTAAGCGTGGAGCCGATGTTGGGGCCGGTGGACCTACCGATCGAATGGCTATCCCCGTTCAAGGAAACAGATCCGCTGCTGAATCGGACGCCGCGCCTCGACTGGGTCATCTGCGGCGGCGAGTCCGGCGCGGGCGCACGGTTCATGCACCCTCATTGGGTAGATAATCTGCGCGACCAATGCACCGAGGCGGGCGTCCCCCTCTTCTTCAAGGGATGGGGTACTCGAATGATGAAGAAGTCCGACCCGAACTACATGAAGATCGACGGGCGGGAATGGAAGGAGTTCCCCCTTGGTCCCCCTCTGGTCCAGCGGGGTGAAATCCCCAATGAAAACAGGTAGCACGCATGCCTGACGGAACTGAGGCCACGGGCAATATTTAAGGGGAAAGAGGGCTGAAACCGTGAGAAATTTTAGGACCAAGGAGGGGAGATGACGAAAGTATTCGCCGTAAATTCTGGATCATATTCTGATTACAGGATCAACGCGTTATTCTCCACGGAGAAGTTGGCGAAGAAGTACATGGCTGCCGTAAAAAACAGCGACTACAACGAAATAGAAGTTTACGAACTTGACCCGCAGGCGGCAGATTTGATACAGCGCGGTTATTCCGTGTGGCGTGTTTTGATGCTGCACGACGGCACGACAGAGCGTGCGGATCGCACGGACAACGATTATTACCAAGTTGAGGGCGCAGACACCCATTGGGTATGGGAGAGAACGAAGGCCGAAGCCTACAAGGGCAAGGGGATACCGGACGCGTTGGACTCAAAAGTATGGGCGAAAACAGAGAAGCAGGCGGTAAAGATCGTGAACGAAAAGAGAGTGCAGATGATCGCCAGTGGGGAGTGGAAATAGACCCTCTGCCCCCCTCCCCACAAACAGGTAGTTGAGGGCGGGAGGCGTGGTCGAGGGATGGTCAAAAAGGAGGCATCGTTGAGAGTGCTTGTAGCAGCAGAGATGAGCGGTATTGTCCGTGACGCATTTATCCGCAAGGGTCACGATGCCGTGTCGTGCGACCTGCTGCCTACGGAGAGGCCGGGTCCACATATTATCGGAGACGTTCGGAAGCACCTTAACGACGGGTGGGACATGCTCCTGGCGTTCCCCCCCTGCACAAGGCTGTGCGTCAGCGGAGCGCGTTGGTTCAAGGGGCGCGAATGGGAGCAGGCGAAGGCCATCGCCTTCGTCCTGCACCTTATGAATGCGCCTATCGAGAAGATCGCGCTGGAGAACCCCATCGGCGTGCTGTCCACCAAGTTCCGCAAGCCGGATCAGATCATCCAGCCCTGGATGTTCGGCCATCCCGAGACAAAGGCCACGTGCCTGTGGCTGAAGAACCTGCCGAAACTTGTACCGACGAATATCGTGGAGGGACGGGTGGCTAGAGTCCACCGTGAACCACCTGGGCCGGATCGATGGAAGAACAGAAGTCGCACGTTGAGAGGAATCGCGGAAGCCTTCGCGGCTCAATGGGGCTAGCCCCACCCCCCCCCTCGCGGGGGAAAGGAGGAAGGGTGATTAAATTCTGGTTGGTATGGAACGAGCAGATGGGCTTCCCGACGCATAAGCATCCAACCCACGAAGCCGCGAAAGCGGAAGCGGAACGGCTTGCGCGTTGTCAGCAGGGACATACGTTCATGTTGCTGGAACTCATCGGGTCATGTAAGAGAAACGATATCGTGTGGACCGTGCCGGATGGCGACGATCCGATACCGTTTTAGGGATGCGCCGCTAGCGGCGGCTATTCTAAAGGAGGTCCAATGAAGAAGGTAGTCCTCGTTACATCGCTCTACCGCTTGAGGAAGCACAACGCCTGTTCGGGCCGCTACGACCATCTTGTAGGGAAACTCGGCCCGGAGTGGGGCGACAAGGACGACATCAACCTACTCGACATCCTGAAGCATAACGGAACCGCCGACTGTATTTGGGCTCTGTGCGCCACGGTGAAGCATCCCGAAGGTGACAGAGCGATGCGCCTGATGGCGGCAGACTTCGCGGAAGCCGTGTTGCCGATCTTCGAGAGGGAGTACCCGGACGATGACCGGCCACGGAAGGCGATCCAGGCGGCCCGATACTTCGCAAACGGGAAGATAACCGAACAGGAGCGGGACGCCGCATGGGACGCCGCAGGGGCCGCAGGGGCCGCCGCAGGGGCCGCCGCATGGGCCGCCGCAGGGGCCGCACGGGCCGCCGCAGGGGCCGCCGCAGGGGCCGCACGGGACGTCGCATGGGACACCGCAGGGGCCGCCGCATGGGCCGCCGCACGGGCCGCCGCAGGGGCTGCCGGATGGGCCGCCGCACGGGCCGCCGCAGGGGCTGCCGCACGGGCCGCCGCAGGGGCTGCCGGATGGGCCGCCGCACGGGCCGCCGCAGGGGCTGCCGCACGGGCCGCACAAGCGAAGATCATCCGTAAGTATCTCGGCAGGTAAGCGCCGCTGGCGGTTCGAAAGGAGGAAGGATGAAAGAGGAAGAGTGGAAGGCGTGGGGCCTGCTTGAAGATGACGCCATGCGCCAACTGTCGATGGCAGCAACCGATCCAAGGTTCCCTCTAATCGTGGCCGCTGGCTGCAAGATGAGACAACAGGACGCCGAACTGACGCGGCTGCGGGAGGTTATATTGTGGGCGGGAGAAAGTGCGAAGGATTTCTTCTACTACACAAACTGTTTCAATGATGACTACCCCGCGTTTGATCGTGGATTCGAAGAAGAACTATCACGCCGCATGAAGGAGAAGTAATGGATTGTTATTATTGCAAACAGAGAATCGCCAATGTCGTATCGTCTCGCTCGCCGCAGGATAATTTTGTTCGGCTCGCCAAGGAATGTTGCGGTAACTGCGGAACAGGATGTGGAAATAACCAAGTGTTTCACCCGGACTACAGTGTACATACACAACAAGTATGGATGGAGGCGATTCGTTGGGCTGCATCTCAACTCTCCTTATTTTCTATGCGAGCGGATCACCTTGAGTGCCAGAATAAAGCGTTGCAGCAAGTTTACGAGGAAGCCGAGCGCCAACTATGCCAGGTAAGGAAAGCGATTGAGAAAGTAAAAGCGGCTCCGAATCGCACCTATGAAGCCACGGCGGTAAACGAACTTAAGACCGTTCTTAATATTACCCCCCTTTGTCGGCACGAAGAGGAGGCGAAGCGGTTGGACGAGAAACTGTCCGATGCATCCAAGTTTATCGACTCCGCTCTCGGTGAAGGGCCGGATTGTGATTGCGGGGCCGAAGGGCATATCTGCGGATGGCCCAAATGGAAGGTTGCAGCGCGGGAGTTTATTGATGCCGAACTACGCCGCCGCGCCAGCGGCGAGGGGAGGGGGAATGAAGCTGAGAATAAGCGTTGGTAAATGTGTTTACTGCGCAAAGCAAGTCGTTCTTATCAATGATTATATGGCCGATGGCCACCCATGCCCGGGTCATATCGTCCAATGCCGAGAATATAAATGTGAGATCCCGGAGGATATTTTACGCCGCGAGGATTCCTCTGCCAGAGGCTAGGGAGGGGCGAGTTGACACTACGATCACGAATGCGCTGTTGGGGCTTGTTGCAGGGATTCTTATCGGGTGGATGTATAGAACCCCGCCCCGTCCGCGTGAGCGGGAGAAGAGGAGGAACCGTGGAACCGATAAAGGACGCGAAGGATGAAGCGAAATGGAAGATCATGGTGGCGATGGCGTGCCAGCGAGAGTGTCATCCCGCGTTTAAGGCGTTCAGCGCAGAACAGAGGGCGATTATATGGGCCGAGAAATCTCGCACAGACCTCCGCTCGGAGAGGGACGCGCTTCTGAAGAATACCAACTTGGCTAGTTTGGAGTCAGAAGAACTTGCTCATTATCGTTCCCGGGCCGACGCGCTGCGGGAGGCGGTCGAGTGGGCGTTGGAAAATGGAGACGTGATTGTTATCTACGGGGCCGATGAACCGAGGGGGAATTGGAAAGAAGAACTCCGTCGCCGTGCCGACGCCGCCCTGAAAGGGGGAAAGGGATGATGACGGAAGAGGGTACGCCGCTCGGCCCGTGGGAGAACACGTTGGCTGAGATGAGAATACTTCGGGAAGAAGTGAAGCGTTTGCGGGAGGTAATTAGTTGGGCGAGAATTTATGGACAGATGGCAAGTGGTGGTGTCGATCATGATGATTGGGAGGACGAATTAAAGAGACGTGAAAACGCCGCCCTGAAAGGGGGAAGGGATGATGACGGAAAGTGAATGGTCGGACTTCGAGGACATGGTTACTCTTGGCGACCAAGCTAGATATGAACCTTCGTGGCGATCCGCGCTAACCGAGTGCGCCTACAAGGAACTGAAGGAGCGCCGGGAGGCCGAGGAGTGGCTGCTGAAACGTTCGGCCATTGTTGTCTTTGACGCTTCCGGGGTTTCAGTGGATCATCACGAGATTGCCTCCGGACTGCACGCCTCTGTTGTGCTGGCGAGAAGAGGAGCAGAATGAGCGTCTACGTTGATAACGGACGGTACACTCTTGGCCGGATGCTGATGTCACACATGCTGGCAGACTCGACCGACGAACTACACGATATGGCAAACAAGATCGGGCTGAAGCGGGAATGGTTCCAGCAGAAATCGGTCCCTCACTACGATCTCTGTCAAGCGAAGAGAAAACTGGCAGTCGAGCATGGAGCAAAGGAAATCACACGAACCGAATTGGCTTTCTTGGCGCGTAGGCTAAAGACCACCCTCCACGCCGCCGCCCTCGCCGCCCGAGGTGGGAAATGATGGAGGAAGGGCGGATAGAAAAAGAGTTGCGGGATATGGTTGCTACTGTCGCCAACGGATATTCTTCAGGGACAAAAAGGAATCTGTCCATGAAGATAACCGCCCTCGTCCGCTCTGTGCGGGAGGACTGCGCTAAGGTGGCGGACTATAAGCACCCTCCTGCGGGAGATGGCGGATTCTGTTGCGAAGAATGCAGACTGCGGGATTCAATCGCCTCTGCCATCAGGGGGAAGGGAAAATGAGCGAGTGGATCAGCGTGAAGGAGAGGTTGCCGGAGTCGGACGGTATGTGTGTACTTGTATGGACTGGCGCGGCGTGGCTGCTTGCTCGATATATAGGCGAGGGGATATGGCACGAAGACTGGGCCGGGGTTCGTCCTCTGTCCGTCACTCACTGGCAGCCCTTGCCTGAACCACCCGCCGAGGAGAAGGAGGAATAGATGATTGAATATCTACGTGGCCCCGGAGGTTACGTCGTGGTGGTATTTTTTCTGGCAGTTACACTTGTGTTCATTTATCTTGCGGGAAGGGTAGGGAAATAGGGGAAGCCTTTACAACCCCGCCCCCTCACGTTGACAAGTTGGGCGGGGGAGGTTGACAATCATCCCGGCGCCCCAGTGAGGAACCTCAGCAGTGGTCGGAACCATCGAAACTTGACCTCCAGTAGCGCGATGGCCCCCGCGATCGATCCCCATACGAACATCCGTATCGCCGCCGTGCGGAACGTGCGCCGCGTCTCGATGGCCCCCTCCTGAAACGACCGGACGAAATCAAGCAGACTGTTCATGTCCTTCGGGTCGATGTCGTATCGGCAGACGTGGTGCTTCTTCACTTCAAGGGCGATGGCGGCGACGTCCGCTTCGGTAAGCACCATTTTACGCGGCGGATGGTAGGAAAGTTCACGCCGCTCCGGGCCGTCGTAAGTTTCCAATCCGGTGCCCGCCCTTCGGTTATTTTGCCGTGACGCCTAAAACGCTATCGCCGCCGCCACCCCGATGGCGAAGACTGCCCCGAGCGAGAACGTGCCCACGTCCCGCCGGAACTTGTCCCACCACGACCCCTGGGACTCCCGGGTGTCCTTTGCGAGTTGCAGGGAGGCGTCGTTCAACTGCTTCCACTTCTCTGCCTGTAGTTCTAGGAACGCGATCCGCTCCTTGAAAAGATTCTCCCGCTCGGCTCGGATCTCTTCCAGTTCCCCGTACCGGGCGATCACCTTGGCCTGCGCCATATTCTCGGCCTGCAGCTTCGGGTAATCTTCGAGGACTTGCAAAACGCGGAAGGAAGTAGCTGTTTCCAGGAGGATGCCCTGCCGTGGAGCCACCGCGCCCGCCTGTAGGAGATCGACCGCAGAGGCGTCCAACGGCATCAGGAGCAGAAAAAGGAGAAAGATCGTCAATCCTAGGGCAAATTTGGAGGTTGCCCCCCTGGCATATCTTGAAATATGTCGGCATATCCCAAGGATTCCCACGAAATCCCATCGAATCCCATAAAATCCCATCCCGACCCTCATTTTATCGCCCCCAACGCCCTCTCGAACCGGGCCACCAGATCCCCGTTATCCACGGCGGGAGGGGTCCACAGGTCGCGTCGGGCGGCCTCCGCCTGCGCGAGGCTCGCCTTTGCCTCCCGCACCCCGGCGAGGGCGCTTTTCAGGGCGGGATCCAGGACGCCCATCGCCTTCCGGAACGCGACGTCCTTGGCCTCCCCCTCCTTTTCGAGGGTGTCCGCCCGCTCCTGCTGGACCTTCTCGGCCTTCTTCGCCGCCTGCATCTGTCCCCGGAAATGCCACGCGCTGACAAGCGAGGCGATTGCAAGGACCAAGAGTACCGCACATGCCGCCGCAGCTACCTTGTTCGCCCGGCTGGAAGTGATCCATTTCCACATTGCTTCCCCTACCCTGCCGGCTGCAGTTTCGGATCTGCGTTCACGACCGACAGCACGTCATCCAAGTGCAGAACCGACAGCACGTCATCCAAGTGCAGACACTCCTTCAGGTCGGGGCAGCGGTCGTTGTGCGACGTGACCGCGATATACCCGTTGCAATCGTTATTTCCCGCCACGGCACCGTAGAGGATCCCCACGACCGGCGGACCATAAGATGGAATCAGCACAACCTTGTCGCCGTTCTTCGCTTCACGCCCGTTCTTGTAGTGCATGACGTCTCCTTTTCGTCGGATATTTATCCGATAGTTATGGGATTGTTATCTCAGCCCGTATTCGTCGGGATACGCCCACGGCTCCGGCCCTACCCATATCCCTTTTGCGAACACCACCTGCCATTCGCCACCGAGGAAATGGGCAATGGATCGGCACTTCGGACAGGAGGCCGCACCGGGGCCGATCATCTCCCATGAATGCTCGCACCATGCGGCGAGACGAAGTGCGCGGCGTTCCTTGGCGCACCGGATCAGGTCGTCGTGCAGGGAGTCTATCCGGCGACATTTCTCCCTGACCAGAAAGTGTGGGTTGTAATACGCAAGTTCCCTGTCCGCTCGCTCCGCACATTCCTTGGAGACACGTTCGAACCGGGCCTTCATTTCCTCGCGGGTTTCGGCGAACGCCGAGACAGCCGCGAATGCCAATATCACACTAAGTGTGAAAGTGATAAGTCGCTTCATGCTATATCCTCCCCGCCGCCCACAGACTCCCCCACCCGATGAGCGTCATGGCTTCTCCGGCGGCTTGTCTGCGGGCGAGTTGAACCGGCTGTCCATGTAGTAGTTCGTCCCCCGGTTGATGACGAACAGCCCGAGGATGAACGCGAAGATGCCGATCGGGACCGCGACGTACCAAACCGGGGCGACGGGGTGCCATCCCGCGATCCCCGGCTTGAATCCGCTGGTGATGAATTCCGCGATCGCCATGAGGGTCACTGTGACGGTGGAGATCCCGACGTAGACCCCGCCACGTTGGTCAAAAATACCCGACAGGATCTTCTGGAGCCAGTTCTGGTCGTTCATTTCGCCAGATACCCCGCGAGGGACCCGAGGCCGCCCCCCACAATCAGGCCGAGTACGAACGCGATCACCACTTCACGATGAGACGCCATCCAGTCGGACATGTCAGACCTCCTTTATGTGCGATTGATTACGGAGCAACCCGGAGTTGTCCCGGTGCCCCCGGATTCCCCGCCGGAACCGTCCACGCGAAAGGGGGACTCCATGCGGACACCTCCCCCGTGCCCGCCTCGGCCTGCGCCCGGAAGGTGTGCGCGGACTTCTTCGCCACGGTGGGGATGACCCACGATGTTCCCGTGGTCTTCGTGACCACTCTCGCGCCGTCCATTTCGATGTTGTAGAAAATCCCGTTGGCCTCCGGGCCGATCGCCGTGTTGTCCGTGTACGTCGTCACCGGGTCCCACGATACGGTCCACCCGATCATGAACGGCGACATCAGCAGGATCACCAGCAGCGTTACCTTCCTCATCCCTTTTCTCCTTCCGGCACGTTTCCACGTGCGCAATGAAATGTTCAAGCGGCATCCACGTTGTGAACAGGCAGTGGGTCACTTGATACCCTTCACGAATGTATGGTTGCCGATCACGGCGACCGCTTCCGCACCCTTCGCCCACGGCGGGGATACGATATTCGCGTTGAAGTAATGGAGACAGCCCGGCACGAGGTTGCTCCCCTGCTTCGCCATCTGCCACGCCGATATGCACTCAAGTACGGTTGGGTCTGAATCGTCTATCTTGAATGATCGGATGCGGTTCGCGGCGTCCGAGTTCATACCCGAGAATTGTAGGCGGCGTAGCACGGTTCCCGCTACAGTGCCGTCGCTCATATATTTTCGCTTCGTGCGCCGCAGGATCACCTCCGCGACGGCCACCTTGCCCTCGTAAGGCTCCCCTTCTGCTTCCTGATAGACCGTCACGACCCCGATCAAATAGTCGGCGATGAGGCGCATCCATCCTCCAAATAAAAACGGCCCCGAAGGGCCGTTGGTTGATCAACACATCGCGGGGCGGTCAATTCAGGAAGTTCGCGATCGCGGCATTGTCAAACCCCGTGATCGTCCCTGTTCCACCATCGTAGAACGATCCGGATACCAAGGCCGGGTCCCTAAAGTCGTTGAGCATGACGATGTTGTTATCGCAGTTCGGCCCCAGGAACAGCCCGTATCGGTGCGCCCCTCGCGCGATATTCGACGCAATGGTGGTATTCCAAACCGTGTTGTCTCCCGTCTGGATGGCATCCCAGGATCCACTTCCGGCAGAGCGATTGTCCTTGAGGAAGTTCCTCGAAACGGAACTATTATTCAGCAACGCCCCGATGGTGATCCCCGCTTGCACGGACGTCGTTACTTGGTTTTCGTCAAATGCCGAATCGGTCACATTGGCGATGTCGATGCCGTATGCTCCGTTCCCTCGGATGTTGTTCTTGACAAAACGCACCCTCGCAGAGTTTACCCGGATCACGGCTCCGTCGCCGTCCGGGGAGTTCGAGAGCGTGTTCTCGCTGATGATCGAGTCCGTAAGGGTATTGACTTCGAGGTTCGCGTTCGGGTTGTTGTCAAGGACATTCTTCGTGATCGTCCAGTAGGCCGAACTTTGGATCCCCATCCCTGCGGTCACGTTCTGCCATGCGTGGTTGCCGTCCGCGAGCCCGTAGTCGATATTGATGATGCTGATCCCGTACGCCCCGTTGGAGTACGCCTTATTGTCTCGGAGGGTGACCTTCGTGGTCGTACCGTTTCCGCTCTGGATGTACATCCCGTTGCCCGCATTACCAAAGAACCGGCTGTTGACGATCGTGATGTCCGTCGCGGAGTATCCGAGATCCGGCTCCAAGTCCATCCCGGCTTCGGGCGAAAATCCGTTCGTGTTGGACCCGATGAATCCATCAACGTAGATGTTGCTCGTGTCCCCGGCAATCGTCAGCCCGGACCTCCCGACGTTGTCGGCCTTGCAGTTGATGACCCGCACGTTATCGGTAGCCCCGACCCCGCCACCGATCATGAATCCATCAGTTCTCCAGTCCTCGGCGGTTACGTTCTCGACGAGAATGTCCCGCGATCCGGAGGTCAACCCACCGCTTACGACGATGCCGAACCCGCCACCGGACGCTTGCGTGGACCGATTGCCCTTAATGGTGCCGCCGGAGATCGTTACGTGAGATGCGCCGAAGATGCGGAACCCGTACCTATAGGACGTATTGTCACCCGTGAAGTTCAGGACGGCGTTGCGGCCCATGATGATCGTCGTATTGTCCTCAACGGAAAGCCATGTCGTAGAGCCGCCGATAGTCCAAGTGCCATCTGGGATGACGATCGTCTTGTTGCCGCCCGATAGAGCAGAGGCAAATGCGGCGGCTTTATCCGTGCTCCACGTCGTCATGTCCCGCACGTCCACCGCGAAGGGGGAGACGATTTGAGTGGAGATGTAGTGGCCAACGTGGCCGTCCTGCGTGATCGTATTGTCCGGGTTGCCTACCGCCAAGTCCTCTTTCGTGGCGAGGCGCACCTCGCCGTATCCGAGCGTGGCGAGGAAGAAGGAATAGATGACGGCGTAGATAAGCCATGATCGACGCATGTTGACTCCTTCGGGCGGATAAGGTAAGGAATTGTAAGGAGGTGCTAAATGGAAGCTGCTCTTATATCCGTCGCCGTAGTGGTTGTAGTCTGTATATTTATAAACGCAATCTACGGACTATTTAATTAGTCCTTTTGCCATCTTCCGGTACGTTTCTGCCGCATAAGTGTTGCCTTTCACTAACGCATCGTTCGCCATGCCCTGCAATTCCCTTGCGGCCAGTATTGGGTGCATCTGCCCCAACTCTACGGAATCGACAATGGCCCTTGCCCTTGAAGTAACAGACCCACCATATGGCTCGGCGGGGGGATTCCTGAATCTCCCCGGATCGGCAAGCATCTTCGGAAGCGGACCGGGAGAGCCGTACTCGTTAGGCATCGGAGCGTGGTCAATTAGACGCGGAGACTTTGGGGTTATCTCGAACTGACCCTCGTTCCTGTTGGCGTACTGCCTCCACGCCTTCTCGTATGCGTTGCTCTCTTCCGCGTGAACTATTTCTTGTCCTCCTTTAATGATACCGGAAGGGTCTGCCTTGCCCGTTCCCATCGTGCGAGGGAACGGGAGGGCCTTCATCCTCGGTTCAAGGCTCTGAGCCGCCTTCCTCGTAAGGTTAAGCAACTGTAAGGTGCTCTCGGATGCAGTTGACAGTCCTCCCGCCCTCGCAAGCAGGAAAGCAACCCTCGCCTTTGTGTTGGGGCTACCCAACAGCATTATCGCGGCGGCAGTGCCCAAACCACCAATCCCGCCTTCTTTCCAGTCGCCACTAATTCCGCCAACAAGTCCTCCCGCCGCGCTTCCTGCGATCAACGCGCTAAGCGGTATAATGTCCCTATTGTTCAACCGGTTTAACGTCCTCTCGATATGCTTATTTAGAAGTATCAGGTCGGACTCGCGTTTACCTAGCGCCTTCAACTCAGGGATGGACTCATAAATAGCCTCGTTCATCTCCCCGCGCATCTTGGTTGTGGTCATCGTCATGGCGTTTTCGTTGATGCTATACCCTTGCTTCTGTAAGTTACCGAAGAAGCCGGATAGATCCCGGTTCATCTTGCGGCGAAACTCCAACGCCTTCTGGGGGGTAACGTAGGCGGGAAGGTCATCCACGTAGGCCAACTTGCCTCCAAGTTGTTCCGCCACCTCCGGGCTGAATATCCCGCTGTTGCGGTAGTAGGCTACCATCCTGTCTTTCGCCGCCTTCACGCCGCCCATAGGGATGCCTTCTCCTGCCATGCCCTTTGCGGCGATCGCCTGTTCTGTGGCGTCGTCGATGGCGTTTATCTTACTCGTAAGTCTTTCAATGGATTTCGGGTCTTGTGGGAGAAGCCTGTCTCTCAGCGCCGTGTCGGTAATCCTGCCTCTTGCTTCAGAAGAAAGACTTGGGAAGAATTTTGCGCCACTCTGGTACAGTCTGCGGGCAAGTTTGTTGGCAGCCGACAACACATAGGGCTTGGCTACTTTCCACCCGCCCTCTATGGCACCAGGAAGGCCAACCTGCAACGCCGCCTCAGTGCCATACTCCCCAGGAGTGGCGATCTTGCCATAAGCGGCATCGACTCCCATTCCCGCCAAGGTCGCACCTGCCCCCATCGCCGCAGGGGATCCGGTGGGGGCGAGTGCTGCGCCTGCCGCTATCTGCGCCCCTCCACGAACGTAAGGATACGTTTCTTCTTTCGTCGGCATCTGTCCGATGGAATACGGTGACGCCCCCTCAACGGGAGAGATAGGATACGGTTCCGCAACAGCAACAGGCGAAGCCTCATCCCATTCTTTCGAGGAAACAACGGTCGCCTGTTCCCATTCTTTCGCAAGATCGGCCATTATTTCGCCTCGCGGATCGTCCCATCGGATAGTTTTTCAAGCGTTCTGCCATCCTTCGTCTTACGTGTTTCGACGACGGTCGGTTTGTTGCTACCGCCTCCGGTAGGAAGCGTTATCGGCTTGAATATTCTTGGTTTTCCCTTCATGCCCGGAGCCTCGTAATACGCATCAGTATCGGAATTATAGTTATCTATGTCCTGCATGAACCCCTGCTTGTACCCCTCCAAGAGCGCCTTCTGCGATTCAGCCGGTGTTCTCATGCCAGCGGCTGATTGCATGGCCTTAAAGTCCCTGTCAGATGTTTGACCTATAAGACCCAACTGCAACCGTAACGATCCCGCCAACCCGAGCATCTCGGCCTGCAAAACGTTATACTTCGCGTCCTCCGGACTTGTTACACTAAACACGTCTGCTACCTTAATTATTTTCGCCAGCAAATCTCCACGGACACCACCTGCGCCGCTTTCAACAAGTTTTTCCATCCTATCTATCTTCTGTATGTTCTTTTCGGCTGTACGAGCTAAGGCTTGAGTTTTAGGCAACTGCTTGCCCATCGCTCGGATGGCTTCTTTCTCGGCGAAAGTCAAATCACCACCTGCCGCCGCTTTCCTTGCCGCTATCCTTGCGGTTTCCGCCGCTGTCTTCTCCATGATATCTAGTCGCCGATTCATCGCGTCTTCTCTTGCTTGGTTGGCGCGGGTGGTTTCATCAAGTCTGCGCTCTGCGATAGCATCCTTCCCTTCGCCCTCCGCCTTCTTCTTCGCGGCGAGTGCGTTAACGAGTGTATCGTGCGATTCCTTCTGCTTGGTATATAGGCCGACGATCCTGTCGCGCTCCGCAACCAGTTTCTCATCGCCCGGTTTCGCGGCAAGTTTCCGCTGTATCTCGCCCATATCAGTGGCGTATTCTGCGAGGGTCATCGCTGACATTTCCTCCGCCTTGGCGGGGTCGATAGTTTTTATGAATACCTCGTAGTCCTTCGCGCTCGCCGTAGGGACTCCGCCTACGTCTTCAACGAGACCCATCTTGCGGCCCTCATCAACGATGGCCTTCTTGCTGCCGCTCCACGTCTCCATCGGCCCCCAACGTAGCGTAAGAGGAAGCCTGCGTGAACGTTCCTTCTCCTTTGCATCGAACTCCGCCTTATCCCGAGTCTCCTTGGCCTGCTGTATAGCGAATCCCCTCTCTTGAAGATCCGCCTGTCGTGCCTGATTCGCCATCGTCATAGCGTCCTGCGTATCCTGCCGCTCCATCTGCTTGTACTTCATCAGGTCGCCGAAGATAGATTGGCCGACCTGCCCGACGTTGCTCCTGCCGATATCTGCAAGAATCCCGGCCATTACGCCACCTCCCCGACGAATTGCTCGTTGCGTTGAACAATTTTCTCGCACCGCCGCCATGCGTATTTCCAAACGATTCTTTGGAACCGCGTGATCTTTCTGTGACGTTGCACAGAGATCATGTACCCTACGAACGCGGTGGCGAACGGCCTGATGATCTTGTTGCCTATACCCTCTCGCCGCATGATTGCAACGATTGGCGCGGCCCATTCGAGATACGCCATGAACATAGGATCGGGAATGCGCCGGAACCGGAATACGACGCAGGAAGTTCGATCCTTCTCTGTGATCTCTCCCTGCCTGAGAAGTTCGCTACAGATAACGGAGGCGTCCTCTACCAACCCTACTACTCCGCCGATTGCACCTCCAATTGCCCCACCAATGACGGTTCCGATGCCGGGAACCACGCTCCCGATACCCGCCCCTATCCCCGCGCCCTTGGCTATATTGCCAGCTATGGACTTCTCCTTGGCTCCGCCTATAGGCGAGTATTTGTCGATAGCCATAGCTGCAAGGTTTCCAAGGCCCCATCCCGCTACAGGGGCGGCGACTGTGCCAAGAATGCCCGTCCCGCCTTCCGCTCCTAATACGCCCGCAACTCCCGATCCCTCGGCTGACCCATAAGCCGCCGTCCCAGTAGCCCCGGTAAAAGCCGCCGATCCACTACCAGCAACAGTCGCACCGGATCCGGCTCCCGCAAGTACTCCCGATCCACCGCTACCGGCCCCAGAGAGGGCAGGGGGTGTATATCCCGGAGTGGTAAGCGCGGGGGCAGTGTAACTCGGTGCGTTGAACATACCACCCGCCGCCGTGATATCCGCTCCAGTAACAGGCGCGGCACCGCCGCCACCATAATAAGCCGTCAGAGCATTCTCCAATGCACTCGGCGGTTTCGTCAGGTACTTGTATCCAAGGTAGGAACTCGCCCCCAACTGCCCGAGGCTTGCTACTCCTGACACCGTAGCCGCTCTTGCCGCGTCTTTTTGCGCCTGCTCCTGTAACGATAGTTGCCTATTGGAGCGTTCGTTTTGATACCTGAGTTGTGCCTCCTGAATATCCTTATTGGCGGTCGCCTCCATGATTGGGTCGAACGTCCCGCGCATCTCCTGGTAGGAAGACGGTAGGCCGGTGAGCGCCCTACGGGAGTTGTACCGCCTCCAAGCCGTGTCGATCAGTCCTTGGGAAAGGGCCATATTTCTACCTCACGTCCTGACGTTCACCGTCGTAGTAGGCGACGATGTAAATGGGTTCGCAACCGCAGGCTTCGTCATCCGTGGTAAGGGCGAGTTGAAATTCGTGATGAACGTGCGGCCCCTTCGACCCTGCGTTAAGGATGCGGGTCTTTAGCCGCTTGGTAGCGTCTGCGGGCGAGAACGCCGCGTCCACTACATTCCCGCTGGTAGCGGTGTCCCCGAAGTGCGTAACCGTCATGCTGTTGGCCGTGGTGTTCTTGGCGACCTGCACGACCTTAACCATCCGTAGCGTTGTTTCTTCGGATATCTTGTTATCGGCTAAAGCAATCGCGCCGGTCTTCAGCGTGTGGACGATATCGTTACCGTCGAAGTCCGTTCCGTTTTCAAGCCGGTAGACGTATCCGGCGTTATCGAAACCATAAACGTATGAATTTCCGCTGGTGTCCATGACGGGTATTCCGCCGTAGAGATACTTGGCGGCTCCTCGCACGGGTTGGAACCATTTCTTATACTTGAACGAGAAGACCCACTCGGCAGTCCCGACCGGGCACCAATGGTATTCGTCGTACACGGGGTCGTAGAATCCCGAGTTAGCAGAAGATCCCGCGTAATTAGCGTGTTTAGGGTCGAATTTATCGCGGATATCATGCGATAACAGAGGGTCCATAAGGCTTGCACCATCGAACACCTCGATCCCACGTTGGGACTCCCAAATGGCTATCTGCCGACGAACGCCGCCGCCCAAGTCGCCCACTGGAACCGTAGTCATCGTCAGTGGAGCGCGAACGCCTACGGTCGCGCTCAACAGCCGCGTCCAGTACGGATCGGAATCGGTCCCGTTGCCCTCAAGCAGATGGATCTCACCGGCCTTTCCGAGAACCAACATATCCTGCACGGCGGACCCGAACCGAAGGAACAGGGAGGCACCCGCGACGATGGCTTCCTCCTGCCCGAACGGGAACTCGTAGGAGTTCAGCCCGTTGTACACGTTCGCGGTACCTGTGGCACCTAAACGGATGGTGTTCTTCGCGCCGTCCATGTTGCAGGCAAGCACGGGGCGGTTCTGATGAAGCATCGGGAAAGAGTATCCGCGTATATCTTCCGCAACCGGGATGCCAGCGATGTGGTATACGTTCACGGTGTTTGCGAGGGTCGCGGAAAATTTGATGCGGTAGTAGTACATCGAATCTACGGTCTTAACGACGGATGGGCTGGTAATCGTCTCGAAGGTGCTGAAAATCGACATGAACCTGGAATCCTTCTTTGTCTTCCCTGCCCCCAAATCCGACCGCTTGAACTCGCTCGCACGAGAGGGGGGATCCCAAGTTACCCAACCGGTCTTGCCGAGGGTCTTCGTGCCATCCGAAGTCCCGTCGTTGATCGTAAGGGCCGTCCACGCACTACCGCTCCAATAATCCACCGACATGACCGATGCGTTCGTGTTCACGTTTGCATCGATGATGTTAATCATGACCCCGGCGAGTCGTTCGATACAGCCGAGGTAGATTTCGTCGGAAGACGAATACGCGCCTATAGCCGCATAGGTGGAGGCGTCTGCCGTGCTGCCGGTAGACGAATACCCGTTTTCAAGTACGTTGGACGTGAAGTCGTAAAAGACGGAGGATTTCTTCCCCACAACGGAGTTAAGCGGACGTTCCTCGCTGTCCCAAATGTTCTTGACCGTCTGGAACGGGATGGACACGGTTACGTGAGACAGGGTTGTGCCGCCGAAGTCCGCCGCGCTGGTGATAACCATCTTGTACCAGTACAGATACAGTTTTTCGGTGACGGTGGGCTTTGAGGTTGAGGCGGTGCTGCTCCATGTAACCGTGCCGGTCTGCTCAAGAGCGCGACTGGTGAGGGCGGTATTATCGGTGATAGTTAGTGCGGACCAACCATCGCCATTCCATTCGTGCATCTCCATCGTTGCCGCGCCAGAGGACAGCGGGTTGGCGGTGGCAACAGTAAACTTGACCCCATCCAGAGGCATGATGGAGCCGATGTAGGTGGCGGAGTTGTACGACGCTCCATAGGCCGCAGAAGGTGGAGAAAACGCCGATGTCCATCGGGCCGAATTGGAGACGCGGTATTCGTCAATTCCGCCTTGGAACCAATTCGTTGATCCATCGTTGCCGATATAGGCCGTCCCGGTGCAGTTCGCCGCCCTGCCGTTGTCGGACACGTACCCAACAACTGAACCGTTAAAGAAGATGTAATAATCGTCCCCGTTCTCCACGACGGCGATATGGTTGAACGGGGGGAACAAATAGTTGCCGAAATATACTAGTGAGGACGTGAGGGTTACGACAACGCTCGATGCCGTCTTTATCTCAAGATTTATGTACCCGTACATCGTGGTGGTCTTGTTTAGATAGACCCTCACGTAGTCGTTCGCGTCTCCTGAATTGGCCTGATAAAATAATGGCTGGTTGGCTCCTGCCGCGTTACTCCTTACTTGCAGGTCTACGGTAAATGTCCCGCCGGAGAAATTAAAATCCGCATCGTCGGGAACGGTGAGGTTAGCCGTGGTCCCATTGAACACGGAACCATGTGTGCCGAACTTCTTATACAGGGTGCTGAATGTCACGTTGTTGTTCGTGACTGTGTGCACCGTGGTAGGAGATGAATCAACCACATCGTTATCGAGATGAAGCAAGAGCATCGTGGCGGAGTCAGCGGTCTGTTGCGAGGTATGTATCGTCGCTACGTTGTTTGCGTCTGTCTTCGTATTCGTGATTAGGTCGGAGTAGTCGTAAATCTGCCCCGTCGCGGGGTAGTCGATGAAACCCGCGCAACGATGCTCCGTACCGCCCCACAGGCACGCCTCAACTCCGTTCGCGTAGGCGAGTGCGCCACCAGGTGCGGGCGAGAACCTTCCCGTAGACCCTCCTGCCGCATCCGTGAACAGCGCCGATGAAAACGCCCCTTGAGACGGAATGGCAGTGTCGTTCTTCCACACCTTTCCGTCCGAGGTCCACGCCATTAGGTGAGACTCGGCGGGCTGAGACTTGCGGAAATGGAACCCGTTGCGGATGCCGGTGGAGGCGAGTGCCGACGTGTTGATCTTCGTCATGCCGCCGATGCCGCGATAATATTGATCGGACGGGCGGACGTTCTGCGCTACGGACACGTCTTCCGGTCCGATGGTCGCAGGATCATCCGCAGTACGCAATCGTCCCTTGCCGATCGCGATCTCTCGCGTTCGGAATCTGTTATCCGCCATTGTTCCCTCTTAGGTGGGTTTGGCGACCAACGCCCAAACCACGTTCTTGACGATCACGGGCGTCCATGTGCCGTCCGGTGCAAAGAATCCATCCGTATGCGGTCGGGCTTCGAACCCGTCCGATATGCCGCTGTACATGAACCCGTCCGGGGCGGCCCCACGGGAGGGCTTGGCGACAAGCGACCATGATGTGGACGGCTTCTCCACTATGTCCCAAAATTCGGGCGCGGCTGACGGTGTCGACGACGGCGTGCTCGAAGGTGTCCCCGACGCCGTACTGCTGGCCGTAGAAGATGGCGTCTGCGACGGTGTGCTTGACGCGGTAGATGAAGCCGTCGATGACGGCGATGGTGTCGAACTTGGTGTACTGCTTGGCGTCGATGATGGTGTGCTACTCGGTGTCCCGCTAGGTGTGCTACTTGCGGTTGAAGATGCCGTGCTGCTAGGCGTGCTAGACGGCGTTCCTGACGGCGTTGAACTAGGTGTAGACGATGGCGTGCTTGAAGGTGTCTGGCTCGGCGTTGAAGACACCGTGCTTGAAGGTGTCGACGAAGGTGTAGAAGACGGACTTGGCGTGCTAGACGGCGTGCTGCTGGGTGTCGAACTGGCCGTAGACGATGGCGTAGAACTCGGCGTTCCCGACGGCGTACTAGACGGACTAGGGGTTGAACTTGGTGTGCTACTCGGTGTGCTGCTCGGCGTTTGGCTCGGTGTGGAACTTGGCGTGCTGCTTGCGGTTGACGACGGCGACGGCGTTGAACTAGGTGTTGAACTAGGCGTCGAACTTGGCGTACTAGAGGGCGTCGATGACGGCGTAGACGATGGCGTACTGCTCGCGGTGCTAGACGGGGTACTCGACGGCGACGGCGTACTAGACGGTGTTGAGGATGCGGTGCTGCTTGGCGTCGATGATGGCGTGCTGCTGGGAGTAGATGATGGCGTGGAACTTGGTGTTGACGAAGGCGTTGAAGACGGCGTGCTTGAGGGAGTGGCACTCCCCCCCGCCGCCACGTACTCGTCCGCGCCGATGTCCCACGTGCCCGTGCGGGTGACGCCGTCGATGTCGTCGGTAAAGTTTAGCGGTGCGGCATCGCCGGAGGTGTCCGTGCCCACGTCGATGAGAGCCGATCCTGCCGGAAGGTGGAAGTCCTCGCTCCCTCCGGTGACGTTGGTGAAGTTGGTAGTGTTTACGGCGATGTTGTCTAGGGCGGCATCGGCTGCGGTAGCGTCCGAGGCGGCACAGGTGGTTTGGGTAATGGTGCCATTAAAACAGTTCCCAGACGCACCGCCGAGGTAACAATTCTTTGCAGTTACAGTTCCGGATACCCGATTGAATCCGTATTGCCCGCCAATACCAACACAAGAATATAAGTACACATTGCCCGTACCAGCATACCCCCCGATGGACCTGGAGCCGGAGGCGGTTCCAATATCGTAAAATAAACTATTGATAATATAAATCGTCGTGGGCCAACTGTTTGCGCCAAACCCTTGCTGGGCAGTAGCTCCGCTTTTCGCCCCCCTGCATATTCCACGAATAATCCGGATGTCAGACCCGGCGGATACCGTAATAATAGAAAACGGGTTTTGCCCGGTAGAATTTATATTCAGGACCGCCAATTGAATACCGATAAATCTTATAAAATCCTCGCTTATAGATATGGCGGTCGAATTGCTTAACGACAGTCTGTAAACATTGTCGTTCCACTTCCCCCCGTGGCTACTCGCCGCCTCAATGGTGATGTAATTCGACGCGCCGGTGGTCCAACCGTCAATCGTTACCCCCGTGGTATCCGCTACGTGAGTAGACCCCGCATCGTCTGAGGAACACACCACGCGGGCGGTATCGCCACCGGCGTCCGTCAAGTCCTGCTGCGTCGCCGCTTCCCATGCGTTCAGGGAGACGTAGGCGCAATTCGCACCGGAGAGTGCGTTGGTGGTGCCGTCACCCCCGGCGGCGGCGTTTGGATCGACGTATCTGAGGATCTCGGCCATGTTACGCCGTCCCGCCCGTCATCCGGTTCCGGATGTAATTCCGCACCTGCGCCAGCGTGACCTCCGCATAGCGATCCTTCGCCATCTTCTGCTTGAACGCTGTCGGAAGCGTTGCAACCTCCACGTTGAACTTGCGGCGGCGAAGCATCTTGGAAGACGGGCGCAATTCGCCGGATTCAGCGTCCATCTCCATCGTCGGGTCCATGTACGGCTCCATGAAATGATCCACCTGCGCCTTCGTAACGTCCGTGATCCGCACGATGTACCACTCGGGCGCGATGGGAGAAGCGATGGGCTTGGAGTCGTCGAATACTTCAACGATATCCCCAAGTTTATAGCAGCCCCTCGCGTCCTTCTCGGGATCGGCGTGTACGTTATTCCGGGCGTAGATCAAAAGAGTCGCCATCTAAACCCCCTGATTCATGGCCGCAGAGGGCGGGTTAAAGGTAGGAACCGGGGAGAATTTATCCACAAGCCACGACAGCGGGCGGACCGCTTTCGGCCACGCATCGTTGAGCCACAGATCCCGCGAATACTGCCGCGCCTTGTCGATGTCGCTCTGCGATATCGGGTAAGGCCAACCGCGCCCGCCGAAGTTTCCCGTGCGGAACATATGGGCGAACCACGTTTTCTTAGACGTGATAAGTTCGCCGCCGGAGAGCCACGTCTTGCACGCGATCTCGGTGCCCATCTGCCCCCACGAGCCGTGCCCCTCGTCAAGCCCGTCCATGAGCCAGTAATTCTCTCGGGACGTAAGCCAGCACGCGCCGATGAACGACATGGTTTCTATCAGATCCCCTTGCGCCTCTGGCCGCTTGGAGTGCGCTTTCCAATACTGGAACTGCATGTTGTTATCGAACCGCCACGATACCGTAAGGCGGTTCTCCCTCGGCTTCCAAACGATGTCCATGTCGTGATCGGTCCCGCCGCAGGAAGCGCACTTCTCGGGCTTCAATCCCTGATACGTCCTGATGCCGCAAGATTTACATACCCAATCGAAGGCGTGCAGGTTGTACATCATCGGTATCATCGTCCGCTTGTAGCGGCAGTCCTGTATGAGTTTCACGTCGAATCCCTTGTCGAAGGCACAATGCGCGTCGGCCTTCATCACGAACTTGGCCTGACTGATTCGCGCCCCCTCGTTCGTCGCCGCACGCTGCCCTATGGCTTCGGTATGGTGGACTACGATGACTCGCGGATGATCCAGCACGGGCGGATCGGGCCAGTTACCGTCGCAGATGGCTATGATCTCAGTATCGGCCTCGATATTCGCAAGGACGTCCTCGATCGTGCGGCGCAGGAACATTTCGTTGCGGGCCGGGATGATGACGGACAGGTCCCTCATGCGTGCGCCCCGCCGCCCCTCTTGAACTCGTTCAAATACTCGATGCGGCTCAACGAATGGAACAGGCCGAACGGATTGGCGTCCAGTCCGCCGATGTACCTGCCAACTGGAAACATGTATATCGTGGGACGATGCTCCGCGATCGTGATGTGACCTCGCCGTGCCTCCCTGCGGATCTTCCCGCGAAGAGGAACTTCCTCCTGATTCGGGTAGGTAGTGATGCGGTCCTCGCGGCCTCCGCCGTATTTCAGGAACAGTTCCCGGCGAATGGCGTAACTGTTGCCGTGCGGGACGATCTTCAGGCCCCTTCGGTCGATGCGGTCCTGCGGGAAGCCCCATAACTTCATCGTCTCTATCCGCTGGTCGAACTCCCCCTTCTCGTCAAGAACCGCCACCTGCCGTTTGAACTGCACTACATCGGCCTTCGTTTGCAGGACTTCATCGATCAACTTCCTTGTCAGGATATGGTCGATGTCCGTGCAGATGACGTACTCGCCCCGCGCCAACTTCACGCCGGTATTCCGGGCGATAGGTTGCGTCCACGGGCGGAAATCGTTCGTCGCGTGAATGCGGAAGTTCTTCAGTTCGCACCCGTAGGGAATGACAAGCGGCGGATCGCTCCCATCGTCCACCAGCAGGATCTCCACGTCATCGGGCAGATTCAGTTTTTCCCAGTAGAGTATCTGCCGCCGCACGATCTCGTGGGAATCCAGTACGGCGATGACGATGGAAGCCCTCATGGATTGATCCAGAACGCCGTCGGTTCAAGATTCTTCGTGGTAAACCACGGGTCGATCCGGTGACATTTCGTGTAGGAGTCCACGGCCTCCACCACGCCGGACAGGTGGAAATGGTAGTAATCGTGGACGGAGACGATGCCGCCACGCTTGACCTTCTTCGACCAGAACACGATGTCCGGGGCCACGTAGTCAAACTCGTGGTTTCCGTCGATGAACACAAAATCCAGCGACCCGTCCTCGATGTCTGCGAGGGCCTCCATGCTCGTCTTTCGGACGATCTCCACGTTGCACCCTTTCAGCGTTTCGAGTGCTTCCTGGTAGATCAAGTCCTGCCTCGCCTGCGGGTACTTCTCTACGTACTCATTCCACGGGTCGATGCAGTAAAGTTTCAGCGCGGGGTTCTTGTCGCATAGGATCTTCGCGTACCTTCCCCGCCGCGTGCCGATCTCGGCCCCCCGCGTGTATCCAAGGTCGCAATAGACCTCGGCCAACAGGTCACGGTGCCCCTTCGCCTGAATCGGAAGGTTGTCCTTGATGCGTGCGGCGGCGTGCGGGAATTTCTTGAAGATGGCCTGAAGTGCATCCGCCATACTAATAGCCTCCGGCCTGCTTTCCTTGCGGACCTTTCGCGTGACACTTCACGCCGGGGTCCTTGCACTTCTTCCCCTCGCCTCCGCCCATACTCTTGTGCGCCTTCCCGCCAGCGTGAGCCGTGCTGGAACCTCCACTCATGTTCCCGCCCGTTGCGCTTTTCCCGCAGTTGGGGTGATCCAACGTCCGACCGGTACCTCCTTTGCCCTTCGGTACCGTGCCCATCGATTTCGGCATCTTTTTCATTTCTTCTCTCCTATGGAGTTAGTATTTCTCGACGCATTTAATCGTCAAGAAATCGTCCGCTGAGTTGGAACGCGCCGCCTCTTGTAGAAGTTCAGCCCGCTTCTTCTCTAGTTCCGTTGTGTCTCTGCCGATGCGCCGAAGCGCACGGACCGCCGCGCCCATCGCAATTTGCTCCGCGTAATCGTCGTCGGACTCCATGTTGGACCCATCCACCGTCATCAGTGTAGGAGCGCGGTTGTAGTAGATGCGGAGCGTGTAGACCGTCGAATCTGGCGGCGGGCCTACCTGAAAGTACCCGTCCAAACAGGTGTACCGTCGCGGCGCGTCCTGTGTAATCCCCTCTTCCTGCACTTCCTCGATGCTCCCGCGCAGCATCTTCACCTGCGGATCGGTGGACGTTGTGTACCGATACAACGAACGGATGGAGTTGCCGAGTATATCCGTTGGATACACGTAACTCGTCTGCCCCTGCACCGTGGATGCGGTGGATTCACGCAACCCGAACGAGTCATCCTGCTTCGACAGGTAGACCCATAGCCATCGCTGTTCATCGTTTAGATACTGGAGCAATTCGGCATTGGTCCACGTAACCGGATTGGTGTCTTCCAGTTCATCGATAAAGTAACGGGTCCGCGCTCTAAGCTGCGCCAACGTGGTCGCCATGTGCGCTCCTTAATTTCATCAAGGCTTGGTAAACATCTCCCGGTGCAATTGAATCCATGCAAAGCGTTGAATCCGTGTTGTAGGTTCCACGGGCACAGGCCGTCCGCGAATAATGGAGCTGATGACACGATTTGCAGGGGCAATCCGCCAACTTCGCCTCCATCAGGATGTCTTGCGGTCGCGACGATATGTTGCTTGGCGTAGAGTGCGACAGCAACGCGATCATAGGGGCGGGAAACACCAACGCAGCCGTCATGCTCCACGTCTCGGGAGTCACCACGGCATCTACCGCGCTATGCAGCGCGATGGATTGGCGAATCTTGTACCGGTCGCATCCGTTGAACAGGACGCTATTGAAATCATTCCCCACGACGTATTTCCCCATCTGGTCGGATACGGCAAGGACCCCTATATCGTCCCGATTAACCTTCAGCAGCGTCCACACGTCGAACATCCACGGGTACGCCTTATGCCAAGACGATCCGAAGATGTTCCACAATACGATGAACGACTTGCCCAACTTCTTCCGTACTCTTTCAACCTCTTCCTGTGCCCACGCCCGTTCCGCATCGGACAACCAGATCGACGGCAACCGGCCCTTTATGTCCAGCCCCGCACGCTCAAAGTGATGGTCGATGTAGTTGCCGCCGCACTCAGCGGCCCGCTTCTCCCAGGAATCCCTGTACTGCGGCGTGCCCTCGATGCGCAACAGGTCGCCTTCTACGCATTCGATCAGTTGGACAACCTTATCGTAATCCTTCTCCAGCTTGCGCCAGTAGGCGTCCATCTCCTTGCGGTCCGTGGATATGAGCGACATCTGCTGAACCATCAAGTCATCTATGCGTGGATCGTCCTTGAATATCCTCTCGCCGTTCTCGCTGACGTTGTACGTTATGTGCCAACCCTCATCGTAATAATGCTGTATGAGTGGAGTCACCATCAGGTGATCGCCTATGGCCCCGTACCGGATCAGCAGAACCTTCTTGCGTCCGTTTGCAGGCTTCGGAGCAGGTACGGGAAACTCCCCCGGTGCGCCCGACAGCCTCTTTACGACGGTAAACGGCCCCACAGTGAACCGCTGGTATCGGTACGTCTTCCGCAGAGACTTGATCGCTTCTTCCGTGATCGACGGGGTTATTACCACTCCACCATCGGCAAGAAGCGGAAACACCAGCGCGAGTTGCTGCTCGGATACCTCGTCCATGCAGATGCTTTTAAGACCGCGTTCCTTGAACCACAGGAGTTGCGCCAACTCGACCTTCAGGGCACCCTTGCAGACCGGACTACCCTGCCCCGCGTCCACGACGGGCGATCTAAGGTATCGGTACAACCGGTAGTGAAGATCCGGTTCAATCACAGATAATCACCGCCGAGCCGTCCGGATAAATCTCGTACCCGCAGGCGTGTTCGGAGCAAAACTTGTCTATCTCTTCCTTGCGGGACATGTAATTCAAAATGTATATTTTCTTCCCGTACTCGTATTCCAGCGGGGGCTTCACAGGATCGCCCCCTGCACCCACCGGGCGTACATCTTGTAGTTGTTCGCCATGTTGATCGTGTCTTTCCAACTTGCTTTCAAATATTTAAGCGAATCCTGACTGCCGAGGTGACGGATAGGTACGGCGACCTTGCCCAACTTGCCGCCGGATGTGGCGACCCGGAACGACAGGTCGGAATCCTCGCAGAACATCGGCCAGAACACTTCATCGAACCCGCCCAACCGCCGATAGTAATCCCTGCGCAGGAACAGGCACCATCCCTCGATGTACGCGCCAACGTCAGACACTTCCGCGTCGTACATGACGCCGTCCACGCGGCGGCACATCATGGCCTTGATTTCCTGAACGATCGCCAGTTGCCGCACATTCGGTCCGCACAGATCGTACTTGGACGCCCCCTCAAGCAGCGGAACCTGCCAATCGCCTTCCGTTACGGTGTCGTTGTTCAGGCACAGCATATGATCGCCATCCGCCAGGGCCGCAGCCTGATTGTTCGCACGGGCGAAAGACCGGAACACTTCGTTCCTGACGAATATGTCTTTCTCGTTCAACAGGGGCTTTATATGCCTCGCCAAGTCTTCTCCAGCTGCGGAACCGTTGTCGACGAATACCAGTTGGTAGTCGTAGGAGGCGTGTTCCTTAAGCGTCCTGACCGCCGCAGCAGACATCTCAGGATTACCGCCCGCAACCATCAGGACGGAGATCACAGGGGCTTCCTCATCAGGACCTGCCAACCCTGCTCCATGCACTCCCAGTTGCGCTCGGCAAGCCACGGTATGACCCGCGTGCCCTTGCCGACCAACGTCGCCTGATAGAGCATGTCGTCTACAAGGGCAAGCGCACCGGGGGGCATGTGCCTGTCGGCGACCTTCATCGCCTTTAGGTGCATCTTCTCAGACCAGAAATGTATCCTGCGCCTTAAATCGTCCGGCTCGTAGTCCCAGGCGTCGAGGTACAGAACGTCTATGTTCCCCTTGTCCCAATTTCTAAGCACTTCCAACCCGTCCGCCGCCATAAGATGCACGTTGTCGCGCAGCAGCCCGTGACTCTTCAGGATCCGTTCGTTCAGCGTCACCAGTTCCGGCTTGATATCCACGGAGTAGAAGTTGTGCCCGTCCCGCACCGCAAGATGCGCGAAGAACGGCGTGGAATACCCCTCCTGGAACTGAGACCCCCAACGGCGGGTCATGCCGATTTCTACTATGTTCAAGCCGGTCCTGCCCGCGATAAGTTCCTCCACGCGAGTCAACCCGTGCCGCCCGTAGGTGGGGGCGACATACGGATCGGCCATCGACAGATCCGGTATGGACGAAAAACCGTTGTAATGGATATCGTCCATGCCCCATCGCACCTTGCGGACGGAATGGGCGAACGCAACACCATCCATGATACGTTCCCGGTCGTAATGGATATTGCAGGCCGGTAACTCGCCGAATGGAGTCTTCTCCGTCAGGCAATACTTCGTGTGGTAGATCGCCCTGTGACACGGGCAGCACGGGGCCTGCGCCTGCACGGAGAAATCGTTCTTGTGGTACTTGCACGCCTGATACACCGAACAATCCGTGCAGATCATCGTCTTGGGCGTGCCGAACATCCCCGCGCCGTGCAGCAGGGAGGATACAGGCCCGATGACGTAATCCGCCAATTTCGTGAGCGCCAACGCCTGCGAGTAGGGGGTTTTCCCCACCAGTTTGCAGACGTTTTTTTGCCCGAAGTCGAACTGCAAATCAGCAGGGTCGATCGGCGTGGGCATCCACCCGGAGGGCTTATCGCCGACGAGAAATATCCTCGCGTCCGGGTACTCGTCCACGATCCTGCGGGCCACTTCCTTCATGCCCTGCGGAACCTTCTGACAGGTGGACCCGGATACGACGATCACCACGTTGAACGTGTCGGCGTGCTGCTCTCGCCAACCGCGCATCCAAAGCGTCGTCGCCGTGTCGAAGTACATCGTGCCGACCCTCATCTCGGCGGGTATCGGGACGCCCGCCTTGATGAACGACTGGTCGATAAACGCCTTATTCCCGAAATGCGCCTGCCGCTTCTCGCGGGGCCAGTAGAACTCCTCCTGATCCTCCTCCGCGATGCACTCATGCTCCAGCGTGCGCCACAGGTTGACTACCTTGTCCCACTGGCCGCCGTGTACCAGCCCGTTGACCCTGATGTTGGCGGCGACAACATTGTTGTCTGTGCCGAACGCATGAGGGTCGAACGACGATACCGTGTTCAGCGCGGTATGGTTATACAGCAACTCCTTTCCGCGACTGCCCGTTTCCAGTTGCACGAAATCGTACCTGCGCTTTAATTCTTCAATTAAAGGAAGCGCGACGAGAATATCCCCGTAAGCCCCGTACCGGACCACCAATGCTTTTCTCATCATCCCCCCGGATGGTTGTGGGGCGGGAGATCGCTCCCCCGCCCCGGTTGGTTTACGAGTTGACTAGTCCCAGTCCTCGCGGTACTCCAGCGTCAGGCCGCCTACGGTCTGCGTCTCCTCCGAACTGGTACCGGCAAGGGCGACGAGACGAACCACGTTGCCCGCTGGTACGTCGGTTTCGGTTACGGAGAAGTTGGCGTAGGTGCTGTCCGCGTAGGTGCCGGACACCATCGTTCCGAACACCGTATTCGCACCCGTGCCCGCAAGGGAGTGGGCGAGACCCCAATGCGGTCCCGTAGCCGCGATGGTCCCGGCGGTGCCCCGCTTGCAGGACGCCCCGGACACCTTCACGTTGCTGTTGGGCGGCACGATCATCAGGTCGGTGAGCGTTGCCGCGTTGGTGGCCTGAGTGCCGGTAAGCGTACCCATCAGGCCGAAGTAGGGAACCACGTGCTGGCGAGGAAGCATCTTCTTCGCCTTGTCCACTTCATCGTAAGGCTGGGTGAAAGTCCGGATGGCCATGTCGTCACCCCCCTTACGGCGTCAACGAATTGGGGGATGAGATGTTCGGCCACCACACGAGATGACGCTGGTTCGCCGCCGTGGGGAACGGCAGCTTGTACCCGAGGGTCGCGTACCACGCAAGCCCCAGGGACCGCCCGTAGTCGGTGACTTCCTTCTCTATCAACTCCTCCGGCACGGCGATGGCCTCGACGCAGGCCTCTCCGCCGAGGAAGACCGCCCACCCCTGCCCGACTCCGGGGTTGGTGGCTGTGATCTTGGCGACGTTGGTCTGCTCGACGAACCGCATCCCGCCGTACGAGCCGATCTCGCCGGACAGGACCTTCTTGTACCCGGTCTCGGTGTACTGCGACAGAGACACCATCGAGGACCGGATGTTGGCGAACGTGGACGGATGCCCGACCGCGATATACGACTCGCCGTCGAACGTGGCGATGTTGCGTTCCTTCATCGTCTCCACGATCCGCTCGATATGCGCGGTGTTGAGCGCGGCGGTCGCGGCGCAGGCGGTGGTGGCGGAACCTGCGGATTCAAGCTGAATGGCGGTCGTGCTGGTTCCGCCGTCGGCCTGAACGATGAGAAGACCGGATCCGAACTGCTTCCAGACGGCCTTGTCGAGGGTCTTCGCCATGTCGTTTACGAGCGAGGACCGCAGGAGCGACTTGACCTCAAGCTCCGACATGTCCTTGAGCTTGCGGGTGAGCGGGATGCTGTTCCCGTACTCGGTCACGACGCAGGTCCCGACCGTGATCGTGAACTCGTCGGTGGGCATCGCGGCGGTCTCGGAAATCCCGTTGACCGACCCGCCGGTGCCGACGTTGGCGACGATGTCCCAGGAGAACGTGTTGCCCTTCCGGGTGCCGATGGCTTCCTTGATGTCGCACAGGTTGCGGAACCGCATGAGCGGCTGCGCGACCTGCCGGAACCAACTGGTGAGATAGGGGAGGGAGGTATCGGCCCCCAAACTCCCCGTGGTGTAATTCTGGCCCGTTGCCATGATGGTATCCTCTTATTGATTTCTAAGCGCCCTCCGCCGCGCCGCTTCTGCTGCGATGGATTCGGATGGCGTTGGGGGCTTGAACTCTTCTTGGGGTTTAACTTCCGGTTTCGACGATGTGCGGATGACCGACCCCTTTTTCTTCAGGTCGATCTTCTTTTTCTCCTCGGCTGCCGCCGCGTCCCGTGCGGCCTTGATCGCAGCGCGTTCCTTGGCTATCTCCTGCGATTCGATCCGCACGTTGGCGATTTCCAGAGCGCCGTAGTAATCCGCTCGCTCGAATGCCGCGGATATGCGTGGGTCGGAGAAGGCCTTCGGGTCTGAGAAGAACTCCTTTATGGGGGCTTCCGCTTCCGGGTGCAGCGCGAAGAAATCGCGCTCGGCGGTGTCCATGCGGGCCTTGCGTCCTTCTTCCTGCGCCTTCTGCCGCTCCCCCTGCACGGTGTTGAGGAACTGCTGCGCCTTGTACGGCGACTCCGAGAAGAGTTCGTCGTATTTGGACGCAACTTCGTTCTCGCTCCAATGGCGGATAGGCTTCGGCTTCCCGTCGTCGGGAGTTGGAGGTTCATACGAGACGGGGCTTGGTTGACTGGCAACGGCCCGCTGATGCTCGAATGCTTCTCGTTCCCTTGCGAGAGCCTGTTCTTTGCGGCTTAGGGCACGATCCCTGCCCTCTTCTCTGGCGGAGCGTTCCAACAAGGCTTCGGCGGTCAACACCTCTTCCTTGCCGTCAAGTTTGACCTTGATCTTTAGGCCCTTGACCTTCTCCTTAGCCTGCTCCAGTGAAGCAACTTCCTCTTCCTGTTCCGCCTCGGTCTTCTCCTCGGGTACGCTTGCCTCTTTCGGGGGCGTTTCCCCGGATTCTTCCTCGGCGGGTGCTGCCTCGGCCTCTTCCCGCGCCTTCTTGATGGCGTCGTACTTCTCGTAGATCGACTCGCGGGGGTCGTCCGAATGAACTACTTCCTTCCGCGTTTCAGACGCGGAAGTTTCCTCGTCGGCCCTTTCGGGCTTGGACTCTTCGGGCATAATTACCTCTGTGTGGCTGTATTCGTCGGGGGCGATGCCCCTTGGACGTGCTACGTAAGCGTTGCCGTTTCCTCTACTTTGGAGATGAACTTATCCACCACTTTCGATATCGCCTGCAACTCGGCTATCTGTCCGACGGCGGTGGGGTCGGTCGTCACCCATACCCTGTGCGCGTCCGCCTGCAAGTCCGCGCCGATCTTCTTTATCAGTTGCCAAAAATCCGTCTCCACGCCCCGCTTGCAGATTGCGGAGTCTCGCCGCAGTTCATCGTCTATCTCCAGCAGGTTCGGCTCGGTCACATCAGCAACCAAAATAATGTCATAACCCTCCCCCAAAGGTTATTTCGTCAGCAAGTAAAACAGGTACAATAATATGTAGGACGCACACCAACATCAACACACATCCCGCCACTTCAAAACATGCTAGATAAGCAATAAATCCCACTATCCCAAGGACAGACCCTATTGGCAAACAGAACACAGAAAACATATATCTCTTAATATAACGCCACAATTTTATCATCACATCAGCAACCCTCTCGCCATCCCGCCCATGCCGGGCGTGGACGCAGCCTCGGCGGACAGGTCAGCGGGGATGCCGGGAGATGAAGGGACGGCGGGCGATGCGGAGGAGGAGGCCGCATCCGCTCCGGGGGGAGGGACCGCCGCCCCTGCTGGAGGTTGCGGGCCTTGGGCGTCTTTAAGTTCCAGGTTCTTTATGCCCATGAGCGGCAACCATTGCTTCATAATCATATCGGCGTAACCCAGGAACTTTGCTGCCCCCTCCGGGTTGACCCCTGCGAGCTGCGTCAGCATGTTCATTCCGCGCTCGTACTTGCTCGCCCTCAACTCCTTGTTCGTCGCGCCCATGCCCGCGTTGATGACAAGTTCTCCCCTTGCGAGAAGGTTCTCATCCGGAGGCAACCCGGTATTGATGGACGCGAACGCCAGCACGTCGGGATCGTTCTCCATCTCCACCACGTTGTCGTAGAACATCTCCAGCAGCGGGCGCACGCCCGTCTCGATGAAGCACTTGATCCGGAACGCCTCATCCTCCCCGGCGGAAGACGCAGCAATCGCGGAGGCGGTAGCCGTCTGCCGGTCGGGGGCCTCCACGCCCATCGTATTCGCGGAGTGTCCGCTCACCTCGTCGATGTCCCGGTTGTTGATGTCCTCTTCCCGGTACGCGGACGCGGTGACGTCCGTCATCGGGATTTCCTTGATGGAGTCCTCGGAGATGTTATCGGCAAGATGCACCGCACCCGCTCGGGAGTTCATCAGTGATCCGAGTTGGATACCCATGCCGCGTTTGGCCAGCCATTGCTTGTTCATGCACAGGGAGACGTTATCCCTGCGCTGGTTGCGGGTGGCGTTGGTCTCGTCCTGCAACCCGCTCATCATGTTGGGAAGGCCGGAGGACACCACGCGGAAGGATTCCGGATTGTACTTGGTTAAAGAGAAGGGCCGCTTGTGGTGGACGAACTTGTCAGTCACCCGCTCCGGTTCGGTCACGATATGTTCGTCGCCAAGCGAGATAAACGTCCAGTCCGTCCCGCCCGACCGGAAATAATTCTCCACCACCCAAACCTGGCGATACGATAAAGCCGGTCCGTCCGACGCGGACCCAACATTGTTCTCCGAGGGGTCCTGCATCCCCCCCTGCCGGGTCTTCCGCACTATGTCGATCGTCCACGGGCCTTCCGAGAGTTTGTCCCAATCGACTTTACCCTTTGGTTTCTTCCATTCCTTCGATACAAACTTCGCCTCGACATCGGTCACGTACATCGGCGTCCATTGACGGAAGAACGGCGAATCCTGCGCCGGGTTGGTGGATGTGCAGCGGTAGTCGATTTGAACCTGCTCGAACGGCACGACCTCGAAGAACGGCTTATCCACCACCGGCGTCGTCACGGTGGTTTCTACCGCCTCGCCCGTATCCGGGTCGATGCCATTCTCCTTCGATTCGGTTTCCGAGTAGTCCCACCCTGTTTTCCCCACGCTGTTCCCGTACTTGACCGTCGCGTGGGCGAAGTCCACCAGGAACATGAAAAACGCCGTCTGCGCCTCAAGGCGGCGGTTCAACACTTCGTTGGTAAAACGCTCCTTGGCCTCGTCCAGCGAATACTGGCACGTCACAATATCGTCGGAGAGGAAGAAAGCGTTGACGAGCGTTTTCGTCCATTTATCCACGCGGGTCTGCGTCTTCGGGATGAACAGGCAGGAGCGGCCACGGTCAAGATAGTCCTGAAGGTTCCTCAAAATTCCGTGATATGCGTCGTCGGCTTCGCGGTGCTTAACGTCGATATTGGTGGAGCGGTAGTCCTCGCAATAAGTGGTTGCGTCCTTCATCAACGTCTGGAATTGCTTTTTCGTAGGCATCTAGTACCCCACCCGAGAGTTTACGGCCTTGTACATGTTCTTCTCCACCCAGCGGTCTTCCTCTCTGTCTTCGACTTCGGAGGGGAAGTAGCAGTCCTTGATGACATCGTAGAGATAAGCCAGCATATTGATCCCGTCGTCGTGCCAGAACGGGAAATTCGACATCTCCAACCGCAACCGCTCCATGTAGGCGTTCGGCACGTCCGACGAATAGTGAATCTTCCCGTTGTTCAGCGGCCAAGACAGGGCGCTCTCGATCAACTTGCGCTTCGTCCGCCCGGCGGGACGCAGCAGCACGCCCACGTCGGTCTTATCCTCGAAGGAAACATGCCTCCCGTGGGCCTTCAGCGCGGACGCGATATGAAGATGCGTCGTCGTCTGCCCGACCTTCTCGACGCCTAACCTCTGCACCATGCCGCCGCGCAGGTACATCCGCACGATCTGCTCGATGGCCTCGGACTCGGAAGACGGGGTAATCCATAAATCCTCGATGTACACGTTGCACTGGCCGATATCGTCCGTCCTCTTCTCCACGCCGATCACGCCCACGGCCCAACAGTCTCCCGCGCCGCCCTTGTTCGAGTCCAAATCTCCCGCCTGGTCGATCAGCATCACCCGGTACAGGTCGTCCGGGATCTCCTTGCGCTCCACCCGCACCATGAACCCGGGATTCAACCTCTGGTCGGCCAACGGGGTAGGATCAAGCAACTGCTGGAAGTTAAACGTCTGGTCGCCCTTCAAATCGTCCAGCCGCTTCTGTGACAGGTAGATGGGCCTTCCCGTCGCCGTGCCGTCGTGCGTGGCGGGCTTGCGCCGCAACAGGTACTTCCGCATCCCCTCCGGGGTCTTCTTGTCCCTGATGTAGATCAGTGGGTCGGCGTGGTGGTAATACGTGCCGATCACCCGGTGGTGGCCGCCCTCTTTCCCGATGTTCTGCGAGGAATCGAAGTTCATCTTTACCGCGTCCATAACATCCATCGACTTCGCCATGTCCTGAGTCGATATGTCGTCGTAAATCCGGCGGTCGAAGTGCATCCCAATCGGCATGCCCTCCGTCAACCCCCACGCCGATATGTTCGGCTCGGCCATGTTCGTCCTGCGCCGCAATACAATCCCCTCGTCCAATGCCCACAACGGGGATTCCTTCTCGCAGTTCTCCCAAATGACATCAGGAAAGCAAGCCTTCAAAAACCGGTTCGTGGCAAACGTCTCCTTGATCTCAAACAGGAACTTCTTGGCGAGTGGCTTTATATACGAAAATATTCCGGTGGACTTCTCGGGGTTGTTCAAAACGAACTGGATCGTCTCGCCCTTCGTGATGATCGAACTCTTCCCGTGCTCCCTGGCCCAAATGTCCAGTGTGAAATCCCCGGGGCCGTCCTCCACCTCCCTGCACGCGCTAATCCAAAACGGGTGGTTCGCAACCGCGTATCCCATGCCGAAATACAGCAGGAACCACAAGTCGTTCAGCATCAACGCCCGGTAGACGGATAATTCGTCCACCTTCTTCGCGGCAATGTCCGCCACGATATGCCCGTAATTGTGCCGATAAGACACCCCAGGGAGAGGCGCAAATTCGACACCGTTTATATTCACAGTGTTCAAGGCAACCCCATTTAGAAAAAATTATGCGCACTCCAGGAGGAGTATTACTGGTGACAACCGATCGAGCCGTTGGGGGGGCCTACCCGGCACCTCCATGCGGCCCAACCGGCCATCCAGGGGCATGGCCCACCAACAACCAGCACTCGTCCTGTTGGCACACATGTTGACTCACTGAGCACAGTTCATGCGCCAATCTATTGGTATATTTACCCTGATTTGACATATAATACATTACCAGACTGTTGATAAGTTTGTAATCTATTGTAATTAAAGATTATTCAGGGATGGGCGTCGAGTCGGCCGGGGCGTTACTATTAGGCAGGGCCTGGTATATCGTCAGGTCGATCTTCGTGAAGCTGATATTATTTGATCCCTGCTCTTCTTTCTTAGGATACTGGCGATCTATAACTGACATTGCACAGTCCTTAACTGTGGTGTCTTTCGGGAATACTCCAGGCTCAAGGACGATGGGTATCCCAACTTCATCCTTTTCAACTCTTCCCTTCTCGTCCCGCTTGTATTTCCTCCCTACTGGCTTCCCCTGCATGAACGTGTCTATCACTCCCGTTGCCGTTTTAACTCTCTTCTCCGTAAGGAATTTATCGAGTCCTTTTTCCTTAATGCGCTGAGTTATTCCATTTATCGATTTCGGTGAGTATCCTAGGTGCTCTAGTGCCTGTCCCGGCTGCATCCCCGCCCCGAGTAGCGCAGCTACTGCCGTTAGTTTCTCCGTCGGCTTGGCGTAGGACTTGGGCCTTGTGCGGACCTTCGTGGCCCCTCCAATTCCCCTCGGTGACTCGGCTATCGCCTCGGGCCGTGTGGCCTCAAGTTCATTTCTCGTTTCCATCGTCGTATGCTCCGTAGATCCGGTTATTCCACGCCGCCTGTTGCGGCCCGGTGAGGTCCGCTTCGCACTCGATCCTGATTTCCTTCTTCGATTGCGCGAGTGCGCCGGTTTCCTTGTCGGTTTTGCGGACGCCTTTGGTGTGTAGTTCTGCGGAGACGATTTTACATGCTCGTTTGCATCGCTGCCTGGATCGGCACTTGTCGCAGAATTTCTTCTTCATGCCTTACTTATAAATCTTCCCCTCATTGTGGGTAAAATCGGTGGTGTGCATTATGTCAAATGATCCTGTCGTAGTCGCTCAAGTCCTCTTTCAGGCGGTCGATATCGTCATACAATTGTGGCCTATGTGCCCGCCAATACGAGTTAATCCGCCTCCCCATGCACCATTGCGCGAAGCGTTCCGCCCTCTTGATGCCGTGGTTTGAGGTGATGGTCGTTACGTTGCGTTCCAACATGCTGGCCAAGTCGATGAATAAGCATATCTTTTCATGCGATTGGCCGGTCATGAACGGAGTGCCGTAATCCGGTTCAAGGCGTAGGCCCTGACAGGTCGATATGATGGTCTGTAGCCGTTTCATGTGTAACATCCGGGATCTAGGCATGGGCCATCGCCAGGAACGTGCGGAGGTGGTCGCGCTTCATTCGGTTAACTTCATCAGTTTCCGCATGTCCTCAAGGTGGTATTTAGTGGCCTCATAAAGACCTTCCGTTTTTGATTCATCCGTGCGCTTCACTCCCATAGTGCCCGCTAATTCGGCAAATGCCTTTATCATCGGGAGGGCGAAATAATCCGGAACGCGCAATGTGGGGCCGCTTATAACTTCCCCTAATTGGAACCGCTTAAATATCATATCAATGGGTTGTGCGACTGCCCTGTAATCCCCCCCCTCCTCGATTATGTACAATTCAAGTTCTCGCTTATAGTCCCTGTAATCTGCATAAACCTTTATCGTCCCGCTCCTCATTTCCCCTCCTCCTTCCCTGTCATCTTCCCCTCGGCCTTCAGCCATCCGACATCCTGCCTTCGCATGATCGTGGTCACGTACCGTTTCCGGCACTCGGGGCACTCGATGAAATCCTCCGCAGTTGCGACGAAGCGCCCACGATACCCGCAGGTGCGGCAGAAGTACCAAGTGGTAGCGTCAGACACACTCCACCCCTATCCTAATTGCGTACTCCTTCAGCTTCCCGCGCTCCTGCCCGTACTCGAACTGGATCCGCTCCGCCCCGTCGTCCACGCCGCACGCCTCCGCCACCTGGTCGCGTACCGCCTTCATGCTGCGCTGGAGGTTGTCCCCGTCGAGTGTCCGGACACCGATCCGGGTGAGCGTCACGACGAACGCCCCCTTGTGCTCCCGCAGGGATCGATGCCAGTTGTACAGGCCGATCTTGACGATGCCGCGCTGGCTTTTCTTCCGACGCAACTTCGCCTGCCAGCACTCGCGCACGTTCGCCTCGGATACCACCTTGATCGGCAGGACGACCTCAATGCGCTTCACTTCGCCTTCGCCATCGGCAACTCCATCTGCTGCGCCGTGATGGTCACGTGCACATCCAACTCCTGCATGGCGATCAGGTCCTGAAGCTCGGCGATCCCCTTCTCGGTCGGCACGAACTCGATCAGGACTCGCGCTACCAGTTTCGGGTTGCCCTCCGAGTCGAGCTTGCGTCCCGCGGTGATCTGCTTCACCTCGCCGTCAATCTTCACCGTGTCCACGCTGTCTCCTTTCACTCTTCAACTTCGTATTCGTGGCGGATGGGTATCTTTATTAAACCGTCTGTGACATAAATGTCTTGATCTTTATAGTATGTTGGGTTGCGCCCTGGATCTAATTTATTGAAAACTAATGTGCCGACTAAATGTTTCTTCGCTTTCCTCTTCGGCTTCGGCGGCGGGATGATCTTTACTTCGTCCCAAAAGAGAACTTGGTTGCCATCACCAAATACACTCCCGTCATGCCTGAATGTCCTAAGCGTAGAGGATTTGTCTCCACGATCATAAACTCCACGATCATAAACATCATATTTTATCTCTATTGGGTAATCCGGATGTTTGCTGTTACAAGATGTCGATATTACTGTGCCCCACCCCCCGATTGGCGACCACACCCGATCCCCCACTTTCGCGTCTCTGAACATCTCATGCCACCGGTGGGCGCTCTACTAAC
>Ga0209518_1000681_pt1 | contig 42172 bp, 89 predicted proteins | sample RifGroB1_FD_183993 | JGI IMG/M metagenome (GOLD analysis project Ga0209518, IMG submission 183993) | Groundwater microbial communities from Rifle, Colorado, USA - Groundwater B1 (SPAdes) (version 2) | ecosystem: Environmental > Aquatic > Deep subsurface > Groundwater | place: Rifle, Colorado...
TAGATTTTATAAGGATGTTCGACTGGATCTTTCCAGCCTCCGCGGTCATTGATGCCGAAAATGGTTATTTCATACTTACCAGTTTCGGCAAGGTTTTTAAAAATACCTCTGATCACCTTAGAAAATCCAGTCGCAACCGCGGGAGAATCCCCATAGACTAAGACTTTAATTTTTTTATTTTCGTCTGGCATTACCAAAACCTCCAATCATTTTCTTCCTTATTAAAAGGATGTTTATAAATTTTTTCTTCTTTTAAGATATCTTCGGGAGGATGATAAGCCTTCTGATGAAAATCAGTATTCCATTTCTTCCTGATATATTCACGATTAGCTTCATAAGTCCTAACATTTAAAGCAGCTATATTATCATCAACTTTAATAGTCCTTGAACCATAATGATAGAATCTGGCTGTTTCAGTTTGGGCAGCTTTATTACCTGATAATATTATTCTATAGTGCATATCTCCATCTTCATGGTAAGCGGTTTGGAGACTCTCATCAAACCAACCAACGGTTCCTATTGTTTTTGAACTTACCATAAAACAGGAAAAATGAGGATGTTCATTAAATTCCTTACCCAATTCTTCTTCTTTTACGGTTTTAATTGTTCTCAAGCTTTCCCATTCAGAAGCAGTCCATAGAATAAATTCCTGATATTCTTCTGCAAATTTTACCAGATTGGAAATTGCTTTCTCATGGAAGATAATATCATTATTACAGACAATTACATAATCATATCCCTGATCCAAGGCTGTCTTAATACCGAAATTCCAGGAAGCTCCCACATGATTCCCTTTAGGATTATCAATGACATTCATGGGGATCTTCGGCGATAAAAAGGCTGGCGGATAAAACTGGGGTAGAGAAAAGTTTACGCACGTAAAGATTCTTATGTCGTGAAAATATTCCTTGGCTGGCTGGATTGATTCGATAGTTTGTCGGGTAAAGTCATAATGCAGTTCATTTGCATGATAAATTGGTAAAACGAGGGCAACTTTACTTTCCATTGTTGTATTTATAACACATAAGAAATTGAGTGTAAAGAATCAGGTTGGATTGTAACCCAAAATCGTCCTCACCTTGGTTATATCAAACAGAGACTGTCTACCTTGGGTATAATTAGGTATATCAGGATAATTTTCCTTAATCCACTTTTGAATATCAGTTTGGGGAAATTCCGTAATTTCAGGATCAGCAATATTAAATACCCCAAAGCCTTTAAAATCAGCCTTTAAAGAAGCTCTAATGGCTTCAGCCAGATTAGATGGCTTAATGGATACAAATAAATGACTGGGAAGAACAGGAGCATATGGCGTTGGAGTATCCAGCCGTAATACGATTCCAGTCAAGTCGTATTTTCGACTTGCTTCCTCTATGTGCTTTTCACATTCAATTTTGGAAATGTCATAATAATGGAGCTTTTCCCTATCAACTGGAGTATTATCTTCTTTCATGGGTAACTGATCAGGCTTACAGGAACTACTGCTAAAGCCATAGACACAACCAGAAGACATATAAACTAGCCTGTTAACTTTGGCATCTGTACAGGCTTTTATAACCGATAGGGTTCCCTGAATATTAGTTTTTTCAAAATCTTCCCAAGGCAAGTCAATCGGGGCTGGAATTCCCGCCAAATGGACACAGGCCGAACAGCCCTTTAGTTTCTCGATTAACTTGTCGGTATCCAGAATATCATTGCTTTCTTTAAGATCATAACCCACCCATTCAAAACCCTGAAGATTATGGCGGATTACACTACCTATAAGCCCCAAATAACCTGTCATCAAGATAGTATCGTTACCCATATATCCATTGCCTCCTTTAATTTTTTATAATATTCAGTATCAGGCAGTTGATTAGAAATCTCCTTATAGCAATCAATAACACTATTACCCATTAATTTCATCTCATCAATTTCTTCCCAGAAAAATTCATTTTCATGAAGAGCCTCAGTCTCTTTACGCAAATTAGCCCATATGTTAGAAGCTTTATCATGAATTACATCGGGCGACCCCGCAGTAACCGACAAACCTAAATGGTCACATATTTTTTTGCTGATAATACCGCACCAGATATCACCGAAACGATCGTATTTATAATCCCGACCCATCAGTAAAAAATACATCATCGGGGAAGCCTCTCTGATAAACATCAGGTTCATACCAGACATAGGATAATAATAATTAGGCGGAACAGGCATAAGAAAATTGGCTTCATATTCTCTTTCTGGATCAAAAGATAAATGGGTCGGAGCATCCAAATCGGGAATCTTCTTCCAGAATCCCATATTAATTACTACTTTACGTTCCCCTTTATTCTTGAATGGCAATCCCCGCGGTTTTATTTCTTTAATGGTTGACACCCATTTAGTTGGTTGAAAATTAAGATTGGCTATATGCAGCTTTAAAAACTGGTCAAAATTAGAATAAAGGAAATATTCTGGATAACAATCGTCATCCAAAGTCAAAATAGCATCATAATTTTCTTTATAAGCTAAATAAAAACCATAGGAACGGATACAGTCGGTTTTTCTAGGGATTATCCAAGCTTTATCCTTCAAATCCTCATCTATTTCCTTCCAAGAAACATGGGTTAAATGGGCTTCAGTCTTTATTTCAAAGCTTTTATTGGGATTATCCTCAACTAAAATAACATTATGTCTATCATTAAAAATCCACTTTTTAAAAAACTCTTTAATACTACGTTCTCTGATAGTCGGTATCACTAAAGCCGTATTCATAAAAATAAAATATCAGGACGTTTATGTTTTATAATCATCATATCGTTATAATCAGCAGAATTTGTTCCTTTAAAAGTTTTTATCCCGCAATGATAAATAACTGGCGGATTAATTGCGGCTATTTTTAAATTATTTTCCAACACCCTTTCGCAAAAGCCAGAATCTTCACCACCTGCAATTTCCAAAGGAAAAGACCTAAACGGAGTGAATTTATCCAAATCTTCACTTCTTATAAAAAGAGAATATCCAGATTGGGAATTCATTATTCGTATCTCATAATCAAGAAACTTCCTTGTTTCCAGAATAGTATGATGAGGATGAACTTTACCTCCTATTACTCCTATGTCTGGAAAATTTATCAAAGTATCCATCAACTTTATATCCCAACCATAATTATAATAAATATCGTCATCACAAAAATGGATATAATCACTTTTACCCATTAAAGAAATACCCTTATTCTTAACTTCTCCTATAGACACTCTTTTATCAAATTTATAATAGATTATATTAGTTACTTTTTCTAAATACTTATCAACATCAGGATTATCAGAAGCATCATTAACCACTATTGTTTCCAAATCAGAAATAGTATTTTCCTGTAAAGTTTTTATTGTTTGAAGTAGCAATTCAGGACGATTATAAGTAGAAATAATAACGCTTATTTTCATGGCTTATGGCATTCAAAAGATAAAGTCTTTTGGCTATGGGTATCCATTTCTTCAAACCTATCAATTATAAAACCCGCTTCTTTAAGATATCCTTCTGCAATAGCTCTATTGAATCCAGTCTTATGGAATTCTCCTTCCCTCCCCTGATTACCAAATATTATATCCATTTCCCAACCAATAGACTGGTATTTAAGCCATCTTTCGCAACACCAAACTAAATCGGGAACCCGAAGAATTAATTTACCTTGAGGTTTTAAAACCCGAAACCACTCTTTAAGAGTCGGAACAACCTGAAGCTTAGCCACATGTTCCAAAGTATGAGAACTAAATATTGAATCTACCTGACCATCTTTATAAGGTAATTCCCAAGCAAAAGCTTTCACTTCCGCATCTGAAAAATATGGATCAACACCTATATATTCTGGAGCATATTTTACTCCACCATATCCGACATCCAACGCGACTGACATATTATTGCATTTTGGTTATTGCATCTCCTTTATAGGTTAATAAAGTTGGTAAAGGTAGAATCCCAGTTCTAAAAGAAAAATCGTCTTCAATATATACAGGAAGCACAGATTCCCATTTTTTTAAAAATAGTTCTTTATTGGCATTATGCAGTTTACCATCTTCAAATTTACTTCCAGTTAGGTCTTTTAACCAAGCCTGATATTGAGGCGTTTCATGAGTTATCCCGCCAATATGATGATTTGGCACATCAACTACAATATTCTTATATCCTCTTCTGAGGCTTTCCAACGAGCAATCCCTATCGAAATAATGATGAAATTTATACTGGGTATCAAAACCATTTTTCTTCCGAAGCATCTCCATATTAAAAATCATGGAAAAGGAATCATAGATAGCACACGATCTCCATGGTCTATCTAATTTAATCCCATGAATATCCGCCTCAAGCATATTGGAAAGACCCGACATTTGACCAGATCTTTCTACATCCTGTAACCTACCACCATCTGGTAAACAACCTTGAGCTGCAAAGAAACCAACCATACCCAAATTAGGAATTTCATCAAAATATCCCCTTACTCGCACATCCCAGTTCTTTTCATAAATAAAACAATCATTATGGAGAAACATCATTAAATCCGTCTGACACATTTCGTAAGCTGTCTGGATATTATTCATCAAACCTTGATTTGTTTCATAACGTATAAAATTTAACCGTTTTGGCTTAATGTAGTTACGTACATAGTCTTCAATCTTATCGGTTGAACCATTATCCATTATGAGCCATTCTACCTCTTCTGAAGTCATGTACTTGAGGCAACCAAGCATCGGCATTCCGAAACGGAGATTGTTCATAAAAGGAATTAGAATGGTCATGCTTTTCATATTTATTTTTTATCCCAAAACATTGCTTCCCGATTTAAAATCATCAAAATATCTTTTTTACATAATTCATAACCATCTAATTTTGCTTTTAATTTTAAAGTAGAGATAATACTACGAAAGTCAAATCTACTTTTTTCCTTTTTTAGTTCCATACCACAACCTTTAATTTTTTTAAATAATTCAGGGGATAATATAATATATTTCATTTTTTCTCCTCCTCCTTATAATTACATTTTCCTGGCAAACAACTGCCGTGTTCACATGAGTAATTAGGGTCTAATTTAATAATTGGTTCTTTATTTTCAAATACTATTTTCCTCATATCTTCCAAATGATATTTAGTTGCTTCCAGTTTTCCCTGCATAATATAATCTTCTTCTGGCTTTAATCCTTTTTCTTTAGCAGCTTCTACCCAAGCCTTTAAGAAATCATCAGCAAAAAACCGACCAAGTTCAATAGTCGGTTTTATTTTAAATTCATCTTCCTTTTTAACTTCTTTAAAAACAAATTCTATTGGTTGGGCTACCGATATATGCTTACCGAATTTATCAATCTGCATAATATAGATATCCACCCCAAAAGCTCCTGGTTTCTGATTAACTACAACTTTAAATTTTGAATCAATCATAAGAAATATTTTTTCTTTGGTTTAATCTTGCCAGTTGCTTTCCACCCAAACCTATCATCTGGGTACTGGGCGTACCGCGTTTGCATCGGGTCAAACTTCTTACCCTGTTTATCCAAAGCCCAAGGTCTGCCAGTTGCTTTATCTACTCCAAAAGCAGTTGGTTCCTTGAATCTGCCTACCAATTGCTTTCCCGTTTTCCAATTCTTATTCTGTTTATCCATCTCATACTGATATTCTTTACTATTGATACATTCCATGCAAGGCAAGGAAATATACTTTGTCATGTTTTTTTTGCACCTGCCACAAAGTATATCCATATCAATTTAATCCACTTTCTTTTTTGTCTTCCTTTTCTTTTTCCTTTTTGTCAATTATTGATTCAATTGCTTCATTAACATCAGTTGCCATAATTTTCTCTCCGAATTCATTAAAAACCTCGGTTGCCCCGCAAACTGGATTAAAACAGGTAAAGTAATACCTTCTCTTTTCAAAATCAACATAGGCATAAGTTGAAGTACTGCGATTTGCTTTTTGACAAACAAGACAGGTTATAACAAATTTTTCCATTGAATTGCCCATATTATATATTTATCCCTTCATCAATTAATTTTTTAACTAATTTGTTTTCCTTTTTTTGATTTTCCTCTTTCTTTTGCATTTTCTGGTAGATATGATTTTTAACTTTAATAACAGCATCTTCCTTAGTTCTGGCTACCACAAAATACTGTCCCTGATACATATTCCTGATAAAAGTCGTATCACGGTTATGTTCCAACTTTCTATCCCTTTTAACCACAAAATCATTTTTATTTTGTTTAACAATATAATTAGGCATTTTTATTTAATATCTTTACCGCAATAAAAACAAAATTTTATTTTTTTCTTAGGAGTTATCCTCATGGTTTTATTTTTACAGACAGTACATAAAACAAGATTGGGGTTTAAATCCTGAATTAATTTTATATATTCCGCAAACCGAAAATTTATAGTTACAATCGGGACATTCTCTTTTTTATAAATTGGCCGTTTTGCATCAAGTTTCATAAAGCTACGCTGAATTTTTTTTCAATTGATTCTTCAAAAATAGTTCTCTGTTTTTGTGTATCTGGATCTGCTTTATACAATCCCCTAGACTGGATCTCCCGTCTGGAACGGGTAATTGATTCGCTGTTATAGGTATACTTATTAAGAAGAAAATTTATCTGTTGATCAGTTAATCTTAAACCCTGATATTGCCAGACTTTAATTACCAGTAATTTATCATTATTACGGGTTTCTGGATATTCCTTAAGAATTTTAATTACTAATTTATCAATGTTCTTTTCCATAATTTTTATTTATTTTTTTAAAATAATTAACAGATATAGTCATATTAAATAAAGTCAAATTAAAACTGTAACAGAGAGGCTGAAGAAAAAAATCCAAATGGAATAAAACCATCTCGTATTCCTGATTCCGGTATTTTAATAAATCCTGTATATAAAAATCTATTATAAAACTGTTTAATCTGATTTTTTTGAAAAAAAGCATTTTATTTATAAAGATAAAGGTCGTAAGAATTATTACTTAATCTAACAAAATTATTCTCATTATTACAATTTATACAGAATAGTTTTTTTTGGTGATTTGAACCTTTTCGGCTTCTTCTATAAACCGAAAATTTATAGTTACAATCGGGACATTTATAAAATTCCAATAAATCTAATCTGCCTTTCATAAAAAATGCTATTAACCTGTCTCCGCTGAATTTTATTTACAGACATAGAGAACAAGCAAATAGCAATTGTAATATAATTATTATTTTTCATTTGTCAATATTATTATAATATATATAATGATAGAATTCAAGAAGTGTTTTTCAGATAATTCTCCCCATATTCCTTCATCCACCGCAATAATACATATGATATAATTTTAAAGTGATCCGTTTCTGCCCGCGGATCATTCCTGCGTATCCTTCCCATGTATTTCATAACATTCATAAAAAAATAATCCAAGCCGAAAATTTCAGACATAATATCGGTCCATTCCTTATCGTCATTAAAAGAATACTTAGTAGCTCCTTGGGACATTTGTTCTTCCAGTTTTTTTATAGCTACTGGTAAAAGCTGTTTTTTGATTTTGATGGAAGTGTTAATCATTTTTATTCAATTTTATCTATTTCTACTCCATCTCTCACTAATTTATCCAAGTGCATCCCGCAAAGGTATTTTTCCAGCATTTTATCTCCCTCTGGCATATTTATGGTAAATTTGTATTTTCCTATAGAATCAAGATTACAATGATTAGGAAGTTTTGACTCGCATTTAATTGGAATTCCTGATAAATCTTTATTTATTATCTCATCAAGAGCTTTTTCTTTTTCAGAAATAGCTATATCTGGAATTGGACTGGTAGTTGGCTCTAAAGGTTTATTTTCCACTACAGTAGCTACCTGTTCTTTTTGATCACTTTGCTGTATATGCTGAACAGATTTTTCAGTAGTAGCTACTTTAAGACTTTCATCAGATTTTTTAAAAGACAATAATTGCTCAAATAAACCATCCTTGTAAGTAACCACACAGAATAGAGGCTGACCGTACTTAGTAACTAGGAGAGGCAGGAAAGACAAATGCTTATAGATATTGGCTTGGAATTCCTTTATAGAGACTTTTTGCATATTATCTTTTGGCAAAATCTATAAAGATACGAACAATGTCTATATAAATACAAACAATAAGAGCTATAAACCAATTATTCCAAGGTTGAACTACAGGAGTTCCGTTTATTAGCCAAATAATCAACCAAATTACTGTCATGTTCTAAAAGCTTTCTTAGCCAAGTACTCTTTATAAAACTCTGGAAAACCACTGGTAGCTTTTCTGGTTATTTGGTCTTTAAAAAGATTAAATAGTTCTTTTTTAATGTTTTCGGATTCTTCATCCAAAATATCACAACTAATTTCCTCCATAAGAATACCTATGTCTTTAGGTTCATTGACAAGTTCACCTTTTTCCTTTAAGTGCTGGATTGCTTTAAACCACCTAGCTTCCGTCCTAAAACTGTCTATAAATACCTGTAGCTTGTTTGTACCGCTGAATTTAGATCCCCATTCATTCGCATGACGTTCCTTAAAGTCCTCGCGGACATATTTACCAAAAGAAGGTAAAACCATACTGCCGATAATACATGGAGCCGTATAATTCTTAATAACTATACCTTCCACCTTCTCTTTGCCCAAAATACTGTTAACTTCCAGAAATTTGCTTAATTCCTCAAAGGAACCGATACTCCCTTCAAATATCAAAGGTACGGCCTCCAAACCGACCTTAGAGGCCCAAAGAACCAAATTAGGATAGGATTGTACCCAACTCTCTCCAATTTTAACTCCGAAAACCATAATGTGATTCTTTGGTATACGTCCATATTCCATAATATTATGTTTTTCAGTTCCCATGAATTCACCATAGAAGTAAATATCATTAAAATCTTTTTCAAGTTGTTCCTTTAAAGTAGATACATAATCAACAGCCTTATCAAACATTTTGTCATGGGATTCAAAAAACATTTCTTTCCCTTTACTTCTCATAACAACCTGTTTGTCTTTAGTTACTCCAAACGAAAACTGGCTTCCATCTATTTTTTCGGTTATTTCAACGGAACCTTTAAACAGGTCGGGAATAAAATCACTTCCAACTGGGAATATCTTTGGATAAGTATGTATTTGACTCATAGTCGGGATTAATAGAGTTGAACTATTAACCTCATGGTCCCAAACCATGCGCTCTGCCAACTGAGCTAAATCCCGTTTGAGTATGGTTCCCACCATACTCATATAGTATAGGCGAGCCGAAACAGACCTATCTGTGCCAGCTTCAGGTATCGCTCCTGATCAACCCGTACGGGTGTTTGTTTTACAGACAAAATAGCGTCTTTAGCTAAATACGCTGGCCATTATGAATATATTTTTGTAAATTAACAGACCATAAGAAAAATATTAATCCTATAAGGATACGCCAATCAACAATAATCAAAAAGTAGGTTCCAATTAATACCAAAATAAATGAAATTAATTCTAAAATGAGATTTTTATTTTTCATTACTAGCCTCAATTATTCGTAGCTACCCTATATTATACTATAACTCTTTATTAAATGCAATAAGGAATGTAGCTACTTGTAAACCCCGTGTTTTTTTAACGGGGGGGTAGCTACTTTTAAAAAAGATAAAAAGTTTTAGAAGTTTTAAGAATTTTTATTTTCAGAAAAAAAGATAAAAAAATATTTGGGGGTCATTACGCCAGGTAGAGGCTATTTTGATGATTTTCCTGAAAATTTTTTTTGATGCCTACCTCTACCCTGTGAAATTGGCTGATTGGTTTTTGAAGTAGTGGGGATGTATATTTTCATTTAATATACATTAAAAGAAAATAATAAATTCATATTATATTATTCTGAAAATAAAAATAAAAAATATATATACCTATACCCCTATACCCCTATACCTGTTATGTATATCTTATATTCTTATACTTAATCATGTATTGATAGGCCACTGGCTTAAATCAATTACATAATTAATATGATTATTTAATTATATAGTTAATAGGTTTTTTATATCATGGTTTTTTTTATTCATTAATTAATTAATTACATTTATTATATTAATAGTTATTAATTATTAATCTTTATTGATGTACTCATTCTTTGGATTGATATATGGTTATCAATCAATAGTTATCTATATCAGTGGTCTTATGGCATGGCTTGCATAAGCATAGATTAATAGTCATTAATTGAATTGATTTAATTAATTATTAATCAATTAAACAAAGTAATTAATTATTAATACATATTGATTTGATTATACAAGTATTTGATTATCAGGATTAAAAGAATAGATCAGGATTAAATCAGGTAGTTTATTTATAGTGTTTAACCATCTATTAATACACTATGGATAGTGTGGGGTTATTTATAAATTCGAGGCTATTTTATAGTTGCTTATTTATTTTTTAACTGTCTAGTGTATCAGGCATAGTTAATACCCTACAGGTAGTGTGTATAAATTAGCAGTTTAATAATACTATGGTTTATCTATTGACACCTATTATATCCTATTGTAAACTATTAGAGTACATTAAAATATTTTAGCTTTGACATGAATAACTAGCCACGCCTGTTTCGCAAGCGCAAGCGGAAACGCCCTAGCCAAGAGTTCGGAAGCTAAAAAAATAGTCAAGCTTAGTATAATGCGGGTATAAAATACCATGAATAAAATATATGCCTGTTGTAGTCCGTTAAGATTAGTTAAGATGTCTTTTGGTTATGTTTATGAAGTAACAACATTTTTCATATATGATAGGAAACCTAAAAACCTAGATATATATGAACGTGAGAAAACTGCTAATTGTATAGATTATGGATCATTACAAGGAATAGGGAAAACCGCAAAAGAAGCAAAATTAAATTTTTGGAAACAATGGAATACTGAACATAAAGGAATATATCTGGATACTGGATTATATGAACCGCAATACAATAATGAAACTTTATAAAATATTTATATAATACCCGCAATATAATAGGCTTGACACAATGATACGCGGAAACCCTATTAATACAGCATATAGAGAAAAACTATAGCAATAATCAAATCTTAATAGGCAATATATATCAATTCTATAGTAAGAAGCCCGATAAAAAACCATGAACTATAAACATATAAGCCCTAACATTTACAATATACACGTGGATGATTATATATTAGCTTTGAATATCACAGCAGGAATACAGGCAAAAGAAAAAATAGATAGTGATGATCTATATTACTATCAGATTTTAACAGATCACTATATAGGTAAACACTATTCATATAAAAGCACAATATCACTTGCTAAAATATGGGATTATTTTTTAAAAAAGTTAAGTTATAAATTTTAATAGTCGGGCTTCGCATTATAGGATTGATATATAAAAATCAAGTCAAGAGTAATAGAGGGGATAACTAAAATATGAAAATATATCTTTTAATAACTAACAAAGGAATGATAAATGAAGATGAAACGGAATTTTACAGTTTAAAAGGTCTGAAAAAATGGGTATCACATCTTATAAAAGACCAATATCCTATAGATATTATAGTCTTTGAGACTGATAACAAAAAAGACAATAGACAAAACTATAAGAGAAACCAATTACAAAATAATAAAATAAATTCCGTCCAATAACCCGCTAATAGAATTATATCTTTTTATCCGTTCAATCCTTGGGAAGGAAAACATCATGGACAGATATAAACAAAATTTACACATAGAAGGCAACAAAGTTATAAGTTATACAACCCATGTTGCAACGATTGACAGCGCAAATCGTAAACTATACGTTCATGGTTGGTGGTCTGTTACTACATCAAAGCATATTAATTATGTTGCTAGTGAATATGGATTGACAAAAGAAGAAAAGAAAAGGGAAGAAATAGCACCAGAAACAGATAATAGCTTAAAAACTATTGCGATGGTTGCCAAAATGGGCGAAATATTTGGGACTAATCAGAAGGAAAAAAACGATTGGAAAGTCCGAATGATAAAAGCAGGGTTAGAAAATAAAGGTCTGATAATGCCAGAAGATTGGAATACATTGTCAGAAAATGAAAAGGAAAAAAGGCTCAACAGAGCTATTGAACAATTATAAAAACATTTAAAAGGGATTGAACGGATATAAGGATATAAATTATTAAAATTAAACAAAAAAATATGCAATATCAAAGACTATCAGTATTAAATATGCTTAAACTTAAAAAAGAAACATATATTAATCTTAAAAAAAGGCAAAATACACTACAATTACAATTATTTAATATAAAAAACTTAAAAAAAAGGTGGTGAATAAATCATGATCGAAACTAAATATAATTTTGGTAATATTTTTATGGTAGCTACTTTGATCTTTGCTTTTTTATACGGAATATGGCATTTTGGCCGATATTATGAAAAGCAACAGATAAAAGCTATTGTAAATAATATGTATCAAAATATGACTGACGCTGATTTTATCATTCCTTCTGACCTTGAATATGGCGGGGAAATAGCAACGGGTAATTGTATTTTTGGTAAAGGATTAAACTATCAATATCAATTATCAAATTATATAGGCTTTTGATACTTTGCGCTTGATTAAAAGATCAGGCGCAATAATTAAAAACTTATAAATTAATGAGGCTAGTATGATTTTTTAAATAATTAGCCTCAATTTAAAGCCCGTACAATGACACTAGACGGCTTTAAATAATAAAAAGGATATAACATACCATAGAATATATTATAAACATTTTAAAATTAAAAGGCGGTGATAAAAATGAAAATAGCAAATAATAAATATATGTTAAAAAAACTTATTGCCGATAATTCTGATTGGTTTAGTAAAGGGAATAAACGGTTTTTTAATGACAGTCAATACTTTTTCATGTATTCAGGCGCGGGAAATCGTTACTTAGTTAGAAGTACTTATGCATGGTCTGATATGTTCGGACAACCCGCAAGGCTACATTATAGAATAAATACTATAACAGAGAAACAAGACAATCCCGATATTTTACAAGTAGGTAGTTTATTGGATGATGAATTTAAAACTTTAGATGATGTTAAAAATTGGTTAAAACAAAATTAAAATAAAGCGGGTATTAGAGGTAGGCCAGATTATATCAAACTTCCCTCTTACTCAAGGCTCAAACCTTGCCCGCCTTGTTTTTTTATGATCCTATATGCTACATTTGCGCTACATTTCAGGCTTTGCACTACAGCTTGCTCCCCGCGCTACGAGCTGGCTCTACATTTACGATACAAGTGCTACATTTTACCTCGAACCACGCTACATTTACCCGCTACAATCCCGCTACACGCTACACTTTATTTACCCGCGTAAACATTTCTTATGTTATTCTATTCCTTATTATATATTCCCTATTGACATCTATTATAAAGTATGATACTATCAATATAGAACTTAATAATAAAAGATTATAAATTAATAAATTAAACAACATGACAAAATACAGAAATCATTTTAGAAGCCTTGAAACCTTTAAAAAGGGCGTAAAAACCATTAAACAGGATCAATGGGCCGATTGGATCAAAATAGGCCATGACTGGTACACAATTGAAGAATTTGATGAAGAAGGAAAATACTTGCGCTTAACCTCACTTACCGCCAACAAACATATAGAAATTACTACTTCCAACAGATACAGCGAAACTTGGTTGTCAGATGCGGAAATTGACATATATGAAGCTACAATAACAGGCTACAGGTTTAATCCAGACTATTATCTTTCAACAGAGGACTTTTTGAAACTATCTTCTGTTAAAAAATCAGGCGTATTTGAAACTATGATCAGGGCTTATGACAGGCGCGAAGTAATTGGATATATGAAAGCGGTATTTTCAACAGACAGGCGGTGATTATTTATGAAGAATAATAAAACCATTACGCAAACAAACAGAGGCAGGAAAAACAGCTCTACAGGATTGGATTATCAGGCTTTAAAAGAATTTTCAGACAGGGAAAACAGGGATTTTATAGATCAGGCGAGAGATTTAATCAAAAGAGGCGGATTTTTACAGACAGCATAAATATTATAAATTAATTAATATGACAACATTTTTTTCATCAGCATTAATATTTTTAGTAGGACTTTATTTAATATTACCAAAAGAGGACTAATTTATGAAAAAAGTACAATGGATTAATGGCAATCACATGAAGTTTGACAGCTTACATAAGACTTTTAATAGAAAAATTCAGGCAATTAGTACAGGTAATGTAATTGATGACGGATTTTATTCAAGTTTTATCAGAGCATTTAATGAAACTGAATGTAACGGCTTTACAAATAAAAAAGGCCATTTACAGGATTTTGATTTAAAGTCATTCAGGGGTTATTTACCCTATTATGTAATAGACCAGGTAAAAGAATTGACAAAAGATAAAAGTAATATTCTATATGTTTTCAGACATTGGAACGGAGAAAGAAAAATAGTACATGGGACAGTTTTAACAACAGGGGATTATAAAAAATATAAATTAATTAGAGCATGGTATTTAAACAGATCATATAAGAGTGAAAGTGTAATTGATGAAGCTATTAAATATATAACTGTTTAAAGAAAGGAAAAAATTATGAAAAAATGCTCAAAATGCAAAAAATTACTAACAGGGGACAATTTCAATATGTTATCCAGAAGGTGTAAGGATTGTGAGGATAAAATAGAGGCGGAAGCTAACCTGAAAACAAGGCTTGTTCAGGCAAAAATAGCAACATATACAGCTACATCAAGCCAGTTACAGCCTTACTTGAAAAAATACGGGGAAGCTCTAAAAGAAATATGGAGCTTACCAAAATATAAAGATGGTAATGCTTATCAGGATTATGAAATACTGCAAAAACACGGACTTGGACGATTAAGTCAATATTTTGGGATAACTGTAGGTTATCAACATTGGGATTGGGATTATCAGTTAAAAGAGTTAAACAAACAGATATTTCAGTTAAAGATAGGATAAATATGCCAGAATTTGATATTACAGGAAAAATAATAAAATCCAAAATAGAGTACTCAAAGATAAAGCTATCAAATTTTGAGATAGTACCGGATTTGGAAATAAAAAACTGTTTTAATATTAAAATTAAAGAAGTAAATATGTTTTTAGATTATAAACTGGGAATACATACCAACCAGAAATGTTCAGGAGTTTTTAGATCAGGAAATAAGGCTAAAGAATTTCTAATTAAGACATTTTTAAACTGATACTATGGCACTAACAATAAATTACTTAAAAGCAAGGCATAAAACAATCGAACAGATAAAATGCTTGCGAATTGAAACTGCCATATATCAGGGCATAGTTGATGTAACTGAACATATTAATTTTCAGGATATAGGCAAGGAATTTGAATTGACTGTTGCGGAATATGAAAATTTAATCAAAGAGGCACAAGTTACTACTGATCTGGCTTTAAAAAGGTTATACAAAATAAATTAATATGGAACTATTAACTTGTTTAATTTGCAAAAATGAATATAGACACTTAGGATCGCATATTGTAAAGGCTCATGCGCTTACTACCAGAGAATACAAAATGAAGTTTGGATTAAATATAAACCACGCTCTAATTACGGATGAAATCAAAAAGAAAAAACAGATAGCTTTTGAACTTGATCGTGAAAAATACTTGGAAAATATTATCCATAACACAAAAAACAGGTTTAAGAAGGGGAAAGTTTACAGGCATTATTTTTCAACAGAAGATATAGACAGGGCAATTGAAAATGTGAATAAAATCAATTTACAGATAGCTAAAAACTGCCCCTTCTGCAATCTACAGACAAAGCACTACTTTTCACATATTTATAATGCACATGGGTTCTTATATATCAAAAAGGATAAAGGTGGTGATAAATTATGACAAACAATAATAGCTATAAAATAGCAGATGCAGTTATTATATTAAATCAGGATGGTTGGCAAATTATAGGATCAGCTATAGACAGATTTACCATTGTTGAATTTTTAAAAGAAATAATTACAGAATTAACAAAAGAAATGAAAGAAAAATCTGAAAGGCGGTGATAAATTATGAAAACTTATGAAGTAACAGTCACTTTTAATTATGAAGAACTAGCAACGGACGAAAAAGACGCTATTAGACAAATTAGACAAGATATTGAGAGTCAATTAACAGACGGAGATAATTTAGAAGAAATAGCGGATGTGGAAGTCAGAGAACTTTAATATTTTTTATGAAAGACGGTGAATAAATTATGAAAATTATTATAGATATTAATTTACCAAGAGAAGCAGGAAAAGAAACAGAATTATCTTTACTATTAAATAGAATTGCTAATCAAATAGAAGAAGGCTACACAAGCGGAATTGAAGTTAATTATTCATGGAAAATTAAAGACTAATAGAAAGAAGGTGAAAATCATGGACAAAAAAGATACATGGACAGTAACAGTAGAACTAACAGTTTTTGCTGGCGATATGGAAAAGGAAAATGTTATTGGAAATGCTGAAAGAATACTGGAAGATATGACAGACGGATCAGACTTTGCGGGGTTTTCCGTTATAGATGCAAAGCGGGATGAATAACTATTAAAAAAAGAAAGGCGGTGAACAAATTATGTTTGAAAAAGATTTTATTAAAAAGAAAATAAATGATTGGGAATACTGGGAATATACCTGTCATGGGAAAATATGCGGAAGGGATATTGAAATAGTCAATCTTAGATTATTAAAGAATAAAGCTATCGCGGATATTATTTTAACAGACTATGAAGATAACACAAAAGAAAGGATCAATAAATGTGAATATCCGTATATCAATTTATTAAGTTTATAAGAAGAAAGATGATTTAATTATGAAACATTTAACACATTTAATTTATTGTGACAAACACGGTTTTGCTTTATACCGTGAGGCAATTGACTATAGTGCTTTACCAATTGCCTCTTGCGGTTGTTTTCCATCAAAGACGCTCAATTTAAAAGAGGTAATAGAAATAGTCGGGAAAATAAGACACGCTAATTGGAACAAGTCTTTAAGGTTTAAGGATTTACATTTTTATATTGTAGGCTATAGAAACCATTTTTGGCCCTTGCAGAATTTAAAATACAAAATAAGTACTTTTTGGTATAACTTGACTCATTTATTCAGCGAAAGGGATTAAACCATGAAATTTAAAACAGCTTACTTATACGCTATTGGAAAATCAGACAACATGAGAAAATGTTTAGTCTGCGGTAAACCATTAATATCTAATCAAAAGAAATTCTGTTCTGAACTTCATGCAGGACAATATGCCCATCCGCCAGAAGGCAGGAATAAAGATATAGTAGCACTACTCGAAACAAGCCACTACACTTTAAAGGAAATAGGTCTGCGCTACAATTTATCCCGTGAACGGATCAGACAAATCTATCACCATGCTACAGGTCATGGATTTATAATACATATCCAAACGGTATATACCAAACGAACCGAGCTGGCAAAAAAGAGAAAACTTATTAGGGATAATTCACTTAAATTTAATTGCAACGCCTGTAAAAAGCCAGTCTTATATAAAGAAGGCCACCGGTTACATAAATTGTGCCGAGATTGTAGTTATCTCTCTAAAAAGTTAGGGCGTGATGTTTATGTTACAAAAATCTGTTTAGTCTGCAAAACATCTTTTCACCCTTACAGAAATATGCGCGCTCCAAGCTCACACAGTAAAGGAATATACTGCAACCATAAATGTTATTCTTTATCAGGAGCAAAGAGAGGACAATATAAAAAATATTCAGATGAATTCTTAATTAAGAAGCTAAAACAATTTTTAAAACAAAAGAAAAGATTACCAAAAGAAAACGATTTCAAAAATAAACATCCTAGTCGCAGAGTTTATTATTACCGTTTTGGCCCGACTTGGCATAATGTTTTAAGAAAAGCAGGACTGATCAAGTAAAATGTTTACGGGCGTAAACAAATTATCTTGCTATTTATGGCACATTATTATATAATATAGCAGTTATAAAATTAAACAAAAAACTATGACAAAATTCTACAGGCGCAACAAACTTGATAAAGCATTAGGTAATGCCGGTATTGTTTCACAGAAAAATGCCTATTTTTGGCTTTTAAGAATGGAAAAAGCAGGAAGGATTATTTGTCCCCGCGATCCTGTTACCAACCAGAGAAAACTTACGGAACAACAGATTGAAGAAATAGTCAGGGCTTTTTCACCCAACGGATCAGGATCATGGAAAGCTACCCTGCCACCTTCAAACGAAACTACAGCTACACCCGTGCCAATTCCCGCTACACCTACGACCAGCGAAACACCCACGACTTTTTAAACAGTTATATATTATTGTTGACAAACTCCTTGCATTGTTGTTTATTATCTGTTATAATATACACAATACTATGAAATACGAAATAATGATTAAAGATCAATCCGAATTGAAACTCAAAAAATTTAGGGAAATAATGAGGGTAGTTTATAAGATGTTAGAAATTGAAATTTTAATAGAAAGTAAAATACAACAAAATGAAAATAAATAAAGTTTTTAAATACGCAACAGGACAACCAATACCAAAAGGAGCTGTTTATCTAACCACTATAAAACAAACAGGGAAAGAAACATTTATAGGCGGACTTTCTCTTTGGGAAAAATGTTGGTTAGTATGGCATTATTTTTTAGTAGAGGTTGAAGAAAAATGAAAACAATCAATCAAACAATCAATCAATATCTGGATTATCTTAAAGTCGAGAAAAATAATTCCCCCGCAACTGTTAAAACTTATGGCTTCTTCTTAAACAAATTCAGCGACTATATAAAAGAAAGTTATCCTAATCTAAATAACCTTAGCGATCTTACAATAGACCATATTAAAAGCTACCGCTATACTTTAAAGCAAAAGACCGCTACTCAAAATCTGGCTTTAATTGTTTTACGGGTATTTTTTAAATTCCTGCGGAAAAACAATCTGGCTGATATTAATTATGAACAAATAGAACTTGCCAAAACAGAAGAAAGACAGGTACGCTTTTTAACTACAGAACAGGTGAACAAACTTTTAAATACGCCAGACAGCAGGACTAAAAAAGGGAAAAGAGATAGGGCAATCCTCGAAGTACTTTTTGATACAGGGCTTAGGGTCAGCGAGCTTTTATCCTTAACCCTGCCACAAATAAACTTTGACAGGAAGGAAATTACGGTTATCGGCAAAGGCAGTAAAAGGCGCGTAGTCTTTATATCCGATCAGGCGGTCAAATACCTGAATAAATATCTGGAAACCTACCCGATTAAGGATAAAATCTTTTCTATTACCTCAAAAACTGTCCAGAATATAGTTAAAATCTACTGCCACAGGGCTATGCTTTCAAAGATCATTACGCCTCACGGATTAAGGCATAGTCTGGCTACCAATCTTTTATCATCTGGGGCCGATTTAAGGTCAATACAGGAGATTCTAGGGCATAAAAATATAGCCACTACCCAAATATATACTCATGTGACCAACGAACAACTTAGTCAGACTTATAAAAAATTTCATATTAGATAAAAGGAAGGTGAAAGATGAATAAAATCCAATTAAAAAGAATTATTACAGCTAAAGAAGTATTACCATTAGCCAAAGAAATGAAGGTAAAACCACAGAAACTATATAATATTCGTTATTGTTATGAACAAATAATAAAAGGAAATCATAATAACGCTAAAAAACGATTAGTCAGTTTATATCCTTTATTAAAAGAAATAGCTCAAGAAAAAACTGTTACAGAAATTGGAGAATTAAACAGGATGATAACTCCTACTGTTACTTTTCAAAATTCAAAAATTAAACTGCCAGACTTTGATTTTGACCAATTGGATAAATTGGTTGATGATTTTAAATTAAATTTAGCCAATATTATGGCTAATCTTATCAAAAAAATTGTCGTAGAAGAAACCAAAGCGGAAATAGAAAGGCAAAAAAATAAATGGAAAGCTGAAGGTGCTTTGGAACAACAGGCTAACTTTATCGAGGAAGGTAAAAAAAACAATTTAGCCGATATGCTACAAAGAAAATTATTAGGAGAACTCTAAAGAAAGAAGGTGATTATATATGACGTTTATTAAAGGACAACCAGCTTGGAATAAAGGTTTGACTTGGAATAATGAAATTAAAGCCAGAATTTCCGAGTCGAAAAGAGGTCAACAGGCTTGGAACAAAGGTAAAAAATTATCAGATCAGCATATAAGAAATATTAAAGAAGGTTTAAAAAGAAGTAAGAAAGTTTTAACATGAGTTTACCATCAGTCTATCCTCTATCGGAAATAAACTATAGCCAACCTATCAGGTATCTGACGGGCATCAGGGGCTTTGACCATATTCTTGGCAACGGTCTGGTTAAAGGCTCCACCCTGATCCTGTCAGGGGATCGCGGAATAGGCAAATCTACCATTCTTATCCAGATAGCCAATTATATTGCCGAAAACAGCCAAAAAAAGGTACTTTATATATCAGGGGAAGAAAACAAGGAGCAGATTAAATGGCGGGCAGATAGGTTGAATATCAATTCACCCAATGTTTATCTCTGTGAGGATACTGAAGTCGATAATATCCTTAATCTCCAGCTCATGTACCAGCCAGAATTGATTATTATTGACAGTTTACAGATGTTATACAGCAATAAAATCAAACAGGCTCCCATGACACCAACCCAAATGAAAAATGGTCTGTTGGTTTTATGCAAAATGGCTAAAACTACAGGAACTACAGTTATCTTTATCGGCCATGCTACTAAAAACGGATTTATAGCAGGACTACAGACGCTACAGCATATGGTAGATGTCATTGTCTATATGGGATTTGATGAGGATTTGGGAGTCAGGTTTATGCGGTCAGACAAAAACAGATTTGGCGAAACTGGATTTACCTGGCAGATTGAAATGACACCAAACGGCATTATTGATATCGGGCTTTTAAATAAGCTGGAAAATTCAAAATCCGTATCAACTACGGATAAAACTTATACTATCAATGGTAAAGATTTAGATAAATTATTGGAGGGCCATCCAGTCTGGAAACCAATTGTCAAAGCATCATATTTATTTATTAAAGACAAATTAAATAAATCAGGAGGAAAAATATGAAAAAATTAATTGAATACAGGATAGAAACACCATCCAGTTTAAGGAAAGTTTATGAAATGTGGAAAAGGTATTTCCATAATGACCCATTGTGGCATTTTACCCTTGAAGGTAGCTACATCGAAATAAGACTATCAAAAAAAAATAAAGATATTGAAGACTACTTGAGGGCTAAAAAATGGTTTTATTCTTCTTTTTCCTATATGGATAATATTCCTTCAACCAGAAAATACCAGGAATTTTTCCAGATTATTTTTCATGGCTATTCCGAACTTATTATGAAAATAGTCCATAAACACCTGACTAAAAAAGAAGAGGATACGGAAAAGGATAAATCAATTGAAAGAATTATCCATCTTGGCTTTAATATTTTAGGTTATAACAACGAAAGCGAATCAAACTGGTTAATGCAATATATTATTAACCGGTCTTACCATACAGGTTATTATCATAGGCAAATGGAAGAACAGGAAGAAAAAAATAAAAAACATTAAAGGGGAGAAAAATGGAAAAAAATAAAAGAGGCTTGGTTAAACCGGAGATACTTAAAAAAGTTGCCCTTGAATATTCCATAAAGGGAGCTACTTTACTGGCCAAAGAAATAGGGGTAAGCAAACAGAGAATAAGTCAAATTGTAGCTCAGTTAAGAAAACAGGGGGTAAATATCGACAGGCCGCGACATTATGGAATTAATTTTAAGGAAGCCATTTCTGATCTTAAAAATAAACACCCTGAATTGTTTAAAGATAAAAAATAAATATGAACAAAAAAGGTTCAAATCAGTATAAAAACAAATATTATAATTGGCTGGGACTTTCAAAAAAAGTCTACCATGATATTCTCTGGCTTTTTTTACTGGTCTTAATATTAAGTTGGTCTTTTTATCTGTTTTATAAACCGCCAGAACTAATATCAGCAGTTATGGATCAATATCCCTCTGGAGTTTGTGGAACCTGCATGAAACCGTCTTCACATCCTGAAACTTATAAACAGCAGGTTTTAAAATATATTGTTGATAAATTTGGAGATGATGCTCCTGATGCTATTGTACTTTTAAGAAAATGTGAGAATTCTACTTTTGGAATGGACAGGGTAAACACAAACAAAAATGGAACAAAAGATTTTGGCACATTCCAAATAAACAGTATTCACGCCAAAAGATACGGTACTGGTTTTATGAACAACTGGCGGATTAATGTAGATGTAGCTTATGAAATTTACAAATCCAGAAGTAATACTTTTGGAGCTTGGACTTGCAAGTGGGTATTATGAGAAATACTTTTATTCAACTTTTTATAATTTTCATTTTTTTATATTCTTTGGCCATTTTCATCAAAGTTAGCTATGAAATGGGATATTTAAGACCATGAAAACTTATAAAGCAACCGTAAAATTAACTACGGACTATCTTCAAGCTAAATTCTCTGAAGATGCTAAAAAAGAATTGGAAGATTATGTTTCCAAAGGAATAATTAAAAATGAAGAAGACAGTTGGAAAGTATTGCTTTATTTTGACGAAAAGGGAATTTATATACCTAACATTCATATAAGAAATTCTTTAGTCATTGCTGGAAGGTATTTAAAATTAAAAAAACAGAGGAGAAGTTTGGAACAATGGGTTATTTCTAATATTCTCATTAAGCCTGACAAAATTTACCTTAATAAAACGGAACCAGATAAAATAATTATTTCTTATCCAAAAAGGAAAGACGGAAATAGAATAAAAATCATTCATCCTGCTATAAATTCGGAAACAGCTTTTGATTTTGAATTAGAAATTTTGGATGAAATGGAATTAAAAACCATAAAACAACTGATAGAAATAGCTGGTAAGAATACTGGTATAGGTGCTAGACGTAGAGATATGTTTGGCAGGTTTAAATTAATAAATTTAATATAAATTGCATTTTATTCTAGTAGCTTGTATTGTCTTAAATTATATTAAATTTAATCAACTTGCGTTATCTTTGATCTTTTTAAATCAAATTGAATCGGCTTTAGGTACATTTTATTTTTTTGTATTGTATTAACTTTATTTTTTTTAAATTGAATTAAATTTTAAAAATAGCCTATAACTTTGTTTACGGGCGTAAACAATTTGCATTTTAACTCTATTTATGATAGTATATAGTTAATAACAAACAGATTTTGACGGTTTTTTGTACCGCTTCTGAAAGATAAATGAGAAAAACAATACTTTATCAGCCTGTAATCATACGCAAGGAATATAATGACGAACATTGGTATTATATAGACAATGTTTTTAAACCAGCCGTCACCAAAATCCTCGGAGAAACTCTACCTATGCCAGATGCCCTTAAAAATTGGCTGGGAGATATAGGCACTGAACGGGCACAACAAAAACTGGAATCAGCGGGAGAACGCGGAACATTAATCCATGAAGCCTGTGCCAAACTTATCAAGGAAGGAAAAATTAATTTACTTGAGGATTTTCCTAATAGAAAAGACAAAAAAGTACTTACTGGTTTTGTTAATTTCTTTGCTGATTACCAACCACAACCATTGGAAGGCTATGATAAAACTGAAGATAAAATCTTCCCACCAGAGTTTATAGTTGCCAGCAAAAGGGGTTATGCAGGAACAATAGATTATGTTTGTAGAATAAACGGTAAACCATATATTATAGATTTCAAGACCAGTAAAGGAATCTATGAAAGTCATAAATTACAAATTATAGCATACAGACAGGCTTTTTATGAAAATACAGGAATATACTGTAAAGTAGCTCTGCTACATTTAACTCCTCTTACCAAGATTGGCTATTCTCTTCATAATGAAAGTAAAATAACTATTAAAGGCAAAAAAGTCACTATTGGTGATTTTCTAGCGGTTTTAAACCTCTATAAGAGACTTAATGGCGGCAAAATTCCTGAACCTCCTCTCGAAGAACAATACCCGCCAATTTTATATCTTAAAAAACAGGGACAAGCTGTATGATTAATTCACTACCGGATAACAAAGAAAAAGAGAATAAAAAAAGATATATTAGTGAGCTGAAAAACTCCAAAAGAAAAGGCGTGGATGAACTACTGGCATGGCTTGATAAAACAGACTTTTACCAAGCTCCAGCCTCGACTAAATTCCATCTCGATGTATATGGCGGCCTTTGCCAACACTCCCTTAATGTTTTGGATATAACCAGGAAATTCAATAAGGTTTTGGAGCTGGATATAGAAGACGAACCGATAATTGTCGTTTCCCTTCTTCATGACCTGTGTAAAATAAACTATTACATAGTAAAACAGGTTTGGGATAAAGAGTATAAAGACCAAACCAATAAATGGAGGCAGACCGATGAGTGGTCAGTTGAGGAAAAAATGCCTCTAGGACACGGGGAAAAATCTGCTATACTTGCTTACCATTATCTGGATATGAACGCTGACGAAATTGCAGCCATCAGGTGGCATTTGGGAGCCTTTGAAGGGGGCATACAATTCGCTTATCCGACAGGCATACCTTTTAAAAAAGCCACCGACAAATACCCGCTATTAAAACTTTTAATGCTGGCTGATATTGCAGCTGTTTTTAAAGAATCCCTGACTAAAGAGAAAAAGAATGAAGTACCAAACAGTAAACAGTTAAATATTAATAATTAATGAAAAACTTTATAAGTAGATTATTATTTGCATTGAAATATCTTACAGTCGGTAAAATATGTTCTCATGGTGGTACTTCTTGGTATATATGTCCTAAATGCAAAGAAAAACATCCAGAATGGACTCCTTTTGAAGGAGAAGGGCCTTATAACCCAAATTTATGAAAGTTAAATTAAGAAATAAAGACTGTGAGAATTGCCCCCAAAATAAAAGAGAAGACATTGTTTGGGAAAAGGGGCTATATGATGGCCGTGAATTAGAAAGAACAGGATTTAAAAGGTTATTTTGGAAAATATATATTGATAGAAGGGCTAAATTATTCGGATTATTTAATATTTAATGAAAGGATAAAAAAATGCCTGAAGATGATTTCTCAACAGACATTAGTTTCCCAGGCCAGCCTCGAAGTGAATTTGTCAGGCTGACCAGTAAAGGCGAAAAAATTAAATTCAGAATTGCCAAGCCGCCTTTTTATTTAGGCAAGCATTGGATTGCTCCCAAAGAACAAGTGCCTTGCTTGAAAGTTAATAAAAATTTGGAGTGTGAATGGTGCATGAAATTTGAACAGAACATAGAAAACCCTCACACCAAAAACAAAAGTTATAAACCCAATGTGGAGTTTTACTATTCCATTATTAACAGAAGTACTAAAAAGGCCGAGATATTCCAAACAGGTATCTCCGTCCATACTGTTATTAAAGAAACAGCCAAGGCTGGGGTCAATATCTATAACTCAGATTGGCAGGTAACGCGTAACGAAGGAGATAACCCAGCTAATTATTACGGAACTATCCGACTAGATGCTGTTTCCTTGACGGCTGAGGAAAAAGAAGAATTAAAATCAGCCAAGGAGCTAGACTTTACCAAAATATTCAAAGATGAAGGCCAATCAAGTTCAATTGAAGAACCAGCTTTGAACGAAGAAGAAGATGCTACCGAAGAACCAGAAAAAGAAGAAAAAGAAAAGGAAAATATAGAATCAGATAAAATTCCTTTTTAATCTATGCAACTAGAACAACAATCCAAATCATTCCAACAACAGGTTGTAGAAAGAATAAAAAGTGTAGATTTCTCATGGGAAGAAGCCTGTGAAATAGGCTTGGCGGCCAGACGGATGCGGAATCTAAGCAACTGGATCATTGGACAGCTTGCTAAAGGAATAGAAACCAAGTGGGGGGAAGATAGGATCGGAGAATTTGCCGCTTTACTTGGTTTTAAAAAAACTACAGTTATCCAATACCGTTGGGTAGTTGATAAGTTTCCCGATGGATTTCTACCTGATAATGACATTTCTTGGACGATTTACCGTCTGGCCGCGGGAACAGAAAATCCTCAAGCCACAGTCAATGAAATAATTGATAAAGGCTTATTCCATCCTTATCAGGCAGAACAGTTTGTCAAAAAACTACCCTTACCCAGTCAATGTCATCATGATTTTGAAAAGTTTGCTTACTTCAAATGTAGAAACTGTAATTATTCAGTTAAAGAAGTTGAAGAAGATCCTAATCTCACTCATTCTTCAGACATGGTTATCGGCCTACTTAAAGCCGAAGGAATTAAAATAAACAAAGTTACTTTTATAAATATGATGGAACGGGGATTTTTCAGAATGGACAAAAAAAGGAAAAACTATTGGTGTACCGAACCCGATGCTAAATTAATTATCAGTATTATTAAAGACTATTACCAGAGAAAAAATCTGGATGAAGTTAAACCCTCACTACCTAACCAATAAGCTAACTCCATATCTTGTGGGATTCCAAATTATCCGCCTGAGCCTTCTTTTCCTCTGGAGTTAATTCTTTCGGAGGTTCTGGCATCTTAGCTCCAGGTACTGTTAAATCAACCGGTTCACCTTCTGGATACTTATACAACTCGGCAAAAGGAATTGTCCTTTCTGATCCCAAATGAAACCCAAGTTTAGTTAAAGTATCCACATTCCTAACCCAATACCTTACTCCGTCTTTAACCATATATACTTTATCTCCTGTTTCTTCAGACCTAACGGTATATCCTTTTTTTTCATCTACCAATTCTTTATTTTTTTCTTCTGCTTCCTGTTCTTTATATTTCTTATAAAATTCTTCTGTGATCATCTCACCACATTTGGGACAAATGACATGAATTTCAGGTAACACTTCTTTTTCTGTTATAGGCTCTGCTTCTACAACCTTTTCAGGTTTTTCTTCATTAACCTGTTTTAGATCTTCAGGTGGAATTACCTCAACTTTTATTTCTTGTGGCTGAGGCTTAACTGGTTCAACAGCTGGGGTCATTGATTCAGTTGGTTGAGGCTGTTCTACGACTGGTGTAGCTACCTTTTCAACTGTCTTTACTTCTTCTTTAACTTTTTCTCCTTCTAAAACATCTGGTTTGTTATTATCCATAAATCCTCCTTTTTAAATTTTATTGTAAAAATGCTCTTAATGCTTCAACTGCTTCTTTGGGATTTTCATAAGTTCCTGAGTTTTCGAACATGGTATTGTTTCCGAAGTTGTCTTTTGCGATTCCATACTGCACTTTAATATCAATTCTGGCGTACAGACCGTGTCTGGCTCTGGCATATAAACGGTTCATTCTAATGGAATAGGGGTAATATACCACTTTACCGTTTTTCGACCATAAAGTTAATTTAACACGGGGGGAGATATCTTTTTTCATTTTAAAATTATTTTATGCCAATAATTAATTTTCTTTTTTGATAATGATTTAGCCCAAATTTCTTTGACGTTATTCGTAGGCATTTTAAAATCTTCAATTTCTTTCCTATGTTCTTCTTTTATACCCTGTCGCCCTTTAATACTGATCCAATGAATCTTTTTTTTATCTGGACTTACGGCTACTAAATCGAACAAATTGAAAAAATCTCTATTGTTTGACCATCGACTCATTCCCGCTTTATTATCTACTCTGTATCCTAGAGCTTCCAATTCCTTTTGGCATTTTATTTCGTATTTACTTCTGGCCACTTTGTACTTTTTTCTTTTTAACCTGCCGACTGTTTAAAAACTTTATAACTTCAATCCGATCATAGAGAAACGATGAACCGATTTTATCCTTGGGTTTAATCTTACCCGTTGATCGCCACATAGCGATTGTATTAGGATGAACACTAGCTAATTTAACAATTTCTCCCGTGGTAATAAAGGGTCTAACGACTTTTTGTGTATCCATAGTGGGTATTATTATAACACATACAACACTAGTGTCAAATATTTTATTAACCGCGCCATATTTTATCTATCTCAGTTTCATTTCCCATGTTTTGATTTTGGTTATGAGCTTCGTTAATATCCGTATAAAAATTTCCATCTTCCCCAAAATAAATATTAAACCCCTTATATTGCGTTAGTGAGATACGGTTTTTATCAATCCAGACAAACATTTCCCTATTATCTGAGTTTGATTCGTTAATTAATTGCTCTATGCTTTTTTTATAATAATTATTTTTACGGTTAAGTGAGATAAAAAATTCGCATTTCTGGGTAATGCTTTTACTTCCGGCAATATCCGTCCTGCCGATTATTTTTTTATCTATTGAAGCTCCATTAGGTTGGGCAAAAACAAATAACCAAACATCAATATGTTCAGGTTTTTTCATAATATTTTGAAAAACTTTTCCCCATCTCTCAACAATAGCCTGGTTAGTGTCATTCGTATTTGTTCCCTCAAGTTCATGTAGGTGGTCAAAAATAAAAACCCTATATCCCTTTTGGTAAATTTCTTCAAAATCTTTTTCAAAGTTTTCAGGAGTCTGATAACGTGAATCTTTTTGGCCAAACGGATAAACTGAAATTACATCTTGCTTCATAAGTTTTTGAGCCTTCTGGGTGTTTGCTTTTTTTTTAAACTGACTCAAGGTTAAGTCAGACCAAGCCTGAAGAATACGGGTTCTAACTAATTTTTCTCCCATTTCCAAGGTAAAATAAATTGATTTTTTCTTTCCGTTTTCCCAAAATTTTCGAGCCAACCACAAAGCGAAAAAACCTTTCCCCACACCAGGGCTACCGCAAATAACATAATAACCAGTTGGCCAGTCAAAAGTATCATCAGCTAGAGGAAGACCTAGCTTCATTGTTTCTCTTTCTTCAATTTTCATTATTTCGCTATCAGGCATTGTTGAGTATGTAATAACTTTATTACGCTCAATTCTGTTCACTTCTCCATTTTTCAGTTTATAGGAAATCGAAGGCTGAGAACTTATAAAACGTGTTGCCTGTAGAAATATCCGCTGGACATTACTCGCAGAAAGTGGATCAGGAAAAGTATTATTCATACCCAAAAGAGCAGGTAAAACTCCAGATTCCCATTCTTCTTTCGGATACCTTCGGCAGAGTGAATTTGCAAAAGACAACAAATTATTATCCCTGTTTCCTTTTTCCGTTCCTACAATCTCTGAAATTTTTATTGGTTCAGTTCTGGTTAAACCGTTTTTATAAATTATTTTTTTTAATTCCTCTGGGAAAGGCTGTAGCTTTTTTAAGTTTTCAGGAGTCGGAAGAGATAGCCATTCATAGCCGTTAAACGGGGCTAAAACTACATATCCACCTTCACCGCGGACATCAACGTGGATATCCTCGTTTGCTGTATTAGTAATCCCTTCCGAATATCGGTAAAAAAAATGTTTACCTCCAGATTTTGTTTTAGCAACCACAGAAGAAGTGAAGCCATACTCGGATAATTTGAATTTGATCCTATCGTCATCGATTACACAGAGGTTACTTAATTTACCTGTAACCAAACCTAAAAACCAACCATTTTCCAGCCACCAAACTACTTCATCCAAAGTAGGTTGCTCGGTTTGGAATCTTTTCCATTGAACCATCGGATGTTTTACCATCTCACCTTTGGAATCAGAAACAAATTGCATGGGTAATAAAGACCAACCAAGTTCAAGATATCTTTTGGCGTAATTATAAAAATTAGTCATAAAGATTTTTAAGAGGAGGTTCTCCATATTCTGCCCTTTTTTCGTTTACAGCATCTAGCCAATCCTCATCAGCCTTTGTCTTATAAACTTTAGGTTTTATCGTAACTAATTTATTTATTACAGAGTAAAAAACTCCAATACTTCGAGTCGCCTTGTTTATAAATTCATCATTAGAAGAAAAATAAATATCAATTAGTTCTTTTATTCTTTGTTCTGAATGAACATCTAAAAGTTTTTTTACAAGTGGCGTATCTTTTGGAAAATTACAGAAATACTTGTTGCTATATTTTTCTTCAAACTTAATCCCAAAGTAACTCAAAATCTTTTTGACTGAGGTTTTTTCTTTTTTTTGCCCGTTCGTCAAAGATACGTTAGTATCTTTATTGTCTTTATTGTCTTTAATATATATAGGTAGTGTGGTTTTGGTAACTACTTTTGGTGTGGTTTTGGTAACTACCTGAATAGTTACCTTTTGGTAACTACCTAGTGTCCTTTTGGTAACTAGCCATTCATCATAGTTTTTATTAAAACAGAGTGTATTGACGTTCCCTTCTCTTTTAAATAGTAACCTTTTGGTAACTAGCTTGTTTAAACATTCACAAATAGTCTTGCGTGCTAGTGTAGTTTCGGTAACTACCTGACTGATAGAAATCTGGTCTTCTTTCTTATTCCACCCCCAAGTTCTCCGAATGACAAAAAGTATTATCATGAACTCTGATCCAGATAGATGAGAAGAATAAAGTTTTTCAACAATATCGTTTGCTATTTCTATATGTCCTAATTCTTTTTGCGGACTAGCCATTTTCTTTTCCTTTCCATTGAACTTTATTTGCGGCTTCTTTCCATAAAAGCTGAAGTTTTCTTGGCGAACTATATACTTGAGCAGAAGATTTTTTCCAACCAAAGAGAGCATTGTGGTCTTTTTGAACCAACCATCCAAGATCAGGAATGTCTTTTGAAAAATTTAGTTTATAGCCCAAAAGAATAAATGCTCTATATTTTTCCTCTTTTAGACTATTCATTATTTTTTGAGTAGTTGAAGTAAATTCTGTAAAATCAGAGAAAGGTTTTACTTCTGCAAGTAATTCGAGGGGTTTTAGTTCCCAATTACGGAAAAAAGATGGAATTATTATAAAATCAGGTATCCATCCATTCAAGTCAAAAGGTTCATATTCCCAATCATAAGCAAGAAGATCAAAAAATGCAGCCCATTTAGCTTCTAATCTACTTCTAAATTGGATTCCGTTGTAAAGGGTTGGTATTCCTTTCATAATCCTGTTAATAAATTATCCTGAATTTTTCTTAAAAGTTCATCACTGAAACGTACTTTAATTTCTCTTTTACTGGAAGCAAATGGACTTTTGACGTAAGTACTTCCATGAGTCTTACAGATTACCTTTATGTGGAGTGTCTGATTTACCATGACGAAAATCTCAAAATCTGCCAAATCACAGCATGTTTCAATTGGTGGTAGCCAAATTTTATTCATAAAAAAACCTGTTCTTTATTCGGCAAGCACACAGCTTTTGGCAAGTTGGACTTGCCGAACAAAAAACAGGTTAATGCTGTGTTTTTTACTTTTGCAGTCCCCGCTTGCCAGAGGGATGGTGTTGATTCACCAATTTGTCGTAGTCTACACTGCTAATTTATACTGGTTTAAGCAGACGCCAGTTTCAAGAATTATAATTAATTAATAAATTATTGTCAAGACTTTTCTTTACGCGCGTAAACAATTCTCTTATACCCCTGAGCCTTGAGAAAGCAATATTCATACCAGTCATAAGTTTTATAAACTGGTTCTTTGATTTTTTTCTTTTTCATAACCTTATAACTTTACTATTAAAATACCTATTAATAACCTAGAGTTCGTAATATGCTTTTCCTGTCCTCGTTCATTAATATGGACATCTGTTGAGATTTATAACCCAGGTCTTTATTATGTTTAGCCATGGAATCTATATCAAGTCGCGAGATGTCGTCAAATATGGTTGATACTATATTAAATCCATCAGCCGCCAGAAGAAACCCCTGATCGTCAATTTCTTTAAGTTTTTTCCAAGCTTCAAGATTAGGACAAACTTCTTTAACTACTTCCACTCTTCTTTCAACTGGTCTTTCTATAATCTGGGGAGCTTTAGATGTAGACATGTTATAACCCCAAATAACACTTAACAATATTACCATTCCTAATCCGATGAAAAAGTTTTTTGGATTATCAATTACCGTTGGTAATTTCAAATTAATTCACCCCCTTATTGATTTTTAATGGTGTTAGTATTATAATATACATTGATTATAAAATCAAGAATAATTAATAAATTGTCTCCTTCTGTTATAATGAAATATCTTTATATCAGAGAGGAGATGAATATAAAAAGTGAAAAGAATATATATTGTTTTGGCTATTTTATTTGTTTTATTAGGTATAGCTTTTTTATTTAATAGAGGGGTGGGTTAATAAAGAGTGTTATTGTGGATAGTTCTGCTCCTAATTTATTTAGGGTCAGTTACTACGAGTAATTTTTTTACTTTGTGCCGATTGTACTTTAATAATTAAACGGTATTGCTAAATACAACGAATAAAGCAATGCTATTTCTTTTAAAGCAAGGAACAGATTAACCATAAGCCATTTAATTATTAAAAGTGGGCGACTCGGCACAAAGATAAGGAAATTATGAAACAAGCTGAATACAACATGGAAAAAGCCCTTAAATTATTCAAAGTAGTTTTAATATCATCTTTTATAGTATTTATCAGTGCAATAGTCTTTATATTTTGGGTAGCATATTCAATTATTAAGGTTATTTGAAAGGAAATTATGAAAATAAATTGGTCAAGGTTTAAATTGCCAAAAATAAAAAGTAAGACAGCAGAATTAGAAGAAAAGATTAAAGACTTGGAAGAACGGATATTCGAGCCTAAAAAAATAGATTATAGTCGATCTATGATGTCACAAATGTTGGATTATTCCATGTGGGGTGGTCATTTTTCTGAAATTAGGGTTTATTGTTGTGCTATATGCCATAAAACTTATAAAGAAAAGAAAGTTCTTAAACCTGAAAAGACACCTATTGAATGGGAGAAAAAATCAAGGGGGAAAAACCCAAGTGGAGGGGGAGGAGTAAAACTATATAAATATCCATTCCCCCTTGATTTATGGCAGAAATATTTTGATAAAAGATATTTCGGAGATGAAGGATTATATTCATGGCGATCAGAAGATGTAAAAAAAGATGTAAAAGACTTTATCTCCTCCCTCCTAAAACAGCAGATAGAAGAAGTGAGAGAGAAATTCATCTCAAAACAGGAACTGAAGAAAGAGATTGAAAAATGGAAAAAAGAATATATTGGCACAAAGAAATTCGGTGATGATAGTAAACCTTGCACTTGTGTTTATGGTAATAACGGAAAAAGGATTGGCATATGTGATAGGTGTATGTGGATTGGTGTTGATAACCATAATGACGGAAAAAGGTTTGCGGTAGATGCAATTTCTAAAATTATTAAAAAGTCTGTCTGATTTACTTGAATTAATAAAATGAACATGGATAAATTAATATGACAAATACTGATGTTGTTCTAGCTTTATTATTTTATTCAGTTTTTCTTTTTATAATTCTTAACAATCTGGTTGGATTATGGAACGGGTTGAGAAGTAAAAGTATTGTTTTTGATGAGAAAAGTAAAACTAGTTTAGGTTGTTGGATTATGATTATCGCTCCTTTTCTATCTGCTATATTAACTAAATTTATTTTTGATTTAATAAAATAACACAGGCAACATATAGGTAAATTGCCTATAAAATTAAAATGAAATACTTTTGGTTCTTTTTTATAGCCAATGCAATAATAATCGGTTATCTGATAGGGATATTTTTATCATTAAAAAACAATCTCCAATCTGAGATTGAGAGAAAGGCTGTCTGTTTAAACGCCCAAAGGGAATGTCTTAACATCACTGATGAGTGTAAAAAGTTCAATGATTTTTTGTATAAACAATGAAAAATAAATTTGTAGTTAGTAATGGCTTTTAGAAGTAAGTTAACCGCCCGAACATTTTGATCGGGTATGTGAACATCCCCGAAGACTAAGATTTTCTCGGTCACGGTTTATGAATTTATTCTATTTTTCTCATAATTCCAAATCCGTTGGCGTAAAAGCATATGGAAATAAAATATTCATAGTTGTTACAATTAAAGGGTTTCCTTCAGCGTCAACATCTATATAAACGGCATTATCACAATGCTCAATAATTTCCTGCCGACAAGCTCCGCAGGGACCCGATTCACCTGTAGCTGAAACTACTATTATTTCAATAAATTTTCTTTGTTCTTTATTTTCTCCTTTAATAATTGCCTGATTAATAGCATTACTTTCAGCATGACCCGTCTGGGAATAAGAGACTACTTCCGTATTGCAACCTGAATACATTTGGCCTGAAAAACAAAGAATAGATGCTCCTACCTGATAGTTAGAGTAAGGAGCATAAGCTTGTTTTCTGGTTTCAACTGCCAGATTAATTAATTGTTTTAATCCTTCTTCCCCAGTTTTTTCTAATTTATCTAAAATAAACTGTTTTTCTTCTATTAAATTAAGATGGTCGCCTAATCTAATCGAATAATTAAATTCTTTCATATCTCAATTTTAAACTGAACTATTTCATCCTTTTTTTCTTCGTATTCATAAGCCTCATTGATGAAATCCCGCAAGTCTCTGGCATCAGATTGGGGTAAAGGGCCATCAGGTATTTGAACTACTATCGCTTTAGCTTTATCATACAAATTCTTAGTTGAAACTTGATAACCAACCATAAACCTTTCCTTACCGTTCATAGATTACTCCGTTTTCTTGATGAACACCCATCCTTTGATTCACCTGTAAATACCTGTCGCTGTTTCTTGTTGTTTGGGCTGCGTCAATCGCTGCCTTCCTTATATGTTCATTAAAACTTGTATTAGCCATATACAACAAATCCTTAATATCCTGCATTTTGTGCTGGCGTTCCAAATCCCTTTCAGCCCACCATTCTTTCTGGTTCATTTTTCAGCCATTGACGGTTATAAATACGATAATTATCTTTTAATATTTAATAACTTCAAAAATCTTTCTTCTAATCCCATCTCTTGAATCAAAGCATATGTTCTAATTGCCATATGTTTTTCTATAGCAGTATCGAAATCTATAGAATCATCTATTTCATGCCGATCTGCCCAAAAATGGAGTGCTGTACCAGGCCGTTGACCTGATGTTCCCGCTTTTTCTGAAATCCATTTATCAGTAATAAAATCTTTTTCATCGGCAAAAGGAACTCCTTTATAAGTTCCTACCCTTATCCAATGAACAGGTCTCATTTCAGTTTTTGTTCCCTCATAGGAAGCGGAAGCAGTTGTATTATGATAATGCGCTCCTATTTCTGCATCAGTCTTTGATTCATGATAAAGCCGTCTATTTTGTCTTAAAGCATGTTCGGGATTAAACCGTGAATTAAATGGACCTTGTTTGTGCCATAATCCAATATTATAATCTTGAACATTTCTACCTTTCCCAACAAATAAATGAAGCAGCCCGCCATTTTCCAAAACAGGGAATTTTCGGCCTTTATAACCATATAAAAGTTCATGACCATCTATTCCCGCTACGGACCAAGACCATCCCTGATGACAATCACTCACTACTGCTCCTAATACCCGATTATCTTTATCCAGCATTTTAATGTAATACTGCATAATCTTAAATTGTTCCTGTGGAGGAATGCTGTTTGCTAATAAATTAGCAGGGAATTTAGCAGGAATAGCATTATCTACTTCATTACCTAAAAATAAGACATAAACACCTGGTGTTTCCATAATCGTAGTAATATGTTTTTGAAATAATTCATGATTATGGTAAACACTACCCAAATGAATATCACCAATCGGAATAACAGTAATTGGCATATCAGTTTTGATTTTGATATGACCCTCCATTTGTTCAATTTTTGATTGTTGATAAAGAATTCTTCTTTCACTCATTGATTTAAGAACCTGCTGTGCATCATAATTTCTTGATTGAGTATCTAAAAAGTCAGGTCTAAAATGTTCCCATTTTTTTCTTTCTACTTTTAAAGAAGCGTTAGAAATATCAGTCATTAAATCCATCCATTCATCCTTTACTTCTTCTGGTGCATAAGAAAAATCACCTTTTACTTCTCTCATTGTTTACCCCTTTCCCACCCGTCACGAAAACGGTATATAATTCTAGTAATACCAAAACTAATATCCTCTGCCAGTTCAGTCGCTCCGAATATAAGACCGTCTAAAATCCCGTCAGCTATTCCAACCGCCCCATAAATAGGAGTAGCTGAAATATGTCTTAAATTTTCCTCTAAATTCATCCTGGTTATATAATGTTGCTGATCCCTAGCGTAAAGATTTTGCGGATGAATCTTGGTTAAGGTTTTAGGATTATCTTTATGCGACTGCTGAAACATCTGCATTCCCTGTTCGGGTGATATCTTACCTTGGGTTATTAAATCCCTTATCTCGCTTGGTTTTAATTGTTCTGTCATTATTTCACCCCCTTTAAATTGGGTTTTTTATGGTTTAATCTGCCCGTTGTGTACTGACCCGTACCAATAAAGACTTCCTCATGATCAAAGATTTTTTCAGGTTTTACCCTATAAATCTCATTCCGTAAAGTCTTTAAGATAGTTTCTTCTCTTGGGTCTTCAACCTGTCTGGCAACTTCAAGAGCGTCCTGCATATCCTTTAAATCCCAATATTCCTTGTTAATGACAAAAGTGTTGGCGTTATCTAGTGTTTCTTTATCGTTCATGTGCTATCTGTTGGGCTATGCTTGTGCCGTTTTTAATTACATAAACCAGATCGTCAACAAGGAAAGGTTTTGTGTAAAGCTGACCTTTGGTGTTGTATTCATCGGGTAAAGCCAACCCTTCGACCTTACTGTCATTCTCCCTGATGGCATAAACTAATCTCTCCATTGGTTGAAGGCCATAATTAGTTAATATTTCCCGTCTTTCGCTTTCCCTGCCCTTCCAGTAACGATCCATTTTATTGCGTCTGGCGGCATCCATCGAAGAAGGATTGACTTTTTGAGCTAATTTTTTATATTCATTCAGCCTTTTATCTTCCATAGCTAAAGCTAAATTAGCTCCCAATGTCCTATATTTAAGCTCATCCATTAAGGGATAAATCATTTTCCTGTCACCATAATTAAGCATGGCTGCCATAATCTCCCAAGAAACGATCTGTGCCGTATTCTCTGTGTTTTCTGTTGTCGGATAAGTACAAGCCTTGCCTTTTAAAGAAGCCTGGTATTGCTGGACGTGGACCAGTTCGTGAATCTCCACTCCCATCCATTCGGTATCCCCGTATGACCCTGAAAAGGGGTTGGCATACCTGAAAGTGGCTAATGCTGCGTTGTTACAATTAGACTGACCTAAAACCTGAACGTGCCTTTCATCGGGATAGGCAACCGGTTCCAGCACTTGAGGATACCTGACCATTCCAACAGCCCCTTCCGATTTCATCAAAGGTAAAACCTCAATGGCTAATAGAGCCATATTCTTTTGGTTCATAGGGATTATCGGAGCCGGTGGTAACAGGTCGGATATTTGATCAAAATACAAAACCATATCCCGTGTCTCCTCAAAAGATAAAATCTTATCCTTATCCATTTCCGTATGGAAAACTTTATCTTTCTTGTTTTCCTGATCTGCCCTTACTCCCAATCCTATTAAGGTTAATCCTCCCCCTATCACACCCGCTGTTTGTAAAAACTCCCGCCTGGACATTTGGGATTGTTTGGCTTGTTTTTCAAGTTCCTGTAGGTATTCCTTCATTTTATCCTCCGATTAATTTTGATAAGTAATCCACTCTCTGTTCATGCCACTTTCTCAACTCATCGCCTTCGGGCAGTAAATCAACCATTTGTTTCGAGACATCAAGATCAATCTTTAAATCCATTCTGAACTCAGCCATCTCTTCCGGTGTATAAGTTAAACCTTCTCTACCCATCTTCTGTCAGCTCCTCTTATGTTTTTTCCGTCAAATATAACGTCATGGTCTAAAAATTTATCCTTACCGATAACCCAACCTTCAAAATCAGGTTCCAACCCGTTTACTTTTACTTTGTAAATCTGGTTATCAGGTAGTAAATCGCACCAGTAACCCATGTTCCTTTCTTTAGCCCCGATGTCCTTATTACTCCAATACTTGCCTAGTCCTGTCTCATCTCTTGTCGGCATAAATCCTCATATTTAAATAAAATTCTTTCTTCGCCTGGGTGTAACATTCCTTCTTTTTCTAAATAATCGTCAATCAGTTCCTCCATTGAAGTTATCTCGTCCATATCAGAAGAGGGATAAACCCAATGGTGAACCTCATAAACCATAGTCTTTTCTCCTTTCCCTTTCGTAAACTACGGCAAAATCCTTTACTTCATCTCCTGTGGCGATTTCATGTAAAGCCCTGGCCGTGTGGGAACCATAGCCTGACTGTTGGGGTATGTTCTCCCAAGTATTTTTACTAAATCCTCCCTTTTCCAACATTTCTTCAGCTTGTTTAGGTGTTAGTTTAGGTTCAAATTCCATAAAAAAAGCGGTGATTCCAAAAGGAACCACCGCCATGAATGTATCAGCAACGGTTAGTTATAGTTTATTATCGGGGAAATTCTGAATACTTCCCTTAATATTCATTTTTTTCATATCCAAAACAATCCTAACAAAATCCGATCTGTCAATCAAGTCCTGATTCTTAATCAACCAATCGATAATATTTCTTATTTTACAGACTTTACTGCATTTATCGCAACTTTCCCTTTTAAATTGGTTTAGAAATGGACACTGATTCATTAGATTTACCCATACTTATTTTCCCTGAACCTCTTTGGTATATTCACCTGTATCCTTAGTTTCCATATCATTGGAAGTCGGAGGATACAGATCCACCAAATCCTTTAAATCTTCCTCTGGTTTAGGAGGAAATAAGAATCGTACTTTTTCTTTTAGATTCATATTAAAACCCTGTTAAACCTGTTGCGCCTTTAACCGGAACAACAGTCTTGTCTTTTTTATACAACCACTTGTCGAGTGATTTCAAAACAAAAGTCAGAATAACCGTTGTCTGCGTTTCCGGCATATCAGCTACTAAATTAAGCCCCAGCGTCACCAAGTAAGATACTCCGGCTAAAAGAGCCAATCGTCCTGCTTCCTTCAACCCTTCTATAATTGCTTCCTTGTTTTTTTCATTCATCAATTCTCACCTCCCAAATAATTAATTCGTCAGTAGTGTAACTTTCTCTTATTTCTAAAATCATTTTTCCTCCTTAATATAAAGTCCGAATATTAAATGTTTGTAAATAAACTTATTGTCTTTTTTAAGGTCTTCGAGGTTTTTAGTTATCGTCTTATTTATTTTGATAGTTGCCGTAAGTTCATCCCTGACCCCCTGTAAAGCCTGTAAATGGTTCTTATTTTGATCAACCGATATTTGGAGCTTTTCTTTTAATTCATCGTATAATTGAAGATTTTGACTAATACTTAGCTGTTGATTTTTTATCATTGTTCGGGCTTCTCTTAATTGATTTTTTATTTCCGAATATTCAATGGCTCCACCTAGAATTTTAGCTTGGTCATCTTCAGTTTCAAGAGTGATTGCAACTGATTTTTGGAAATTCTCATAAGATGTTATTTGGGAATTTTTACCTTCAAGATCGGTTACTAAATCCTTTTTTTCCTGCCAGAGTGCATTTTTATTTTCTATTTCAACTTTAAGCTGATTTTGGCATGATTCTAATGTATCTGTAGGTTGGGTGGATTGTGGCTGATTTACTACTAAATCATAAGTATCTATATAATATTGTTTAAGTTTTTCCTGTGTCCAACCTTTAGCTAAAGTAGGCCAGTATCGCCATGAAGTACCAGGTACAGCTTTATAAAGCTCCTGATGCAAATGAGAAACTGTTGTACCACTTTTTCCTACATATCCAACTAAATCACCGACATTAAGTTCCTGTCCATCTGAAACTATTTCATCTTTTAAATGTGCATAAAAACTGTAAATTATCCTCGAATCAATTCCATATTTGGTTTTAATAAAATTATATAAAGCATCAGACAATTCATGCTTAACTACAACAATTATTCCATATCCGATTGCAGTTTCTCTTGACTGATGAACAACTTGACCATTAGCTATACATTGAACTGGTTTACCATAATCAGCCTCACCTGCTCCCCAATTCCAATCTATACCAGGATGTAAGGCGTTTTGTTGAGTTACCTGAAGGAAAGTATAACCTGCAAAGCCATCTGGATAATTACCCGTAAAGGCTATTGGAAATATAAATTGATCTGCTTTTATCATTTTCCTCCTATCGTTGTACCACTTTTATTAACTGTTTTATCCCCGCTTGGCGGTAATGGTTTACTTTCATATAAGACTTTCCCTTTTTCCTCCAATGCTTTATAGGTGTTATTAAGTTGGGCAAATAAGATTTCCGTCATAGCCAAAGAGTGAACTTCATCATCTTCGTTGTAGATACTTTCCGGTGGTATTGTTTTTGGTATTTCCATTATTCCAACTCCTTATAAATCTCAAATTCTTCAGTAATAAAAGTGTCAGTAATAGATTTGAATAGGGGTAAAATGCTTCTAATCGTTACCCTTACCCTGTATTTTCCAGGTGAAATAGCGGGGACTTGGATACCGATATTACTGTTCCTTACCCCTACTGACTGATGAGTCAGAAAGACATAAGGAATGAAATAGGCCACTCCATCAAAAAACTGGTAGGTGATTTCTGTAGGAACATCAAAAAATTTCACTCTTTGAAGGTTATACTGCAAGATGTCTCCCATCTTTACCCTTTTTGTCAGGATGGGGGCTGGTTCTTTTTGGATTTCAAAAACTTTTATCGGTAATAAAAAATAAATGATATATCCCCAAAATATAGCCATCATAAAATAAAGAAGGAAAGCGGAATGTCTATAGATTTTTTTCGTTTTTTTCAGTTCTTTTTTAGTTTTATTAGTAATCATAGGTATTTTGAAACAATTACTCCTAAAATGACCGCCCCTATATTGACTGCGGTAAGGACATTAACCCTAGTTTTAACTTCCAAAATTGACTGTTCTAAATGTGGTAAGTGATTGGTTAAAAGGGCATCCATTTTAGTATTAAGGCCATCCGTTTCCTTTTCCAACTGTCCCACCCTGTAAGCTAATGTTGAGTTATTTCTGGTCATACTATCAATTAACTTTCTTTACCCGCGTAAACTTTTTAATAAAAAACCTAGATCTTTCAATCTAGGTATAACCCCCTGTTGTTATTATATATTGCAATATTCGGATTTGTCAATTTTTTATCTGGCTTCATTAATTTCATTTTTCTTTTTCTGACGGTCAAAATAAAGAATTTTAGTCCTGAAAGTTGAACATTTAATACAAAATACGCATACTATTACTTCAATCTGTCTATTATCAGTACTTATCCTTTCCATTCCCAGAGGAGCATATTGATGTTGGCAGTTTTCAATTTGTGGTTTCATAAAATTATGCTGGCTAATGAGCCACACCAAGCATGACCACCTAGACCTGCAACTGGATAAGCTGGATTAGTTGTCCCTGTTATTGAACATGATTCTATTCTAACTCTACCGGTAGCTCCGTTACCGCCATCCTGATCTACTCCTGTTCCTCCCGTTCCTTCTACTGCGGTAATAAGATTAGCTCCAAGTACAGCTGATTGACTTCTAACAAGAACTGATCCACCTGATCCACCTCCACCCCCAGCAGCGTTTGAATAAATTCCATTACTACCATTACATGATATTGATCCTGTAACTGTAAGTGTTTTTGAGTAAATTATAACTATTCCTCCTCCATTACCACCATTACCTGGTAAAGCAACGCTGTCGGTAGAAGCTCCTCCTCCTGCACCACCAAAAGTCATTAAAGTTAATTCTGTATTTCCTGTAATTGTAGTTGCTTGTGCACCAGCGGTTGCTCCACCTGTCGCTTCACCAACGGTTCCACTAGTAGAATGTGATCCTCCAGCTCCACCTGCTCTGGAATCAGTAGTTGCTAATGAAATACCACCGCCTCCACCTGAACCATTAGCCGCATTTTGTCTAGCTTTAGCTCCTACTGATCCTTCACCACATTCTCCTTTTCTGGCTCCAGAACTGGAACTACCAGCCAATCCACCGATAAACCCTTTACCACTAGCTGAAATATTTCCTGTAATAGTTGTTTGACCATTACACATAAAAGCAATAATTCCACCAATACTACCACTCCAAGTCGAAGCAGATAAGGTAATTCCAGTATTAACAGTGGCAGTAGCAAATTGAGGTAAAGTTTGAACCTGTGCTTGGTCGTTGCCGCTATCGACATAAGTATTATCTAGTGGAATCAGAAGAGTTAATAACCCTGTACTAACTGAAACAATTTGATTAAGTTCCCAAGCCCCGCAAGTTGCAGAAGTATTACCCCTGGATTTAATAATTAATATTTTTTGTCCTGCCGAAAAACCGGTTTCATCATCAACTGTTAAATCTGTTTCACCACTATCA
>Ga0209518_1000683_pt1 | contig 42006 bp, 61 predicted proteins | sample RifGroB1_FD_183993 | JGI IMG/M metagenome (GOLD analysis project Ga0209518, IMG submission 183993) | Groundwater microbial communities from Rifle, Colorado, USA - Groundwater B1 (SPAdes) (version 2) | ecosystem: Environmental > Aquatic > Deep subsurface > Groundwater | place: Rifle, Colorado...
CCATCGAATCAGGGGAGATAGGAGATATTAAATTTTTACCAGGAGTTGACCAATGACCCCCAAAACCAAAGGACGTGAGAAGGGCAACCCCACCTCCGAAGCAGGGAAGAAAATACGGGACAAAATCAGAGACATCCTCCACGACGACCTTTTAGGGAACGATGACGTAGAGCGGAGAATAACTGAGGAAATACTATCTATTTTACCCACCTCCGAAGCAGGGAAACAGGAAGGTTGGGAGCAGAGGTTTGATGAAAAGTTTGCTTTCAAGGAATCACCTGTTGAGCCAGAGGTAGAACACCTGTACTTCAGGATGGAAAATGAGTGGGGATGGCGGGTTTCAGAAACGGAAGACATTAAAGACTTCATCCGTACTCTTTTAGAAACCTCCAAAAAAGAAGCCATAGAGGAAAACGAAATAGACTTCACCAAACGCATGGAGCAGGTAGCCAAGGACGTGAGGGAAGAGGTGGTGGAGGAGATACGGGGGATGAAAGTGGGAACATGGAAAGAATGGATTACGGCAACTAAACCTTACGGGGGGATCAAGGAAGAATATAGCAAACTACAAAACAGAAAAACCCATGATGAAGTAATAGACGACATCCTCTCCCATCTCCAATCAGATAAGGGGGAAGATGAGAAATAAACAAGACACGGTGGAAGATGTTATTAGGTGGATGGAAAGTAGATACCTCCATTTTTCAGATAATTGGGAAGCGAAAAACCTAAAGGTGGAAGAATCTATAGAACGATTTAAGTGGACTTTCGGGGGGGACGTATACACCTTGGTTGACTTGTATCTTTCAGATAAGGGGGAAGATGAAGAAAAGGAGTTGCCTATGGGAGTATCCCAATGGTGGGAACATGGGAAAAAATATGGCTACCAGGAGTTCTTTGCAAAGAAGTTAAATATCAGGAAAATTTTGAGACTGGCGGTGAAGATTGAAGCGGCCAGTAAGGGGGAAGATGAAATCGGATAAAATAAATAAAATACTGAAGTTGCCTTGTGGACACGTGAGTATTCAAATAAAGGATAAAGCTGAGGATCAGTACATTATTTGTCCTAAGTGCATGAAAAAATTCTTGTTGGTTTGGTCGTTAAATCCCAAAATAAAATGGAGGGAGTAATATATTTTATATTGGGTTCGGTTTGGACTTTGGCAGTGATGATGATAGCTAAACACTCCAAAACAGCCGATGTTGGTCATTCTATGGTCGAGCCAATCCCTGTTGGTGGTGCAGTCAAGGCAATTAGGCCAGAAGAAATAAAGGCGGAGCAGGAAAAAGGCTTCATTGGTAAAATGAAATCCATAATCGGGGATTTATGAAAGATGTCCACCCCAGACTCATAAAAAAGGGCAGGGTCATGTGTCCTGTTTGTTTGCGGCATCAGGCTAATCGTGATCCGTTATATGGTGTTCTACCTTGCAATGTATGTAAAAAGAAAAGCAGAAGTTATAAAGGGAGTCAGCATATCCCGGAGTATATCCGGCAACAGCAAAAAGAACACCACAATGATTTTGTCCAGCCTCATAAAGTTGTGAATGGTAAGCCAGTGGTTAATGAAGAATTTGTAAAGCTGTACCCGGACAAAGCTCATACCTATTACACCCCGGAGGAAATGAAAAAAGCCGGTATGCCAAAACTAATAGACTATGGCCGGGAAGTTAAATATAAAGAGGCTATCGAAAAGCAGAAAATTGAAGCATATAAACAAAAAGTAATTCAGCAATATGGTAATCCGAGGGAAGCATTAAAAAAGATATTGGGAAAGTAGTTGTTATTACTATATAATGGTATTATAATGAGGTTATGAAGAAAACAACTGCTAAACCAATGCCAGTAGTTAGATTGAATTGTCCCAAATGTGGGGAATTACAGGTAAAAATATATCCGTATTCATCCTACAAACGGTTGGATGGTACACCTATATTGCCATGTCAAAAATGTGCCAATAGCACTTTGAAAAAATAGCACCTTAAATTGTGGAGTCGCATAACAAGTCGCTATGCACGGCTAGTGCAATCCTGATGCCTCGTGAGAGGTAATTGGGCTGGCGTAATAATCAAAGGTCAGTCTGGTTCCCGCAAGGGTGATGGAGGTTGGGAACCCATACCACAACGGGTTCGATTCCCGTCGGCCCCTCCACATGGGGCCGATAGCGGTATTAGTGCAGAGGGTTCCAATCTTGGAAGGCGCTTGGTTAGGTATTTGCTCGACTTTTGGAGGGCTGACTGGGGAAACCTGGAAGGTCTAAGATTAGAAAGGCGGTATTTTTCCATTCCTTCCCTCCACAATTTAGGGTACTAAGGTCTTGGTTATGGTGATAGAATATAATCAGACTATCAAGCATGGCAGACATATTTTGGGACATATCAAAACTTCACGAATGGGACAAAAACCCCCGATCTATTTCAAAGGATGGATTTGAACGGCTAAAGAAACAAATTAAGAAGCTCGGCCAGTACAAACCGTTGTTGATAACCACTGACGGGACGGTACTGGGTGGCAATATGCGGCTTCGGGCATATAAAGAACTGGGTGTGGATAAAGTGTGGGTAAGTATCATCAATCCCAAAACCGAGAATGAAAAACTGGAATATTCGCTTAGCGACAATGACCGTGCAGGATATTATGATGACGATCTGTTAACTAATCTCTCCCCTTATTACCCGGACTTCAATTGGAGTGACTATGCGGTAGACCTGAAAGAACCGACAAACCTAGATGAATTACTGGATCAGTTCAAAGAGGTGGTGGAAGATGAAGTACCGGAAGTATCCGACGAACCGGCGATATCAAAGCTGGGTGAGGTTTATCAACTAGGCAGACATAGGTTGATGTGTGGGGATAGTACGAAGATAGAGGACGTTGAGAAGTTAATGGATGGGAAGAAGGCTGACATGGTGTTTACTGATCCTCCGTATGGGATGAATTTAAACACTAAAAATTCGGCTAGAAAAACTACCAGCGCCTTTGCTAAAGCAAAAGGTGTAAGTTCTGGCAGAGATTACGATGCTGTTATAGGAGATGATAAGGAATATGACCCGATACACTTATTTAAAATGTTTCCTGATGTAAAAGAAATGTTTTTATGGGGTGGGGATTACTACTCTGATTTAATTCCCAACAAAAAAGATAGTTCATGGTTTGTGTGGGACAAAAGAATAGAGGAAAACTTTGATAACATGATTGGTAGCAGTTTTGAAATGTGCTGGAGTAAGCAAAAACATAAGAGGGAAATAATTAGAATAAGGTGGGTATTTATATTTGGGACAGAAAAGGAATTTGATAAGAAACGTCACCATCCAACACAGAAACCTATTGAACTTTCCGTGTGGTTCATAAACAAATTCAGTAAAGAAAACAATTTGATTATTGACCTCTTTGGTGGTTCAGGCTCTACCCTCATCGCTTGTGAACAAACTAACAGAATTTGTTACATGATGGAATTAGACCCCAAATACTGCGATGTTATTAGAAAAAGATATGCAAATTTAATAGGGAAAGGAGACTCATGGCAGACGGAAACGCCAGTAATCCTGTAAAACAGGAAGAAAACAGGAAACCGGGGACATGGCTTCCGGGTCAATCCGGAAACCCTAATGGCAGACCGCCCAAAGGCCATTCTATAACGGATACGCTTCGCGAAATGATGGATGAAAAGCCAGAGATAAAACGAGCATTGGGGGCAAAAATATTTAAATTGGCTCTAGAGGATGGAGATATGACGGCCATAAAAACACTCTGGGCATATATTGATGGTATGCCATTACAGGGAATTGACGTGACCAGCAAAGGTGAGGCGTTAAATCCAATGGTCAAGATCGACACTGATGCAAAATGATGAAATCAAATTTACCAACCTCGCCAATTTTCAGGAGAAACAGAAAACGGCGTGGTACACGTTACTCAACCCGAAATGCAAATACCTTCTATATGGTGGGGCAGCTTCTGGTGGTAAATCCTATTTCCTGCGCTGGTCTGCAATCGGTCTCGGAATGTACTACTTCGCCAAGTACGGAGCCGAGAACATCCCAATTGGTCTATTTTCTGCCGACTATCCTACGCTAAAGGATCGTCAGGTAATAAAGATAAAAAACGAAGTCCCGGACTTTTTGGGGGAATTGAGAGAATCACGGGATGAGGGATATGTATTCCTGGGGGCTAAAAAATACGGATCGTTTCTGGTTCTGCTGCGTAATCTTGACGACCCATCCAAATATAAATCGGCAGAGTTTGCCAGTATATTGGTCGAGGAATTAACAGAAAATCCAGAATCAACATTTGATGACCTCCGGTTCCGTCTGCGGTATGGGAGTATTACTGATATCAAATTCGTGGGTGCTACCAACCCCGGAGGTATTGGGCATGGGTTTGTTAAGAGAAAATGGGTAGTACCGGATCTGGAAAACCCCGACAAAGAGCAAGACAGATTTTTCTTTGTCCCTTCCAAGTATGACGACAACAAATACACCACACCCGAATACGTCAAACAGTTAGATGCACTTCCAGAGGCCAAACGCCGGGCATATATGCAAGGAGACTGGGATATCTTCTCCGGCCAGGTATTTGATGAATGGAGAAATGAAAGGCACGTGGTGGAGTTTCCGGACTATCCCATTGAAATGTGCTACAGGATCGTGGGCTTCGATTGGGGCTATAACCATCCAGGGTGTGCTGTCTGGATTGCATTCACACCGGATGGTCGGGCTTATGCTTACCGGGAACTGTATCAAACTAAGCACTCACCACAGGAATGGGCCGACCAGATGAAATTGTATTTACAGGTGGAAAAAGTAAGTGAGGTAGTACTACCACATGACTGTTTCTCACATCTGGGTGGAAATGAAACCATAGCTACCGTGTTTGATAACGCCTGGAAGGATTTGGGTGAGTTTCGTCCATTTATAGTCCGGGGTAACACAATGGGAACCCAAGCAGTTCAGCATCGGGTTGCTATTGCTCACCAATATTTGCGTAATGCTCCTGATGGTAAACCTTATTTTCAGGCATTGGCTAAATGCCAAAACCTTATCAGAACAATCCCTGAACTAGTGTATGCGGAGAATAAAGTCGAGGGGATAAATAAAGCAGGAGAGGATCATGCTTTCGATGCCGTGTCCGTGGGTCTGATGCGCCATGTCGAGGTGATGATGCAATCCGGTGGAGTTAAGCCAGAACTCAAATCGAAAGTTCTGTTTCCCACATTCTTCCAGGATGAAGAAGGACAAATTCAATCTCCGGACTTCTGGCAGGGTATGCGGGACAGTATGTTAAAAATGGGGCGATCCTGGGAGCATAAATGACGGTGATATAATTTTCTTATGACCTCATTATCTAAAACTATGGGGGATAGACCCAAGATTTCTGTCTGGTTGGATGACAAAAAGAATGATGAACTAAAGAAGTTCCATTGTCTTCATTGCGGTAAGGTTGTATTTGAATATTACAATTCAGCTAAGATAATTGTCCCGGGAGAAATGGGGGAAACAAAAAAATCCCCTATCGTGGTTCAATGCAACGGTGCTATGATGGAATACGATAGTAGGGGTTATCAGTTTAATTCCCGCTGCAAGGCAAAATATTGGATCGAGTAGCTTGGATACTGAATAGAATTAGTCGATTTGGTATAATGTATACATGGGATTTAAATACATAAGAGTGTATATTCCTTCCCATCCATCAGCTAGTAGAACTGGTCATGTGTTGGAACATAGATTAGTTATGGAAAAAAAGATCGGTAGATATCTAAAAAAGGATGAGATAATTCATCATATTGATGGAGATTCCAAAAATAATGAAATTGACAATTTGGAGATAACTAGTGTTCATAATCATTTAAAATATCATTTACACAATTCTGAGATAAGAAGAAAAGCGGGAATTTCTATTAGCAAAGCTAAGAAAGGGAAACCTACACTTCAGTTTGATAAAGCGAGTAGGAAAAAGGGAGCAAAGACATTTTCAAAACTATGGAAAATTGGGAAAATATTTAGGAGAAGTTTTAGAGGGAAGAATAATCCGAATTATAAACATGGTGCATCAGTCGGGCTATGGGATAGATACTATAGAAATAAACAAAAATGAGGTGGGGTATAATATGATTGATTTATGGAGTATCCGGAAATCCCATCTGCGACACAGGAACAGACAACAGAAGTGACAGTAGTTTCATCCCCTCTGACCTTGGATATTGATGATAACGACTTGGTTTCAGTAATTGAGTTCAAGATTTCAGAAGCAGAAGCATTTTATAAAAACGAACTGAAACTGGAATCCCGCCGGCGAACTAATGTGGAAATGTGGTTAGGTAAACAGTTGGATGAAAGTAAATTATATGACTGGCAAGCCCGATACCAAGACAACATAATCTGGCAGGACTTGGAAACCCGGATATCCATAGCAGCCTCCCGGATGCCGGATATTATTGTTACCCCCTCTGATGAATCAGAGGAGAAAAGAGATATAGCAAAACAACTTGAAAAAGGTCTGGATATCAAAATTAAATCGGATTCGTCTAAAAGACTGATTAAGCATGGACTTCGTAACCTTCATTTGTACTTGCAATCAGCAATCAAGTGTCGCTGGGATCCGAATAAGGGAAAAGATGGGGATTTTCTGTTTGAATTAGTCCGTCCGGCAAGAATGATAGTTGACCATACAGCCATTATTCCTGATGAAGGATTTACTGCAGATAACATGGAAATGATTGTGGAGTGGTTGGAAAAACCTGTATCACTGGTTATGTCGGAATTTCCGGCAAAAAGAGATGAATTGATGCGTGAATTGGGAATAATCAAGGGTACGGCACGACAGATGTCTTCCAAAATCAAATATCAGGAGGTATGGTTTACTTGGTACGACAAACAGGGTAAGAAGTTTGACGGGGTGTGCTGGAAGTATAACAAACTAATTCTGGGTAAAATGAAAAATCCGTATTTTGATTGGGAGGGCTACACAAAATCCAGACAAGAGCCAAATGTGGAAAACGGAATGACGGAAATGGATGAAAATGGACAGCCTTTGATGGTGGATACTCTATATCATAATCATTTTGACAGGCCCAGACCGCCGTATATATTCTTAACGCATCAAAACCTGGGCCGGAGTCCGGTAGATGATACCTCTGCCGTTGAACAGTCTATCCCCTTACAAAAGGCAGTTAATAAAAGAGGCCGGCAGATAACCGAGTTAGCAGACAGGTCTAATCCTAAACTGGGATTTGCCGGTAAATATATAACTAAGGAAGATGCCCGGCGAGTCACTAACGATCCTGACGAACATATCTGGTTGCAAAATGCCGACAATATAAACCAGGCTATGACCTCAATTCCCGGTTCTCCCCCATCCCCTGTTTTATTAAATGATTTGTTGGTCAATAGATCGCAGATTGACAGTAAGTTTGCCACCCATTCAACAACTAGGGGAGAAATCCAACCTAACGAATCTGGTATATCCAAGCAAATCACTAGGGAGGGTGACTTAATGATTTCAGATGATTTGGCGAATATTGTGGTTGAAAGGGTAGTTTACGAAATGGCGAACTGGGCTACCCAAATGATGAAGGTCATGTATGACAAACCCCACTATGTAAAAGATCTGGGGGCAAACGGCGAACTATTACAGGCAGAACTGCAACGGGACAAAATAGATGATGGTATCCTGGTCAACGTAAAGGCCAGCACTACAGATCAGCAACAGAAAAGAATGGATGCTTTGACACTGGCCGGACAGGGATCAATTGACCCGTTATCCTTAATAGAGGACTTGGATATGCCTAATCCCAAAGAACGGGCAAAGCGGCTGATTGCGTTTCTATCTAAGGACTTCCAGACCTATGCCCAGACAATCGGGGTGGAGTTATGGGGAGGTGGTCAACCACCGCAGGAGGGTGTGCAATCGGGTATGCCAGGTCAGGGTGGTGGTCAGCAACAGGCGGTATTGGATATTCAAAGATTACAAGCCGGGGAGCAGTTTGAACCATCACCCCCGGATGCTGATTACGTTCAGACATTGATCGAGTATGTTAATTCTGATGACTTTGCTAATCAGCCCGAACAGGTAAAGATGGCCTTCCGGGATTTTGTGGGCAAGCTAAAACAAACTCTCAGTGCCGGTCAGGAAACCACCCAACCCCTTGCGCCGGTGGTATAATAAAAAAAATGGCCTATTCAAAATCAATGCTTAAAGATATGGAAACTGTTGCTAAGGCAACTGGCAAAAGACAGCAAATGGGTATGGGGGTTTCTAAAAAAGCAACTATGGGAGCAACGATGAGTGGATCGGCGGGGAGGCTCAGAATGGGTAGACAAATGTCGGTAGGGGAAGCTAAGGCAACGAGGCCGACTATCGGACAGCGGATTAAAAGAATGTTTGAACGAATTACCCAGTACTGATATGCCACTTCCCCGAACAACTGATGTCGGTAAGATAATTAAAAAACTTAATAAAGAGGGTGGCCGTCCCCAAAAGCAGAAGGTTGCTATTGCATTAAGTGTCGCACGTAAAGCCGGTGCAGATATTCCTATGCCAATGCACGACAAAAAGAAAATGCCAATGAAAAGGGAGGAAATGATGAAAGATAAAATGCCGATGCCAATGCACAATGAGAAAATGATGCGGATGCACGAAAGGGTAAAAACAGGATAGTCAAATGACTGAACAACGGGTTTGTGAGGACTGTCGATTCTTTGAGATTAATAAAGTTTCACTGTCTAATGGTTTTTCAGATCAATTCAAAATTTGTCACAATGGGGAAAATCCTTATGAAGAAGATATATGTATAAAGAAAGACAAAAAGAAGTTTGGAAATAATTATATGTCACCTTGGGAACCTGGAAAGAATTACTGATTTGACATTTAACTTGATAAAACTATAATCAAACTATGGATCAGCCGAGCGCACCAGCGCCAGACGACAAAGGAAAAGAACTTCAGGCCATTCAGGATAGCATCAGCAAGCTCGGAGAAACAGTAAACACGGTGATGGGCAGGTTTGATGAATTTGAAAACAAATTTTCAGAAATTTCTACTCCACCAGATACTACACCGCCGTCCAATGAACCGAAATGGAAACCCTCTACCTGGGACGAATTCCCGGAAATGGCCCGTGAAGTAGCAAAAGAAGTATTAACAGAGGCAGAGCAATTACGATTACAGCAACAGGAAGATGCCAAGAAACAGGAACAGGATGTACTATCTCAGATTGATAAGGATTTCGATTCCCAATTGCAAAAATTGGAAAGTGACGGGTTGATTCCTCCGGTTAAAAACGCCAATGATCCGCAGGATCTTGGACGTTTGGTTCGCAAAGAACTATTTGCATTGGGAGTTAAATACAATAGCCCCGACCTGACATCAATGGCTAACCTGCGAAATGAATTTGTCAGCAATGGTTTCTCGTTTGATTACAAAACAGGCAAGATATTGCGCAACCCTTCCCCACTGGGTGCAACTGCCCCGGTTGGTTCACCGTCCGGAGTCACGGGGGGCAACGACAAACCTTCCTATAAAGAAATCCATGCACTAAGTATGGACGAGATGATAAGGCGTTTTAATTCCTAGTTGACATAACTATTTGACGTGGGTGTATAATACGGACAGAGCTTATGAAAGCCAGCCGAAAAGGGCTGGTTTTTTTATTTCTGACCATGACATTTTCCGAACGAGTTCTCTCACTAACCCAAGACTATTTACTTCCGAAGGTTGTTGATAATACCCTCAATTCCAATGTCCTTGCCTTCCGTATTCTGGGTAATGCCAAAGAAGGTAAAGGTGAAACAATCAAGAAAGCAATTAAGTACCAGTCATCTGGGACTGCAACCTCATTTGCAGGTATGGATACCTTCGCAGCTGCCCAACTTAATACCAAGGTTCGTATGTCCTTTGATATGCGGGGACTGCGTATCCCGGTAGGTATCTCCGGTATGGAGGCTGTAGCTAACGCCGTATCCGAAACCCAAGTCACGGATCTGGTCAAAGAAGCACTTGAGGAATCGCAACAGGAACTATTTGATAAAGTCGGTGATGTTGTCTACGGTGACGGAACATCCAACGGTAATAAAGATCCGCTTGGTTTGGCCGCCATTGTGGATGATGCCACCTCAGTTTCCACCTTCGGTGGACTTTCCCGCTCAACTTACCCGGTCTTAAAAGCTACCAGAACAGCCTCTGGTGGAACCCTGACCCTCGCAAAACTGGCAACCCTCTTCTCAAATATCTCCAGCGGTTCAGGCTTGTCTTCCCCCACCCTGATCGTTTCCAACGAAACTGTCTGGGATCTGTACGAAACCCTTTTGACTCCTTCCGTGCGTGAAAACTACACCATGTTCGGTTACTACAACGTAGGTAGAAATGGCGGGGCAGTCAGACCAAAGGAAGGTCTGTCCGGTACACAGGGCTTTGTGGCAGTAACTTACAAGGGTATCCCCTGGGTCAGGGACGAGAAGTCCACTGCCCAAACCGTCTGGATGCTTAACGAGAATTGGCTGGACTGGTACGGCTGGGATTCACGGGGAATGTTCGGCTACAACAAAATCAGCCTTGGCAGCTCAACAGTCGAAGGTCTGTACGCAGAATCACCTATGAGTCAGTTCTCAGGATTCAACTGGTCCGGGTTCAGAGCACCAACCAACCAATTCGCTGGGATTGCTGATATAATTATTTTAGGTAATATGTGTTCATTCCAACCCCGGAGGCATGGTCGTCTGACCGGCGTAACCGGAGCATAAAAATATGATATTAACCTCACCAGCACAAATACTAGACTTCAGCCCGTACGAAATCCGCACAGAGGCCGAAGCCACACACAACATCGGTGAACTCATCTGGACAGGTGATGGCCGGGCATTCCGTCATGCAACCGCCGGTGAGGCTTTGGCAGCCGGATATCTGACCACCGAACCGACAGGCAACACTTCACTGACCAATATGGCTGTGGTCACTGCAGCCCAGGGTGCTACATCTATCAACTTCACCAATGCAGCTACTACTACAACCGCCGGGTACTTTGACGGGGGATTCGTCTGTGTATCCTTCGGAACGGGGATTGGTCAGACATTCAGGATTACCAGAATGGATGCCTTGGTCAGCGGTGCAGCCTCTACCGTCTACATTGACGGACCCATCCCGGTAGCCCTGGATACTACATCCAAGATTGACATCGTAGCTAATCCCTGGCATCGGGTAATGCACACGGCAACCGCAACTTTGCAACCTACCGGAGTCCCGCTGGTGGCCGTAACCGCAGCCGGTGATTATGCCTGGCTACAAACCCACGGTGTCTGCGCAGTATTCTCAGACTCGACAGTAGCAGCAGGTTCCCGGGTAAATCAGGACGGGTCAGTTGCAGGTGCGGTAGAGATCGTAGTCGAAGCTGACTTTGTAGTAAACCCAGATGTCGGTTATGCATACCATATCGCAGGTGTGCAGAACTATGCCCACCCGGTGTTCTTAACAATTGACTAAGCGGTTTGACGAGAACGGATCCCGATTATAGGGACTATTCAGGAGCCGCATAGACTAACCCTCTATGTGAGGGTTTTTTAATAAAATGCCAAAACTAAAAGACAATGATGAATCAAAAGTCGAGTTAAATCCCGAGGGTTTTGCTGATTATGGAGATTATTTGGCTGCAAAAGCAAAAAAACCATTAGAAGAACCAAAGGAAGAAGCCGAAAAGGCTGACGAATAAATATGTCAAATGTAGCAGATCATTTTCCAGCATTCAAATTCGGGGCTAAGGTATATCCGCAGAATATGATATCAGCTCTAACTCCGGTTGAGGGTGGTAATGTATGGTTTGTAGACGGCGACAAGTCCGGGAGTGGTGCCGGGGGTAGAACCTGGGAAGATGCTTTCACCGAATCCGACTTTAATGGGAACATATCAACCTTGGGGGTTGTTGCAGGTGATGTAGTTTATGTCGCAGGAAGAACAATGGCGGCAACTGACACTGACCCAATTAGCTATACGACCAATCTAGTTATCAACGTTCCTCAAGTTTCCTTAATCGGAGTTTCCAGAGGTAGAACCCAAGGTGGACTCCCACAACTCAAGGTCGGAGCAACCACAACCAGTCCTATTATTGAGATAAAAGCTCCTGGTGTAATGATAGCGAACATTGGTATTAACGGGGCGGGTGGAACAGGTGGAGGTATCAAACTGACTGATGACGGAGGTTCAACTTCCGCAGCTTTTGGTTGGTCAATTCTCGGTTGTCACTTCAAGAATTGTGTAGGCACAACTGCAACAAACGCACTAACAGGTGGAGCAGTTTGGATTGGTTCAGCGGGTGGAGCTTGGCAAGGACTTTTAGCAGGCAATAAATTCTACAAGAACGTAGGAGACTTTGTTGTTGCAGGAACTTCAGGTTCAGTTCCACAGGATATTGTGCTTGAAGATAATATCTTCTCAAGCCCAGCGGCAAGCGTTGACGTTCCAGTTATTACTGGCGGATCTGGTGTTAATGGGATATTTATTAGAAACTGTGACTTCCCTGCTATGCCTACACTTACTTCAGGAACAACCAAAAGATACCTTGACCTGACTGGTTCGGTTGGGATAATGTCGGGTTGTCACTTTGGTTCAATCGTTTCACCTACGGGGTCAGAAAAAACCTTCGCTGAGGCTGGAACGGGGGCATTTATTCCCACAACAGTATACATTACTGACTGCTGGGGTGAAACTACAACCACAGGTGAAACTGGCGAGATATTCAGAACTTAATAGGGGGCTGATATGGCCGCAACCAAGCAAAAACTCTTCAAACTTTGCTTACAATGTGGTGGTACAAAAGTAATGCCTATTACACTAACTACTCCCGAAGTTGGCGATTCAGAGACTGAGACAACTACAGTTGAGTGTAATAATTGTGCTGGTAAGGGACATATTTATTGGGGCTATTTGCGAATTCCTGAAACCCCAGAAGAGGAGTGATATAATACTTTTATGACAGCGTTTGCGGATAATATCGACAGTGACGGAAGTCGCAGACCATTAACGGGAGATTACCCCTTCAGAACTAAAAGAACTATCACCTTTGCCGGAGCTACCGATGATGCCTGGGGAAACGATGGTGGAGCATTGGATGGAGCAGCTATTTTTACAGTTACAGGAGCCGTATTAGTAAAAGTACTGGGTGTTTGTACGACAAACCTGGCAGGGTCCGGGACTCATGCCGTAGGCTTTGCGGGACAAACTACTATTTTCCTGCCTACAGAGGCTGCTTTGGATATCAATGCCGGGGATTTTGTAATAAATAACGCTACTGTCGCCGCTTATTTCATAACGGGTGAACAAGCCGCAGCCGCAGATAATCTTCCGGAGTATGCACTTAACGGGCAGGATATAATTTTGACGGTAGCCGGCGGAGCCAATATTGAATCAGGGGTGATTGATTACTATTGTTTCTGGAAACCGATTTCCGATGACGGCCAAGTTACAGCTACAACTACTTGATCTAATAGTGGAAGTGTAGTAGCATCGAAGGATGGGGACTGCTTGGAATAAAGGATTTAAAACTGGGAAGTTGTCTCTCGAACATCGCCGAAAAATACAACTAGCTTTAAAACTGGCATATAAAACGGGTAAAAGAACTAGTACTTTTGAAAAGGGACATACTCCCTGGAATAAAAATACTAAGGGAATAATGAGAGCAAATTCTGGTTCATTTATGAAGGGTCATCCAGCCCCCAAAACTGCTTTTAAAAATGGACAATTCGTTAACGAGTCAACTTGGAATTGGAAAGGTAATGATGTTAGTTACATTGCCCTACATAGTTGGGTAAGAAGAAAATTGGGTAATCCAATTGAATGTAAAAGATGTAAAAAACCAAAAAATAGATATGAATGGGCAAATATAAGTAGAAGTTATAAAAGAGAATTAACCGACTGGATTAGTTTATGTACGTCCTGTCATCAATATTGTGATTATCACAAAATTGATTTGTCTGATTATTTAGTCGCCACCACGACATAAAATGGATGTCAAAAAAGAAAGCCTAAAAGAGCTTCGCAATCGGATACTCAAACTCTTCGGAGAATCACTGGATGATTACATCAAAGACAGTGAGTCACTATCCCAACAAATACAGGTTTTAAATGGTTTAAGAGCCGACACACGGTCCGACATCGCCCGTTTAACCAGGGAGAGGGATGATATTACCTCTACTGTTACCAGATATCAGGAAATGAGGGATAAACTTAAAAAGGAACTGGAAATAGAGGCAAAGACTGTCAGGGAGGAAATTCAGAATACAAAAACCCAAGCTGATTCCGATTTAACCCGCCGGGAAGCCGAATTGAAGGTCAGAGAAGGTGCGGAAGCCGACAGGAATAGACAAATAGCAGAAAAAGAAAATCTGATTTTACAAAAAGAGGCACAACTTGATAAAACTGAACGGGATTTGACCACTAAAAATAATGAAGTAAACCGTAAAACACGGGAGAATAGTAAACTGGCGGAGGATTTAGCCAGGAAAGAAGTTGGCTTGCATGATTTTCAGCACGATCTTTTCGCTAAACTGGCAAAAGCCAAGGAATTGGATGCCTTGTCACAGTCATTATCGGAACGTGAAACGAATCTTAAAAAACTGGAAGGTGAAGTTGATCTTAATCGTAAGAAAGCTACCACTGAACTGGAACGGTTGACCAACTACTCCCGGGAACTGGAAAACAGGGAGGAATTGTTGAATTCAAGAGAAGTTGAACTCAACAAAAAAGAAATCTGGCTGGATGACCGATTGAAAACATACAAAACCCACGTTGTATAATTGAAATATGGCCGATGCCAAAAAAGATGATAATAGAGTAACTACTGCTCTGGCTGTAACGAATGATGCCAATCTCACTCCAGAACTGCTCCGGGTAGATCCCTCCACATTCAGATTGCTGGTAAATTCCACAATTACAGGAACTTTGACGATAGACACGACAGGTCTGGCTACGTCTGCAAATCAACTACCAGACAATCATCAAGTAACAATTTCCAACGCTTCACTGGCAGTAACAGGCACCTTTTGGCAAGCAACTCAACCAGTCTCCGGTACCTTCTGGCAAGCTACACAGCCCGTTTCCATTGCCGCAACAGTCACGGTAGATGGGTCGGGAGTAACCCAGCCGGTGTCAAATGCCGGGTTAACTGCTCTAAATGGAGCCATTACTGGCACGGAAGTCCAGGTTGATGTGTTGACCATGCCAACGGTAACAGTAACAGCTACAGATTTAGATATTCGCAATTTAACCTCAACCGATGTAGTCACGGTAACAGGAGGTGCAGGTCAGACCGCCGATGTAAAAATAACTCTTGATAGTGAAAGCGTGGCGGTAACCAATGCGGGTATAACTACAATCGCCGGAGCTGTAGCGGGTACAGAAATGCAAGTAGACGTTTTAACTATGCCTACTGTCGCTGTAACAGGAACATTTTGGCAGACTACCCAGCCGGTATCACTGGCATCAGTTCCCTCACATGATGTCACAATTACTTCCGGTTCAGTCACCGCTGACACAGAACTTCCTTCCGCTGCTGCTTTGTCTGATGGTCTTGCAAATCCAACTACTTCAACTATTGGTTCGATGTTAATGGGATGGTCGGGTGGAAGTTGGGACAGACTTTTCGCATTTGCACCTGCTGACGATGCCAACAATGACAGGGGTTTGCTAACTAATTCAAGATTGATGGCTTATGACGGTGCAACTTGGGATATGGTAAGGGGTGATTCTTCAAATGGTCTTTTGGTGAATTTGGGTACAAACAATGATATTGGTATAAATGCCGGTACAAACGCTGTCGGTAAACTCTTACCCTCAGATGTAGATATCACCACTCATACGAATTATGCTAAGAAATACTATACTTCGGCGGGGGCAGTAACAGACGGCATTATCTGGAGTCCAGGGGCGGGAAAAAGGTGGCACGTTACGTGTTTGTACTTAAATGTCTCAGCGGCAGCGACTGTGACCTTAGAAGATGATTTAGGAGCTGGGGACTCGGCGGTTTGGAAAGGTGAATTGGCAGCTAACTCCGGGGTGGTTATTCCGTTTGGGGAAAAATATCCCTTAGCTTCCGGGGAAGATGCAGCTGATCTTCTGATTACCACAAGTGCTGGAAATGTCTACGTCACTTGTGTCGGGTACGAAATTTAAACATGGCTCTCGCTCTAAACACTAATGTTGGATTCGTAGCAACAGCCCCGACTGCTGACCCTGCCGGTGGTGATGCTGTCATTGATGGGGCATCGGTAGTCACAAAAGATACAGCTCCCGCTGGGGCAGTAAAAATAACGCAAGTAGGTTGGTATCGTGGTTCTGGAACCGCCACTGACAATTTTGAAATCGCTTTATATGCGAATGAAAGCGATGTGGCAGGAACTAGACTTTTTGTTGATGCAACAAACTCAAGCGCATCCGGTGGCTGGATTACCACGGCGGTTGATTGGGCAATTACCCCTGGTACCGCTTATTGGCTTGGTTTACAGATGGATGCCCACAGCGGCTCAAGCACGGTTGATAGTGCGACCTCTGGTGGTTCGGGAATAGATAGACGGACAGGTCAAACAACTCTGAATGACCCCTATGGTGGTGGTGCAGTAGCAGACGCAGACGGGATGTATGCTATTTATGCACTTTATAACACAGCTCCCACAGTTGTCCTCGACTCTCCTGATGACGCAGGTTCAACCTCTGATACTACCCCCGAGTTAACCTTTACGGGAACAGACGCTGAGGATGAGTCAATTACTTATGATATCCAGATTGCATCAGCGGCCTTCCCAACAGGTTTAATTGCCCTCGATGACGACTTTAATGACAACTCTTTGGATTTGGTTATTTGGCCAAACTCCTTTGATGTGGGAAATGTTACCCGGGAAGAAACTGGGGGAAAGATAAAGTTCACCTTACCGATCTCGGACGCAACTGGAAGCTTTAACGCCATCCGTTCAAAAAGCTTTGATTTTACAGGCAAGGGGGTACACGCTCAGCTTGTTACCACTCCCAATGCTGCAGTGGCAAGTGCCGAATGTTGGTTCACCTTGTCTATAACTAATGACAACAAGATAGAATTTCAGGTTGTCGGTGGTACTTTGTATGCCAAGAAGACAGTCGGGGGAAGCCCTACCGAGATTACCTCAACGGCATACAATTCTTCTGTTCATAAATGGTTAAGGATGAGAGAGGATAGCGGCACAACATACTGGGACTACTCTACTAGCGGGTCATCGTGGAGCAACCTGACCAGTCAGGCAAACCCAATTACTATGACTTCTCTGGGGTTTGAAGTCGGAGCAGGATTGGAAGAGTCCCACGCCAGTCCGGGGGTTGCGGAATGGGATAATGTGAATGTCCCCCCGTTGGTTGAGGGTGCGGTTTCCAGTGTAGATACTGCTGCTTTCACTGGTTCCCCAGATAACTCGGACCCTTTTGCTTCAGGACAGGCAGTAACCTACACGGTCCAAAGTGCTTTAAGCCTTACTACTTACTACTGGAGAGTAAAGGGGATAGACCCTTCCGGCAGTAACACTTGGGGAAGTTGGGCAACGGCCAGGAGTTTCACAGTCACATCGGAAGGGGGAACAGCAGTCAAAGACATTATCTCACCTGGCATAATAGCCTTTGCAAGATGATGTATTTTTGTCAGATAGTAAGATTGACATATCACTTGTTACCAGTATAATAATTGACAGAGCTGTTTACCATGCCAGACGAACCGCAACGCAAATCACACGAACTGGACGTTTTAATAGTCTGTAATCCGGATGTAAACTGCAACGTAATTGATACCGAGGAAAATTACCCCCATAGTGATTATTTCCAGGTCAGGTGGTCAGGCCACCCGCACCGGATAGCCCCTGGACAGACCAAGAAAATGCCCAGATTTCTGGCCGAGCATTACGCTAAACACCTGGCAGATCATTTGCTGATGAAATTAGAGGAAGAAACTAACAGAAAGGGTCTGATGCAGTCATCATTTGAAAGACCGAAAATGATATCAAGGATATTGTTGGGTGTGGATACGTACTTTCTAGGGGAGAGTGAGGTTGAGGAGGGGGAGAAGGTAGCTAAGACAGTTGAAACGCTGAATATGCCGGAGGAGAGGGCCATAGATTTAGGTCGAATACCTAACCCCATGATGGGAGTTCTCAAGTCCGAACCCCAGATTTTTGGTGTCCAGAATTTGCCCACGGATACAGTGGTCAAAGATACCCAAAAAACATCGCTCTGGGATGATTCCAAGCCTAAGCCGACCAGGGCTGAACTGATTACTGAAGCTGATAAACTGGGAATTGAACTGACGGGCAAAGAAAGAGTGGATGATTTGATAGCTAAAATCAAGGCATTTTAATATGACAGACATTAAACCAAAAGTTCCGGAAACTAAGACTTTCAGTTTTAGCAAGGAAGATTTGGAGTTTCTTCAGGGTCGGCAAATGCTGATTAACCAGCAAAAACTTCTGATAAATGACATAGATTTTGTCATGCAACAATTTATTATCAATTCAGTTATTCCCCGGATAGGAATAGACCCGAGTAAATGGAATATCAATTTTAATGTCAATGAAAACAAGATTTCATGTACCAAAAAGCCTCCGGAACTAATAAAGCCGGAGAACGGAATCGTAGTGCCTAAATGATAGATATTCTTCAGAGGAAAAGGGAACTTTTAGCCTCAATTGTTTTATTATCGGAGCAGGTTAAAGACTTGCAAAATTACAAAAAACGGGTGGAAATGTCTATCGTCCTGTTAAATCGGACTGCTAATAAAAAACAAAAAGAAATAACTACTCTATCGGATGAAATCAGGGAACTGAAACAGTCCATTGACAAAATAAGGCAGGATTTGGACGGTTACCGCCGGCAGGAAATTGAAAATGTGACAGAAGAGGTGACCAAAATCCGGGACCGGGGTAGTATATAATATCTTTAATGGAAGGAGGGTACAAAAACGACAACTTGGGATGATGCTATCACTATTGCACAGACTTTAAGCTCGGATTCAACGTCTACCACGCTGACATATCTGAAATTGCTTATGAATATTGGCTATAAACTGGTATTAGCTGATCTGGGACGGCCTGTTACAGAGAAAACCGATACCAGTATTACTACAGTTGCCAGTACACAATTTTATAATCTGCCAATGAACTGCCAATTTGTGAAGTCAATTGTGGTAACTGTCGGTTCGGTAAACTACACTTTGACCGAAGAAGAGAGTCAGGAGAACTGGGATTATCTAAATCAATATACCCAGACCAGCTCTATACCGGAAAGGTTCTTTTTGAGACTTAATTTCGGTGTTGGCAGATCACAGTTCGGTATTTACCCTGTACCTTCAACCGCCGGCTATACTGTTACGGTAATTTACGAGGTTATTGACAAAGATTTGACCACGGATGTTTTCAATACCGGCAATGTCACTCTGACTAATGCTGACGAAACCGTTGCCCATTCAGCTGCCGGATTTACTGCGGCAATGGTCGGGCGATACATTAAGGCACCGGATGGGTTTTTCTACCGAATTGGAACCTTTACCAGTACTTCATCTATTGAATTGGAAAATAAATATGAGGGATCGACAGTAACTACTGGGGCATTGATTTATGAAATGTTTAACCTACCTGAAGAAATGCAGATACTGCCTGTTTATTTTGCCCTGGCCCATTATTATGCAGTCAAAAAAGATACTAATCAGGAGAGTAAATACTGGACGCTTTATACCGCCAGCTTGGCATCCGGCAAGGTTAGGTATGGCACAAAGTCCAGGTCAGCTCTAACCCGTGGTAGTGCTTTTGTATCCAGGTGGCAAGCATGGTCCCCGCCATTCTTCCCACAATCAGCAACCTAAGTATGTATGAGCAAGAAAATACTAAACATAGAATATTTCAACGGGGGTCTGGCTGATTCGGAACGGGAAGGGATACGTGGAGCTTTCTTTTTTGCCAAAAATTTAAACATTTTCTCCGAGCCTACAAACCTGACGCTGATGCCAGAGGCAGTCAAGGAGTCGTCTACCACAGTAGTTGATTTGGTTAAGTGGATAGTTCCCGGGACACCCCATGATACTAATACATACGCTATCGGTGATACCGGCAAGTTTTATAAACGCACCTCTGCCGGATCGTGGTCGGTATTACAAACCACTTCAAACTGCGTAGGGCAAGGAATGGAACTGCAGAATGACTATGTTTACTATACTCAGAATACCCAGATTGGTAGATACGGGCCGTTAAGTGGAACTCCTGCTTTTACTGATGCCTGGCAAACTGGTTTAAATGATACTTCAACTTCCAAATTTGCTCCGATTAAAGCTTTTTTGAATGGTTTTGCTGTCGGTCACGGGAATAAATTGTCATGGTGGGATGGTTCAGTTTGGACGCTGGCAAAACTGACCCTGCCGGCAGGATTTAATATCAGATCGTTAGAGGTCATTGATGAATACTTGGTCATAGGGACATGGGTTGGGACATCCGTCACCGCCTCTGAAAGCGGGTATGTTTTCTTCTGGGATGGAACCTCTACCACTTTTAACTTTTTTACCCATATTCCGGAGGGTGGAGTTAATGCTCTGCTGAATTCCAGAAATAGGTTGCTGACTGTTGCCGGATCAAACGGTTACATCTATCTGAATACCAACCCTTTCCAGAAGGTACATAAGTTCCCGAAGCTGGAATATTCCAAGAATGTCGAAGTATATCCTGGTGCAGTATCCAACTGGAAGGGTATAGCCAGTTTAGGTTTGGCAGGATCAACTGATTCGACATCTGTCGAGCAGGGTGTTTATGAATGGGGTGCAAAGAGTGACAAATACAACGAAACTCTGAATTTGGGATATACCATTTCAACGGGTACTACTCAGTCTATCACTGTCCAGATCGGGGCGGTCAAAGGAATTGGCAGTATTATGCTTATCGGCTGGCGGGATAACACGACTTATGGTGTGGATAAGGTAATCCAGACTGCTGACGTTTATGCAACAGGCACTTATGAAAGCCTGATATTTGATGATAAAAGACCGCACCAAGATAAACTGGCAATCACTTTGAAAGCTACCCATAAAGCATTGGTATCAGGCCAGAGTATCCAACTGGGTTACAAGGTTAACCGGACTAGCAGTTATACTACTGACACTGCTAATTCCACAGTTGATACTACCGAAACACGACTGCCAATTCCGGCATCTGTTGCCAGATTCAGGGATTTCCAGATGGAGGTTATTTTGGCATCAACTGCGGCTACTGGGCCAACAGTAACATCGGTTGCATTAGAGTACGATGACTTAACAGAGGAAAGTTTATTTTAATATGGCTACTGATACACAAAAGTTGGTCTATTTCCCAGAGATACCGGCAACTGAAACCTTGGAAAATCGGAGTGATCCCAGAATAGATGAAGATGATATTTTACCGGGTACATTGAATTCACTTAATAATATCCGAGGGGAAAACACTGCACTGGGTGAACTGGCATTGTCAAAGATAATCCCTTTTGGGACTTCCGGTGTAGATACAAATCATGGCAGAAGAAATACTATGATAGGTTTTGAGGCGGGATTTAATATTAAACTGGGTTATGACAATGTGGGAGTTGGCAAAATGGCGTTATATACTTTGGAGTCATAAATGGCTAGATATTGGGTTGGTGACGGGGGAAACTGGAATGACACGACTCATTGGTCAACATCGAGCGGTGGATCTTCCGGTGCTGCCGTTCCGACCACAACTGATGATGTATTTTTTGATGCCAACTCATTTTCTTCAGGTAGCCAAACAGTAACAGCAAATGTTAATGGTAATTGTCGTGATATGGACTGGTCGGGAGTCACTAATAGTCCAACTTTCCATCTAACTGGGTTCGGAACTAAAATTGTTGATATTTCCGGCTCTTTGACGTTTGCTACTGGCATGAGTTTAACTACTCAATCATCCAGTAATACGTTTAATTTTTCAGCAACCAGCACTGGAAAGACAATCACCACTGGGGGGGTGTCAATTCCTTTTGAATGGGACTTTCGAGGTAGCGGTGGTGGCTGGACGTTGCAAGACGCTTTCACTGTCACAGGGAATACTGCCATAGTGGCTGGACGGGCTAGTTTGTTTCCTACCGTCAGTCTGGATTTTAATGGTCAAGATGTCACATTTACCAGTAACAACAGTACATTTCAGATGTATACGGGAGCAACGGTCACTTTGGGATCATCCAAATTTGTGATGAATGGAAGTAGTGGAACTCATTTTGCTATGGAGGGTGGGACGTTGAATATGAACAGTGCCACTCTTGTTTTGGCAAATACTACATCAAATACGGCAACAATTGATTTTAATTCGGGGACGGTTAATCCCGGAACATCAATAATAAAACTAATGGGAACAGGAGGCACAATAAGTAATTATGTTGCAGGTATAAGAAATGATACAGGTTCGGCCTTGACCCTTAATACGGTTATTCTTAACGGAGGCAGCAATTATCTTACCGGTGATTTAGTATTTACAACTTTGACGATGAATCCCGGGTCTGGGTTGTTGTTACAACCCAGTCAGACAATCACGACCACAACACTAATGGCACAGGGAAACAGCACTGATGGAATAGTTATTGATACGGATGGAGCTGGTACTGCTACCATATCGGCAACAACCGCTATCACTGAATATATTACTGTCAGTGATAACACTGCGACAGGGACGGCTTCGCCATTCAATAATATAGGAGGAACAGATGAAGGAGGAACAACAGGCTGGACATTCACAACACCGCCACATGGCAATACTGCACTGGGATCGGAGGCAGGGTACAGTAATATCAGCGGATCAGGAAATGTATTTTTGGGCTACAGGGCCGGCTACAGTGAATTAGGAAGCAATAAGCTATACATTTCTAATAGCAGTACCGCTACTCCGCTGATACTGGGTGACTTCGATGCTGACACTTTGACATTTGCTGCTGCTGTAACTGCGACCAATTTTATATCAACAGTAGCTACGGGAACCCAACCTTATGCCACAACTTCGACAACTCTGAACACAAATTTAAACGCTGATATGGTCGATAGTGTTCACGTAGCCACGTTAACTGATGCCAGATTACTTCGCTATGAATCTACTGGGACACAGATTGAAAATTCAACAGTAACTGAAACAGCCGGAGCTTTGGGAGGAATAACTACCATTTCCATGTCCGGCCAGTTGACCAACACCCTGGCTATAGGTACGGCTCCATTTGCTATTACCTCGACCACTAAAGTTACTAATCTGAATGTGGATTTATTGGATGACCAATCAGGTGCATACTACTTGGATTCGGCCAACTTTACTGGCACGAACTGGACCGACCTAACCGATGCTGGAGATACGACTTTGCATTATCATGCTGCCGACAGGGTGGATGCTAATCAGACATTCACAGATGTGACAACAAATGATGCTAATACGACTAGTCATGGATTCGCTCTAAAAGCGATTGCTCCTCTTTCGGGAATTAGAAACATAATCGCAATTGATAACACAGAAACGATTTATAAAGTTACTGCTCTGTTGGATAGCGTTGCCCCTGCAGACCTGGCAGGAACAGCTACCGCCGGGACTTCTTTGATTGCTGCACGCCGAGATCATGTTCATCTAGGATTAACTTCAGTTCAATTAACCGATTTAACTGATGGCGGGGCAACTACACTACATTCCCATGCCGGTGGTGGATATACCAATTTAACCCAGTTTGTCGATCAAACGGCATGGCGGGTGTTTTATTCCGATTCCTTGGGGGATGTCACCGAATTGGCTCTGGGAAGTGCTAATACGGTGTTAACTAGCAATGGAGCGACTTCTGCTCCGACTTGGGAAACTCCCACGAGTGGCAGTACTGACTTTTTAGTTGTTCAGGTTTTTAGCTGAATGTTACAATTGAGTTATGGCAACGGCACTTAAACGTAAGCTATCGGGAAGCACTGATGGATTGCCGATTAAAGTAGTTGCTACCGCTACTGCGGGAACTACTATCCATACCGCCGTGGCCGGTACAACAGCAGGGACTTTTGATGAAATTTGGTTATTTGCATTTAACTCTCATACTGCTTCGGTTACTTTGACCATAGAGTATGGAGGGGCAACTGCACCAGATCAAAATATAGTATCAACATTGGCTTCTAACTCAGGATTACAGTTGATAGTTCCGGGGTTGATACTTCAAAACGGCTTAGTGGTTAAAGCCTTTGCCGGTACTGCAAATGTGGTTACAATTTCAGGTTTCGTGAACACAATCACCGATTGATAAAATGGCTAATACAAAGTCCCTTGATTTAGAGCTTTCCAGTTCCCAGTATGCTTCGATTGCAGATGCTTCACAGACTGGACTTGATATTACTGGGGATATTTCGGTTGTGGCATGGATAGACTTAGAGGAATTGCCCAGCACGGCGACCACAGATTTTACAATTATCGGAAAGTGGACATCGGCTTCTGGTAAGCGTTCTTACTTATTCTGGATAGAGTCCGGGGACGACAAATTATATTTTAGGTATAGCGATGATGGAGAATTTACCAGTGCTGTGACAACTCTCGTTTCCACTACAGCCTTGGGGGCGGGATATGTTGCAGCATGGAATCATGTAGCGGTCACAGTTGATGTATCAGCTGCTACTGGAAAGTTTTACTTTAATGGAACAGAGGAAGCGGCAAATGTTACCGCCTCGGATGCCCTATCAATTTTCAATGGGACGGCTCCTTTTGCTATCGGTGCATCGGAAGTAGATGCCACACCTGCACAGAAGTTCGATGGATTGATTGACGAAGTAGGGATATACAGTGCTATCCTAGCTCAGTCAGATATTGATGCTATTTATGCGGGAGCCGATCAAACCGATAGGGCTAATCAGGTTGCGTATTGGAAGTTAAATGATGACTATCTCGATGTGACAGCAAATAATAATGACCTGACCGCTTCTGGTTCACCAGTGTTTTCTGCCAGCGTTCCTTTTGCTAACTACTCAGGTGGGGCGGCAACTACAAATTATCTGAAGTATTACAAAAGAAGTTATGGTATGTCGTAAGGTGGTATAATTTCCTTGAACGCCAAAGAGCAGTCATAGTGACTGCTTTTTGTTTTAAATTATGGCTACACCTATGCAATTTGGAGGCTGGTACAATAATCCTGCCCAAGGCGGTAAAAACATGAGATGGTGGGGTGGAAACACCTGGACAATGGGCGAAGATCCGACAGGAGGTGGAGGTGTGAATTGGCAACAGTCAGCACCGTCCACATCTAGTTATTCCAGCCCCGGTGGTCTTGAAAGTTTTACCCGAGGTCTGATGGAGGCCAGAGCTGGCAAAGAGTCCAGTCTGCGGGGCGAGGAAGAGGGTTTGTTTAAACAGTATGAGGAAAAAAGATCTGGTCAGGAAACACTACCGGCACTACAGACCCGACTTGAATCACAATACAACGTCCCTGAACTGAAGACCCAGTTAGGTACGGTCAGAGGCCAAGTGGGAACGGTCAAAGAGCAATTAGACAAACTTGAGGGGGATATCACATCACGAACTGAGGGTAGTCTGGTGACGGAAGCTCAACGTAGGAGAATGGTAGAAGCCGAGGCAACACCATTACGGGACACTCTGGCACGATTGGCATCAGGTCAGGAGGTGACAGCGGCACAACTGGCAGATGCTAATGCGACAGTAGGTAGGCAGTTAGAACTTACAGCGCAACAGCAGAACCTTGATCTGCAACCTATCCTGATGAGGATATCAGCCTTCAGCGATAGGGCGGCCAGAGAATTGGCAGGTTTTGACCAGAATACTGAATTGCAACTAAATACTTATTTGGATAAATTAAATAGGGACAGGTTCTTGTCAGATAGGGAATGGCAAGCAACTTCGGATGCGGCTACCAAGGAGCGTGAATTTGTAATGAGAAAAGAGGAGATCCAATTACAAGCCAAGGCAACAACGCAAGCCAATGGCGGATTCCCGGAAATGTCTTTTGAAGAGTTTAAGAATACTTTTGGTCCTGCCCCCGCAGTCACCAGTGGTGGAACTACCAGTGGATTTACGGGAGGCAGTACAGGTGGAATTCTGGGGGCATTTCAGAAAACCCTAGATGATATATTTGGTTTCTTTAGTCCGTCCGGTGGGGCAGGTTAACACAAAAACATGAACGATGAACTACGAAGAAAAGTCCAGATGGCAAGGCAACAGGGAATACCGGATGATGTAATCAGACAGAGGGTGCAACAGCAATTTGGGGTGGATATAAATGAACCTGTTAAACAGCCCTCACTATTCAGCGGAGATTTAAAGTCCGACAGGATATTTTCTTCTCAGGGTTTGCTTCCCAGTGTGGTAAATGCTCTGGCATCCCCATTCTTGAAATCGGGTAGAATAATCGGGGGAGCTGGGTACGAGGTCGGTAGGGAAGTTGCCTCAAGAATGGGAAAAAAGGATGTCTGGCAGGGTGAAAATCCGTTTTTATCACCAGAGGAACTTACCCAGGCTGGTGAAAGTCCGGGTAAATTTATATTTGAAAAGGGTATCAAGCCCGGTGCGGGTGTTGCATCGTGGGGAATTCCAGTAGGCAAGGGTGCAGGTTTCGCCAAGCAGTTTGTCATTCCCGGGGCCAAAATAGGTGCATTGCAGGGATTATCAACGGGTATAGGTAAAAACGCTGAAGAGGTGGTGCTGGATATCGGAAACGGGGCAGTTAAAGGGGCTGCATTTTCAGCTGCAATCGGAGTATTAAGTAAGGCTTTTGGTAGATTGGGAACTAGAACCCAGGAGGCTGGATCTAAGTTGAGGGAGGGTGTCAGAGGAATTCGTGAACCGGCATCTATTTACGGTGCAAGAAGTGAAAGGGAGATTAACCAAGCTTTGAATAAATTGGGTATAAAGGGTTCACCACAATCTCAATACGAACAATTAGAGCCTGTTTATAGAAAACTATCTGAGAATATAAGTCAGGGGTTGGCAAATAAACCAGACGTTCCTTTTGATACTATGCAACTGAAAAAGGCAATGTTGGAAAGTGTGAACAAATCAGGACAAATTAGGACAGGGGTGATGACTACGGCTGAAGCCGAAAAGGCGGTAGATGATTACATTATTCAGATAATGTCCACTAAAAGTGCTATTAGTTCCTTTGGTAATACAATTTCTGGTCCTGACCTGTTTAATATAAAAATGAACGTAATGAATCCCGATGTCAGTAAAGCTTATGATGCACTGGCAAAAGGACAATCGTTAAGTACCACCCAGAAAATACTGAAAAACATCCGGGATTCCGTTGACGATGTTTTGGCATTGGCATATCCAGATGTAAAAGAGGCCACTGTTTTGCAAAGTAAATTGTATGATGCTGCTGATTCACTAAATGTTGCCAGGAAAACCGTTCCTACTTTCAGGATATTCGGAATTACCGTTCCGCAATCTCTCAAAGCTGGGGCGCAGGATATTACAGGCAGGGCGTTACAGGCCGAAGGTAGAATAATGTCTGGTGCAAACGTGCCGAATCTTACTCCTGCTTTAGCGGGTGCGACTGCCCGTATCGGAGCTACAAATTTACAAATCGAAAAACCAGACCAATATCCCCAAAATAGCTATGCCCAGCCAAATCAACAGGCCGGCTACGATCAAACCAGCGGCCAATTCAATCATGGTAATATTGTACCACAATCGACAGGGGGAGTTCCACCTACCCCGACAGTGGCATCGGATATAGATGAAAAACGCCTCAAACTGGCATATTTGATGTATCGCTATCCGAAACAAGCCAGTCAGTTGAAAACGATGTTTGAAACCCTATACCCCGGAACGGGCAAGGAATTAAGTGTTGAAGGACAAAAGGTAAAAGGTCTGGTAAATACCGGCATCAGGAGTGCCAATGAAGCATGGGCAATGTATCAAAAAGATCCTCTTCTCTTGACGAAACAACTTATACCTGGAAAATTCGGATCCCGGGCATTTGATAAGGCCATGTACGATGCGGTAGATACCCTGTTACGTCTACGTACAGGAGCGCAAGCTAATCCCTCCGAAATCCGGGGATATATGGAACGTCTGGGACCAAATTTCGGGGATTCACGAGAGGTAGTGCAATATAAAATCGAAAGTTTGATTAAAGACTTGAATGATTACGTTCCGACTCCTACAACGCCAGGTCAGTTTCCATCATATCCCAGTGAGGTTCAATTTGGATACTGACTATGGCAATGCCAAATACTAATATGAGACAGGTGAAGGGGCAGATGTCGAATCGGCTATCGGTGGGTGATTACGCAAGAAATTTGGCCGCTGGCAGACTTGGAAAAATCAGCGAGGGATCATTCGGTGGATTATTACAAAATATATCATCTGATATTGCCACTACGGGAACTGGCATGGGTCAGCTTGCAGTACTGGGAGGTCAGGCAGTTTTGGACAAAGAGGCGAGGAGTAAGTTAGCTACAATAGCCAAAAGTTTGCCAAAAGGGGTACTTGAACTGATGAAAAGTTATGTATTAAATCCGGTCCAAACTGCTTATGAACACCCGGTTACTACAGCTACAGCGGTAATTGCTCCAATGGCATCTCCCAGGGTATCGGCGGCTAAGGTAGCCCTTACTCAGAAAATTAAACAGATGGGTACTCCTGGGGTAAGTAAGGGAGCAACTGGTGTAAGTACTGTTTCCGGCAAATCCGGTTTACAGTTAAAGGCAGAGGAATTGGATCAGCAAAATGCTACAGCCCTTAGTGATATAAAAGGGAAAACTATAGGTCAAACCCAGCAACAAGTCCAAACCCCGGACTTAACGGCTTACGAAAAAGCAATTAACGCCGGGGATTTACAAACAGCAAAAGCTATGGCAACTTCCCACCCTGGCGATGCTAGGTTCCAAATTCATACCCAGTCCTGGTTTAAACCCACCCAACCTAAAGGAGTAGGAGAGGGAATATCTAAAACAGTAAGAACTTCCGTTGCGCCTTTAATGCGGGAGAAAAACGACATTTCTAAGACTCTTTTGGGTTTAGAAAAAAGTGTAAACCGGCCTGGTATTTTGGGAAACAAAAAAGTAAACCAGTATACCTATGACCAGGCAATTAAACAGTTGTATCCCAGACTTAAACAAATAAATGAAGAAATAGAGAGATTAGGTGTTGATCCTGCATCCGGCAGAGCGTTAGGTTTAAAATAAATAGGAATTAAATAGCTGTATAATAAAACTATGCCACCTGCACAAATTGATATGACCGCAATTCGAGAGGCTATTGCTAGACGGCAGGGTGGTGGAGCCTCCCCGGCATTAAGTCAGGTAACCGCTCCTGGTGCTAGTCTGCCGACAGGTGGACCTAATACTCCTACTAATCCTCCCCCGGCTACAGCAACCCCTTCTGGCACTACACCGTCACCTATGCCATCGGCCAAGCCAAACCTGAAACAGGTAGGCAACTTCGATGATGAAACACGTAGCTTGGCCAAAACCCTAATCTCAAAACTGATGAATGTATTGTGATACAGGGTTTTGTTACATAAAATATGGCTATAACACCCAGGTCGGACCATGATTTACTTATCACCTTGAATGCCAAGGTAGATGGCCTTATAGTAGAGGTTAAATCCATGCAAGACGGTGTGGGCAAGGAAATTGCTAACCATGAAGTAAGGATCCGGAAGATAGAGGCAGTGCATGATGCGGTAAAACCAGAGGAGGCGTTAAAACAGTTAAATGGTGTTATCCAGAAAGTCCACGATTTTGAGGTATCCGCTAACGTTTTTAGGGTTTTGGCTGGTATATTGGGAGGTACGATTTTCTACATCCTGACACAAATCCCGATACTACTGCGGAGTTTCAAACTGATTCCCTGAATGGCAGTAGTCACTCTATTGGGAGATCAAATTAAAAAGAAGTTAGGATGGTTATGAAAAAGAAAACATTTTGTACAGTCGAGAGATGTAATTTACTTAACCATAGTCATGGACTTTGTAATAAACACCGACTCCGCCTAAGAAGAAATGGCAACTTGGAAGAAAGAAAAGTAAGCGATACGTATCTTGCTGTCCACAAGTGGTTCATCAGAATTTTTGGGACAGCTCAAAAATGTCGGAAGTGTGGAGAGGCTAAAAAAAGAATCCATTGGGCAAATAAAGATCATACGTATTTAAGAAATGAAAGGGATTGGATTCCATTATGTGCACATTGCCATAGATTGTATGATATACAACACAATAATTATTTATTAAAAAGGTATCAAAGGGGGTATCGCTATAATTCATCCTTTTGAACCCTTTGTTGTTAGTGGCTATAAATTCGGTGATGTTACCAGTTATGGTTTTCACGGAGGTTTGGATATGAATGGCCTGGGTGGCGGCAATACAGATCTGGGAACTCCATTGAAAGCAATTTATCCCGGCATTGTGACTTCGGTTCATAATCATACGACTGGCTTCGGGAAACACCTGCATTATAAGATTTCAGGCCCGTGGGGATCTGTTTGGTGTCATTATGCCCACTGTCGATTGGTTCTGGTTAAAGAAGGGGATGCAATTACGGAGGGTCAGGTGATAGCTGAAATGGGCAGTACCGGCAATTCAACGGCAGCACACCTCCACTTTGAAATAAAGGTATCCCCGCTACTGGGTACAGATGCTGTTGCCAAGAGAAAAGAGGAGTTGATAAGCTGGTCGGATCCGCTGAAATTTATAGAAAAATGGAAAAATGCTACAATAGATGATATGCCGGTATGGGTAAAGGGCTATTTTCAGGAAAGAAATATTGATCTGGAAAAAGAGGGAGATGCCAGAGCTAAACTGGGTGAGGTATTCCAAGATGCAACAAAGTATGCAGAAGCAGAAAAGGCCAGGTTGAAGGCAGAGCGTAACGCCGCAGAGGCTATAGGGACAGCTGCTAAATGGGAGGAGAATTTTGTCAATTCCCAGTCAGAGATTAAAAAGTTGAATAGTGAAATTGATAATCTAGGCCAGAAGGTTGTTGCCAGAGATAAACAGATAGGTGATTTGGAAACCCGTGTACGCCAGTTAGAAGCCATGACACCCGCTAGTGGCACAGTTATTGTCAGCAAGGAGGAATATGCCAGCCTAAAGGCACAGGCGTTGTCTGGCGTTAAATCTACGACCTTACTGATGGAGATAATTAGGCGGATTTTCGGACGAGGTTGAAACAATGGCAGAATATTCATTAACCAGGGCAGATCAACAGAAATGGCTGAATAATGCTCTGATCTTTTTGGCTCCGCTGTTTGTACTGTACTTGGTCTTTGTGCAAACCGGGATTACCAGTAACGGGGTGGACATCACAGACTTTATCCCGACCCAGGAGGTTGTAGGCGGTCTGATTCTGTATGCCATAAACACCCTGTTGGATCTTTTACGCAAGTTGATTGCCAGCTCAAAGTAATGGGGGGGTATGAGTTTAGAACACCTGGATATTATTATCACCCCCCACGAGGCCACCAGACGGCTCAGGATGTTCGGGATTAGCTTTCAGGGCATCTCTATACTTGCGACAGAAAGTGCGGATGCTAGTTCACATGAAATGAAGGCTCTTGCAAAAATCGCTATCGGTAAAACTCCCGAAAATCTGAAACAGGTTTATATCAGTGAAAGACTACGTGATCTCTGATACTGTTTGTACTGGAAAGTGCTAGTTTACAATGTGATTCATAAATTGTAATCTTACAATGCTGTGACACAAGCATTTTTGACCCCGACTGTTACCCCTGATAGAGCCTCCTCTGTCTTCTGGTGCTTGTGTCATTGTGCCAGGGGGAACACAGTCGGGGTTTTTTAATGAAAAAGTATGTGGTGGTACAAATATCGGAACAAGCCGGAGATATTAAAAGGTATTGTCACCGATCTGTTGACCGGGGAGCAAAAGTTCAGCGAAGAGTTTTGGGAGAAACAGTGGCAGATCCTCCAAAAATATGGCCGGAGTTCGATAAGCGGTTTGTCTTCGGCCTGGCGGAAGAGATTCTGGGATTTGGATACCGAAAGAAAGGCATTATCCAAGCCATTACTTCAGGACGCAGTAGCAATATTAGACTATTTGGGAGGGGAAAATGAGTGAGGAACTGACCGAATCCCAGAAAATCATTATTAAGAAATCTTTAGGTGATAAAGCCAAAAATATTAGGTCAAAAGAAGATAATAATATTATATATACTTCTTATTATGAAGATGATACTTATATCCTAGAGCAAATTTCTCTTTCCCCACGTTCCCCATATTCCCCACGTCAAATCGGCATTGATAAACCTGGGTTTGTTAAATACTCAAAGCTAGATGATACTTGGGAGATAGTAGATGAGTTTTATACTGATGACAAGGTCTATAGACCTATAGATGATAAAGTTTATTGGAATGGTGGTGTTCAACTTCCCTCTGGAGTTGAAGAATATAAAAGTATCTCCGAAATGGTAAAGGAAATAAAAGAATTTATACACGAGGGAGCGGAAATACCATCTCTATATGAAAATCTATTTCCCTACCTTGCAATGTTTTACTGGGCTTATGAAAGATTCCCATTTATTCCCTATATTCAATTCGTCGGTGGGACAGGGACGGGTAAAACAACGGCAATGGAAGTATTCGGTAGTATCTGTTACAAGCCTATCGACACGACTGGATCGCTGACTATCTCCTCAATTTTTAGGTTAGCTACAAGATGGAAAGGTACACTGTTGATAGATGAGTTCGATTCAGTCGGGGAACATTCCCGGGAGATGGTATCGTTCCTCAAGTCCGGAGTTTCGGATAGGTTGGTATATAGGACGGAAGGAGATGTGAAGAATTTCGACCTTGGGGTCTATATCGTCAAGGCTCCGAAACTATTCACATCAGAGAAACCTATCGATGATGCCGGCTTGCAATCTAGAACGATAGTAGTAGAAATGGAAAAGAATAAAAGAAAAATCCCACTTTACAAACTCCCGAAGTATTATGACAAGGCCATGTCTATAAGAAACAAGTTGCTTCTATGGCGATTGAGGAATTTAAGTAAGATTGATCTGACGGATGTTGAATATGGATTTCCAGAACTTGAGACATTCGATAGACGAGTACAGCAAGTGATAACTCCCATTTACTATTTCTCGGACGAGGAGGCGAGGCAGGAGATCAAGATAATGGCTAAGGAACAAGAGGAGGATACTCTCCGTGAGCGCAGGGAAAGTGACGAGGGAAAGATTTTTGAAGCCATTGTTGATACTTATAATGTGAACATGGCAATTTCTCTAGGGGAAATAGCGATAATACTGAATAAAAACAAAAGAATTCCAGTTCAGGAGAGGATGATAGGTCAGATCATAAGGAAGATTTTAGGATTTGAGATAAAGAGGGTGGGAACGGGAGCGGACAAGAAATCTATTGTGATAATCGAGAGCATCCGGGATATTTCCAGGATAAATGATTTGGCATCCTATTATGGTACTCCAATCCAGATTTTACGTGGGGAAAGTGGGGAAAGTGGGGAAGGATGAGTTATTTCAAACCTTGTTGGTCTTGTGGTAGTAAGGGAGCTTGTTATGGGGACTGTGAGTGTGCTAAGTGTGTTGATCCTGGAGAATATGAAGAGTGGAAAAGAAATTCCCCCGAAGAGTATGAAGAATGGAAAGAAAAACAGAGAGGATATGATCCAGATGAATAATTATCTGATACTTGACAAATTACCCCATTAGTGTATAATAATCGTACAATGACACAAGGGTTTAAATCTATAAAGGAAATAATGGACGACATGGTTACTGCTGGGAATCGAAATTATGCCCGGATGTCGGATAAAAATGAGTCTGGTATGGCGTGTGGTTTCTGCGGGCGTGATTTGGTAGAGGAGGTATTATCCTCCGACTTAGACGGGAACCGCCGTGAAATCGTCTGGTATTGCCCCAACAAGTGCGATAAAGAGGAGATGTGTGGCTATGATAGCACTGTACCCGCCACTGGCGAATGCTGGGCCTGTCATACACCGTTATGCGATACTTGTGGCCATAGGGATCCGGATGGCAATAAATACTGCCATTTTTGCTGGGAGGGTATTACCACAGCTCTATCCGGAGAGGGAAAAGATTAAGAATATGTTAAGAGTTGCCCTAGTCTATAAAAAGGATAAATACATACTCCGGGAATATAGGAATGGTGAAAGTACAAAAATCAGAGATAAATCCAGAGAGTATGGTGAATACGCCTTTTTGGAAGATGCCATTGAAGAATTATCTCGGATATATCCGGAGCAGGAAGAATTTATATTTAAGATGGTCGGTTTTATAGATAAAAAATAATGACAATCAAAGATGCCAAACAGTATATAAGTTTCGGTATTAAGGAGGGTTACTATTCACCAGAGGATTTTGATGGCTGGTCTGATGAAAAGTTGGTTGAGTTTGCGCAACGGGAATCTGACAGGGGTGATGCCTACGAACCGGAGGATGAGCATGAAGGTTAAACAGATTACCTTGGGTAAAGATTTCAAGGTTGGCCTACCCTCATTCTCAAATTTGACTTTAACCTGTCACATGACCTTTGAATTGGGAGAAAATGAGGAGCTGGAATGGGACAAAATGTGGGATACTATCAATTACCAGATGTATATTCAATCGTCAGGTATAGACCAGAGCTGGATTATAAGTAAAGAATATAAAAACTTTTTCAGGACTGTAGTCAAATCGGTTAAAACTGGGGAATTAAAATATAATGAAAAAAAGCAGGAATGAAAACAATCGGCCCCTTCAACTATCGCAAAATCCGCCTCTGGCTTCGGAATAATGATTGCCTGATTTGGCTGACTATAATTATTTTGATTTTCATAATTAGTGAATCATTAAGATTTGCAGAGGGGGTGAGATAAAAAGTGGGTAAACTAGCTGAATTAGCCAAAAAAATGTCAACATTCCTGAAAGTCCTTCCCGGTGAGGAAGAACAAGTGGTATATGTCGGCTTTAAAGATATCCCAAATAAGTTCGACCCTGAAAAAACAACCATCCAGTACGTTTTTATGGTTGGTGGTGAAAAAAAGTTCTGGGAGAACGGTTCACCAAAAGTGGCTTTGTTTTTTGATGACAAGAATGAGGGGGATATAATCTCCATCAAGAATGTCGGAGATGAAAAGAAAGCTAAGTATGAATTGGCTCCTGTTATCACACAGGAAAAAGCCAAGAAGTAAAAACAGGACTGCGGTAGCGGATTTTTCCCGGAGCAAAGGCTCCACTTTTACAAGTTAACGGATACCGTATCGTGGTTGAAAGCCCCGGGCTAAAATCCGGGGCAATTGAAATTTAAAGTTAAATAGTGTATAAAAATATAATAATGGATCAGGAAGAATCAGACATATTCCGGAAACTGGCAGACCCCCATTTCCCGATAGATGAGTTACCTTGGGATGTAAAGGTGGCCGCCCTGTCGAAACTGGTGGAAGCCCGGGAAACTTACCAGAAAGTAGTGGCCCGGCTGGCGGCATCCTTGCCTGATGATAAGCCAGGTATGGGATCTAAAAAGCATATACATAAACTTGCAGCTGCCATAGAGGACGCAACTGGACGGAAGATGTCGGTAAATACCCTGCATAAATACCGCCAGGTTTACAGGGCAGTGGCAGCATTTCAGGAAAAGATACCTTTGGATTGGCCCTTCCGGGCGTGGGTTTACTTGTCACGGGAGGATGAGCCAGGGGTTTGGATAGATAGGGCTGTGGCCGAAGGATGGAGTGGAGCGGAACTGGTTAGGGAGTTGAGGATATCAAATCCCCCAGAAAAAAGGCTGAAGATTTGCCGGCGTTGCGGTAGTGTCCAGCCGGATCCGGTAACCTGCCTCTCTTGCGGTCAACCCCTGAATTTTTAAGATGATTAAACACGCTAAAGCTAAGGGTTCGTTATGGGAGCGGGATTTTGCCAAGTTCCTGCGGGATAGTGGTATAGAGAAATATGCCCAGCGTCAGCCATTGTCGGGGGCTGTCAGTATGTTGCCGGGGGATATCCATTCGAGGATGTTTACGTATGAGTGCAAGAGCTACAGCAAGTTTGCAGGTATGAAGATAATAGATCAAGCCAAAAGGGCTGCCACTGCCACTAGGCCGCCTGTGGTTGCACTGAAAACTAACAATCACAAGCCGATCATCATAATGGAAATAGACGACTGGGGGGAAGTCATGGCATTTGCTCTAAAAGGTGGCTATGGCAATAGATAAAAATCTAAAGGAAAAAATAGACTCTATCCCTTCTACTCAACCCAAAGGGTTGAAATTGGGTGGATGTGCCAGATGCCGGGAATACGGTAGGTTGACCCGTGTACCCTGGGAAGATCCTTACACTGGGGAAAGCGGCTGGGGTTGGCTTTGCAGGGAATGTATCGAAAAGTCAGAATCTGTTAAAAGACTGGCTAAAAAATTCTACGGTGTCAGGTTTGGAGATACCCCGGATTTATCTAAGTCGTTTAATCCTGTCCCCAAGCCCAAAAAGAAAGATCGCAAGAAACTTGACAAATAAAACCATTAGTGTATAATGATCCTACAATGACACAACAGACTATAGGTACAGCTTTTATAACTATCGGATTCTTTCTTATAGGACTCGGAGCTGGTATAAGATACGCAAACTCCCGCCGGGTGGTCGTTTATCCTACTTCTAAGCCTACCTTCTATGATATTGCTTTGGAATGTCAGCGACTGTCAGCCCAGACTATAGATAAGTCACGAATACAGGATGAAAAACAGGTTGTATTCACCTATAAGTCCTGTGTGGAAAAATTACTCAAGGCAGCTCAGAAAACGAACATTAACGATGCCAATTTTTTATAGAAAGAAGGTGAATATTTAACATGGTCAGAAAATCAAAACGGTTTATTAAGTCCCCCACAACTTTGTTGGAAATCTATGATTTTTTCAATGAATGTATGGATTTCAAAAAAACTGCTGCCCATTTTGATATCAGCTACGCTCAAACACACTCTTGGATAACGGCCATTAATGGGATGCTTGCGGGAGAACCGAATCCTCGTATAAAAGGTAGAAGGGTTTTAGATGTAGCTGTTAAAACGATCAAAGCCGGGGTTAGAGTTTCGGATGTTAGGGATTCTAAACCTGGAAACGTTGCGATACCAATTTCTCTCACGAATGTAATAACTCCGGAGAGAGCTATGACTACGGAACAAAGAGTGGATTTTATCTGGAACCAGCTTCTTGAAGCTATTGGTCAACTGGCAACAGAAATGGCTGATGAAAAAGTAAAAGATATCAGGGATGAATATGAACTTTTGAAGACAAACGCCCAAAAGTCCAATATTGTCGGGTTTATCAAAACCAGATGGTCAACTCGGACATAGTTTTTTGTGGTCGGTTTCCCTTCGGGAGAACTGGAAGCCGATCAGGAAAAAATATGAAAAAGAATAATCTGATTCAAATTGATTTTGACGGTGTGATACATGATGCCCTACTGGGTAATATTAACGGTCAAATATATGGCAATGCTGTTGACGGAGCAAGACGGACAATCGCCAATCTATTAAAAGCTGGTTATGAAATTGAGATATTAACATCAAGATCTCCTGAAGAATGGGCTATGGTAGTTGACTGGCTGACTGAAAAAGATTTCCCCTCAGATTTGCGGGTTACCAACATCAAAAAACCAGCTCTTGCATACATAGATGACAGAGCAATTAGGTTTATCAGTTGGGCAGATGTCGCCCACTATTTCCTATGAGTTTCATTCTAAAAGAAAAACTAATATCACAGGGAATTCAGTCAGAGATCGAGATCGGAGAATGGGACGGTAAACCGGCAATCCGCAAGATCAGTGGTAAGGGACTAAACAAGAGAGAACTGGATACCGTAGCCAATGCAGTTAATCCGTATCGGGATAATTTGCAAAGAGTGGGGGTCGATGTCCCCCGGAATCACCAAGTAAGTCGGGTGAATGGAACAGTAGAAACGATTGACGAGTTTATATCGGGTGAACTGGTATATGACAGTGCAAAACATGGAAGTTTGTCGGGCTGGTACAAAATGCTTCACTCAGTGTTGTGCGCTGACGGTGGCCAGACATTTGTGGATGCAAAACCTCAAAACTACATAGAGAACAATGGCAAAGCGATATATATAGATACGTTCCCGCCTATGTTGCGTCACCATGACGACATCAGCCCCTGGATTCAGGCACTATATAAACGTGATCGGAAGATGATGGCTTTTAATTTTGGTGATATCCGGGGACAGACTACAAAAATGTTATCCCTGGCAAAAAGAGAAAACCCGCAATATTATCAGGAAATAGCGATAAAAACCTTGGAGTTTCTGAATGGCAAGATTCCCCAAAGTGATTGGCTTTACATTTGTGAGCAAGTTGAACGTGGATTTCCTGATATGAACGAAATGTATGCAAATCCTGATAATGCTAAAAAGGTTGTCTATCGTATAAAAACTAAATGAAAACAGATCAATTGAAAATGCTGTCCCGGAAGCAATACGAGGAATGGCTAAAATCATTTCCCCCTGACTATTGTTCATTCTGTGATTGGCCTCATAACCAAATAACCTTGCATGAGGGTAAGAACTGGATTTGGATTGCCAACCGTAGTCCATACTGGTATTGGCATACCATGCTGGTTACTAAACGCCATGTCCGGGAATTTGACCAATTATCTGTAATAGAGGCTGGGGAACTGGTGGAAATGTACGGGTATATTGTTAAAAAATACCGGGAAGCCGAATTAAAAAGATCGGACAATAGCCTGATTAAAAAATACGTTTTCTTCTGGCGACTCCGGGATGATCTGTACGATCCTATATCCGGCAATATGCGACCTGACCATTTCCATATCCATATTGCACCGGATAAAGACCATCTTTGGGATCCATTATTGGAAAAGGACGCTTATTTACAGGATGTAGTTGGTAAACTAGGCAAATGAACGAAATTGTATTTGCTGTTCTAATGGGTGCAGTACTAATACTGGTTTTTATTTATATATCACGATGAAATATAAGAAAAAGAGTATGAAAAATAAAGAAGAGAAGATGCCAAAATTTGATTCAGTTTCTGCTACCATGATTTATGCCGAAGCTGGTGGTATGAGTAAAAAAGATTTGGGAAAACTATTTGTAAAAACGGCTAACAGACTAAAGGCGTTATTGGCAGAGAAAAAAGTATGAAAAATAGGACATACGAAGAACATCTTAAAAAGTGGAATAGAGCTAGAAATTTAGTTAAAAAACATAACGACAAACTTATTTCTAAATGGAGGTCTACACCTTGGTGGAAATTTTGGGATAGACCTAGTTTTGAAGAACAAAAACTAATCATTATTAGTAACTGGAAAGAATTTGAGAGATTACCAGTACCTAGATTGTCAGACTATTTTCCAATGCCCATAAAGAGGTATGAACTTTTGGTGCTTATTATTCGGACACGCTAAAGGATTAACCCCTGAAGGTTTGGAGATACTGCCAGTGGGTGGGCATATAAACCGCCTATATAACTGTGGTCCACTTTGGCCTATCATCATAAAAGATGACCAGGTGTATCCCGATGGCCTATTCGACAGTTATAGTCAAGAAATATTTACTTGCCCCCGATGTGGGAAACAACTGGTACATCATCTATGACTAAACCTAACCCCACCTCCGAAGCGGGCAAGAAAAAGAGAGGGGGGAAATGACTAAATTAAATTCTATAAAAGGGGAGAAAGAGAAAGTGAAATACTGTCCAAATTGCAATAGATATGAACTAACTGAATATGGTCAATGCAAGGGGTGTAGTTTTTACCCTGCCAACTGTTATTGCGACAGCCTAGAAGAAGTAAAGGCCAATACAAATTCAAGGGAAGAAATAATAAGGGAGGCGGACAGGATAATTGGTGTATATACGATTCATGCCACGAGAAACAAACTACTTGAATGGGTGGATAAATGTGTACTCCCTCAAATTTGGGAAGAGAAAGACAAGATAATTTTTTTAGCCGAGGCAATGATAGAAGAAGCCCCCATAAGGTGCAAAACACCAGACGGATGTTCTGGATGTTCCTATGCGGAAGGATACGTAGATAGCCTAAACGAGTTAATTAAAAGAATCGAAAGCAAATGACCCCCCAAGTCCTACCAAGAGAAAAAAGTATGATTAAACCAACTTATAGAAATTACAGTTCTACAACAATCAGGGCTGAAAACACCCAGGCTGACATTAGCCGGGAGTTAGCAAAGTATGGGATTCAGTCAGTCCAACATACCTCTATGCCGGGGGGTTTCTCAGTGGCCTTCCAGGCTGAAGTTCAAGAGGTAAATCGGCCAATCACAATTCGCATTGATATTCCTTGGAATCAGGAGAAAGACAAAGAAGACCATTATGGTTGGAGGGACAAAAGGATTAAATATCGAGTGCTGTTTTACTACATAAAGTCCCTTTTAACGGCTTGGGACAATGGGCTGAAAGCGTTTACCGACATCTTCATGCCGCACATCGTCTTACCGGGCGGGAGAACCGTCTCGCAAGACCTTTTACCCAAGTATACAATGGCCATCGAATCAGGGGAGATAGGAGATATTAAATTTTTACCAGGAGTTGACCAATGACCCCCAAAACCAAAGGACGTGAGAAGGGCAACCCCACCTCCGAAGCAGGGAAGAAGATAATTCTTGATTTGTGCGGCGGGACTGGTTCATGGTCAAAACCATACAAAAATGCTGGGTATGATGTTAGGGTTGTCACATTACCAAATCACGATGTACGGCACGCTTTCTTCGAGGGGGAGTGGATCATTTTTCCAAGCATTTACCAAAAAATGTCATTCCATCTAAAGATAGTGGATGTTTATGGGGTGTTGGCTGCCCCTCCCTGTACAATGTTTTCTTACGCCAGGACAAAAGCCTGGAAGCCCCGTGATTTTAAAGAGGGAATGGTGGAAGTTGAAGCCTGTTTGCGAATAATTTGGGGACTTCAATATAAACCCGTTTCAGATACGGCTAAATATACGACATTGAAATTTTGGGCATTAGAAAATCCGATGGGAATGTTGCAACATTTTTTGGGTTACCCCCCTTACGGATTTAATCCTTACGACTTTGGAGATCACTATCAGAAACATACTCATCTTTGGGGACGATTTAACTATCCTCAAAAAAATCCAATTGAATTAACAGTTGAAGAAAAATTAAAACACAAAACGAATAGTCAGGAACTTCCTAAACTAGGAAGAGGATTAGATGCTTTATTTCCATCTCCTGCCTATAGATATCCCAAGTGTAGTAATCCCCTCGGACACTCATGGTGTATGAAAGATAAAGTTTATCAGTGTGCAGAGTGCCATATCAAAAAAATGACAAAATTTGACTACTTAAAAAGTAAGGACATTCACCCAGAATTTTTTGGTAAATATGACAGACAAACTAGACGGTCTATTACACCCGCAGGTTTTTCTAAAGCATTTATGGAGGCTAATCCATGACCAATAAACCCACCTCCGAAGCGGGGAAACAGGCAGAAGGATGGGAAAAGAGACTTGACGATGAAACTTGGGCTAGAAATGGCGACAGGGTTGTTATATCACGAGATAGACTGGAAAATTTCATCCGTACCGAAATAGAAACCGCCAAAAAAGAAGCCATAGAGGAAAATGAAATAGATATTACTAAACGCATGGAGCAGGTAGCCAAGGACGTGAGGGAAGAGGTGGTGGAACTTACCAAGCAGGCTATGTATAAATACAACCACAAGTGCGAACCTTTGCATGAGATTGATGTAAAGTTATTTGAAAAGATCGTCTCCAAACTTAAGGAGAAAAAGACATGACTAACTCACCATCAGTATCACCAATTATAGAGGTAGATTTTGGAATGATTTATCCATTAACAGGTTGGCTTTGTTCAGTGTGTTTTCAGCCAGCACAGGTGCAAGAACCCGGATGGTTTTTCTGTAAGCCCCACGCCAAAGAATTTAACCACGGTTGGGGTAAGACAATCGCTGTAATGAACCGAGAATGGAAGGAGGCCAACCCGTGACTAAATCACCATCAGTAGAGAAGAACCAGCCAATGGGAGTTTCAAACTGG
>Ga0209518_1000684_pt1 | contig 41989 bp, 33 predicted proteins | sample RifGroB1_FD_183993 | JGI IMG/M metagenome (GOLD analysis project Ga0209518, IMG submission 183993) | Groundwater microbial communities from Rifle, Colorado, USA - Groundwater B1 (SPAdes) (version 2) | ecosystem: Environmental > Aquatic > Deep subsurface > Groundwater | place: Rifle, Colorado...
AAAAAAAGCTATGAAAGATTGCATAAGAAAAGACAACTACCTTTTCTAATAAACTTACAAATATCAATGATAACAAGGTATAGTTTTCAATAATCGACAGCCTGATTAAGTAATAAAATAATTAATTTATACGATGAGTTTCCTCCTAAGTCGGAATTTAAGCACCCAAAACATATACCAAAAGCTGTAAAATGGGGAACATTCCACATCAATGGGAAAATTCGTGTTTGTGGTTACCTAGAAGACAACATTTTTTATATTGTTTTTCTAGACAAAAAGCATCAATTCTGGATTACAGAAAAAAAACATACATAAAATTCTTTAGAAAAATTTTAAATATTCAGTTTTTAAAAACTCAAAATTTCAATACTTTAACATATTTGAATACTACAAAAACTTGATCCAAAATCAGGACACCAGGAATTTTCTAGCCAGCTTTTCATAGGGAATATTCTGATTTTTCCGGATGAATCGCAGGGGATCGGAAATACTTTCATTCACCGATTTCAGTTCTTTTTCAATCTGGAACAAAAGGTCTTCTATATATTTTGATTTATGGGCTGGATGTCCTTTTACTTCTGTATAAAAACCTTGTTCTACATAAGATAAAAAAGCATGAATCGTGACTTTTGAGACAGGCTTGACATCCAAAGCCCATTTTTCCAGATGATAGGATTCTTTTTTGATAACCTTACTATTGACAAGCCTTACTTTTGACCCGAAGGGTCTAGGGTTGTAGGCAATCTGAAACCCTTTGAAAGCCCCGATCACCGATTCATAATTCTTGGTCATCGAAAGTCTTGGAAACTGGTATTCTATCACAGAGGTTTCTTTGTTATTGTTGATCATATGATGGTTTTCGCAGATTAAACGCAGATACCCGTTGGAGTCTTTGATAATTTCCCTGTTATAAATCCTCCTTTCCACAATTTTTCCCTGTTTGGTCTTTCTGAAATCTCCCGCCAGTAAAATCAGACACTTTAAAAGTTCTATATTGTTTTCCTTATTCCAGTCAATGGCTTGAGGATTCTGAATATTGATATGAATACTGTGGGGTTTGATATTGGTGAAGACAATCAGTTCAGAAATAAAGGAATGGCAGACAAAAAGAGAACGGGTCAGGGGTGATGAATGGGTATTGTAAATACTTTCCCTGCCGATGGCAAACTCAAGGAAGCCGATTTTTTTTTCTTCCTGCTCGCTGATTGTATGGTCATCGATATGCCCTCCCAGTTTCCAGAGCCTTCTGAGAAGGTCAAACTCGCTGAAATACTTAAAAGCATGAAAAGACTTGTCTTTTTCCGCATAAGTGTTTTTTTTCAAAGTCTGATACCCGAGATTACTGAATTCCAGCTCCACCCCTAATGAGAGCTCGCCGGGGTTTAATTTTCTTCTGACTTCCATCGCAATCATCTGCAGCTCTTCCGAATGGGCTGCAAAAAGTTCTCCCGCGATCATAACGCATTCTTTTGTCAGATCCATATAGCTGATTGTCTTGATTTTTTTTCTGTCATAAATGTTTTCAAAATAAATCAGAAGGTCGTAAAGACGGGTATTTAAAAATTTGAGCGCCGTGAGAAGAGAAAGTGTTTTTTCATAAAGAGGATAGGAATAATAAATCAAATTTTTGAAATTTTTGGTAATATGGTCTTCCAATTGATTTAAAACCATTGTATGAAAAATGAACTGAATATAATTCTTATAGATTTTTTCAGGCATTCCTTCCTGCGCGGGAAGTTCCGGAAGCCCCTGAAACTGAAGTTCGTTGTCAATCGCATAATTACTGACATACTCATCATTAAAATACATGTTGGACACTTCTTTGATCTCAGCGCCCAAAAGTTCTTTCTTAGCCAGCAGCTCGATTTTCTGAGAATTATTGATCACTCCCGGATGATAAAGCATTTCTATGCGCTCTCCCACCTTGTTTTCAATAAATTCTTCCACCCGCTGGACAATCTTGACATTGATCCGGTCTCCAAAAGTTCTTCTCAGATTATAGATATTCCCGATATAGACATAAGCTTCCAATTCTTTCCCGTCTTCCAATGCAACCTCTACCTTTCTCCTGATATAAAGATCGCCCTCGCATTCATATTTGTCGATTTTTTCAAAACTTTCTTTATCGACATCATAATAAACAACACCTTCTACCTTAGTGTTTTCTTTTTCCACCACATAAGGGTAGCCGCTTTCCGATGCATATTTTTGATAATGATTTAAGACTGCTTTTTTAAACTTAAAATTTTTTCCGCAGACTGTTTTCAGATAAGTCCGGTTCATCAAAGTGCCGTAAGCGAAAAAATTCATATTTTATCCTGTTAATTGTTTTATAAAATTTAAATCTCTTATCCTTAAAAACAAACAAAATCCCTTGTTTATTTTCTCAATTAAAAATCAAGCAGCGGAAAGATAAAAATTGTTTTGATTGAAGAAATGACTGAATGATTTTTCAAATACTTTGAAAAAGTGTTTGAAAATTATTGTTTTTGATCGGAGTGAATTAATCCGTATTTTTCAGCAATTTCCTCGTTCAAGACTTTAAAAAAATCAATCAAAAAAACTTTTTTAATGGAATAAAAAAGAAGATTTAATTTTTCATCAATAGAAATCAACCATTCTTTTTTATGATTTTTGATAATTAAAATCAGACCGATTTTCTTGTCTTTCATAGAATTGAGATTTTCAGGCAATTTCTCTAATGATTTATATGGTCTTCCAAGCAGAATACCTGAATAAAGGAGCAAACTGTTTAAAATCTTTTGATAAATATCCTGTATATCTTTATCGAATGTCCCTTTTTGTGGATTTGAAAAAGTAGTTTTTGCCTCAATAAACAAGATTTTACCTTTCAATTTAACGATAAACTCACAAATTTTAACATTTTTACCCACTTGCTGATAAACGCCAGATTTTTCAATATGGAAAATATTTTCTTTTTTAAATTTAAAATCCATATTTGATTCTCTTATTATCATTGAAAAGACACCTCAATTTCTTCTTCATATAGTCGAATTGATTCTTGGATAATTGGATTTTCCGGTATCCCATCAATTAAATTCTCAATTAAATAATCAGCATCAGACAAAGAAACAATCGGGATGTCCATTTTTTCTTTTTTTGCTATCAAAAACAATTTCTTGATTGTAAAATATGAATGACTTGCAATAAAAATTTGAATTCCTTCTTTAGCCAATAAAGTAATAATATCTAAAAATTGATTTAAAGCTTCAGGGTGAAGCGCCGATTCCGGTTCGTCGATAAATAGAACTGATCCTGGTGTTAAATATCTATTTCCAAGTAATGTATCTAAAAGACCTATTTTCTTTATGCCTTCTGAAACAATATTGATAGAATAGATATTTTTTCCTTTTTTAAAATTCCATCTTCCTGAATCCTGCTCATATTCCAACTTGCCTTTTATAATATCTTCCAGTTTTTTCCTTGAATTGGAAAAACTTGTATAATTTCTGCCTTTTTGAGGGGGATTGTTGACAATTGCTTTTGTCAAATCATAGTAAGTATCATCAAATCCAAATGCTTTCATTTGTTCTCTTGATGCAAGAATAACTTTAGATAAAGTGATAATTTCTTTTGCAGGGATAAAAATTGAGTTATCTTCTCTTTTTTTAAAAGAATTTTTTACTTCTGTAATTGTATTAGTTGTTTTATCACCAAAGGAATATTCACATTTTCCATGCCCGGCATTCATTTCCATTCTCAATCTGCCAGAAGTACCTTTTGTAATCAATTCGTTAAATTTATCTACTTGAAAAGTCCAATATATCTTTTCTGAAAGGATTTGTTCAAATCTTTTCGGATCATCGCCTCTTCCGAATTCTTCACTGCTTTTAATGAGAGTATATAATGCTTTTAAAATAATTGTTTTTCCTGTTGCATTACTTCCTATTAAAAGATTGATTTTAGAGATATTATCCCAAAAAAAACTTTTAAGCGGTCCAAAATTTTCAAGTAAAACGGATTGAATCATATTTAACTCCAGAAGCTCTATCTAAAAATTGATATTTTGTTTATTCCAGTTTAACTGCTTTAAATAAACTTTTTTCTCCATACTTTTTCCAGATAATAATATAAAAGTTTCAGAAAAAAGCAAATTTTAATTAGATTTTTAATACTCTTAATTTAAAAAGTACATGAGATATGAATGTTTTCAGGTTGTTTTAATGTCAGTTTTTAGACTTTATTTAAATATGGAGGGATTTATTTATGTATGGACCAAATCCAAAAAAACTTTATCCTGTTTCTTCAATTAAAAGGATAGTTTTCTTGAAAAATATTATTAAAAATCCAAAGATAATTGCAGGGGATTATAGTTATTATGATAACGACGATGACCCAAAGTCATTTGAAAAAAATGTACTCTACCTTTATCCTTTTAGCAAAGATCGATTACTTATTGGTAAATTCTGCGCAATAGCAAGCGGTGTTAAATTTATGATGAATGGCGCGAACCATGTAATTAATGGTTTATCTACTTATCCTTTTCCTATTTTTCAAAATGGCTGGGAAAAATACATTAATGCAAAATGGCCATACAAAGGAGATACTGTAATTGGAAATGATGTATGGATTGGCTATCAATCAGTTATTATGCCAGGTATTAAAATTGGAGATGGTGCAATCATCAGTGCTATGTCAGTGGTAACAAAAGATGTCCCACCCTATACAATAGTTGGCGGTAACCCAGCCAATAAAATTAGAACCCGTTTTAATCAAGAGGTTATAGATATATTAATGAATATTCAATGGTGGAATTGGTCTATTGAAAAAATTACTGAAGCAATTCCAATTTTAATGTCAGAAAATATTGATGAATTAAAAAATCTTAAATAATGTTTAACATTATAACGAACCCCAACAACCGGACATGCCGATAAAATAAATGTTCAAGGGGGACAAATGAGTAAAAAAAGAATTAGTCAGGCTGTCGATTATTGAAAACTATTTCCATCAATCATCTTCTTATCATTGATATTTGTAAGATGCTCAGAAAAATCAATTGTCTTTACTGATTCAATCTTTCATAGCTTTGTTTTGGTTATTATCTTATCCCTACGGTCACTGAGAGGAGCCGAAGTGACACCTCGACTCCGCTCGGTGTCCGAGTTCATTTCAATAATAATCGACAGCCTGACTACAAAAAAAAGGATGAAAATCTGGAAAATCTTTTGATTATGAAACGAATTAACGAACTACATTTAGAACATCCAGCCTGGGGAAGTAGAAAACGAAGAGACCGTCTAAATATTGAAAAGTTTCATGTCAACAGAAAGCGCATACAAAGACTGATGCATTTAATGAATATCCAGACAATTTATCCTAAAAAGAAACTTTCGATAAAAAATAATGAGCATAAAGTTTATCCGTATCTGCTGAAAAATCTTTCACTGGACAATATTATGATTGAAAGGTTTTGGAGAGCATTAAAATACGAAGAAGTTTATCTTAAAGATTATGAATCAGTTACAAACGCTAAAGAATCGATTAGAGAATACATAGAAAATTATAATTCTTTTAGACCTCATGAAAATTTATTTGGAAAAAAAAACACCGGATATGATATATTTTTATGATAAAGAAAATTGGATTGCTTAAATTTTCTATTGAGTTGTTCAGACAATGGGGTTCGTTATATGATTCGGCTGGTTACGATGGATAGTTTTGGGGCTGTGATGCTAGTTTTTCGCTCGGCAATAGGGCGCATGGAAGAAATGAACATTCAGCAGTGGGACGAAGTTTATCCGGATGAAACAGTTATAAGGGACGATATTGAAAAAGGTTCTTTGTACGGCTATTTTCAAGGGGATGAACTCTGTGCCGTTCAGGTACTCAACCCTATCCAGGCTCCCGAATACGCTCAGATCGAATGGAAGTACCCGGACAACAATCCATTGGTTTTACACAGGCTGTGTGTAGCCCCCAGGCATCAGAACAAGGGTATTTCAAGAGAAATGATTCGTTTTGCGGAAAAGTATGCAGTGGAGAATCTCTATAAGACAATCCGGTTTGACGCTTTTGTCGATAATCTCATATCGGTGGGTATTTACAGAAAAATGGGGTATATTGATTCTGGAATTGTCCGCTTCAGAAAAGGCGATTTCTATTGTTTTGAGAAAAAAACGGTTCATTATCCTTAGATTTAAATAAAACAGTAATTTCTGATTTTCGAACTGAAAAAGATATCTCATTTTTCTCTAAAGCAGACTATTTCCCTGATTATTAAATCACCTCTACTTTTTCTTTTGCCCAAAGCGCCCCGCTATTTTCTATCTTGACCCAGATCGAATCGTTCAAAAACTCTTTGAAGGCGATTCCAAGATGGAATTTAAGTTTGTCGTTGTCTTTTGAAATACGGACAATGTTTCCGGAAAGGGGCATATCCAGAGAATAGTCTCCTATTTTATCTACTTTCAGACCCAAATTCCTCGTTAGCAAATTGTCTGCGACTTCGCAAAGGCATTCTAAAAGGATTCCTCCCTTGCTGATATCCACTATTTTACCTTTGATTGAAAAAAAACTGTTCTTGTCGCCGATTTCAATCACTGCATTCTTTTTCAGGCCGTAGCGTTTGTACTGCCTTTTATCAGAAACATTGGAAAGATTCTGAAGATACTCTTCTTCCAGATAGTCATAGACCCTGTTTTTTCCCAGGAATTTAGATTTGTAGAGAGCCTGGTCTGCCCTTTTCATAAGGGTTTCAAAATTGTCTGCGTCGTAAGGATAGGTAGCGATTCCGCCCGAAAAAGTAACGCTTACTTTTTCTTTATGAAACTCTTTATCCACAAAATACTCCTGAAGCCTGGATTTAATCCTTTCCGCCAGAGCCCGGGCGCCTATTCTCCCTGTCTGTGGCATGAGAACGATAAATTCATCTCCTCCGAAACGGGCTAGAAAATCTTCATCCCTGCTGCTGGCTTTTAAGACTTCCACAAATTTTTTAAGAATTTTATCTCCGAAAAGATGCCCGTATTTATCGTTTAGCGTTTTAAAATTATCGATATCCAGTATTAAGACAGATAAATTCTGTGAATATCTTTTTGAGCGCTTGATTTCTTTATCCGCATATTCATGAAGGAATTTTGCGTTGAAACACCCTGTTTTCTGGTCCTCTTTTCCCATTTTCATAATTTCCTGAAGCAGCGAAGCTTCAATGATTTTAGGATTCTTCAGCTGCCGGGTTATATTGAGAAAATAATCCATGGCCGCAGTATGAATTCCTATGTCTCTGTCCATTTTTTCAGAAAGAATATATTTGTGTTCCAGAATTTCAAAATAGCATTCTTTTGCCTTTTCTTCGGGCACATCAATATGAGTCAGAAAATAAATAATAAACGAATAAAACTTTGCTTCCCATGAATCATCGGGAATATCTAAAAACATTCTTGTTTTTTCAGGATCATTCAAGAAAAGGTCGGTCAGTTTTTTTTCGTCAAATTTTTCCAATGCATCAAGGATATCATTATCCATTTTTTCTCCTTTTTTTAAACCATTTCTAAAAAAAATTATAATAATTAATAACATAAGATATATATTTTAATTTTAATCAATTTTATTCAGAGAAACAACTTTTATTTTCAAGTTCATTTTATGCTTGCACCAAACAGATTTTGCTTTTAAAATAAAAATCATTAGTTTTATTGATGGAGAGAATTCATTTTTACTCTTGAACGCCTGGAGCTCATAAACTCCGGCAGTGCCGAGTCCTTTTATCGGACTCCGGTATGCTGGGATTAAAAATACCTCCCCACTATTTAACCGGCAGGTCAGGGGTTCAATTCCCTTACCGGGAAACCGATTAGCTCAGAGGTAGAGCAGCCGGCTACAAAAGAAAAGGGTTCGAATCCCGACGCAGGCGAAAGTCAGCGAAATGGTTTTTCGGAGAGCGGGAAGTTTTCTTCGTTTTCCAGTTTATTCTGGAAAACAAGAGATGAAAGGCTTTGAAGGAATCCGGATTTGAAACAGAGAAAGGGAAAAACCTCGAAAGACAAAAGACGAGTTGGAAAAACAGAAGTTTTTCTGTTTTTTTGAAAGAATGGGGTCTCAGAGGCTTTTCCCGGATCAGTTTTGAAAAAAGATTGCTCCGCCTGATTTTCTTTGCAGGGAAATTTCTTAAGCTCTCTGAATAATGAGAAAAGGAGAAATGATGAAAACAGAAATTAAAAATGATGAGCGGGGACTTCTTTTTCTGGATGGAAATTATTCGCGCTGCCTGAAACCGGGAAAACATAAACTCCCGATGTTTGCTTTAGCAGAAGTCAAGCTTCTGAAAGTAGATGAGCCTTTTTCTGTTCAGGATAAAAACATCAACCTTTTTCTGGAAGACGAAGAACTGAAACAAGAACTGGATATAATTGATGTTCAAGATGATGAAATCGTTCTTCACTATGAAGATAAAAAATTGGTTCAGGTACTCAGATCGGGAAAATACGCTTTCTGGAATGTTTTAAAAAAGCACGGGTTTAAGGTGATTCGTCTGGACAATCCTCTGGTCGATGAAAGTATTTCAAAAAATATTTTTTTAAACCCGGCTCTAAGCGGTTTTTTTCAAGTCCATGAAGTTTTCAGCCACGAGACAGGTTTGTTGTTTTTAAACAATGTCTTTCAAAACACTTTAAAACCTGGAAAATACTATTTTTGGAACACGCCTGTTTCTGTCAGTGTTTTAAAAGCCGACACAAGACAGCTTCAGCTCGATATTGCCGGGCAGGAAATATTAACAGAAGACAAGATCAGTCTCAGGCTCAATTTTATCTGTCATTATAAAATTACGAACCCGATTAAAGCGCTTTTGGAAATCAAGGGATATGATCAGCAGATTTACATTCTTCTTCAGCTGGTTTTAAGGGAATATGTGGGCATGATGAAATTTGACGACCTTTTGAAGAAAAAAGAAGAAATCGGAAGCTTTGTCCTTGACAAACTCAAGGAAAAAGAAAAAGAATTCGGAGTCGAGTTTATCTTTGCCGGAGTCAAAGACATTGTCCTGCCGGGAGAAATGAAGGAAATTTTAAATACGGTCTTGATTGCAGAAAAGAAAGCACAGGCCAATCTGATCGAAAGAAGAGAAGAGACCGCCTCTACCCGAAGCCTTTTAAACACTGCCAGACTCATGGAAGACAATCCCACTCTTTTAAAACTGAAAGAACTGGAATATGTGGAAAAAATCTGCTCAAAAATCGGAAATATCTCCATGGTTGGAGGAGGCACTGTTTTAGAACAAATCTTAAGTCTTGTTAAAAATCAAAAGTAATTTTCTCAATGGGCGCTTCGACTCCGCTCAGCGCCCTTATTTATTATTCTTTTCCTTCGCTGCGAATACAATTTGAGTTGAAACTCTTTTTTCTTTTTTCACTCTTATCTTAGAGTTTTTTTGCCACAAAAAAAAGAATTAAAAACTTCTTTCATTTCAAGTAAAAAATCGATAAATTTAAATTTTAATGAGAGTCTTAATTAAAAACATCACCATTCTCGATCCTTTTTCTTCCCGAAAGAAGAAAAAAGCTTCCCTCCTGCTGGAAAACGGAAGAATTGAATCTATTTCCGATACATCGAAAGAATTCCGTTCTTTCAAAGTTGACTGCGTCATCGATGGGAAAGACCGAGTCCTTTTTCCCGGTCTCATTGATCTCCATACCCATCTCAGGGATCCCGGTTTTGAATATAAAGAAGATATTGCTTCAGGATCTCTGGCAGCCCTCCACGGAGGCTACACCACAATCACCAGCTTTCCCAATACCAATCCTGTTTTAGACAGCTTAGAAACTTTAAATCTCCTACAGGAAAAAATCAATCAAAACGCTTTTGTCCGGGTTTTACCGGTTGCGGCTGTTACTAAAGGATTGAAAGGGAAAGAACTGACTGATTTTGAAGCATTAAAAAATGCGGGAGCCGTTGCCTTTACCGATGACGGGAAAGGAATTCAAGACCCCCTTTTGATGCAGCAGGCAATGCTTAGAAGTAAAAAGCTCACTATTCCCCTTCTTTTACATACAGAAGATGAAAGCCTGACCGAAGGAGGCGTGATTCATAAAGGAAACAAAGCTCTTGAACTGGGAGTCCCGGGAATTCCTTATGAGGCTGAAGATGCCATGACAGCCCGGGATATTATTCTTGCAAAAAAAACAGGGGCACGGGTGCACTTTTGTCATGTCAGTACCCGTTTTTCCGCAAAACTCATTCAGCTGGCAAAAAAAGAAGGCATTCCTGTTACAGCGGAAGTTTCTCCTCATCACCTTTGTTTTACGGAAGATATGATTGAATCGCTTTTGGACGCGGATAAAAAAATGAACCCTCCTTTAAGAACCCAAAAAGACACCGAAGCTCTTTTAAAAGCTCTTAAAAAAGGAATTATCGATGTCATTGCCACTGATCATGCTCCTCACAGCCGTGAAGAAAAAAAGAAAGGGCTTTTAGCGGCTCCTTTTGGAATCACCGGGCTGGAAACCGCTCTGCCCCTGATTTATACAAGCCTTATCCGGACAAAAAAAATCAGTTTTTTTAAAATTATAGAAGCGCTCACCAAAAAACCGGCGGATATTTTAGGAGTAAATTATTATCCGATCCGGGAGAAAATGCCTCTTAATTTTGTTATATTTAATAGGATTAAAAAAACTACGCTGACCCCGGAATTTTTTTATTCCAAGAGTATTAATTTTCCTTTGATCGGAAAAGAAATCAAGGGAAAAATTGAGTATGTTTTTTTTAATAACAAGATGACTGATTTCAGGCAAAATCAGTATCGCACAACAGTTTTTTAACAGGAGCATAGATTTATGATAGGAAGACTTTTGCTTGAAGACGGCTCTGTTTTTTACGGAGAAAGCTTCGGAAGCGCCGAAGAAATCATTGGAGAAGTAGTCTTCAATACTTCAATGATGGGATATCAGGAAATCCTGACCGACCCCTCATACAAATACCAGATTGTAAACATGACCTATCCCCTGATAGGCAACTATGGTGTCAACACTACAGATGTTGAATCTGAAAAAATTCAGGTAGCTGGTTTTCTAGCCCGTGAGTATACGGACAACTACTCCAACTTCAGGGCAGATTCTTCTCTCCGTGACTATCTGGTTAAAAACAAAATTCCCGCTCTTCAGGGACTGGATACCCGGAAACTGACCCGGAAACTTCGAAATCAGGGCGCGATGATGGGGATTATCTCATTTGACGAAAGAAAAACTAATGAAGAACTCCTTGCTTCCCTTAAATCAAAACCATCCATGAATGGAATGGATCTGGTTAAAAATGTTACTTCAGCCAAGACTGAGGTTTTCGAACCAGTTGCCCCATTAAAATTTCAAGTAGCCGCTTATGACTACGGCATCAAGAAAAACATCTTAAGAAACCTGACTCAAAGAGGCTGTAGAGTCACTCTTTTTCCTGCCGAAACTCCATCTGAAAAAATCTTGGAAACCAATCCTGACGGGATTTTTCTTTCCAATGGCCCCGGAGACCCGGCCGCAGTCACTTATGCGATTGAAAATATCAAAAAACTGATCGGTAAAAAGCCTATTTTCGGCATCTGTCTGGGACACCAGATTACCGGACTCGCTCTGGGAGCTAAAACCTATAAACTTAAATTCGGTCATCGCGGCGGAAATCAGCCTGTTAAAGACTTAAAAAGCGGAAAAATTTTAATCACCGCTGAAAACCACGGTTTTGCGATTGACGAAAAAACCCTCCCTAAAGGCGTGACACCGACTCATAGAAATTTGAACGATCAGACTCTGGAAGGAATTGAATGGAACGAAAAGAATCTTTTTTCTGTCCAGTTTCACCCGGAAAGCGCTCCTGGTCCTCATGACGCTTCTTATCTTTTTGAAAGATTTATTGAAAACATGGAAAAGGGAAAATGAAAAAATTTTACGCTTTCTTTTTATTCCTTCTTTTTTTTACCCTTCAGTGCTCCGCCCCTCAAAAGACGAAAAAAACTGAGAGCGTGATTAATCTTTTTAATCATGAAATAAATGGGCTTCAAGAAGATAAGTTAAGACAGGCGTCTGATTTTTTTTATAACGGCAGCTCTTCTAAAAGTCTTGAAATCTACAACGACCTTTTAAACTCATTTATGTCTGCCGACAATCAGGAAGCGGTTGTGAATACTTTTTTCTTGATTGCCAATAATTTGACTTCGCAAAAAAGATTTAATGACGCCCTCCGGGTACTTCAGATCAACGGGAAAAGAATTTCTTTAATGTTTGAACCCTCAAAAATTAAAAAATACTACAAAACCCTTTATATGCTTGAAATGAGCTACCTCCTGCTGGAAAGTAATCTGGCCTCTTCCGAGTATACTGAAGGATTTCTCAAACATTCTCTGCTGATGGCTTCCGAACTAGAAAATAATTATTTAACTATGAAAGCTTTTAAAAACCTCGGAGTTTATCATTTAAACCGATTTTATCTTCTCAGTTCCGAGCCCGGTAAAGATCCTCAAAAAACAGAAACAGATATTAAAACCAGCTCTTTAATTGAAGTCGGTCTCAGTATTGAATACCTTCAAAAAGCTTTTGCCATCGCAAATAAAGTCAGAAATCTGATCATTCTTGCCCAGACAGCGGCTTTTTTAGGGCAGGCTTATTCACTTTTAGATAATTACAATCTTGCTTTTGAAAACTATACGATTGCTTATAAACTTTATCAAGTTAATTCTTATTTCTTTCAACAGGCTCTGGTTTTAAATCAGATGGGAAACCTTTCCAGAAAAACAGATGATTATCTCAGCGCTTTACGCTACTACAAGAGAGCAGAAGAAATCATCTCTAAAAATGAAACAATTGAATCAGAAATCAAGACTCCCTATCTGACCCAGCTGAGAAAAAATATTCTTGAACTCTATCAAAAATTAAAGGATTTTGAAGATTTAGAGAAAATCTACAATTAAGGCATCATTCTTAAAAAGAATGACTCAAAGTATTTCAATTTATTTTTGAATAAATTTGATATTTTAGATTAATTCTAATATTTTTTAATAACCTTATAAAAAGGAGAACGACATGGCATTTTCAGGCTACATAAAAAAAAGAGACGGAAGTATTGTCCCTTTTGATCAGAATAAAATATTTCATGCAATCCGGAAAGCTGTTCAGGCAGTAGGAGAGCATGATCAGGAACCGTATAAAAAGATTATGAATCAGGCTGTTTCTATTATTGAAACTATTTTTAAAAATGATATCCCGACCGTTGAAAATATTCAGGATCTGGTTGAAAAACTTTTGATTGAAAGCGGAAATGCCAAAGTCGCCAAAGCTTATATCCTTTACCGAGAGAAAAGAGCAGAAGTCAGAGAAGTCAATACGGTTATATCTGAAACCATTGATTTAATAGACAATTATTTAAAAGAAGTGGATTGGCGGGTCAATGAAAACTCAAACACCTCCTATTCTTTACAGGGGCTTAATTTTCATATTTCCTCATCTTTTACCTCTCACTACTGGCTTCATAAAATTTACCCTCCTGAAGTTCGTGAAGCCCATTTAAACGGAGATTTTCATATTCACGATCTGGGAATACTCGGTACTTACTGTGTAGGCTGGGATCTCATGGATTTCTTGAAAAAAGGATTTACCGGAGTTTTCGGAAAAGTGGCCAGCAAGCCTCCGAAACATTTCAGAACCGCATTGGGACAGCTGGTGAATCTTTTATACACCCTTCAGGGAGAAAGCGCCGGGGCTCAGGCCGTAGCGAGTTTTGACACTCTTCTTGCCCCTTTTATCCGCTATGACGGACTTTCTTATGATGTCGTCAAACAATGTATGCAGGAATTTGTTTTTAACATGAATGTTCCGACCCGAGTCGGTTTTCAAAGCCCTTTTTCAAACATTACCCTTGATTTAGTCGTTCCTTCTACCTTGGCAGAAGAAAAAATCATTATCGGGGGAAAACCTCAGAAAGAATCGTACAAGGAATTTCAAAATGAGATGGATCTTTTAAACCGCGCATTTTGTGAAATTATGCTGGAAGGAGACGCATCGGGACGCCCCTTTTCTTTCCCGATTCCCACCTACAATATTACCAAAGACTTTGAGTGGAACAACCCAAAACTTCAGCCTCTCTGGGAAATGACCCGGAAATACGGCGTGCCTTATTTTGCCAATTTTATCAATTCCGACATGAACCCGGAAGATGCCCGCTCTATGTGCTGCCGTCTCAGACTGGATAACCGGGAGCTTCGAAAAAGAGGAGGAGGGCTTTTTGGAGCCAACCCTTTAACAGGTTCGATCGGTGTTGTAACCATTAATCTTCCAGCCATTGCCTATACAACAAAAAACAAGACAGCTTTTTTTGAAAAACTCGAACAACTGATGATCACAGCCAAAAGTTCTCTTGAAATCAAACGCAAAATCATTGAAGAATTGACTGCCAGAGGGCTTTACCCTTATGCCAAATACTATCTTTCTGAAATTAAAATGATTCAGGGATCATACTGGCACAACCATTTTTCTACTATCGGACTGATTGGGATGAACGAAGCTTGTTTAAACCTTTTTGGAAATGACTTATCAGACCCGGAATCCCATGGTTTTGCAGTCGAGATGATGAATTTTATGAGAGAGAAAATTGCTGAGTATCAAGAAGAAACAGGACATTTTTACAATCTGGAAGCCACTCCTGCAGAAGGGACCAGTTACAATCTTGCCCTGAAAGACAAAAAACGCTTTCCGGATATTATCTCTTCTGGAGAAGTAGAACCCTATTACACCAATTCAACCCAGCTTCCAGTGGATTTTACGGAAGATGTCTTTGAAGCTCTGGAACACCAGGACAGTCTTCAGAGTCTTTACACAGGAGGAACAGTCCTCCATCTTTTTATCGGTGAAAAAATCAGCGATGCCGATCAGGTCAAGTTTTTAGTAAAAAAAATCTTTGAAAACTACACTCTTCCCTATATTTCCATCGCTCCGACTTACTCTATCTGCCCAGTACACGGATATGTAGCCGGAGAACACCATCAGTGTCCTTATTTAGATGTTCCTGAGGTTGAAGAAATAAAAAAAGATGAGAATAAAAAACTGATCTTTTTAAAACCGAATGCTTTGGTATAAAATTTTTTCAGATTCCCGCAAAAGCGGGAATCTTTTTTATATTAAGTCTATTTTGAAACAATAAATAATCAAAAAAATATGAGATATTTTGTCAATAAACCTAAAAAGGTGCTGTAAAGGTTTATCTCCGGTTTGACTCGAATAATCCGTCTTGCAAATTTTGCCTGCGGTTTCAAATCCAAACCCCCTAACCCCCTTATCCTTAAGTCTTTAAGGACAAGGGGGGAGTCCTCCGTGATTTCATCCATGAAATCAAGTCGGACGGGGAAATTCTGCCTCGTGCAGAGTTAAAGAAATAAAAATCGAAGAAAAAATAGAGATGTTATTTTAATGTTAGTTTTTAGACTTAATATAATACTCATTTCAGTCTATAATTTCTCCGTTTTTTTATCATTAATTTGGTCATTGAGCGGAGCCGAAATGACTCCAAACACCTCGACTCCGCTCGGTGTGAGTGAACTTATTTTCTGTTTTATCTCTAATATTGAATTATTTCGGTACACAGATTTCTTTGAGAATAGGAAGGAGTTCTTCTGCTTCTTCATATTTTGAGATTCGGACAAGAGTTTTCCGCTCCAGAATCCGGTTGAATAGAATAAAAGACTCACCTATTTTAAAATAAAGCTGATAGCCCATTTCTCCGCTTCGAATATCCCACGCTAAAATAGATTGAAAGGGGTAAGTTTTTTTTATTTTAAAGAAAAAATACTTTTTAAAAAGATTAATTTCTTTTTTTTCAAGGTCGATTACTGAATGATATTTTAAAAAAATAAGCGCAGTAGAGGAAAGAAAGAGCAATAAAACCAGGATACGAACCGCAATGACCTGAAATGTGAAGTCGAAAAGAGATTCAGAGTTCATGTAATAAAAGACAAGCCCTGAGAAAATAAAAAAAACAAAGAAATAAATAAAACTATTTTTTCCCGATTTTATTTTTTCAAAAATCAACCGGCTGTTTTCTTTTTTTAAAGTCACTAAATCAAAACTTCCGCTAAAAGTAAATTCTTTTTTTTCTTCCAGAGCTTCCCGAATCATCCATTATCCTTTTTTAAGAAGAAGTTTTAATTTGTGAATTCATCTATAATAGAAATTTCGCTTTTTTGATTAAAGTAACCGGCTGCTTTTTCCATATCCTTTCTTTTCCCCGCTATATTGGCACAAAAAGGGCAGATATAAAAAGGAAAATTTTTTATATTCATTTTTCTCCCCTGAATATAGAAAGAAAGAATGGACGGGTTTTTAATCATTTTTCTGTAACATTGATTACAGTACATTTTTAGTCCCCCTCGTCCAGCAAATAATCAGATAATTCAGCAATTTTAAAAATGCTTTTAATGTCGTCAGAGACATTGGTGATTTTCATAGTTTTTTCATCTTTGAGCATCTTTTTTTTCAGAATAATCAGTCTTCCCATTCCCATGGAATCGATAAATTCCATTTGAGAAAGATCAATAATCAGTTCGCTAAAATCATTTTTTGGAAGTTCTTCTTCTAAAAATTTGTCATATTCAATAATTTCAGTGCAATCAAAAAATCCTTCAATTTTTAAGGTCAGTTTATTGCTGTCTTTTATTGTTTTAATAATCATAGATTAAGCCCTCTCCTTTTTTTTCATAATATATTTCCAGGTGCGAAAGCCGTTTTGTTCCCAAAATGAAAAAGCGGTTTGATTGCTTTTTAAGACTTCCAGTTTGATTTCACTTATATTCTCATGAGAATTTTCAATTATTTTCAAAACTTTTGTCCCAAACCCTTTCTTTCTGAATTCTTTTATTAAAAAAAACTCTGCCAGATGGAGCCCTTTTTTTTTAATATTGATATTATAAAAATAATAAAATACAAAGCCGATTTTGACATTTTTTCTCAAAATCCAATGTAAACTTTTTTCTTTTTTAGAAAACAGAAGCTCTGTATATGAGTCAAGATAGTTCTGAAAAGCCTGAAATTCTTCGTCAATTTCGGTCCAATACAAATTTAAAAAACCCTTCAATTCTTCTTTTTCCGAGTAAAAAATCGGCTTCAGCTCTACTTCCATGCATAAACCGCCATCGAACTAGTCAGACAGAAATCGTTCCAGTGAAAAAGACTTTTTAAATGATAAGAAATGATATTTTTCCACTTCCAGTAGTCTTTGCACGAATGAAACCCTGCTTTAGATTTCTGGAGCTTAGGCAGAAGCCCGAATTCAACCGGATGAAAGAATTTTATTTTTTGAAACCCTATTTTGAAAAGTTTTTCCCGAAGATTCTGCCTCGAAAAATAGTAAAGATGCCCTGGAAGAAAATAATGGTATTTTTCCTTCAGTTTTTTTGCCTGAAGACCTTCCATATTGGCTGTCTGAATCAAAAACACTCCGCCTTTTTTTAGTATCCTGTAAACTTCTTCAAGACTTTCAGATGGATTATCTAAATGCTCAATCACTTCAATCATAGAAACAGCATCAAAAAAACTGTCTTGAAAAGAAGCTTCTTTCAAATCCGGAAAGACTTTTCCTTTTCCAAGAAGCGTTTCAGAATACTGTCTTGAATAATCTGATATTTCAATCCCATAAGGGTCAAATCCTGCTCCCAGCGCATTTTCAAGCAGCCCGCCGAACGAAGAGCCGATATCCAGTATTTTCGGCTTTAAAGCTTGTGTTTTGAGATTTTTTTTCAGCTTTAAAACTCTTTTTTTCCAGACTTTAGAATAAGCCGGAAAAGCCTTTCTCTCATCTTCATAAGAAAAAGAACTGCTCCCCGTATAATAATCTTCCTGATACATTTTCAAAAGACTTTTCTTATCCGGCAGAGGATTTTGAAAAAGAAGCTTGCAGTCCGGACATTCATAAATATCAAAATGAGAATAAGGATGCTCAATTTTATATTTTTGCCCGCATAAGGCGCTCCCGCAAAAATTACATCTGGCCTGCATTTTCACTCTTTTTTTCAGTTTCAGTATTTTCTATTGGCTTAACCGCATCGGCATCTTCTTCAGTACTTGTGGTATCCGATTGGGCTTCTCCCGTTTCAATTCCTTTCATTATCGCTCTTTTAGTTTCTTCTTCAGGAGTCAGGTCGCAGTACTGCCCCGGTTCTGTTCCCTCAAGGAATAGAGCATCATCCACAATATATTTGCATTTTCCTGGCTCAGGCACCTTTCCGGATAAAAGACAAACCGGCTGATTAACTAGATGATAAGATTCATCATAAGTAAAATTGCCCCATTCGTAATATTCGGAAGCTTTTTTTAAAATAGCCGCAACCAGCGGAGAAGCCACCCCTCCTCCGGTAAAAGATTTGCCCATTGAAATGTTTTCATCATGCCCTATCCAAACCGTGCCTGCAAGGTTTACATTAAAGGCATTAAACCACGCGTCCCGGTTATCCTGAGTTGTCCCTGTCTTACCAGCCAGATCAAAATTCAATCCGTAGCTGCTTTTCAGATAACCCGCCGTTCCCCCCGGCTGAAGAACTTTTTTCATCATATGAATCAGAATGTAAACCGATTCCCGGTTGATCACCTGCCGTTTCTCCACCATCTGCTGTTCATAGAGAGATCGGGATTTATTATCCATCACTTTCGAAATAAGATAAGGTTCCACCGCCATACCCCGGTTGGCCAGCATCATATAAAGCGTATTGACTTCTAAAGGAGTCATTTCCACCGCTCCTAAAGACATGGAGTACTGGTAGGAAGGGAATCGTTTATCGGTCTCTTTAGAAGGAAGCCTGAGAGTTTCTCCCAGAATTTTTCTGAGCCGGTCCACTCCTATCAGTTCTGCTATCTGAGCTGCAACCACATTTGCCGAACGAAAAAGCGCTTCTGTGGCTGTCAAATACCCTTTATAAGTATCTTCATAGTTTTTCACATTCCAGTATTTTTGATCCTCAGGCGCATTTTCCATTTCAATCGTAATCGGCTTATCTTCAAAAACAGTATAAGCTGTAATAACTTTTGCCTCAATACCTGAAAGATAAAGAAAAGGTTTTATCGTACTTCCGATCTGTCTTTTTGCCTGGACAGCCCGGTTGAGCTGATTTTCAGATGAAAAACCGTCTCCTCCGACCAATACGCGGATCTCTCCGGTCTGGGGCACAGAAAAAACAATCGCTCCCTGAAGCTTTTTATTGGAAGCTTTACCAGAAGCAATGGTTCTGTAATATTTTAAATTTTTAGCAAGCAGTTCTTCCCCATAACTTTGAAGTCTCTTATCAATGGTTGTATAAATCACGCTTCCTTTGTTTTTAACAAAAAACTCTTCCCCGAATTCATTGACAATAAACCTTCTGACTTCTTCCATAATATAAGCAGAATCATTGGTTCTGATAATCTGCTTCACCTTGCTTAAATCTTTCTTTAAAAACTTGTTCTTTTCCCAGAACTTTTTATAAAGCTCTTCTGCCGTTTCTGTTGTAATATAGCCTGTATCCGCCATTCTGTAAAGTACCGCATGGTGTTTAATCATGGCTCTTTTGATATTATTATAGGGTGAATAAGCCCCCGGGTTTGAAATCAGGGCAACTAAAAAACTCCCTTCGCTGATATCCAGATCTTTTGCGCTTTTATTAAAAAAAAGCTGAGATGCGTATTCTACCCCATAGGCGCCATGACCAAAAAAAATCAGATTGGCGTACATCAGAAGAATATCATCTTTCGTGTAAATTTTTTCAAGCTCTCTGGCACAAAAAAACTCGTAAATCTTTCTTTTGATGCTTCTTTCTCTTTCAGTAAAAAGAAGCTTGGAAAGCTGCTGGGTCAGAGTGCTTCCTCCCTGAACCACTTTCATGGCAGCCACATTTTTGACCATTGCCCGGATAATTGCTTTAAAATTAATACCGGTATGATTATAGAATTCTGCGTCTTCGGTTGAAAACAACGCATAGAAAAAATAGGGGGAAATGTTTTTTGAAGAAATAAAGCTTCTTTTCTCATTGGAAAACTCCCCGATCAATTCTCCCCTGAAGTCTAAGACTTTAATCGGCTCTTCCACATTTTTAAGCGTATAAGCCTTGCCCCCGATGGTATTATAGCCCTCAATTACTTCTGTTTCTTTCAGGATCTGATTGTAATAAATCTCCGCCTGTTTGAGAACCTCTTCTTTATCTCCCTGCCATTTGATATAAAAAACAAGAAAAATAGAGAAAAGAATAAAAGCAAAAAAACTTCCCGTTAGAAAAGACCAGAATAATAATTTTTTGAACGCTTTTCTGACTTTTTGAGAGTGATAAAAACGGGACAAAAAGATTTTCAGCTTCTCTAAAAACTTCATCTCTACATACCTGCCCGATCAATAATATCCATCAGCTCAGGTTTTTTTATCAAGCCGGTTTTTCTTAAAATCAGGTTCCCGTTTTTGTATAAAAAGGAAGTCGGCACTGATGTCACAGGAAATTCTTTCTGAAAATCAGGCTGATCACTCAGATTGACGGTGAGAAACACAAAATCAGTGTATTCTTCTTCCATTTCTTTTATAATCTTTGAATAACTTTGCCAAAGCCCGATCCATGCGCTGTAAAAAACAAGAAAAACCTTTGGGTTTTCTTTTATCTTTTCCTTGACATTTTCTATAGTAAGTTGAGTTAGTGTTTCCATAACAGCTCCGTTTAAATAAGAATCAGATTAAAATTTAACAATCTATCACAAAGATTTCTAAGAACTTTTAAATATTCCAAGTATTTTTAAGGTTATCAACCCCGATAATTTTTCCGTCCATAAGGAATTGAAAGGTTGTATCTCCATCTCCGTAGTCTAAATAAGAAAAGCGTTCAGGATCAAAGCCGAGTTCTCTCAGTGATTCCAAAAGATCGTTTCCGATCACCATCCGGTCGCAAAACCGTCTTTGAATGGTTTTTGCCAGTTCCTGGGTTCCTGTGGCAAGTCCTTCTTTCCACCACTTTCCCACACTTCCCATCCAGAGAATCAACTCAGCATTCTCCAGCTTTTCCTGATAATCTTTCAGGGTTTCTCTCCCGATATCTCCTATTTTAAGCCCTTTTTTGATAAAATCAATCGGGACATTGGCTATTTTTATCGAATCTTTTTGATAATGCTTATAAACTTTCACATCTTTTGGAAAAAAAACATTCGGTTTATCCATGATAATCGAAAGCGCTTTTTCAAAAGATTTCAGCTTCTTTTTATCCATCCAGTTTTCTTTTTCTGCTTCCTCGATAATTTGGGCAAAATAAGGCACCCAAGCCCCCGTAAAAAGAAGCGCATCCGCTTTTTCTGAAAGTTTAAAAAGTTTTTGAATCATAAACTCATCCACATCAATTCCACCCAGTATCACAACCATCGGTTTTTTCCGGCTGCTGAAAAGAGAAGCCATTTTGCTCACATTTTCAATCAAATTTCCGCCCGCATAAGACTCAATTTTCTCCGGAAGTTTTTTAAATGAATAATAAGGTTTTGACGAAACTTCAAGAGCATCGTTGATATAGATTTCAGCCCAATCTTCAATTTTAGAAAAAAAAGACGAATTTTCTTTTTCTTCCTCACCCGAAAGAGCCAGATTTTCAAAAAAATGAACCTCTCCTGGAAGGATTTCTTCCAGAGCATAAGCAAGTTCTTTTTCAGATGCATAATCAGGGTAATGGATTTGAATGCCGAGTAAATCGGAGAGATTTTCTGCGATTTCAGCTATTTTTACTTTGAGGGGATATCTTATTCTGCCTGAGCCCATTTCAAAAAGAACCGCTGTTTTTGCCTTCTTTTCGATTAAATACTCAAAAACAGACTTGTATCTTTTAATCTTTTCAGGAACCAGAAATTTTCCCTCTTGAATCGAAGAATTGATATCGATGCGGATCGTTATCTTTTTCTTCTCGATATTTATTTCTTTAAAAGGAATTTTCTGAATCATTTTTTCCCCTTTATCAAACCTTATAACGCCTATAGAGATAGCTCACTTTCTGATAATAAATATCCATCCAGATAAAGCTTCCAAAAGACACAAGGTAAAAAAAGATCGAAAGGATAAAAGTCCATTTCAATCCGATTTGAATGCTTAAAAAAACAGCAAAAACGGCCGCAAAAACTCCCAGCGCCCGGTTGATGGTCCAGCACCAGGGGATCAAATTTCTTTCAAAGTGTTTGATCCATTCCAGCCCCAGCCAGAAAGGCATTCCCATAAAAAATGAAGGCAGGGCAATGAAAAGAACAACCAGAACCACCCGCATGGAAAAACCCTGTTTTAAAATGAAATAAAAAATCGGGTCAAAAAACAGGGAATATCCTGCCAAAATCACGATCAGAGAAGAAAAAGCCACTGCCAGACCGGTTACTTTTTTCTGAAACTTCTGAGATACCCAGATACCCAATGCATTAAAAAGAAAAGCCGAGGCAAAAACAACCGCAACCGAAATCGTTGTACTGGAAAGAAGAAGGTTGATTTTCTGAATAAAAATCATCAGCACCAGCATAAAGGCTGCTCCCTGTCCGCCGAAAAAAAGAATGACTTTTGAAATATGAATTGTTTTTGAATAATCATGCCGGGTGAGGATAACCGGAGAATAGCTTAGAAAAACCGCAATAAGAAGCACTAACAGAGCCGAAACGATAATGGTAATATATCCCATTTCATCAGACGGTATATTAGGAAGTTCAAACATTCTTGAAAATTTCAAGGAATAAAAAATAAAAGGAGAGTCATCTGTGATCGGAGAAATATCAAAGGGATATTTTTCCAGTTCTTCTTTTTTGTTTTCAAAAACAGCGTCCAGATAATGATAATACTCTGTTTTCAAATTCACATCATAAGAGAGAAGATTCGGGTAAAGAATGTCAAATTTCAATGAATCCGTTTTGTTTTTAATCAAAGCTGATTCATCGGCGGAAAAAGCCGTGTTTTTTATAAAAGCGACAAAAGTATCCGCGGTTTTCAGGAAAAAAACATTTGCCTTATCGTGAATTCCTTTTTTCTGAAGGACTTTTTTAATTGTAGCCGCCAGTTTATATTCCAGACGGGGAGGATTCTGAAGGGGAATTGTAATCATAAGCATCCCGTTTTCTTCCAGAAGCTGGGTATAGTTTTCCAATGCCTGAAAAGTCAGAAGATAATTGCTTTCTTCCCGGAATGTATTTTCACGCAAAGCGTAAAGATTTAAATCAATCAGATCATATTTTTTATTGCCTATGGAAGAAACAACAAAAGGACGGATATCTGCGCTGATGTTTTCCACATTAAAATTGCTGAATATCCCTCCTGTGTATTCACTGATTGTCCTGTTTCTCTCCAGAAGGTCAATCAGCTGGCTGTTTTTCTCGATCGCGTGAATTTTTTTGCTTTTATAATAAAGCCCTGCCATAATCCCTATTCCGCCCCCGCTGGATAAAATCAGAGTTTTCGGAGTGTTTTTAACGGCATAAGCAATCTTATAAGGGGTGAAATCAATCACATCCTGTCCCTTTCCAATAAAGTCTGATATTTTGTTCCCATCTAAAAAGATTCCTTTATAATCAACCGTTTTCCCTTGATATAAAGAAGAAATCCCAATCGGAAGAGAATCTTTCAAATTTTCCGCAACCTGTAATACACCCAGATAAGATTCTTTCTCAAGTTTATTGACCTCTCCCTTGCTTTGCTTCTCCTGAACAATAAAAGCTCCCTTTTCCTGAGCTTTCGCAATGTCTTTATAAGGCATTACACTAATATCCAGCTTAAAGAAAGGGACAATTAAAGAAATCAGCGTAACAAACAGGAAAATCAGCTTGTATTTTTTTTCCTTGGAAATAATCAGAAAGGCTGCCAAAGCAAGACTGATAATGGCAATAAAAATCAAATATTTTACAGGAATAAAAAAAAGAAGTATCAGAAAAAGAATGCTCCCGATTCCCGACCCCACAATTTTAAAAAGATAAAGAGGACCGAAAGACTTTTTCTCAATCTGAAAAGTCAGGACAATAAAAAAACTCGAAAAGAAAAAAGGAAAAGTCAGAATCAGATAAAAAATCAATACGGTCAGAAGTTTTTTAAAAAGAAAAAAAGAGCCTAAAAGATCGGAGGGATTAAACTCGATTTCTTTCAGAATTAAAAAACAGACTGTTGTTGAAACCATTGCCAGGGAAAGACTGATCCCTAAAAACAGGTCAGGGTTTTCTTTTATTTTTTTCTGAAAAAAAGTAATCAGCGCAGAGGCAAGGGCAAATCCCAGAATCGTTACGCTGATTGGAATATAGTAATAGCTTTCAAAATGTGCAAGAGAAAAAAAACGGATAATAAAAAGCTCGAAAGCTCCTATTCCTGCAGCTACCAGTCCGACAGACGGATAGATAAAAGTCTTGTTAATCATTTAAATACCTCTTTTTCTTTCCGGCTATTTTCCGAATTTTTGTGCAAGTTCTTTTAGTTTAGCAATTTTATCAGACAACTCTTGCTGTTTTTGTTTTTCTTTTTCAACAATTGCCTGAGGCGCTTTATCAACAAATTCTTTATTTTCAAGTTTTTTCAAACTGAAATTAAGGTCTTTTTCTGTTTTGGCAATTTCTTTTTCAATCCGCTCAATTTCCTTATCATAATCCACCAGACCTTCCAGACGGACAAAAACTTCAAATTGATTTCCGACGGCGGATACTGTTTTTTCCGGCTTTTCACCGCCTGCCTGAAAGACAATTTCATCCACTTTTGCCAGTGTCTGCACCGCGTTGATGTGCGCTTGAAATAAACTCATTTTATCTTCATTGACAGTGGAAAGAATAATATTCACTTTTTTATCCGGTGTCACATTCATATCTCCCCGAATATTCCGGACATGATAAATCACTTCCTGAAGCGTGTCGATTTTTACAGAAACACTTTCAAACTGCAAATCCATTTTTTCCGGAAAATCGGAAAGCATAATAGAATCCCCTTTTTTATTGGGAAGTTTCTGCCAGATTTCCTCTGTAATAAAAGGCATGACAGGATGTAAAAGCTTCAGCGTTTTTTCAAGAACAAAATAAAGAACTGACGCCACCGCATTTTTCTCATTTTGATCTTTAGAATAGATTCTTATCTTGGACACTTCCAGATACCAGTCGCAGAGTTTGTTCCAGATAAAGTGGTAAAGACTGTCTGTTACATCATTAAACCGGTAGTTTTCAAGATCTGCCCGAACTTTTTCCGTCACCTGGTTTAAAGATTCCAGAATCCATTTATCCCAGTCATTGAGATTTAATTTCTCAACAGGAGAAATTTCACAGGAACCGGTATTCATAAAAATAAACCGGGACGCGTTCCAGAGTTTGTTTGAAAAACGGTATCCGATTTCAAAACTCTCATTGGAAAGCCGGATCCTCTGCCCGATCGGAGCAAGGTATAAAACTGTAAAACGAAGCGAGTCCGCCCCGTATTTTTCAACCACTTCCAAAGGATCAATCCCGTTGCCTAAAGATTTGCTCATTTTTTTACCATTGGCATCGCAGACGGTAGAATGAAGATAAACTTTTGAAAAAGGAACCTTTCCTTTAAAATATAGCCCCGCCATCACCATTCTCGCTACCCAGAAAAATAAAATTTCAGGAGCAGTGGAAAGAAACTGGGTGGGGTAAAAATAACTTAAATCTTCTGTTTCAGAAGGCCAGCCCAAAGTAGATATCGGCCAGAGCCACGAAGAAAACCAGGTGTCCAGCACATCTTCGTCCTGTCTGATTTTTTTTGAGCCGCATTTTTCACATTGATCGGGATCATGGCGTTTTACCATCATCTTTCCACAATCTTCACAATACCAGACAGGGATCCGATGCCCCCACCAGATCTGCCGGCTGATGCACCAGTCACGGATATTATCCATCCAGTTGATATAAACCTTTTTCCACTGATCAGGAATCAGATCCACTTCACCCGTTTCCACTACCTGTTTTGCTTTTTCCGCCAGAGGTTTCATCTTCACAAACCACTGGGTTGAGACATAGGGCTCCACCACTGAATCACACCGATAGCAGTGCCCCACGCTTTTTTGATAATCTTCCTGTTTTAAAAGCAGTTGCTCTTCCTTTAAATCCTTAATAATCTGCTTCCTACAGTCAAAACGATCCATCCCTTTGTATTTCAGGGCATTTTCATTCATTGTCCCGTCCGGATTTAAAAGGTTGACAATCGGAAGACCGTGTTTTCTTCCGATTTCAAAGTCGTTCGGATCATGCGCAGGAGTGATTTTTAAAACCCCGGTTCCAAATTCCTTTTCAACATAAGTATCCCCTATAACTGGAATCTCTTTTCCAGAAAGAGGAAGAATGACTGTTTTTCCGATATATTTTTGATACCTCTCATCTTCAGGATGAACAGCCACAGCCGTATCCCCAAGTAGGGTTTCAGGACGGACTGTCGCCACAACAAGGTAATCTTCACTGTCTTTTAATTTATATTTAATATGAAAAAGATGCCCTGATTCGCTTTGATGCTCCGCTTCTTCATCAGAAAGCGCTGTGGTACACCGGGGGCACCAGTTGATAATATACTCTCCCTTGTAAATCAGATTGTCTTCATACAGCCTGACAAAAGTTTCCCGTACCGCTTCCGAAAGCCCCTCATCCATAGTAAACCGGGCTCTTTCCCAATCACAGGCAGAACCAATTTTTTTCAGCTGGTGGATAATCGCGTTACCGTATTTTTCCTTCCACTCCCAGACTTTCTTTAAAAACTCTTCTCTTCCCAAATCCTGACGGGTTTTTCCCTCTTTCGCCAGCATTTTTTCAACCACATTCTGGGTCGCGATCCCCGCATGATCCGTTCCCGGAATCCAGAGTGTATTAAAACCGCACATTTTTTTATACCGGATCACAACATCCTGAATCGTATTATTCAATCCATGCCCCATATGAAGAACGCTTGTAACATTGGGAGGCGGGATGACGATTGTAAAAGGTTCTTTCGACTGATCCGGCTGCGGATGAAAATAGCCGTTTTTTTCCCAGAAAGAATACCATTTCTCTTCAATTTCTTCAGGACTGTATTTCGTATTTAAAGGTTCCATTATTTTTCCTTGAAATTTTTTAGTATTAAAATTTAATAAAATTCCCTTTAATTTTTTAAAAAGAATCACTATAATAAGAAAAAGCTTTGAAAACAAGAAAATAAAAAAGATTTTTTAGCACCCCCCGAAAAATTTAAAATTAGAATCTGGGAATAAAGAAGATTCTTTTTCTGAAGTATCTAAAATTATAATGGTCTGAAAAAACTGGACAGAAAGAAAAGATAAGTGGATTTTTTGCTAATTTTATAAAAAGCAAAGGAGAAACAAATGCAAAAAAAACACACAAAAGAATAAAAGAGAACACCAGTCTCTTGACTATCAATACCCCGTAGAAGTATATTTTAAAAAAGAAGAGATAGAAAAAGTAGGCTAAAGAATCTAACTTATTTTTTTTAAAATTCTGTTTAAAATATCAGACCACCATAATCAGAAAAGGAAGCATCTCAGAACCATTTCAAAAGGAAATCTACAATCTGTTAGATTTGAAATTCCAGCCCCTTCCGCAAAATATTTTAACGCAATAATTCAAGATGTGGTATCCTATAGGTTTTTTATGCAATTCTTTATTAAACACTTAGAATAATTGGAGTTGAAGTTGGGTTAAAAAACCATACTTAAGTATGGTTTTTCCTATTTTCAGATTAAAATCAGTCTTTCACCTGATTCTAAAACCCTTGAATCTTATTTTATTTATTTGGTATGATAAAAAAATAGGAGGCGAGTATGTCTGGTAAGAAAAAAATTTTTGTATTCCTGCTTATGATTGGAATATTAACCTTGGGATGTAAAAAAACAACCGAAATTACTCAAACTGTTCAAACCACAATCGTGGGTTCAGGATTTATTGAAATCAACGGGGTAAACAGCGGAGATCCAAAAGAAAGAATTTTTGTCAGAAAAGTTGGTATTGGTAGCAAAACCATTGTGTTATTGGGCGGAAATAATACTTCAGGTGAAATTTTTGAGCCGATCCTTTCGTATTTCAGAGGTGTAGAAAGTCTAAATAAAGCTTATACCGTATATACTTTTGATTATCGGGGAAGTGGTTTGTCCAGCTATAATAAAAAAATAACCGGGCTAAAAGATTTTGCCCTTGATTTTGAAAAAATTTTCAGCAGCATACAGGGCTTTCCTTCTTCCGGTGTTACTTTGGTCGGTTATTCTATGGGATTCGGAGTTGCCCTTGAAATGGTTATCGCAAATCCATCCCGTTATTCAAACCTTGTCAGCCTTGCCGGAATCGGCACCAGAGGGGTCAGGGTTTCCTTTAACGCCGGCACTGCTGGAACAGACTCTCTGGGTCATGCTTATCAAAACGGAGACTGGGTTCCTGTATCAAACGATGATGACGGCACTGCTGCCGCTGAATTCCAGCAAAGAGCTTTTCAGGGAGAAAACAGAACTTTTGAAAATATTTCTTATTTCTGGGATATGCTGGTTTTAAACGATGTCCTGAAATACAATATCAACACACTCACCCCTGCTGTCACCACATTTAAAAGCAATTATGCCTACAACAGTCAGATACTGGATCTGCTGACCATTCAATATATGCCGGAATCTCTCTATTACTGCCATAAATTAAATCTGTCCAATTCTGATATTACCCACACCAATACAGGATACGGAGGAACAATAACTATTACCGGCGACGGCAGATTGGCAAGCAAATTTTCAGGAATAAACACACTCCTTGTCAAGGCTAAGACTGATTTTACAAATTGGAGAGGAGATCAGGTGCTTTACGACAATTATACCGCCACTACTAAATACGATTTAAAACAAGCAGGTTCCACAGTAACAGCAGTTTTAATCAATCCTGATCAGAATTACGATCATGGTTTTCCCACTGTTAAACCACTCGAAACAGCAAAACTGCTCGACACCTTTCTGTCTGGTACATTAAGCGCAAGTACAGCTTCCACTGCTTTAGGAGGCGCTACGGTTCTGTTTTATGACAATTCTGAAACTGCTTTTGAAACCAATACTTTTACTGGATATTAAACAAAATATTCTTCCGGCTGCCTGAAAAATTCAGTCAGCCGGATTAAAAAAAGGATCAAATTATGAAACATTTAGATATACAAAATCTGGAAAATCTGAATCAAACAGCCAGTTTGATTGATGGCGGTTTATTGAATTTTACAAAAATTCATCTGGTTTCAGAAAAAAAAGATACCTAATCTTTTCATAATCTGGAGTCTGCTTTTAATCCATTTGCTTTTACAGGATTTTAAAAAGAGATTCTTCAAATAAATTTGATTAGATTATTAAAAAGAAAGATATTTAAAATAAAAAAACTTGGGTGCCAATGACAAATCCCATCTATAGTAAAAAAACAGAAAATATTACCAGAGAAAAAACCTTTTCTCCAAATTTTTTTCTTGCTACTGAAACAAGACAGGTTTTTCTTTTAGAATATTTTTTAGAAAAAAAAGATGAGAAAATTCTTTCCAATTACAAAAAAAATCTCTTTCTTCTGTCGCAGACAGGACACCCTGTTTTTCCAGACATTTATTCTTTTAACTATTCAAAAACAAAACTCACTCTCATTCTGGAAGCTTTTTCCGGTGTTTATGTGCAAGAAATCAGGGAACAGTTATCCCCTGCAGAAAAAATCAAACTGATTTTAATGCTTGCAGATGCATTGGATTTCATTCATAAAAAAAACCTCATTCATGGAAATTTGAATCCTTATTCTTTTTTAGTCTCTAAAAAACTGGATTTAACAATAAAAATACTGGATTCAGGTCTTTATCTTCTTTTTCCGCTCATCAAAAAAAATTCCTGTCCCCAGATAAAATCCGATAATCTTTTTCTTTCCCCTGAACAAAAAGAATTGAATTATTCTTTTCCCGACCCCCGTTCAGATATTTTCAGTCTGGGCTGTCTGTTTTACTTTCTTTTCTCAAAAAATTCGGAAGAAGACCTCGCCTTTTTCAGAAAAAACTCTTTTTCATCCACTGTTTTAACAAAATATTTTAATCTTCTCTCCCTTGACCCCCTATTGCAGGAAATACTATTAAAACTCCTGCATTTTAAACCTGAAAATCGTTATCAAAACGCAAAAGAAGTGAAAAAAGAACTGATTCACTATCTTAAAACCAAAAAAAAGCATCTCCATCCAGTTACGGATAATTCCAGTTTTACCGGCAGAATGGAAGCCCTGCTGACAATAAAAAAATCATATCAAAACATTTTTCAAACGATGGGTCAAGCTTTATTGATCCATGGGTGTTCCGGAATTGGTAAAACAAAACTGGTGGAAAGATTTAAAAAAACCCTGAATCCCGATGAAACTTTGTTTTTTAAATTTACCTGTTCGGATCAAAGTAAAAACATTCCCTATGCTCCTTTTATTGATCTGATAAAATCATATTTAAAAGAACTTTCTACGCAAGAACTTAAAACAGATTTTTTTCATTTATTAAAAAACGAACTTATTTCTTTAATCCCTTTTATTCCTGAAATTAAAAAATATCTGGAAACAGATTTTTCTAAACAACCTGTTTATTTACATCTGGATAAACAAAAAATTTTAGAATCTTTTGCTCTTTTTTTTACCAAAATTTCAATTTATGATAAACCGGTGATTCTTTTTTTAGATAATTTTGATCTGGCAGATTCTGAAACAATTCAACTTGTCATTCATCTGATTCCTTTCATGATAAAAAGCAGGCTGATGTTAATCTGTTCCTTGAAAGATCAATTTTTATTTGATTCTGCGGCAAATAAAAAAAACATAGACCTTCCAATCCTTTTCTGGCTGGAACTCAAACCCTTTCAGAAAAATGAGGTTAAAGAATTTTTAAATACTTTTTTCAATGAATCAAAAATAATACCTCCCCAAATTGTTGATTATTTTTATCTTTCTTCTCTGGGAAATCCTCTTTTGTTAAACGAAAAAATAAAAGATTTTTACTCAAAAGGAATTATTTCTTTTAAAGACAATCTAATAACGATTCAATATAATCAAATACCTCGATTAAATCAAATTGATACAATGACTTTTAATATTCTTCTTCAGAGACTTTCAACTTTTAATAAAAAAGAAAAAGAAGTTCTTTCCATAGCTTCTGTTCTTGAAAATAATTTTACTTCCAGAGATCTGGAAAATTTTTTTTATTTCCGAAAAGGATTTCATGACAAAATTCTGATAGAAAAAGTACTGGAAAAAAGTAAAAAAGAACAAATAATGGATGAAAATCTTTTTCTTCCAGATAAAAAATACACCTTTATCCACAATCAGTTAAAAGAAACAATTTATCATAAAATCTCACAATCGGAAAAAAGAGCTCTTCACACTATCTACGCTGAATTACTGGAAAACAAATACAAAGATAATATTGAAGAAGGAATTTATTATATTGCCTATCATTATAATCAGACCAAACACATGAAAAAAATGCTGGATTACAACCACATGGCTTACCAGAAAGCTCTTTCCTTGTTTTCTTTCAATGAAGCAGCTTATTTTATGAAAAAAATAGCGGATTTTCATATCGAAGCCCGCCTCCTTCAACCAAAAATTATCTCTTTAATCGTCCAACTCTGCGATATCCTGCAATCAAACGGAAACATTCTGGAAAGTTTAAAATACCTTGAAAAGGTACAAAATCACGCCCGGGAAAACAAACTCATTCAAGAACAAATTGAAATATACATCAGAATAGGCGCCGGGCACTATTATTTAAATCACTTTCCCGATGCGATCGACTGTTATGAAAAAGCCCTCAAAACCGCCGAAAAAAATCAACAAACAACTTCTTTTGGTCTTTTATATTTTTTATTGGCTTCCTCTCTCTGGTTTGTCGGAGATTTAAAACGGGCGGAAAATTTTCTGGATCAATCTCTTTCCGCTTACCAGAACGACTGGGAAAACAAGCTTGCCGTTTATTCTATTCGATCTGTCACTTATATTTCCAGAGGAAAGATAAGTTCTGCATTGCAAGATATTGAAATAATGGAAAAACAAATTTTAAACGCCAGAAATCCTATGATTATTCCACAGGTTTATCATTCTCTGACTCTTTGTTATTTATGGAGTTATAAAGACTATGATAAAGCTCTGGAATATTCTTTAAAAGCTTATCAGAATGCAAAAAGCAATCATAACATTATTTTTATTTATTCTTCTCTCTGCGGCCGGGCTATGGTTTATCTTTATCAAAAAAAATACTCTCTTGCCCTGAAAACAATTGAACAATCAATTGAAGTTTCTCAGGAAAACAATATTTTTATAGGAATTCATTTTGTCTGGGCCTATAAAGCAGAGATTTATCTCTGGAACAGGGAATACGCTCAAGCTGATTCAATCGCAGAAGACTATCTGTCAGATAAAAATAAACTCTATGAACAACTTCCTCTTTTATTTTTCTATAAATCAAAAGCTTCGTTTCTCTTTTATGAAAAACGCTACATAGAATGTTTGGCATTCATTGAAAAAGCCTTAAATATTTACGATCAGACAGAACTTCATATTGCCGGAATTTATTTTTACCTTTTACAAAGAAAAATTTATGAAAAAGAAGGTTTGAAAGAAGAATTTGAAAAAACCGAAATTATGATTAATAAATTGTTAATCAAAAATAGTTTTTTTAAATTAATTAAAGAAAATGACGAAGCCTTGATCGAAGATATTCTTTTGGCTGTCTCTGAAAAAAAAGACCCTGAACGCCTGTCTATGGGAGACAAACTAAAAATTGAAAACATTTTTAATATATCAAAAGTACTCGTTTCTTTTAACAACATTGAAATTCTTATCTGTTATATTATGGACAAATTGTTTGAAATTTTGGGTGCTGAAAGGGGTGCTTTTTTAAAACATCAGGAAGAAAAGGATTTATGGCAGTATGTTTTTTCCGCTAAAATGACGCAAGGTCATTTTTCTGTTCTGGACTATCTTTTAAAAAAGATAAAAATAATGAAAAAACCTCTTTTATATTCTGGCTCCAATGAAAAAGACTTAGAGTTTTTTTATGAAATTTATTCTGAACAGATCAAATCCTGTATTTGTCTTCCGGTTTTGATAAATCACAAACTCTATGGATTTTTTTATTTTGACAGTCTGTCTTTACCCCGTCTTTTCAGCGAAGATGATCTGGAATACTTAAAAATACTGCTTACTCAGATTTCATTACACCTTGAAAATTTCTTTCTGAAAAAAAATCTTGAATCACAAGAAAAAAAATCCTATCTAAAAGATAACCTCTATCATCAATTTGATATTACCAAAAGGGAAAAAGAAATTATTCAGCTGCTCATTCAGGGTCGCTCCAACAAGGAAATCAGCGAAGATTTGTTTATTTCTTTAAGCACGGTAAAGTCCCATATTTACTGGATTTTTGATAAAACAGGCGTAAAAAACAGGGTAGAATTGGCGAATCTGTTTCAATAAAACAAAGAATAAATCAGATAATTACAACCAATTAACCTTTGAATTCTGGCATAGAAATGAATACTGACCTATTATCTTTACTCTTTCCAGAAAAACAAGCTGATATCTTTATTTCTGACACCCCCCGAAAAAATCTAAAAAATATTAATTAAAAAATTGAAAAACATTGTATTAATGTTTAAAAATAGGGAAATCTCTTATTCAGGCTGTCGATTATTATTGAAATGAACTCGGACACCGAGCGGAGTCGAGGTGTCACTTCGGCTGTGCTCAGTGACCTTACGGCTTCATGACCAAAACAAAGCGATGAAAGATTGCATCAGAAAAGACAATGACACTTTCTGATCAACTTACAAATATCAATGATAAGAAGATGATTGATGGAAATAGTTTTTAATAATCGACAGCCTGATTTTAAAAAAAATTCCCTGTTTTATCATCCTGCTTTCCGCTCCAAAATACTATTCATTCAATCTTTATTATTATACCTGAAATATTATAAAAATGAGTTATTAAATTTCTATCATAATTATAAAAAAATATTTTTTGTTTGAGAAAATAGTCAGTAAATTATAATAGAGAGAATAAAGTCTGGTTTTATTTCCATAAAAACAATTAAAATAGTTCCTATTGACAATTAAAATGATGCGAGGACAATTATGTTAACAAAGATAGCTTTGTCCCTTTTTTCGGGGATTTTAGTATTTTTCACTTCAGAAGGTTTTTTTTCCTATATTGCGGGGGGTATCACCCTTGCCCTTATCTTTCTTGTTTTTCTTTCAGAAAAATGGATCGATTTAAAATACCGCTATCCTGTTTTTGCAGGTTTTATCGGAGGGGGATTCGGAATCTTTTTTGCTTCCCTTTTAATGAAAAACGGGGGAATTTTAGAAAACTACGCTTTTTTTAAATCAAGCCCCTTTTTTATTTTTATCCTACTCACCCTATTCGGATTTTATTTCGGATTTTTAGGGACATTAAGAATCAGCTCTTCCTTTTCTCTTTTTGCCGCTCCTGAGAAAGAAAAGAAAGAAAGCGGGGCGCAGGTAAAAATCCTTGACACTTCATCCATTATTGACGGAAGAATTATTGATGTAGCCGCAACGGGATTTGTAGAAGGAATGATTTTGATTCCCAAGTTTGTCTTAAACGAACTTCAACAGGTTGCCGACTCAACGGATCCGGTCAAAAGAAGCCGCGGAAGAAAAGGGTTGAATGAATTAAGCCGCCTGAAACAAAATAAAGCTTTAGTGGTGAAGATTTTCGAAAAAACCTATTCTGAGATCAGGGAAGTGGATCATAAACTGATTGAAATGTGTAAAGATCAGGACGGAGTATTGATCACCACGGACTATAATTTAAATAAAATCGCCTCTCTGGAAGGGATCAAGGTATTAAATGTCAATGAATTAGCAAACTCTCTCAAACCCATTGTCATGACCAATGAAGAGATTTCCATTGTGATTCTGAAAGAAGGCAAAGACCCCAATCAGGGAATCGGATACCTGGATGACGGAACCATGGTGGTAGTGGATGGCGGAAGAAGCTTTTTAGGAAAAGAAATTGTTGTAACAGTCACCAGCGTGCTGCAGACTTCCGCAGGAAGAATGATTTTCACTCATCCAAAAGAAAAATGATTCATCTTGCCAGAACACTCACAGAAAAAATAGAAAAACTGACCGGCCTTCCCGTGAAAAGACTGATGAAATTCGGTTTTGTAGGCGGGAGCGGCATTGTGGTCAATATGTCTTTTTTTTATATTTTCAATGAATTCACTTCTTTTTCGTATAAAATTTCTTTTGTTTTTGCTTTTGAAATATCCATCATTAACAACTTCATCCTGAATACTCTTTGGACATGGAAAGACCGTAAAACAAAGGATAAAAAAGAAAAAAAAATCAGATTCTTTAAATACCATCTGATCACTTTATCCGCAGCCCTTATTAATTTTCTTATTTTATGGGGTCTGGTCGAATATTTTGCCTTCAATAAATACCTTGCCAATCTCATCGGAATCTTTGCGGGCATGTCCATCAATTTTCTGGTCAATCACAAATGGACCTTTAAAAAAATACCCTAATCCCGGATTTTACAGATAAAACATTCTACAGCTTTGTTTTGGTCATGAAGCGAAGCTGAACGGACACTGAGCGGAGTCGAAGTGCCGAGTTGCATCTTTATGATTTAAAAACATTTTACATTTTGTTTAAATTTGTTATTTATATTTATTAAAAATTCAAAAGGGAGTTTATATGAAAAAAACAAAATGGGCGCTATTGCTGATTGTTTTTCTTGGCGCAAGTGTTCTTTCAGCAGGCAACCAAAAAAAAATTCCTGCCAAAAACCCTAAAACCAATCCGTCTGGAAAAACGGTAGAAGTAAAAAAAATTCCCGAAAAAAACCCGAAGGGAAAAACCATCGAACAACCCCTTGTTTCAAAAACAGTTTTACAAAACAGCGTACTCTATCTTTATGGAACCCCGGACAACGACATGACCTATAAAGTGATGGATGAACTAAAAAGACTGAATATTGATTTTGTTTTTTTTGATGTTTTCAAACTTAAAGCAAAAAAGGAAGAAATGATAAAACTTCTTAAAAATAAAGGATTAAGTACAGAATATTTCGATTATCCTGTTGTTGTGTATAATTCAAATATTCTCAGACCTGAAAAAGAGACTCACTTCAACAAGCTGGAAGGATTTCTGCTGACACGGTTTACAGCCGATATTCAAGCGCTTATGAAGTCAAATCCGGAGACTCAGTTTAAAACTGATACACTTTATATTTACGGGACAACCAGCTGCGGAAGAACACTGGGAGTCACCCGAAAACTGACAGAAGATAAAATTGCTTATATTTTCTACGATGTTTCCAAAGATACCGGAAAGAGAAAAGAAATGTTTAATCTCCTGAAATCAAAAGGAATGGGGAATTCGGCAAAATATCCTGTTGTTTCCTACAATGAAGCAGTCATTCAGCCTGACCAGAATATCCATTTCAAAGGAAAAGTTTTTGTACTGCTGAAATTTCTGGAAGATGTGAATCAGATCATGAATACAAAAAAATAATTTTTTGAAAAAAAGGCACTCAGAGTATGAGTGCCCGAGGCCAGACTTGAACTGGCACGGACTTTAACGCCCCCGGGATTTTAAATCCCGTATGTCTACCGATTCCATCACTCGGGCATGTTCATAAATTGAACGGTTAAAAATTTACTATATTTTTCAGCCATGGTCAATTTTATTTTTTCTTTTAAACCAAGTATTTTATTTTTAATTGGGTAAAAATCTCTTTTGAATTAAAATTTCTTTTTAGAAAGCTTTCAAACTATTTTTTATCTACTCTATTTTTACAGGAAAAGTGTTTTGGGCCGTCACAGCATTCTTGAAATTAATAAAAATGCTCTTTTATACAATTTAAATCTAGTTCGGGAAAAGATTCTTCCGAGTCAAAAGATTCTGGCTATTGTCAAAGCCGATGCCTACGGACTTGGCGCTCAAGAAATTGCCCGGCTCTATCAAAAAAACGGAATTGATTTTTTTGCAGTCGCCTGCATTCAGGAGGCAGAAGAACTTAGAAACGCGGGGATTTCTACCCCTATTCTTGTTTTATCTCCTTTTTTTGAGGAAGAAATCGACGAGTATTTTCATTTTGATATTATCCCTACCCTCACTGATTTTTCCCGCGCAAAAACCCTTTCAGAAAAAGCCCGGAAAATGAATAAAGATGTGAAAGCCCACTTTAAGATTGACACCGGCATGGGCAGGCTTGGATTTCGATGGAACGAAGCAAAAGACGAAATATTAAAAATATCCGGATTAAAAAATATTCATCTGGAAGGTCTTTTCTCTCACTTCCCTTCAGCCGATATTGAAGATGATTTTTCTTTGGAACAAATTTCCCGTTTTAAAGAAACAGCAGAAATCCTTTCAGAAAAAGGCATCTTTTTTCATTATAAACACATTGCCAATACGAGCGGAATTTTAAGATACAATGATCCGTATTTTAATCTGGTAAGACCTGGAATTGTGTTATACGGCGCCTATCCATCCTCACAAATGAGCGCTTACATCAAGCCTCAGACTGCCGCAGTATGGAAAAGCAGAATTATCCAGACCAAAAAACTGAAACAAGGAGACTCTGTTTCTTACGGGCGGATCCATACCCTGAATCAGCCGAAAGAAATCGGAATCGTTCCAGTCGGTTATGCAGACGGTTTTTCTACCTTGAATTCAGAAAAAGGCTTTGTTTATGCCGAAAAGCATTTATGCCCTGTTTTAGGCAGAGTCTGCATGGATTATTTCATGATTGATATTACCGGTAAAAAAATTCATACCGGCAGCGAAGTTATGATTTATGGAGACGAACCTGAAATCAGGGTTGAAAAAACTGCCGAACGCACAGGATTAATCTCTTATGAAATTTTAACCGGCATTTCTAAAAAAACAGATCGTTTTTATTTTTAAAAATCAGATTGAAATTTCTTCTTGTTCTTCTTCTTTTTCGATTAAACTGTCCGGAATTTCCTGAATAGAGTCTGTATTGTTCATTTCTTCTGATCTTTCAGTACTGCTATTATCATGAATAGATTCTGTTAAGTTTATTTTTTTGTAGATAAACTCAACCAGGGCTTTTTTAAACTTTTCATTGTATTTTAAAAAGAGAACCACCACCACCTCTTTTCCTCTTCTTAATACCTGCGCCTCGCAAAAATACACTTTTTTTTCCAGAGTAATCTGAAAATTGGAAATTTTTGTTTTGTCATTCAACTGTATCAGAGGAACATTTTCTTCAAGACAAAAAGCCGCCGCAATCACGCTCAAATCAGTCAGCTTCCCCCGGACTGTTTTCTGAAAAGCCCCAATATCAATCGATACAACAATGTTTTCGTTTTCTGCGGGCTTGACACGGACATACTTTCTCTTGTTCGCCGATTCTTTTTCCAGTGTTTCCAGCATTCCTTTCAGCTTTGGAAGATAGGCCTGAAAAGAAACCGACTTATCAAAAAAACCGTTCACCCCTTCCGCTATCAGGTTATTGACATACTGTTTATCTTTTGATGCGCAGAAAACAATAATAGGGAGAGTGGAGGTTTTAGGATTTTCTTTCAAGCGGTGAATATAACTCACCCAGTTAATTGATTTATCATCCGCATCAATAAAAAGGGCGTCAAAAAATTTGTCTTCAGGCATTTCGAAAACCTGCTCCATGTCACTAAGCTGTTTGACAGTTACGCCAAAGTACATCAGTTCAATCAAAAGCATTTCTGTCAATGCACTACTGGAAGAAAAAAGCCCTATTTTCATTGATCAAATCCTTTCATTCCATTAAAATATCATTTTTTAAAGATACGACAGTCTTTTCCAATAAGCAAAAAAAACAGAAAATTTTGAGAAATTATTCAAACCGGTTTTATACACAATAAATTTCTTGCAAAGCAAAGAATCTCCTTATTTTTTTTTTCAATCAGCCGAAATTTATTAAAATCTTAAAGAATAGGCTTTAGGCAGAAAATGATAAAAAAAATAGTTTTACTTCTTTTGTTTTTTTCTTTTTGCGGAATTTCAGCATCAGACAGATCTCCGGCTGAATTTTATGTAGAATCCACTCATAAAGACGACTTTTCAGCAAAAACAGACTGGACCAACCTTTACTTTCACGCTTCCTACAGCGAAGAAATTAAAATTTCCCGTCAAGACAATTTTATTGAAAAACCCAATTCTCTCAACTCTCAGATGGAACAGAAAATCCGCCAGGAAATTTTTGAAAAAGTAATTAAAATAAGCATCGATAATGAAATGCGCATAGAAGACTTAATCGACGAAAACCCTTTATTTAAAAAACTTTTTACCCGTCTTGTTTTCAGTTCAAAAGTCATTCTCCCCTCTTCCCAGACTGAAAAAAAAATGACCATCTATGCCAGAATTGATTTTAAAGAAAAAGAAAATATTTTAGACTTAATTTTATCCAGCCGCTACTATATTGACAAAAAAGAACTGAAACCCATAGAATCTTCCTACCAGCCTTCCAGCTACGAAAAGTTGATTATCGAAGCCAGAGGGCTTCAAATCAAACCCAGCTTTTTCCCGAAAATCTATACGATTACGCCTGAGAATAAAAAAATACTGATTTACTCCCTTGCTTACAGCGACTTGAAACTAGTTCGAAAAAACGGCTATGTTCAATTTTATAAAGATCTGGACAAAAGTGAATTCGAAAACAAAAAAAACTACTATTGCTCTGCCTATCAATCTGAAAGCAGTAAAAAAACAGACATTGTTATTAACTACAATGATTATATCAAATTTTTTTCCACTCCTCTTTCCCTCAAAAACCTTGCAGAGGGAAATTTAATTATTTTAATAGATTGATTTCATTTTTTTCATTTATTTTTTTAACTTTTATAAAACAAAAATAAAGTTAAAGAAACATGAAAAAGAATGATTTATTTACAATTGGCGAATTGTCCAAAATTTCCAGAATTTCAGTCAAAACACTACGATATTACGACCAGATTGATCTTTTAAAACCCTCATTCATTGACCCTGAAAACCATTACCGTTATTATTCATGGAACCATATTTTTACCATCAGTATTATTAAAGAGCTGAAACTTTTTGAATTTTCCATTTCTGAAATCAAAGAATTGTTGAAAAGAGATGATCTGGATCGGATTATCCTTTTATACAGACAGAAAAAAGCTGAGATTGAAAAACAGCTTTTCCATCTGGAGAATATCAAAACCCGGATTGAAAACCGGTTTGAAACTTTTGAAAATTATTTCAGACAAAAAAAAGACGAAGAACTTCTTCTGAATTATATTGAATTGAAAGAACTTCCTCAAAGAAGCGTTGTTTTCAACCGAAAAACAGGTCCGCTGACTTTAAATGAAATGTCTTTGCGCTGCATCGATCTTCACAACCTGATCGAAGAAAACGGTCTTTATATCCAAAGCCCCTTTATGGCAATTATTCATGATCCTTACGAATCCATTGATCTCTCAGGCGCAGATATAGAAACCTGCGGAGAAATCAATTCCAGTTCAGAAAAAAAAGAACCCTTTATCCGCACCCTCTCTGGCGGGCTTTACGGCTCTATTATCTATCGGGGAGGTTACGAAGCTTCTTTGAAAGCATACCGGAAATTAATGAATAAAATAAAAGAAAAAGGGTATCACACAGCAGGCCCCTTGATAAAGGTTTATCTTTTAAACCTGAAACTCATTCAGTCTGAAGAATATTTTGTCAGCGAATTTCAGATTTTGATTCAAAAATAAATTTTACTTGCCCCTCCCCTAACTGGATGGTTGTATTATTAATGGGATTCAATCTCATATTTGGAGGAAATATGCCTTATCAAAAAATAAACGGAGTCAATCTTTACTACGAGGTTTTAAATAAAGACGGGAAAGAAACAGTTGCTTTTTTTAACGGTGTCATGGCCTCAACATCCAGCTGGGGATATCAGGCCGCTTTATTCGAAAAAATGGGCTACAGGGTCATTCTTCATGATTTTAAGGGGCAGCTTCTTTCTGAAAAACCTGAGATGCCCTATTTATTTAAAGACCACGCCGCAGAAGCAAAAGGGCTTTTTGATTTTCTGGGAGTTGAAAAACTGCATCTTGTCGGCACTTCTTACGGCGGCGAAATTGCGATGCGTTTTGCAATGGACTTTCCAGAAACAGTAAAAACCATCAGCGTTATTAATTCTGTCAGCGAGCTGGATGAAATGCTCAGACTTTTTATTCTGGGATGGAAAAATCTTGCTGCTATAGGAGATGCTGAAGCTTTCTACTGGGGAATGACTCCGACAATTTATCATCCCGATTATATTCAAAAAAATAAACACCTGCTTCAAGAAAGAGCTGAAAGCTTGAAAACTCTGGGAAAAGAAGCGAAAGAGTATTTTAGAGGGCAAATTATCCTCTACGATACTTTCCTGAATGAAGTTACTATGACCCATGAACTCCAGAAAATAAAATGTCCTGCGCTGGTTGTCTGCGGAATGGAAGATATTTTAAAACCTCCTAAATTTTCAAAAATCATTGCGGAAAATATTAAAAATTCCGAATTGGCTTTCATTCCCGACTGCGGTCATGTCACTATTTTTGAAAAGCCGGAAGTACTAAACAGCCTTCTCTTGGGATTTATTGGAAAAAATATATCTTCTAAAAAGGATTAACCCAGTCCTGAACTCACCCCCCAGCCCCCCTCTCTTAGAAAGAGAGGGGGAAAAAGAATGAGTTTTTTTTCTTCCTCTCCCCTTCTCTTTCTAAGAGAAGGGGATTTAGGGGATGAGTTCAAAACTCTTTGAATCTTTTTTAAAAAATGCTATCTTTTATACAATAGAGGAAAAAAATGTATATCAATCCGCTTTCTGATATTGTTTTTAAATATTTATTGGGCAGGGAAGAAACCAAAGACCTGCTTTTGTCTTTTATCAATTCGGTCTTAGAAGATTCTGACCTTGAAACCATGCAGTCTCTTGAAATCAGAAACCCTTTTAACCTCAAAGAGTTTAAGACCGACAAAACCAGTATCCTGGATATCAAGGCAATCGATAATAAGGGCAAGATTTACAATATCGAGGTT
>Ga0209518_1000685_pt1 | contig 41988 bp, 63 predicted proteins | sample RifGroB1_FD_183993 | JGI IMG/M metagenome (GOLD analysis project Ga0209518, IMG submission 183993) | Groundwater microbial communities from Rifle, Colorado, USA - Groundwater B1 (SPAdes) (version 2) | ecosystem: Environmental > Aquatic > Deep subsurface > Groundwater | place: Rifle, Colorado...
CCTCAGCGTGCGCAATGTCATATCAACAAAAGGGGGTCAAAAGTGCCACCGCCGAAAAAACCGACCGCTTTGCATCTCATCGAAGGGACCGGCAGAAAGGACCGAATGAACCCTTCTGAGCCAAAGCCAAAGGTAGAAATTCCAGAAGCGCCGAAGCATCTCAGCAAAGAGGCCCGGGCCGAGTGGGATCGCATCACGCCGCTTCTTGAAAAACAAGGCCTAGTCACTCATCTCGATCGCGCAGCCCTTGCCATGTACTGCACCGCATGGGGTGATCACGTCAAGGCCCAGAACATGATCCGCAAACATGGGACCGTGGAGAAGACTAGCAACGGGAACCTCATTCAATCGCCTTACGTGAGCATGAGCAACCACGCGATGGAGATCGCCCGTAAGCTGCTGGCGACGTTCGGCATGACGCCGGCGGATCGGTCGAAGGTTTCGGCAGCTCCGAAGGTTCCAGACGCTCCCGGCGCGAAGGACAAGGGCCGGTTTTTTAAATGACCGACCGTGCCACCACCTACGCCCTCGCCGTCACCTCTGGCAAGATTGCCGCCGGTCCCCACGTCCGCGATGCCTGCAAACGTCACCTGGACGACTTAAGGACGGCAAAAGACCGCGGCCTCTGCTACGACAAACACGAAGCGGCCGAGGCAATAGCCTTCTTCGAGGAGTGCCTCTGCCTCAACGGTGGACAGTTCGAGGGTAAGCCCTTCCTCCTCAACGGTTGGCAGGATTTCGTCACGGGAAATATCTTCGGATGGAAGCAGCTTGTCGATGGAACCCGCCGTTTCCGAGTGGTCTACATCGAAACGCCGAAAGGAAGCGGCAAGAGCCCCCTCTGTGCAGGGATCGGCCTCAAAGGTCTGGTGGCTGACGACGAGCCGCGCGCCGAGATCTACGCTGCAGCGACCTACAAGGACCAGGCGATGGTCCTCTTTCGTGACGCGCTCGCCTTCTACGATCAGTCTCCGGAGCTCCAGTCTCGATTGACCGCATCCGGCACAGGGGCGAACCGCTGGAACCTTGCCTATCTCGATAAGGGCTCTTTCTTCCGCGTCATCAGCTCCGAGAAGAAAGGCCAATCCGGTCCCCGCCCTCACATGGCGCTCCTGGACGAGATCCATGAGCACCGAGACGGCACGGTTATCGAGATGCTTAGGGCCGGTTTCAAATTCCGCCGGCAACCGCTTAGTGTAATGATCACGAACAGCGGACACGACAAGACAAGCGTGTGCTGGGAGTATCACGAGATGGGGGCCAAGGTCTGCGCGGGGCAGATCGTCAACGATGAGTTCTTCGCCTACATCTGCAGCCTGGATGAAGAGGATCTTGTCGATGCAGACGGCAAGCCTGACGACCACTTCCTAACCGACGAAAACCTGTGGCCGAAAGTGAATCCCTCCCTGAAACCGAAAGGCAACCGTGGGCCGGATGGCGAGCTTGACGAAGGTATCCCCGGCTATAGCTACATCCGCGGCCAAGTAAACGAGGCGCTCGGGATGCCTTCAAAGATGGCGACCGTCAAGAGGCTGGCGTTCTGTCTCTGGACTGAGGCGGACAATCCTTGGATCTCCTCCAATGCGTGGTTCGCCTGCGAAGACAAGGAACCCGTCGACCTCACCGGCCGCCGTTGTTGGGGAGGGCTCGACCTCTCCGCAGTGAACGACCTGACCGCATTCGCGCTGATCTTCGAACCGTCCGCAGATGACCCTTTTTGGCGCCTCAAAGTCTGGTTCTGGATACCCGGTATCGGCCTGGTGCAAAAATCGAATCAGGACCGCGTGCCCTACGTCGCATGGCGTGACGCCGGATATCTGACCGCCATCGACCGGAAAACGATTGATTACGAATTCGTCATCACCGACCTGGTGAAGATCCTGGAGCCCTTCGACTGCGAGCAGATCGCCTTCGACCGCTGGAACATTGCCAACTTCAAGAAGGACGTCGACCGGCTCGGCGTGGAACTGCCGGAGCTCGAAGAATTCGGCCAAGGTTTTCAGTCGATGGGGCCCGCCGTCAAACAGTTTGAGCGGATGATGGACGGTAAACTGAAGCACGACGGCAACCCGGTTTTGACCTGGTGCGCGGCGAATGCTGTAGCCGTCGAGGACCCGGCGGAAAACAAGAAGCTTGATAAGAGCCGGTCGACAGGAAGGATTGACGGAATTGTGGCCGCGGTTATGGCTGCAGGGATATTGGACCCAGAGGCCGGACAATGCGACACCCGCATCCGCTTCCTGTGAAAACAGTTGACATTCCCGCCAAATAAGCATATTGAGTAGCCTACTGTGTAGCGGGTGAGTAGGTTTTGCTCACTGGACCGTCGTTGAGACAGGGCCAAAATGAAAAAAGTTCTCTCCTCTATCGACCTGCAAGACGTTCAGCTCGTATCCGGCATTTCCATGCTCGGCTACGGGCTGCACTGCGTTTACCCCCCTGCGGCGTTTATCGTCGTCGGCTCCCTCTTTCTCTCCCCCGCAGTCCTGCCGCCGCTGTTTAAGGCGTGGAGGGCCAAGTAATGGGCCTCCTTTCGCGCATGTTTGAGGCACGCTCAGCATCCTATTCACCCAAAGATCCGGCCCTGGCTGAAATGTTTGGCGGACGCCCAACGGTGTCCGGTCAGCACGTCACCGCCGATTCCGCGTTGCGCGTTTCCGCCGTCTACGCCTGCGTGACCATCCTCGCCCAGACCGTCGCCATGTTGCCAAAGCACGTCAAGGCATTGCGTGAGGATGGCGGCAAGGATCTACTCCCGGCGCACAGCCGGTACAAGCTTATTCATAACCGCCCGAACCGCTGGCAGTCCTCTTTCGAGTTTTTCGAGATGATGGAAGGTCATAGGCTCCTGCGCGGCAACGCCTACGCCAAGATCGTCTTCAATCCCGGCCGTCAGCAAAATGAACTTGTCCCGATACACCCTGATCATGTGCATCCGTTCGTTGTCACCCCTGAAGGCGTGGCCTATTACATGTCGGACGATTCCCCTTGCCCGACTGCCGGTTCAACGCTCTGGTATCAGTACTTCCCACAAAACGGCGGCACTGAGATTTTGAGCGCAGAGGATGTGCTGCATATTCGGGGCTACTCCGTCAACGGTATCGTCGGCCTGGGCGTCATCAAGCGCGCCGCAAGAGAGGCCATAGGTCTAGCAATGGCCGCAGAAGAACACGGCGCGGCCATGCTCAACAACTCTGCGAATGTGCCGGCCGCGATCAAACACCCGAAGAAGCTTAACGACGATGCCTTCAAGCGGCTGAAATCGGACCTCAGGGCGGGCGGGGAATACGCAGGCTCAAGCAACGCCGGAAAGACCATCCTGCTCGAAGACGGCATGGACATCGTCAAGCTCGGCATGACCGCCGACGAGATGCAGTACCTGGAGACGCGCAAGTTCCAGGTTGAGGACATCGCCCGCATCTTCAACGTGCCACTGATCCTGATCGGCCACGGCGACAAGGCGCCGACCTATGCCAGTGCGGAACAGTTTTTTATGAGCTTCAAAGTCCACACCGTACAGCCTATTGTGGTCCGATGGGAAGAGGCGATGATGCGCAGCCTGCTCTATCCATCCGAAGTAGGCCGCGTGATCATCGACTTTGACCTTGATTCCATGATGCGCGGCGACGCAGCTGCACGAGCCCTTTATCTTCGCGCCCGCTTTGAAATGGCCTCCATGACTCCGGACGAGGTGAGGGTTTACGAGGGCGAGAACCCGACAGGCAAGGAAGAGGCTGCACGGCTGTATCTGCAGTCCGGAATGATGCCCGCGAGCATGGCCGGGTCAAAGCCGCTGGCTCCCGGCGACAAAAAAGAGGTGAAGAAATGAACAAGCCCACACTCCCGAGTAAAGAGCGCCGCGCTGTAGCAATCGAGATACGGATGGATGGGACAGGGGAGGGCGAAACCCCGATGATGCGCGGCCATGCAGCCGTCTTTGATTCCGCGTCGGCGCTGCTTTGTGGGTGTTTCCGCGAGGTCATCAAGCCTGGCGCGTTTTCCGACGCCCTCAAAAGCTCGGATGTCCGCGCGCTGTTCAACCATGATCCCAATCTGATCCTGGGCCGCACGTCCGCAGGTACGTTGAGAGTTGTTGAAGATGCAACGGGCCTCGCAATAGAGATCGACCCGCCCGAAACCACCTACAGCCGCGATTTGCAGGTATCCATGAAGCGCGGCGATGTGAAGGAGATGAGTTTCGGGTTCACCGTTGCGGAAGACGGCGAAGAGTGGACCCGCGACCCTGACGGCAGCGGCAATTGGACGCGCACCATTACCAAGTTTGATCGGCTATGGGACGTCTCACCTGTCACCTTCCCCGCCTACGCTGAAACCGACTGCGCCATGAGGTCACTGGAAAAGATACAGGCGGCAGAAGTGCCGACCGTTGATAATAGCAACGTCAGAATGAAAATCGACATAGAAGCCGCCGCACTATAACCCCGAAAAAAGGACCATCGTGAGATAGGCCCGAAGGAGAAACAACCATGTCCGTAAAACTCCGCGAAATGCTGGAAAAAAGGAATCGCGCCGTCACCGAGGCTCGCTCCCTGGCTGACAAGGCCGACACTGAGAAAAGAAGCCTCACCGATGACGAGAAACGGCAGGTAGACACGCACCTGAAGGAAGCGGGCGACCTGCGCGAATCCATCGACCGTGAAACCAAGATGCAGGAAGAGGAGCGTTCCGCCGCAGCTCTGAGCCTGCAAACCACCGAAGAACTGCGCGGCAAGGCTCCCGACAAGGACGCCGAACTGCGCACCGTCGCTTTCCGCAAGATGATCCTCAATGGGGCGCAGTCGCTCTCTTTCGAGGAGTCCCGTTCGCTCATGGCAAACAACGAGGTTCAGGGCGGATTCCTCAACGCTCCGCAGGATTTCACCGCGTCCCTCATCGCCAAGGTCAAAGATTCCGTCTTCCTGCGTGGGCTTGCTACCTCCTTCACCACCACCAGCGCAGAGGGTATGGGCTGGCCTTCCCTGGATGCCGATCTGGACGATTTCGAGTGGTCGGACGAAATCAAAGAGGCTCCCGAAGATGAAGCTCTCCGCTTCGGCAAGCGCGAGCTGAAGCCGCACCCTGTCAAGAAACTCATCAAGGTTTCGGACAAGTTCCTGCGCACCGCCGCGATCAACCCCGAGTCCATCGTCATGGACCGCGCAGCCTACAAGCGCGGCGTCACCGAAGAAAAGGCGTTCCTCACCGGCACCGGCAATAAGCAGCCGCTCGGGATCTTCACCGCGTCCGCGCAGGGCATCAACACCGACCGCGATGTTGCTTCCGGCGCGGCTACCGGCTTCACCGCCGACGGCCTGAAGCTGATCAAGTACAGCCTCAAAGCGCAGTACATGACCAAAGCGCAGTGGCTGTTCCATCGTGACGGCGTGGCGAAGATTGCAACCCTCAAGGACGGCAACGGCCAGTACATTTTCGAGATGGCCGAAGCTCTCGGCGCGATGGACATCCTCATGGGCCGCCCGCTGAACATGAGCGAGTTCGCTCCCAACACCTTCACCACCGGCCAGTATGTCGGCATGTTCGGTGACTTCTCCTGGTACTACATCGCCGACTCCCTCAACCTGCGCATCAAGCGTCTCAACGAGCTTTACGCAAGGACCGGCCAAGTCGGATTCATCTTCGATAGCGAGACGGACGGTATGCCGGTCCTCTCCGAAGCGTTCGCCCGCATCAAAACCAACTAACCCATGACGCGCCCCTGAAATATGGGGCGCAGAGGAGATAGATATGAACCTCTTGCAGAATGTGAAGGTCGATCAAGTCCTGGGCTACTATGCCGCAGGAACCACCAAGCGAACCAGCGACATCATCGACATGGCGAACTATGACGGCGTGATGTTCGTCTTCGAGCTCGGCACCGTTCTTGAGAACGGCACCATCGACTGCTTCGTTGAGCAGAACACCGCCAACGCAACCAGCGGCATGGCGCGACTCGCTACCACCACCGTTCACACCGTGACCGCCGCAAACGCGACGGCGGCTAAATCGGCCATCGTGGTTGACGTGTTTCAGCCGCAGAAAAGGTATCTGCAAGCGAACATCACGCCCGCCGTTGCCAACGCCGTCATCCTGGGGATCACCGCAATCCGCTACAGTGGCCGCGTCAAACCGGACGCCAACGCCGGACTGCTGAAATCCACTCAGCTCATCTCGCCCGCACAGGCGTAACACACAGCCGACAGGGGAGGGTTAACGCCCTCCCCTCTTTGGAGGAACTATGTACAACGGAAAAGTCTACAGGGCGCAGGGCGGCGATGAGCTGGTGGTGGCAACGGGCGGCAAGATCACCGCAGACGGAACACAGGCCGCACACATCGCCGACGTGGATGCAGCGGCAGGTGCAGCACCCGACAAGGCCGAATTCGACGCACTCGCAACCAAGTTCAACGCACTTCTCGCCGCGCTGGAAGGTGTCGGCATCCTGGCGGCTAGCTAGGGAAAGGAGCGCGACATGAAAAAGGCGTTAATCCTCATCTGCATCATCTTCGCCGCGACTCTCGCATTTGCGGCGAAACCGGAACTCCCCACGGATGGCACAGGGGTAAAGGTTCACGACTTCGCCCCCTCCGGTCAAAAGTCCGTCGCGCTAACCGTCAACTCGCAGACCATCAACGCGTCCGATGATCTGCGATACAGCGTCTACAGCCCGACCGCTTGCATCTTCCGCATGATGACCACGGCGACGAAATCGGGTATTGCGCACACGCTGCCGGCGAACGCTGTAACCGCCCGCGCCGTCAACCCTGCTACCCCTTTCCTCAACTTTTCGGGCTGCACATCCGGCGAACTACAGAGGCAATAATGGCGCTCAAGCTCGTAACGCCCCCCACAGTAGAACCGCTCACCATGGCAGATGTCGAGGCGCAGACACGCGCCGATTTGACCACGGAATCCGAACTGGTTGAGGGGTACATATCGGCAGTGCGGGCCCGGGCAGAGGTCGAACTGCGGCGGGCGATCTTGGCGCAGACGTGGGACTTGGTACTTGACGCTTTCCCCACTTCGACCGCTCGTAACCCTTATGCCGCGCTCGAAATCAACCTTCCCCCGCTGCAATCCATCACGCACATCAAATACCTGTCCACCGACAACGTGCTGACCACTCTCGCCGCGTCGGAGTATGTCGTGGACCTCGACAGCACGCCGGGAAGGGTGACGCCTGCATACGGCAAAGTGTGGCCGTCAACGCTCGATTACCCCGGCGCGGTGCGTATCCGCTTCGTGGCTGGCTACGGCGATGAGGTCATGGACGTGCCGCAGTGCATCCGCCATTGGATGTTGATGAACGTGGCGACCCTCTACGAAAACCGCGAATCACTGACCATCGGCAACGGTGGAGTGATTGAACTGAAAACCCTTGCCGACTCACTACTTGATCCGGAACGTTGGGAGGTCCGACTTTGAACAGCAGCCACATAGAGCCATGCACGGATGTGACCGAATTGAAAACGACCGTAAGCAACGCAAGATGGGCGCTCGCAGCCGCAGCGGGCATCTTCTGCCTGATCTTCTCCTTTTTCGGATGGGTAGCCAACGACAACCTTGCAGGGATCAGGAGCGACCTCAAAGAAGCAAAGGGTATGCTCCAATCCAACCAGCTCGTAATCGAGCGCATCAGGGCGGATGTGGACTACCTGAAGTCGTGGAAAACTGACGTCGATCTGCGCATGAGGGCGAGATGAAAGCCGGTCAACTCCGCCACAGGATCACCATCCAGCAACTCTCCACTACCCGCGACGATTACGGCGGAGTGGTCGAGGCGTGGGCCGATTTTGCCACTGACATCCCCGCATCGGTGCAGCCGCTCTCAGGGCGCGAATTGATAGCGGCGCAGGCAGCAATGAGCACGGTAACGACCAAGTTTGGAATGAGGTACATCCAGGGCGTAACGGCGGCAATGAGGATTGTGTTCGGCGGGGAGGTCTATAACATGCTTCCCCCGATAGACCCTGAAATGCGCCACAAAGAGCTGATCATCATGGCCGGAACGGGACTTAACCAGGGGTAGCTATGGAACCGGCAAATCACAAACTTAATATCTACATCGGCGCCGACTTCGAACAGAGCTTTGTCCTCACTGTCGGCGGCGTTGCTATGGACCTGACCGGCTATTCCGCAGAGTCTCAGATCCGCGACACTCACGGGCGGCTGATTGCAGATTTGGCCGTTGCGGTTGAAGCGGCAGAGGGCCGAGTGACTGTAAGCCTCCTCCGTGCAGACACTGCACTGATACAACGCAGCTCCGGTGAATGGGATTTATTCCTCATCAACCCAAGCGGCAAGGCTGAACCGTATATCTCCGGCTCCGTGGAATTCTGGCGCACATCAACGGTGGTGGCTGATGCCTGATATCGAGATTGCAGTTGAGACGACGAGCGTAATCACGGTTGAGGTCGAGCGAACCGGGCCACAGGGACCGGGCGCATCCGTTTTGGGCCGCGCACTCTCCGGGGAAGCTATCACGCTGTACGGACTCGACAACGGCGCGGGACTCCCTGGCGCAGTCCTGCAAGCGCAGATTGACGCCTATATCGCAGCGGGAGTGCCGGAAGCCGCTATAGGATGGTGGAGTACTGGCACTGAAGCGGCGGGCGGGGCTGTGTCGGATTCGATGGGAAGTCTCGCGCTCACGGCGTCGGCAACCTTGGCACTCTCCGCACTCTCTGGCGTGCAAACCGCCTCAATGGGTGTACTATCCCTCACCGCTCCGGCAACCCTCGCCCTTGGCACTCTCGCAGGCGTGGAAGTCTCAGAAGGATCCGCCTCTCTCGGCGCTCTCTCCCTGACCGCATCGTCAACTCTCTCCCTCGGCACACTCTCAGGCGCCCAGAATGGCGATATGGGCGCGTTGGGTCTGACGGCAGGGGCAACACTGGCACTCGGCATCTTGGAGGGTGTGGAGGTGGCAGGCGGCACGAATGCGTCGATGGGTGCGCTAGGCCTGACCGCACCGGCTACGCTGGCACTTGGGACGCTGGCTAGTGGATCACCAGTACTTGATGCCCCGACCCTCTCTCCGGTGATACCAGGTGATGGGGTCAACACCCTGACATGGAGCGCAGTATCCGGTGCTGGAGTTAGCTCATATCGGATTTACTGGACTTCTGACGGAAGTAACCCAACGAAGTCATCTTCTGTCATTACACCAGTCTCTTCTCCATATCAACACATTGGGCTGACGAACGGAATTACCTACAAATATGCGGTCACTGCCTCTGATGCAGCGAATCAGAAAGAGTCGGCACTGTCCAATGTTCTAAGCGGTACTCCTGCCGGTGCCTCTCTGGTCTTTAGCGATACGTTTAGTGAAGCTACTATAGATGCTGCCAAGTGGAACCCGATGGTGGTCACAGGTTCTATTACGAGTCCGGCTGCATCAATAGATGCAGGTAGACTGAAATTCACATGGAGTGGCAACATTCTGGTGGGTGGAAATCTTGACATGTTAACGGTACCTGAGTTCCAAGTTAACGCGAATATGACGAGAGTGGTTTTAACTCCCCTAAGTGCTTCCCCAAGCCCTACTGCCTCGTATTACTTTCGCATAGCAGGGAGTCTAAATTCATCAACTATTACATTGCAGAACTATGATGATGGCGAAATGTGGGGTGTATTGGTATTCCTAAACGGGGTTATGTCTATGGACATAGCGGAAACACACACCGACAACAACCCCATAGAGATCAAGATGCTTTCCAGAACATCTGTTCAACTTAAAATCTCTGGCAACACATTAAACAGTATTTCTATACCAGACATCGGTCCGACATATCAGTTAGGATTAGTAGCAGGTCCTTGGAGCGGATCGCCCACCTACTTTGACAATGTGGAGGTCTATCAGTAATGGTAATTTATCTGCATGTGAATATACACCATGGAAATCCCTGTAGGGTAGACACTAGGAGCTAGCAAATGGCCGTATCACTATACGCAGCAAGGGCAATAGGGGCTTCAGTATATGATGCATCTGTAGCGATATTAGGTATCTACGAACCTTACGTTGACGGTGCGCGGATAGGCTACACGTCTGGGGGCTTGCCAGCCGGATACACGGATAAATTTTACGCCCATCACATTACAATAACTCTGACCAACTATACAGACGCTATCCTTGCGGCAGAAACGACGAATGGGAACCTCACCACCATTACCCTTGCGGGTTTGGACAGTGGCCGAGATTACTTCGTGGCGTGCGTCAGGTTCGATGCAAGCGGGGCCGCCGTCGCTATAAGCCCCTGTGAAATTATCAAAACCGTGACAGACCGGATAGAAGTACTCCCACCTTTTGCGACTAAAACCGCAGATTGGTCCACCGCCAAGCTCAATGAGTGGTTTGTTCAACCTACTGCACCTTATGACAACAGCACCATGTTTTTCTCCTATTACAAGCAGAATGACGCTGAAATGGGAAACTATCTAAGGGTAATGGACGATCGCCCAATTTACGTCCTTGATGCCAATGAGACAGAAACGCCATTTACACACACATTTTCAGGTTTTGTCGGGTGCGATGGATTGTCGCCGAGGCATGGCTGGCATGTAGAGGCTCAGTTGAGGGTAGCGGACCGATACGTTCCGGGATCATCTGGGCCGACGCAACTGGAATGTGGCGTGACTATGGGCGATCAGGCATCGGCAAAGGCTTCCTACGGCCTCTCCCACGCAATATATCCATCGATAGGTAACGATTACCCTGTAGGCACTGATGTTACAGCCGATTTCTCTGAACCTGAGGTGCTGCACTGGTCTACGTGTTATGGTGTGATGAAGGACCAGCTAGACAAGAACCTGTTATATCCTTGGGCGGGTGCTGGGTGGAGAACCCATGCAGTCAGTGGTCCCAAGGGGTGGGCGAGAGACAAGCACACAGTTTCAGTGGAATACGATGCCGCAGTAAAAGAAGCTACCATCAAGTTTAACAACCAAACATTGGTGACGTTGGGGCAGATCCATGATACACCGTATCGCAGAAAGAAGTTTCCGCACGGTCATTACGCCCTCCCTGCTAGACTTTCTCTAGAATGGCAGTTTTTGGGTCCGGGGAATCCTCTCAGCTATTACGACATAGGGACTCTCTCATACCAGAGTTCGTGCCCGATGTACTACGCCGGTTGGTCGGCAGAGACTCAAGTTCAGGGCGGGCTTCATGGTTATCTGGACAGATTCGCAGAGGTACCATATCACGATCCCTCAAAGCACAGCCTCAATAACTTTTGGTATGTCGATAACGCAAATGACCCTACTTCTCGCGGCAGGTTCGGCTCGGCCATGCACGCGGGATACACCGTCACGCCGAGTAGTCCATACTTATACGAAGCTCCAAGCCACAAGGTAATCCATTTTGAAGAGATGGAGCCGACGAACTGGAGCAACTATACAGTTCCTACATGGTCAACGGATTTGCACAGGGGGCGGACTTTACCCGTTCATGTCCCGGAGGGTACCAGATTAGCTTACGTGGTCCTACATGGCTATCAGCAGTACGGCACCATAGTTGCTCGGGTGCTAGACCAGAATGGCGTGGCGATATCTACCGATCTGCCAATAATCAGTGTTGCAGATGCTCAACCTATCGCCATACCGGAGAATACAGCTACCTCCATACAGATAGAGGTAGATATACAGTATGACGGTACACCTATAGATTATACAACAATGGGTCCGGGAGGTTCGGGTTCTAGTAATAATGGAGACTGGCCCACCCAAGACATTTGGCGACCAGCCACACCTCCCCTCTTTGTGGGTTTTGAGGCGTACTTTGCGGACCCGTTGAACATACCGGAGTTTGACCCCACAGTGGACGCATCGCTTGGTGAACTCTCCCTTGCGGCCCCCGCTACCATGGCGCTTGGCACCCTTTCCGGCACATCCGGCACAGTCAGCGCATCCCTTGGCACCCTATCGCTCACGGCTCCTGCTATCGTTGCGCTAGGCACTCTCTCTGGCACGTATAGCGCAGGCTCAGCCTCTCTCGGCACCCTGGCACTCACCGCACCCTCAACGCTCGGACTCGGCGCACTGTCGGGAGTGACCACGGCGGCGAACCAGATCAGGGCGCCGAATGGTGATGTGCGGGTATTGCGGAACGTGGACGGCACGATCAGAACTTTTAATCTTTTAGCATAGGAGTACATCATGGCAGATTTCGCAGCAGCAGGCGGGAAGAACATCAGGGCCGCGCAGATGAGCAGCGCACCGAGCGCGGCGCTTTACTACTTCGCAACACTTCACGACGCATCCGGCAGCGCACTTACCTCCGCATCGACCACCTACGCGGCTTCCGGCATCGGGGAGCTTTCCACCGCCAACGGGTACACGGCGGGCGGGAAGACGTGCGGGACCATGACCGCTACCGGCGCGGCTATCGACTGTCCAGATGTGGCATGGACCACCGGCACAGGGGAGACGCTGACGGCTTCATATTGCGCCGTCTGGGTTAACACCACCAACTCCATCACAGGGGCGCAGTGTCTGGCAGTCAAGGATTCGGCGGCAACCCCCGCAACTGCCAGCAACGGCGGGGCGCTCACGCAGCCGATTGCGAACCTGTTGACCATGACCTAGGAGGCTCACGTGGCTGTAGAGGGAGACATCCAAACCGTACTCGGCGCACTCGTCGCCAACCGCTGTTATCCGCTGATTGCGCCACAGGAGACGGCATCGCCGTATATCATCTATCAGGTGATTTCGACAGTGCCGGAAACGAGTCTAGACGGTCCGACAGGCACAAACAGGCGGCGGGTACAGGTTGACGTGTACGCGGACACTTACGGCGCAGCGAAGGTGCTGGAGCAGAGCATCGGAGCGGCAATGCAAGCCGCCGACTTCACCAATCTCCCTCTATCAGCCACCGACTTGTTTGAGTCAGAGGTTCAGCTCTACCGCGTGACAATGGATTTCGCAATATGGACAATGATTTAAGTTGATTACCGCTCATTGAGAGAGTACTATCACACCCGATAATGCAGCGTCGTGATGACAGCTGCGAAGGAGCAAACCATGAGTACCGCAGCTATCCCCTCCCAGGGTACCACTCTGCATATCGCAGGCACCGCAGCGACCCCCGAAGTGCTCACCGCTGTTACTGTCGGCTTCCCGACCATCCTTGCCATTACCGGACATGAAGGCGTTGCCAATGGCGATGTCATCGCGCTTGCTGGGTTCACTGGTGCAGATGCCGCAACGCTCAACGGTCAAACCGCCGTGGTCAAGAACTACGCGACCGGCGCGACCAATGACACGTTTGCAATCGACATCAACACGGTGGGGAAGACAATCACCATCGACGCCGGAAACACCACGGCAACCCCTTCCGCATGGATCAAGGTCGGGCAGTTGACCGATATCAAAAGCACATCCGACACCTCGCCGGATATCGAAGTAACCGACCTTGACAGCACGACCAAGGAGTACATCCCCGGCTTGCCTGATACCGGGGGGCTTACAGCTTCCGCTTACTGCGTTGACTCTGATGCAGGTCTCGCAGCGATGGAGGCCGCTTTTGACGCCCGTGTGGTCAAAGCGTTTAAAGTTACCTACTCCGCAGGCGCAACCCCTGTCCGCACTTTCAACGCCTACGTCAAGGGCTTCCCGAAAGTCGGGGATGCATCGAAAGATGGCGTGATCACTGGCAGCGTGGAGCTGAAGAGATCAGGCGTCGTCACCAAGTCGTAAACCCCTAAAGGAGTAGCGAAAAATGATGAGAGCAAAGATGAAGGTAATGGCAGTCACCTCGGCTTACGAGGGCGCGGAAATTCTCATGATGTATCCGGTCTGCGGGCAGCTCGACCAGGACGGCAACAGCGAGGACAACACGTATGCCAGATACACGCCGAGCGGGAGCCTGGAGCTCACAATCAACAACCCTGACCTGCGCGGCAAGATCGAGCCGGGGCAGACCTTTTACGTCGACTTCACCTTAGTCGAGTAACCCTCGCCGCCCTTTAACCGGGGCGGCTTACTCCCCACACAAAAAGGCACGATATGTCACTCAGCAGACAACAGATACTCGAAATGGCAGCACTGGAAACGGAGACGGTTGACGGCGTAATCGTCTCGGAGATTGGCGCAGAGGACAGCATGCGTCTCTGGCTCGCCCCTGAACTGAAGGCACCAGACGGCGGCGTTGACATGGTGAAATTCACCGTTGCGCTCGTCACCTGCGCCATCGTCGACGATGCAGGCAATCGCATATTCAACGATGAGGACCGCCCGCGCGTCGGCAGGTTTAAGCCCGCGAAGTTCAACAGGCTCTCGGCGGTAGCGAAGAAGCTCAACGGCCTGACAGGTGAAGAAGTAAAAAACTCCGAGGAGACGGACAGCGGCGATTTGCTTTCCGTCTCTGCCTCCACCTCGGATACCGACACCCAGACGAGCTGCTCCGAAGCCTGACGGCTCGGCAGTTCGCGGAGTGGCAGGCATACGACGCAATCGAGCCTTTCGGCGAATACCGGCAGGAGCTCCGGCACGGACAGCAGATGCAGCTCCTGGACCGGGTGCACTTTAAGCGGAACAAGCCCTTGCTTCCGGTCGACTTCATGAACTTCACCGACAAGCCGGAATCCCTGAAGCCGGTGGATGAATTCGAGCGGATAGACAGAGAGGTTTTCGGGTTATGAGCGACATCAAGACCGGCACCATCCAGATTACAGGGCTCGCCGATCTCGAGCGCCGGTTGCTCGACTTTCCCGACAAGCTGGCTCGCAACATCCTCGGCGGGGCGATCAGGGCGGGCGCGGTGGTCATTCAGCGCGAGGCACGTCTACGGGCACCGGTCAGCGACGCGCCTCACGTCCTCATCTCCAAACGCAGCAAGGGGATGAAGCTCAAGGGCAAGCAGTACATGGGTACCTGGATCATGCCGGGGAACCTTCGTCGCAACATCAAGGTCCGTCCCGCGCCCAGAAAGAACAGGACCAGGGCGGAGCCGATCGAATATTGGGTTTACGTTTCCGGCAAAACGGCTTGGTACTGGAAATTTGTTGAGTTCGGCACAAAGAAGATGAGCGCAAAACCTTTTCTTCGCCCCGCCTTCGACAACCAGAAAGGGGTCGCGCTGAAGGCGATCCGCGATTACCTGGCGGCGCGAATCGAGAAAGAAGCCGCGAAGAAGTAGAGCAGTTGTCACGACCGCCGTGAGGCAGGTCGGAAAAGGATCAAAATGAGCGGACAACTCGGAGAACTCGTTGTAAGCCTATCCGCCGATATCGCCCGATTTCAGTCGGACATGGGCAAGGCGAGTCGGATAGCGAACGACAACATGCAGCGGACGGCCAACGACGTGCACCGCAGCACTCAGGCGATTGAGCGATCGCTCGGCACCGTCAGCTCGAGCATTATCGGGGCATTCAGTGTCGGGGCCGTTGTCGCGTTCTCCCGCGAGCTCGTCAACGCAGGACTCGCAGCCGAAAAGCTCAACATGCAGTTCAAAGCCTCGGCGGGCAGCGCGCAGGCAGCGGCGCGAGAGATGGGCTACGTCAAGGATCTCTCCAACACTCTCGGTCTTAACTTCCAAGTCACAGCCACCGCCTACGGTAAATTTCTCGCCTCCACTCGCAACACGGCCATAGAAGGCAACGCGGCCCGCAAGGTATTTGAGGGCGTCTCCGAAGCAGCGACGGCGCTCGGGCTCTCTGCCGACGAATCCAGCGGCATCTTCATGGCGCTCTCTCAGATGATGAGCAAGGGCAAGGTTTCGGCGGAAGAACTCACCGGCCAACTCGGGGAACGTCTCCCTGGGGCGCTCAAGCTCGCCGCCGACGCCATGGGCCTCACCACTGCCGAACTGATGAAGCAGATGCAGGAAGGCAAGGTTATGAGCGCCGACCTTCTGCCAAAGCTCGCCGCCGAGCTCCACAAGACGTATGGCACGGCGGCACAGGAAGCGGCGACCAAGGGCCAGTCGGGCATCAACCGTTTCAACAACGAGATCCGCGAGACGGCTTCCTTGATCGGCTCAAAAATGATGCCCGCCATCAACGCCGCAGCGAACGACATGGCCGAGCTTCTCCGTATGTCGCGGGATGCTAATTGGGGCTTCAATCCCGGCAACCTCATCACGCCGCTTCTCCCTGGCAACGCTTCAATCTCCGAACGCCTGGCGCTCCCGAAGACGGGGCAGGATGCCAGTCTTGCCGCGAGGAATGCACGGAATGCAGCCAGTCAAGCCGCAGCTATGGCAGCCGGTAGCACGGTAGACCCTCAGATGGCCCGCGTCGAGGCCGACCGTCGCGCCAAACAGGACCGCATCAACGCAAGTCGTGCGACGGCGGAAAAGGCCGCAGCGGGAGCATCGGCAAGGCAAGTCGCAGCAGACAAGGCCGCGAAGAAGGCGATAAGTGAGAAGGAAGAAGCACAGCGCCGACTCAACCAGCAAGTGCGGGACATGAACACGCTGCTGGAGCAGGAGTTGAAAGGATGGGACGCGCTCGGCTTCGGGCAGACCCTGCTTGACAAACAGCTTGCCGCGCCTGCCACCTCTCCCCCGAAGTTCAGCCTGTCGGGAATGCCCGAAACGCTCTTTTACGGCGACAACAGCCAGTCAGCACCGCCCCCCGTCGATTACGCAGCCGCCCAACGAGCCGCGCAAGACCTCGCAGACATCCGCCTCGACACCTCCACGATTTCCGCCTCCGCTCCCGATGCTTTCGGCGGCGCCGATATCGCCGCGCAGATGCAAGCGGAATACGACCGCCACCAGACCCTGCTCGACGACCTCATGCTCGCACAGGACGTGCACCAGGAGGAAGGGCTGGCGAAGTATCAGGCATATGCCGATCAGCGGGCCGCGATCGATCAGAGGTACATCAAGGAGAAGAGGGCGCTGGAAAAAGCGCAGTGGGGCGACGCCGCGGCAATCGTCGGGAACAACATGGCCACCATCGGCGACATCATGATGAAAGGCAATAAGGAGCAGTTTGAGGCGGGTAAGAAATTCGCCATCGCTTCAGCCCTCATCAATACCTATATGGCGGCTTCCTCAGCGTTTGCGGGCGGCGTTAAAGCGGCTCCCGGTCCGTGGGGCGTTGCTCTCGGCGTGGCATCCGCAGCCGTAGCTGTCGGCGCGGGTATGGCGCAGGTAGCTGCAATCGACGCGCAACGGTACGAGGGGAGAGAGAAAGGCGGGCCGGTCAACGCGGGACAGACCTACATCGTCGGCGAGAAGCGGCCCGAGTTGTTCACTCCCAACCAAAGCGGCCACATCACGCCGTATGTGCCGAAGGGCGGGAAAACGGAAGTTACGCAGGTATTCCAGATTTCAACCGGCGTGGCTGACACGGTGCGGGCAGAGATTCAGCGATTCGCTCCCGCTATGGTCGAGATGTCCATTCAGGGCGTAAGGTCCGCCATGCGTTCCGGCGAGTTCCAGGGGGTTTAATGGCGATCAAGGATTTTCCCTCTACTGTCAAGATAAACGCCGCTGACTGGTCGATTGAGTCGCGCACTCAGCAATTCACGTCTGAGCTAAACGGCGTAGTTCAGACCGTGGCGCTCCCCGGTGACAGGTGGGCGGGCGTGCTGACATTCAGCAACAAGACCGGTGCAGAGGCGCGGGCGCTCATCGCCTTTCTGGTATCACTTCGCGGGAGGCCCGGACGCTTCAGGATCCGCCCGCCAAGGATTGACCGCACAGGCAGCGCGACCAGTGGCGGCACCGTGACGGCAATCAACGCAGACGGCACCGTGACGGTAAGCGGCATCGTCTCCCCTATGCCGACATGTGACAGCACCCTCTTCACGGCTGACTATGACGGCGTGACGGTTGACGCGGCCACTGTAGCGCCGGTAGCCTTTGCCGCTGGCGACTACATCGGCATCAACGGGGAGCTGAAAATGGTCACAGAGGACGTTGACGCAGTATCGGGCGTGGCGGTTATCCCTGTTGCGCCAACTCCCCGCAGCGCAGCAACCGGCACAGCTGTCACAATCTCTAACCCCACTGCGGTCATGGCACTTGCCGACGATGATCAGGCACGGTGGAACACCTCGCCGCTCCCGATATACGCCATGAGCGTGGCGGTGGTGGAGGCAACGGATATATGAGGCCACTCACTGCTCAAATGTTGGCGGCGCTGGTCGAGCCGGTAGTTAGGATCGTCTACCTTGTGCGGATGGATCTGGACGCCGGAGTTGAGGCAATGAACAGCGGATTCCGTGACATCGTTTTCGACGGTGTGACTTACACGGCATCGGGGCGACTTGGCAGCGTGTCAGGCATTACCGAGACTCCAGGGGCGAAGTCATCGAGCGTCACCATCACACTGTCAGGAGTCCATGCCGACGCGATTTCGTCACTTGTGGATGTGCAGTACTTGGGGCGCAAGTGCCGCATATACATCGCACTAGTCAGCGAGGGCGGGGAGTTTGACGCGGACCTCTGCACGCTCGTTTTTACCGGCTCTCTTGACTCCATATCCGGCTCGATAGGCAACGGGGCCAACGTGATATTCGCCGTGCGGTCAAGGCTGGCAGATTGGGAACGTGAACGAAAGATCAACTACACCGACGCGGACCAGCAAAAGTTATTCCCCGGCCAAGGTGACAAGGGCTTCGAATTCATCCCGCAACTCAGCCAGAAAAAGCTGATATGGCCGAGGGCAGCTTTCTTGCCCGACCCGAGGGTTTAGCCGATGGGATTTTTCAGCGACCTACACCGATCAGTCAAAGACGCGTGGAAGGATGTTCACGACAGGTTCACGAACTTTGACAGCAAAATGGCACTCAACGCTGCTTTAGGCGGCGGGCTAGGCGCTCACCAATTCGCTTGGAACGCATCGGCGCGGCAGTGGGACATGATCAAGCAGTGGATACTCCCCGACACCCGCCGCGACAGGGAGACGATGACCAATAGCCCGACCACTCCCCGCACTCTGATTTTCGGGCGAGCGAGAGTCGCAGGGCAAATGGCCTATGCGGAGTCGGGCGGTGACAAGAACAAGTTCCTCCATTTGGTAGTTGTCCACGCCGGTCATGAGGTTGACGGCTTCGAGGGGGTCTATCTCGATGACCGGCTGATATCAACCTTCGGCGTCAATGCCGTGATTGAGCAGTACGACGGCACGCAGGCAACAGCCAGCACCGCGCTTGTGGCTGACTCAGCGGCATCGGTCCGCACTTACACCTACACCGGCAATACGGTCAATGGCGTGGCGCGTATCGGCGGGCTATCCGACACTGCCAACCTGTTTGTCGGGATGAGTGCGACCGGCGAGGGGATTCCCGGCGTAGGAGGGGTTTACACCACAGTCACAGCGATAGGTGATTCATACGTTGACCTATCCGCCAACGCGACGGCAGACGGCACAGCGGTACAGTTCACCTTTTCCGGAACTATCCCGATCTGGACAGGAGCTCACAAGCTGCTAGGGTGCGCCTACTCCTACGTCAAGTTCACCTACTCTGACACGCTTTTCCCTTCCGGACTGCCTGTTCTTAAAGTGGTGGCAAGGGGCTTGAAAGTCTACGACCCGCGCACAGGGGTAACAGCATGGAGCGACAACCCCGCACTCTGCGCTGGCTATTACATGGCGCTCCCTGAAGAGTTAGGCGGCATGGGATGCGCCGATGACGAGATTGATTGGCCGTCGATTGCAACCGCAGCCGACATTTGCGACGAGATGGTACCAAGAAGTGCAACCGACCCGACACTGGAAAAACGGTACACATGCAACGGGACACTGACACTCGGCGGGACTCCTGCGATGCTGCTCAACAGCATCCTCTCCTCAATGGCTGGCACTCCTATCTATCGAGAGGGGAAATGGCATATCTACGCGGGAGCATACTACCCTGTCGAGCCAGTCACCATTGACGAGTCATGGCTTAACGGCGGCATCCAGTATTCCATCGGCAGCAACAAAAACGAGCGCGTGAACACCGTCAGGGGGCAGTTTCTCGACCCGACAGACCTTTGGGCCAGCAAAGACTTTCCAGTGGTCCATAGCGCGGCATACAAGGCCGAGGACGGCGGGGAAGAACTCAGCATGAGCCTATCCCTTAACTTCACCACTTCCATCACCACGGCGCAGAGATTGGCACGTATCGCGATGGAGAGATCCAGGCGCGGGATGAAACTGAACTATCCCTGCAACCTTAAAGCGTTCAAAATTCCCGCTCATGCCATCGTCGCCGTGAACAACGCGCAGCTAGGGCTATCCGGCGCAACCTTTCGCGTTGCAGAGTGGACGTTTTCCGCAACGGGCGGCGTTGGTCTGCAACTGACACAGGAGGACGCGGGGATTTACGAATGGGCCGATGACATAACCGTCTCCCCGACAGTGCCAACGCCGGTTGTGCTGCCTACACCGTGGACGATTGCGCCGCCGTCCGGACTGGCGATCAATGAGACCTCAATCACGGAACCCGGTCAAGCGTCCCGCTCTCAGGTGGTGCTATCGTGGGTAGGCAATGACGCGACTGCAACGCGGTATGTGGTGCAGCTTGACGGCATCGACTACGCAGCGGCGATCAGCGATACCACGTTTACATTCAACAACATCCTGCCTGGCACCTACACATTCGGCGTCATCGCGCTCAACTCCAGTAATGGCCGGTCGCTCCCCGCAACGCTGGTACATGAGGTGACAACGGCAAGCCTAGAGATACCGGCAACGGTGCTACCTGTCTACGGAAGCGGCACGCTGACGGCTGGCACGTCCACCACCGTCACAAGTGCGGATTGCGTAGCCGGTTCAGCGGTCGTGCTGCAATCCACATCATCCGCCTTCCCCCCGCTGGATTGCTACGTGAGTGCGACCGGCACAGGCAGCTTCACAATCACTCATCTCACGGCGGCGGGTACCGAAACTTTTGACTACGTGATTTTTAACTAGGAGCGACCATGCAAAATATCAATGTGGGATCGGCTGCAAATGACGGGACCGGCGACAACCTGAGAACGGCGTTCACCAAGCTCAATAGTAACCTCAATTACATGCAGGAGGTTATGGACACCTTCACCCCTGGCGAAATGACAACAGGGCCGTGGGTTGACGTGCGAAAGTATGCCAGCCTTGCCGCAGCTCTTACCGCAATTGGCAGCGATAAGAAGTTGCTGCTCATTCCGGTGGATGTCACCGCGTCCGCGAACACAGATTTTGCCAATGTCGAAATTTTCCCTATCAATGGCGCAAGGGTTCTCCACGGGGCGTACACCATCACCTACAACAGCAGCACCGCCCGCTGGCCGCTGGCACAGGTATTTGACGGGACCGGTGCAGTCTCAGGACTGGAAGAATCCCGCCCTGAATGGTTCGGCAGCGATACGGCAGCGTTCGCCGCAGCCATTGCCGCGAGCGACGTAATTGCGGCTGGGGCTGCTACCTACTCCGTAGACTCCATCACCCTTCCCGCTGGCAAGACGCTGAAAACGGCAGGATTCGCCACAGTGATCCAGCAGAACGCAGGAACCACAGCAGACACTCGAATCGTCAACATCACCGGAGGCAACGTCACGGTGGGCGACCTGACCGTAAAAGGGCAGATCGCCGCGGATACGGGGGAGCAGCACCACGCCGTATTCATCCGGTCCGCTGCAGCTGCCATAGACAATGTTCGTATCGGAAACATCTACGCCGAAAACATCAGAGGTGATGCCCTGTACATCGGCGGGTATACCGCAACGCCGACGAGCGGGATCAAGGTGGGGCGCGTTTACGGTAAGAACATCTATCGCCATGTGGTAGCGATAGCGCAGGGGCGAGATATCCAGATAGAGTCGATTGACGGCAGCCAGGTATCTCTGATGGCGCTGGATATCGAACCGGAAGCGACTTACGGGAAAGTCAGGGATGTGCGAGTCGGATACATTCGCGGCACGTCCCTGGGTATCCAGTCATCAAGCTCCACCAACAACATCGGCGGCGTGAAAATAGCGTTCGCGGATATCGCAGCGGCAAATGACACGGGGTCCACTCCGGCATACGGCGGCGTGACTTGGGCTGCATCCACCATAGGGCTCACGCTCCGCAACTGCTTTGACGTGCGCTTCGGGACGCTCAAGCTGAACAATTACGCGGACCACGGGATCAAGTACGTTTGGAACGCGGGGGAGTTAAAGGGGTACGGCATCTCCGTTGACTGGCTTGAAATGGTGAATTGCAGCAAGACAGAGGCAACGTATAAAGCGTCAATACTCGCCGACAATATGACCGATATCACCATCAAGGCCGGGGTTGTTACACCTTACGACAGCACCCGCCGATTCATCTACGGCGCAAGCACCACGCTCATGAATATCGGCACGCTGGACTTCGGCACGGCGGCAACCGATAGCGCGGTTTTCGTCGCAGCTCCCGGCTCCACGTTTGACGGCATCAAGATGAACAACGCGGCGAACACTTACGCTTTTCAGTACATCGACGGATGCACGGTCAAAAACAGCACCATTACCCTTGGCCGGTTCGTCGGCTACTCGGCGGGCTGCACCATCGAAAACAGCACTGTGACGGCTACGACCCTGTTCAATGTCGGATATGACAAGCACCTGATACGCAACTCCACGCTGAACAGTGATTATTATGCATCGGGCGGGACCAGCACCGACGCAGCAACTAACTACCTGAGAGCTATCCGGTTCGGGAGCTATTACCTATGGCCCAGCAGCGACGGCAAATGGCGGACGAAATCAACGGCCCCTGCAAGTGACGCGGATGGGACGGTGATAGGCACTCAGGCGTAAAAAAGGGGGGGGATTATGCCGGAATTCAGCACAGCATCGGCGGCAGAACTGGCAACGTGTCACTCTGACCTTCAGCGGCTGTTTAACGAGGTCGTCAAGCACGTTGACTGCAAGATCATTGACGGATATCGAGGGAAGGCGGAACAGAACGCGGCAGTCGTAGGCGGGAGGAGTACGCTGAAATGGCCTCTTGGCAAGCACAATAAGGCGCCCTCCCTTGCCGTGGATGTCATGCCCTATCCGGTGGACTGGTCCGACTCACCGGCCAACATCGAGCACCTGAATTACTTCGCCGGAATCGTGCGCGGCATCGCCTACATGATGGGAATCAACGTGAGGTGGGGGCATGACTGGAACAAGGACGGTAGGCCGGATGTAAGGGGGCTTGTGGATCGGCCTCATTGGGAGCTGATATGAGAGCGATAATCCTATTGGCAATAGTCCTACTTCTCCCCGGGTGCGCAGCTCTCGAAACGACCGACGCAATCCTCGACATCCTCTCCCCTGACCCTGTGCCGGTCTGCGAAGAGGGCGCGGCGGGCGTCCAATGGGAAGGGCGGCAGTGCGTAAAGCTTTCGGACGGCTCTTACGGGTGGATAACCGATGAAAACGATTAATCTCCTCTACGCTCCCGAAGGTTACTGGCAAGCTCTGCCGGAAGTGCTGAACCAGATCACCAACGGCTGCGGCACGTCCGGATGGAAGGGAGCGCTTGTTCCGGACACCATCTATCTGTTGGACATCAAGCCCGCCTGCAACATCCACGATTACATGTATGCCGCAGGGCTCACTCTGGCGGCGAAGAAGGAGGCCGACCGGGTATTCCTCAACAACATGCTGCGGATCATCGACGCCGCGGGCGGCTGCTCGCTGCTGAAAATGCTGAGGCGTCGACGCGCGCGGATCTACTACGAGGCCGTGCACCACTTTGGCGGGCCTGCGTTCTGGGATGGAAAAAACGAACCCTGCACCACCCAGGCTCCGCAACTGCAACTCGCTTAACCCTCACCCCTCGCCATTTGGCACCCGCTGCAGGCTCCTCCCCTGCGGCGGGCATTTTTTTCAGTTTTCAAAGAACTTGTATCCAATTGTAGCAAATTATTTTTTGCAAGTTATTGAAATAATTATTGGTTCAGATAGGTCCAGTTCTCCAAGAACTGGGTGGGCGGATATTTGCTGAGTAAAATCTAGGTTTTATCTTCGCTTTTATTGGACACGGTAGAAATGTGGTGCATCTTCCGCATTTCCTCAATCAAATGAGTCGCGGCCATGTGCGTGTAAATCATCGTAGTTTGCACCTGGGCGTGTCCCATGATCGCCTGCTGTGCCGTGATCGACATTCCCAACTCGGCGGCTCCAGTGCCAAAGCCGTGGCGCAGCAAGTGAGGGTAAACGCGCATCGAGACACCGGCCTCCCTAGCTGCGGCTCTCAGGCTGTCGCGCAAGTTTTTGTATGGCTTACCGGTTACCGGATTAACCCACAGGTAGCCGGTTTTTACTTCCTCAACCTTTCGCTTCAACTCCTCCAGCAGTCCCGGATGCTGCACCGGCACGATCCGCTGCTTATTCCCCTTTCCGAGCACGATGATTAAACCGCGATCCAGGAAGACGCACTCGGCAGTTATGTTCAGCGCCTCGGAGCGCCGCAGTCCCGCATAAAACTCCAGCATAGCAATACCCCTGACCTCCGGCCTTACCGCTGCCACTATCGCCTCAAACTCGGCCCTTGTTGGCATCGAGGGGAAGGCCGACCGTGTGAGCTTAGACGGGAACTTCTCGCACTTTACCACCTCGCCGACCAGGTTCTCCTTCTGCGCCCAGGTAAGCAAGACATTAAGGTGAAATAGCTCGTTGTTTATACTGGCCGGCTTCATCCCGTCCGCGAGCCTGGCCCGCTTGTACTTGTCAATCACCTGAGTTGTGATTGCCGTCAATGGGAGTTGTCCCATGTGCTGACAAATCTTATTCAGGTGGCGGATCGCGCCTTCGACGGTGAGCTCTGCCCTGTCCAGCCGGTACCACTCGATGAAGTCGGGAACACAGGATGATAGAGGGGGGTTGACAGAGATCGGCGCCTTCCGTGCCATGCGGCGCGTCTCAAGGTCGAGCCGTTGCGCCTCAGCCTTCGTGCCTTCAAACAGCAGGTTCTCCTTGCCGCCCGCCCGTCCGTTGGGGTATGTGACGATATACCACCAGCGCTTTCCGGTCCAGCCTTCGGGAAGGTGGCGATTCTTTGTCGGGTGCGGAGTGATACTCATGGCTACTTCAGCATCGCGCCCAGGAGCGCGCCAAGAAACATCACTATAACCCAGATAATAATCGCGGCGGGTATTGTAGCAAAAGCCCACTTAATCATGAAGCCGACCATGTCCACGAACGGAATATCAACACCGACAACCTTTACACCTTTTTCCTCTTCCATAACCTCTCCTTTTTTCTTTGTGACATATTCTGTCACTTTAGCCGAATCATTGATGAATTTGTGTTGCTAATGAGAAAATCGCCTGATATCTTCCTTCACGTCAACGTGGCGCAGTACAAAAGTGCAAAACCGAGGGTGCTATGCAGAGTGAGGAACTATCCAAAGTGTACATGAGTATGACCGACAGTGAGAAGAATGCGGCCCTGGACCACGTCCTTGATATGGATGTCGCACCGATCGACATGGTGGTTGCCTTTTACTGGATCTTGCGGCCAAACCGCGCCGAAGATCTGGCCGCAAAACTAAAGGCACGGTTTACTTGCCGTCTCGAAGATCCCGCATCACCTTTGAAAGAACCTCGCTCTTCTGAACCAGATCCGACGAAGTAGGGAATACCTCAGCAATCATTTCAAAAAGAAGCCTCAAATGCTCCGGCGTTTGGGGCTTTTCTTCTTTTCGCTCGCCTAGCCTCAAAGTCATTTCGTCAATAGCAAATACGTCGCACAACTTATCCCTCAAAGCCCTCCTCGGCTCCATAGTATCATTCTCAATTTTTGAGACGTGCTTCCTGTCGATCCCCAGCTTTTCCCCGAGCTCGCCCTGAGTCATTCCATGCTCAAGCCTCAACCTTTTTACATTCTTGCCAATCCCCGAATCTGCCATAAGTCCCCCTGCTGCCGCATAATTTGTTCCCACTTAGTATGCCAGTGATGCGATTTTTTGCAAGATAATATTTTTTTGTCTTATTTTAGCGTTGACACGTATCATGTTATATGAGACATATTACCCATGTCGCATAAAAAGTGAGACAAAAGGGGAGGTGATGGGCATGGAAGGCGAAGTGATACCGGAGGAAAAGTGGGACACAATAACGATCAGACTGCCGGTGTCTAAGAAAAAAGAGTTGATCGATCTGGTGAAGGGCGCGGGGCAAGCGAACATTTCCGAAGTGGCCCGCCGGGGTATTTACCGTGAGATGGAAGAAATGAGAAAGGACGCGGCTTAGAGGAGGCTGGCGATGGGCGAAATTCACGCAGCACGCATAGAAAAATCAGACCGGCTCCAGCGAGTGCTCCAGGTGCTCATGGCCATCGACAAGCCATCCTCACGACAGATCCAGGAAATCGCCAATGTCTGCGCGCCGTCCACCTGTATCTCGGAGCTGCGCAAATCGGGCTACCTGATCGACTGCGAGCGGCAGGGCAGCATCTGGTTTTTTAGGCTGCTCGGGCGGGTGACTGCATGACCCCCGAGGACGAAAAGCGATTTCGTCTCATCATCCGCGAAGAGCTCACGGCCATTGTCGGACTCACCTTGGCGACACCCCCAACGGCCCTCTGCGGAGAGCCGACACTGACACAGAGGATAGCTGAGGCGAACGCGAGACATGAAGCGAAGAAGGCGCTCAGGCTGGAGCGCAAAGCTAAAAGGGAGGCCACATGCAAAGCGAAATAACGATTGACCCGGTGCAGCTGGTGGCAAGAAAGGGAAGCGTCATTTACGACCTCACGCTGGCAGAGCTTCGCGTCCTGGCGCTGTTCATCGCGAACAAGGGGCGCATGGTGAGCCGCAAGGAGATTCACGTCGCCATGCGGAGCGCGTGCAGCAAGCAGTTTTCCAACGTGCCCGATGTCTACGTCAAATACCTGCGGCGGAAGCTCGGCGCGGAGATGATCCAGACGGTGAGGGGGCAGGGGTACATCTTCGGTGGTGAGCTGGAGGTGGCGGCGTGATCAAGCGCAAACAAGGCGAAACAAACCGGCAGTTTGAGGCGCGGATAGAGGGCTATCTGCACATGGCGACGGCGGCCTGTCTGATCGTCGCGATCATGCTGCTCTATTCGCTGGCGGTTCCTACTCCGGCGCCGACGCTGCAGTACGAGCGGGATATGAACGGGGCGCTGCGGCACTCGGCGCAGGAGATAGCCAAGGGAGGTGAGTAGTGAAAGTCGACAATCCGACATTCGGTAAAAACAGCGGCGCGGTGGGCTGTATCGAGTGCCCGTTCGCGGATGTCCACGGCACACTGAATACGCGCGGCCTGTGCTCAGGGTGGGAGTGGGATCATGATGACGAGTGCCCGACCGCGGAAACGTACCAGGAAGCGTGTGAGCTGGCGGAAAAGGCGGTGCAGTGATGACAACACGGAATCTTCCACGACTGCTTGAGGAAGGGCGTGTCGAGGTGAGGTTGTCGAGCATCGGCGGTACTCACGTTTTAGAGGAGTCAGGAATTGACCGGCTACTATCTCACCTGACGGAAGCAAAGAGCCTGTTGAGTCCGAACCGTAACGCCAAGGTGACCGTCAACGCATGCTCAAAATGCAACGGCTGGCAATTCTATACCGTGTCCGAGATCGACGGACGCGAGGGAGTCGTTTTGCAGTGCTCTAAGTGCAAAACCATTGAGCGGATCCGGCGCGATGCGGAGTGAGGAGTCAGAAGAGTTTACCAAGCTGCGCCGCGATCTGGAAGACGCTGAAGCGTTCAAGGCTAATCCGCATGGGCTCAAGAGAACCTGGTGGAAGTCGCCGCAGGTTATCGAGAAGGACCCGAGGGATCGGGATTAAAAGGAGATCGATATGAGCACAGTAGCCGTAAGAGGGACATCTGGAATGTTGGCAAAGATAGCCGGTTTGCTGGGTATGGCGATAGGTGGACATAACGGACTGCCCGACCTGAAGCTGTCGACCATTCCCGCCGCGGGACCTTCCCGCATCAGCAAGGCGCTGCGGTCTCACAAAAGCTGCGCACCTCTCCGCAAGAACGGCGAGAAGGAAATGTGGTGCGTCGTTGCCGGCAGATGGCGAACGGGACTCACGGATTATAGGCAGCCACTCTTTTGCTAAAGGAGGCACCACATGCAAGTCTACACCGATTCAGACGGTCCGTTTAACATCGTCATCGTCACCGAGCCGCCCTGCGCTGGCGAAAAGTTCCGCCATTCCGAGGTGTGCAACCATCGCCCCGAGGATTTCGCACGGGCCTCGCAGTGGGTTCACGGCCTGATGCGGATGATCGGGCAGGACAAGCCGACCGCTAGCCACATCGTTGACGCCTACATCGAACCCGCAACCTGTCGCCGGCCTATGACCGGAGAAATCCAGTCGATGTTGAGCCAGGAGGAGATTCGGCGCAACGAGGAGAGCTTAAATGCAGAGATACATTGAGGCGCTTAACGCCTTCACCACCACCCACCAAATTCCCCGCGACCTCGCAAGCCGCATTCGCAAGGCAAATGAGGAATTGGGGGAATTGTCGGAAACCATCATCAACGGGAACGTGTACGAGATAGAGGCCGAAGCTTGCGACCTCTGCAATGTGGCGTTCGACATCCTGCAGGTGCTTACGAATGACCCGCTGGCGGCGTTGCTCAGGAATTTGGAAGTGAAGGACGCGAAGTACAGGGAAGGGATGCAGAGGATTGAGGCGAGGAAGTAAAGCCCGCTGCGAACGGGCTCAACCTACAACGCGAACAGGAGGAATGATGCCACAAGAACAGGAAGAAATCAAGGGGGAGCCCAATGGGTAAGGAGTTGGCGGTCAGAAACGCGGGCCAAACCGCAGAGTACAAGCCGAAAAGCCTGATCGAGTTGGCGCAGGGTAAGGCGGTCATTAACCAGATGATGAAGGCGATCATGAAGGGGCCGACCAAGGAGAACCCCCTGGGCGTCCACTATGGGACCATCCCGGGGACTCCCAAGCCGACGCTCTTCAAGGCGGGGAGCGAGTTGATCCTTTCCACCTTCCGCATCTCGGTTGACGTGGAGGTCGAGGACCTCTCCACCGACGACTGCATCAGGTACCGCGTCAAGTCCATCGGGCGAATCCCTGACGGGACCGTCGTGGGCTATGGCATCGGCGAATGCTCCACCGACGAGGAGAAGTATCGCTGGAAGAAGCCGGCCTGTGATGAGGAGTGGGAGGCGACGGATCCGACCTTGCGCCGCGAGAAGTGGGGCAAGGGTTTCAAGGCCAAGCAGATCCGCACCGTTCCCGCAGACCTCGCAAACACGGTCCTGAAGATGGCTAAGAAGCGGTCACAGATCGATCTCACCCTGACGGCCACCGGTGCGAGCGACGTGTTCGACCAGGACCTCGAAGACCTGAAGGATGTGATCGACATCACCGAGTACGAAAAGCCGAAGGGCGGCAAACCGGAAGTGAAGGCGCCGCAGTCGACGAGCCAGGCGCAGGGAAGCACAGGGGCGGCCGGCGGTGGAGATAAGGACCCGGCGGCCAAGATCTCAGCCGGCGGCGCGGTGTACCTCACCAAGCAGCTCGACGCCAAGAGCATACCTCACGCGGATTTCTGCGAGTTCATGAAGGTGTCCGCCATCGCCGACATCACCAACGCCGACTTCAACGCGGCGTGTGCAGCTGTCAAGAAGTGGGAAGCGCAGCCGTGACAACCCTTGATCTTGCCTTCGACCCGATAGCGCACCATTACTTCCTGAACAAGGAGCGCCTCCCTTCGGTGTCGGAGATCAAGGAGCCGCTGACCGATTTCAGCATGGTCTCTCCGGACGTGATGGCTCGGGCCTCGGCCTTCGGCACAGCAGTTCATCAGATGGTGGAGCTCTACCTCTCCAACGAGCTCGACTATGCCAGCCTGGACGAAAACCTTTATGGCTCCCTGGAAGCGTTTGAGCGCTGGCTTGACGAGGTGAAGCCTTTCCAGTCTGGCCCCGCGCTCATCGATGTCAAGAGCCGGAAGTACGACCGCGTTGCCGATCCGGTGCAGCTCGCCGCTTACAACCAGCTGGTGCAGGAGAACGACATTAGGGAGGTCACCATCGAGCGCCCCCTTGCCAGCATCAAGCACCGTTACGCCGGGACTCCGGACATCATCATTCCCGCGAAGGACGGCAGCCTCATTACCAACCTTCGCATCCTCTACCTCGGGCAGGATGGGCGCTACGCCTACACTCCCGCCTATGACCCGAACGCATGGCCGGTCTTCGGCCGACTGCTCGCCGACTATCACCGGCGGCAAATTACCAATCAAATGATCCATTCCTGGAGGAATCGCATATGAGCAGCAATCTCGCCGAGAGAATCGAAATAGAGCAACCGCCGATGGATAACGCGCTGACGGCGTACCAACAGATCCTGGTGTTGGAGATCAACAATCAGGAGACCATGGGCCACATGGCCGACCTGGTTAAGCAGATGAAGACCGGCATCAAGGGAATCAAGGAGTGGTTCAAGCCGCTCAAGGAGAGCGCGGCCAAGGCGCACAAGGATATCTGCGCTCGGGAAAACGAGACACTGGCCCCCTTCGTGGAGGCAGAGACCGCCGGACAGAAGGCGATCAACACTTTCCTCAACGAGGAGAAGAAGAAAGCGGACGCCGAGGCGCTGCGCCTGCAGCAGGAAGCGGCAGAGAAGAAAAAGAAGGAGCAGGAAGGACTGGAGGCTTCCGCGAAGGCTCTCGAAGAGCTTGGCAGCACGACGGCTGCAGCGGCACTCAGGCAGGAAGCCGAGCGCGTTATTGAGGCTCCCGTGTTCACTCCGACCGTCGACCGCACCGTAAGAGTCGGTGGCGGAAGCGCCGGCGGCGGAACAACCCTTTCTGCTCAGACCGAGCTGGTCGTTCAGGTCACCAACGTCAAGGCCTTCCTGCGCTACCTGGTGGAGAAGGATAGTGCGGCGACCTTCGTTGAATTTCCGGTCCGCGCCCTCACCAACTGGGTGAAGGCGAACGGCTTGAAGGCAGGCGACGTGCCCGGCCTCGCCATTGAAGAGCGGCTCAAGTCGAGCATTCGCTAAGGAGGATTTCGTGACCAACGAATCAACAGCAATAAAAACCGCCGAGCGCCTGCACCATCTCGTAAACCTCCCCTCCGATCTGGCAGAGGTGGAGCGCCTGAGGCTGATCGGCGTCGGCATCCATCGGCAGATCGCGGAGACTGACGAGCAGTTGCACGTTCTGGCGACGACCAGGACAGAGCTGGAGCAGGCGCAGCTCGCAAACTCCGAGGCGCTGCTTTCCGCGATCCAGCGCGTTGACGATGTGCTGGGGGCTTTGTACCGGCCTGCAGAGGTAGTTGTCGAGAACGTTGTCAAGGTGACGCGCACCAAAAAGAAGGAAGAAGCCCCGGCCCCTCCCGCTCAAAGGGAGGCTTCCACCCCCGCCGAAAAACACCCCTGCCACCTCTGCGAAGATGTCTTTTACCACAAGGTCGATCTGGTGAAGCATCTGCGCCTTAGCCACAAGCTCTCCATGGAGGAATCGGTTAAGCCTGTAGAGACCATCGAGGATCACGGCTTTAACACCGACGCTCGCAGGGCCCAACTCGTAGCCGAGAAGGCCGACCGGGATTCGAAGTGCGACAAGTGGCTTGACTGCGAGCATGCCAAAGCCTGCTTTGATCCTGATAAGGCCGCATTGCAAGGCACGTACTGTATGCCCAAAACCGCCCTCTCCCTCAATATCCACATCTGCGATTACTGCCGCGCCGCTCACCCTGGCTGCACCGATTGCTGCGACACCTGCAATACCGCGTGCAATTCCATTCAGGGTTGCCGCATGGCGGAGATGCGTGAGCAGTACGAGGCGACGGCGGAACCCAGGATACCGATTGAGGATTTCATCCAGGAGTACAAAGTCAATCATGGGCTAACTTACCAGATCGTCAAGGGTGGAGCTTCTTCACCGTCCGCCCCCTGCTGGAACTCCTCTTGCGCCTGGGCCGATCTCGCCCAACCTGACCACTGCGACGCTGACGGGCAGTTTCGCGCGGGGCGTCCGGTGGCCGAGTGCAAATGCTTCGTGAACGGCATCGGCCCGACCAAGGGTCAGGATGCGGCCGCCTGCTTCAACACGAACTGCCCTTCGAATGATCCGACGTTGCCGACTTGCTGCGAAGAGTGGGAAGAGGTGTGGGAGTGCCCTGAGGTGGTTACGGCGGGATGGGGGGCTGCGAAGGAAGCTGACGTGCTGAGCGGCAACGATGACGCCGCGCTGACCGACGATTTAACCCTGAGTCGCCACGAACCGGCAGAGGCGATCCTTCCGCGCGGTGAATTTAAAGCGGCAGACGTTCCCAAGGGCAAGAAGAAGCAGCTCGCAATGCTGGAGGCGCTCAGGGCGGATGTGGCCAAGCTGGTTGCGAGGCGCATCGATCTGTTCAAACGCGGCAGCGCGGCTGTTAGCGATTATGACAAGGGCATGGGGTATGACCTCGATTACAACCTGACGCAGAACAAGATCCAGCTCGGCTACGCGCTATCGCAATTCAACGGCCTGAACGAGTTGCTGAACCCTTCAGCTCCCGCCCCAGCAAGAGAAGTCGAAAAACAGGAAGCCGCACAGCCGGTGGACGAATCACCCGCGCAGGCCTCAGAAATCGTCCGCTGCGACAACCCCGCCTGCGAATACTCCGACCCGTCCGCTCTCGACGGCTGCTTCGTCCCGGCAGAAGAGCGCCACGGCAAGCCCCTCAACAAGTGCCCCAATTTCAAGGAGACCCCCGATGAGACAGCTACGCAGGAAACGGGACCGGAGAGCGATGAGACGGAACAAAGCGGCGCTGCTGATGCTGTTCCTGCTTCTGAACCGGTAGCCTTCGCCCCCCTTGACGCCCCCCTGGGCGACTGCGAACTCTGCCACGGCTACGGCGTTATCGACGGGGAGCTTTACGGCGAATTTGCGCTGGTCCCCTGCACCTGTGAGGCGGGGGAAAAAGTAGCCGGTCACGCACCTGAGGAACCGCTGCTCAAGTGCTGCCAGGATTGCAGTATTAAGGACCCCGCTTGTGCAGACTGCCACCTTCCCGACATGGAGTCGCCGTTTGAGGTGGAGGGAGAGCCCGTCACCTATCCGCCACTGACCGCCGAAAGGGCGAGCGCGGACGTGAACGCAATGCTCAAGCTCGCCGAAATCCCCAAGTGCGCCAACGGCCCCTGCACGGCGACCGGTAAGAAGCCGAAGGACATTTGCCTGCGCGTCCAGGGGAAGGAGTGCAAGAACTTTGTCCCGCTTGAAAAGTGCACTCACCACATGATGAAGCGGTCGACGGTCGACGGCGCCACCGTCTGCGACCTCTGCGGCTTCGTGCTCCACGAAGCTCCCAAGGTCGAGCCGGTGAAGTGCGGCAACAAGCATTGCAGCACCTACGACGCCTCCAAGAACAGCAACTGCGGCGCTATCGAGGACCTCCTGAAGACTTCCGGCGAGCAGCGGATGGCCTCGGGTTGTAAGGAGTACAAGCCTGTCAACCTCGCTAACGCCGAACCGGTAAAACCAACCCTCACCCCCATGCAGCAGAAGTGCACTCATCCGAAGGTATTCCGCGAACAGACGGAAGCCGGGGAGGTCTGCAAGGTGTGTAAGCTGGTTCTCTCCGGGGGGGGCAACCGGGACTCTTTTCGGCTAGAGGCTGAGGTATGGGATGGGGTGCGACACTGAGAAACCTAAGCGCCCTCGCCTGGCCGATCTGACGCCGGAAGAAAGGGAATACCGAAAATTCCGGACCGGCTACAGCTACCGGGAAGTGTCGGACATGCTCTGGTATCAAGATGAATGGCATCCGGCGCACCACGCCAGGCGGAGAAGCGCAGTGCTTGGGAAGTGGAAGGAGATCAAGAAAGAGATGTTCGAGCACTACCAGAACTTAAAGGCCAGAGACGAGGCGCACGATGTCCCATTCTGAAGTATTACGAAAAGCCTTGATGGAGATCGGCAACCTCCCTCTCGAATTCAACACGCGCGCTCGAGCACTCGCCCAGCGCGCAATCAATCGCACAGGGTACGCCGTCGACTGGCGGGACCCTCTCACGGATGAGCAAATTTACAAGGTCATTGACCGCGGCGGCATGTATGCCATGCCCGCCTACGAGGAGAGAGCAGTGAGCGCTGAAACGAAAGAGGCAGTAGAGTCCCCCTACCTCCCCCCCCCCGCTATCGAAATGATACCGGTGGAAAGCTCCAACCTGAAAGGCTTCGGCCACGACGGCGAGAAGACCCTGCGCGTCTGGTTCCTGAACGGGACCGCTTACGATTACGTCGGCATCGAGGAGGGCAAGTTCTTCGACCTGGTCAATGCTCCGAGCGCAGGGAAGGCTTATAACGCGCTGGTGAAGGAGACGGGGATTAAGGGGATCAAGCTGTAGCAGTTGCAATGCCGCTGCATTCCGCCCTCCGGGTGCAGCGGGTTTTTTATCTAACTCCAAAGGAGCTATGCCATGGGCATCTTAAGCAATACCGTCAACATCTGCCACTTCCGCGTGATGGGGGAATGGGCCTCAGATCTCGACTTTTACTTCGAAGCGCCGCAGCTGCTTACCCACAACCGCTTCAACTCCATCGATGACACCACTGACGAACTCTCCCTCGGATGGGTCCATCTGGACGATCCGAAGGCGAACAACTTCAACCCGCCCCACTGCTGGCGCGACCACTACCTCATGTTCTCGCTGCGCCGCGATCAGCGCAAGATTCCGGCCGCGCTCCTGAAGGAGCACATGGAGAAGGCGCAGGACAAGTTCCTGGCCGAAAATCCCGGATACACCCGCGTTCCGAAGTTGAAGAAGGAAGAGATCAAGGAAGCCGTCCGCCTCAAGCTGCTCGCAAAGACGCTACCCGACCCTAAGACCTATGACGTTGTGTGGGATACGCAGCGCAATCTGGTCACCTTCACCACTCTTTCACAGAAGACCGTCGAGCTTTTCCAAGACCACTTCAAGAAGACCTTCGAGGGACTGCGCCTTGTCGCCTTCCATCCCTACGAGCGCGGCATGTTGTGCCTCGACAGCAACGGTCAGCTTCTCCTCAGGCAGGCGAACAAGGCCGGCGGCGATAGCTACCTGGAACTGATCCAGGAAAATCAGTGGATCGGCAAAGACTTCCTGCTCTGGCTGCTCTATCAGACCATGAACAAGGCGTCCGAGTATCGCGTCAACCAGAACGGTCCCACGTTGAAAGGCGAGCAGTTCGTCGCCTACATCAACGACAAGGTGGTGCTGACCGGCGAGGGCGAAGGCGGGACACAGATGATCACCGTCAACGGTCCTCAGGATCGGTTTATCGAGGTCAAGAGCGCGCTTGGATCCAAGAGCATTACCGAGGCAACGATTCACCTGGAGGCTGCAGACGAGAGTTGGTGCCTGACCCTCAAGGGCGGCATCTTCCACTTCGCTTCTTTCAGTTCCCCCGCGGTGAAGATCGAGAAGGACAACACGGTCGATGAGCAGACGGAGCGCGAGGCGGTTTTCTTCGAGAGGATGGCGCTGCTGGAAAAGGGCCTGCAGCTTTTCGATTCCCTCTTCCACACCTTTCTGAATGCGCGACTTGGTGGCGACTGGGGCTTCATCTCGACTGGCATCAACGAGTGGGTGGGCGGAGATCAGTAATGGTCACCTTCTTCGTGCCAGGGGTTCCTATCCCCAAGGGGAGTGCCAAAGGGTTCTACAACAAAGCCCTCGGCCGCGTAATGATCGTCCAGGACAACAAGGAAAAGCAAGCACCCTGGGCGTCGATGATAGCCGTCGTCGCTCAGGAGTTTTTCTCTAAGCCTATCGAGGGGCCGGTGATGGTCAGCCTGGCCTTTAAGATGCCGCGCCTAAAGGGCCACTTTGGGAGCGGCAAGAATGCAGGGGTCTTGAAGGCTTCCGCGCCGATCTACCACACCGTAAAACCTGACGTGGACAAGCTGGAACGCTGCATCTACGACGCTCTGACAGGCATAGCTTGGAAGGATGACTGTCAGGTATCCGTGGTCGCCCACAAGAGTAAGAAATACGGCGACAAGCCTGGATGCTGGATCAAGATCAGTGAAATCAAGGAGGGGTTTTGATGGCGCCGGATCTCAAGCTTTTCACCTGCCACCGCCTAAGGGCAACCATCACAGAGCGCCAATGCGGGCTTAACCGCAACGGCTACCGGTCGAAGGGGCTGAACGTCGCCCCGATCATTTCATGTAAGGGCTGCTTCGGGCTGGGAGAGTCGGCGCAGATCCCGCTACCAAAGGAGGAAATTGTGAAAAAGAAAAAGATTGAATGCGGCCGGGATGGCTGCGGTTACGGAGTAAAGAAAGAGGGCGACTTCTGCAAGAAGCACCAGGAGCCCGTCACTATATCGGAAGAGAAGCAGCAGCGCGGGCTTGATGACGGGCCGCTGCTGCCCCGCAAGTACGCGTCTGACCTGTCCAGCGTTATCACTGACGCGCCGGTAAAGAATCAGGACGCCGAGATTGTCGAGCACAAAAGCATTGACGAAGCCACGCCGGAAGAATGGGACTCTGCAGCAGCGGCAGTGAGGGAAACCTCTGACCTCCAAATTTCGCCCGTAACACTTCCCGACCCTGAAAAGCAGACAGACCCCTGCGCCGAATCCGTTTCGCCCCTTTTCCGCCTGCTGGCGGTCGCCGTACCACCACCACCGCCCATGCCCCCCCTGTTCATTTGTGGTAACTCTCGACGCCTACCGATATTCGAAGTTTGTAGAAGCGGAGATCAACGCTGAGGATGTAGCGCGATTGGTCACCTATCTCCTCAATGGCGAGCTGCAGAGGGTTAACCGTGCTGCTAGTTAAGCCGGTGCCCTACAAGCACGATCCGGGTCACTCCCTCCCGCCGGAAGAATTCGAGAAGGCGGCGAAGGAGGCGACGCCAATCGACAGGATCAAGAGTCGTAGCTGCTGGCGGGAAAGCACGAATGACAGGTATCGGTTGGGTCGGAAATAGATTTTAAGGAGCGGGGATGAAGTGGTTTAAACACATGACAGACTCACAGGATGATGAAAAGCTGGCCGCAATGCTGGCTGAACATGGGGTTGCTGGCTACGGGTTTTGGTGGCTTGTTGTCGAACTCGTTGCAAAGCAAATTCCGAGCAAAGGGACAGAGGCGAACGTGACCTATCCTGTGTCATCCTGGCTCCGAATGACGGGCGTATATCACCACCGGAAATTTCGGATCTACGTTCAATCTCTGCACAATCTCCGACTAATCTCTGTAGTATCTCCGAACAATCTCTGTACTATCTCCGACCTATCCACGAAGGATCTTTTAACTATCTCTATCCCTAACATACTGAAATTTCGGGATGAATACTCAAAAAAATCCGGACAAAATCCGGAGAGTGTCCGGAGTAAGAAGGAGAAGGAGAAGGAGAAGGAGAAGGAGAAGGAGAATAAACCTATTACTGCTGGGGAAAAGGTGTTGGAAACGGGAGCAGAGGAAGGGTCGGCAACACCAGCAGCAAGCACAAAAACTGAGCTCGCGTTTCGTTCTGTTTTCGCTGAAAAGGAAACGCGAATCAGGGAGCTCTACCCTAACCACAACTACGAAGCGGAAATGGAGACATGCATCGCCCATTACCGCAACAATGCCAGCGCAGGGCTTGACCCTTACCAACTGATCCTCAAGTGGTTCAATCGGGCGCAGACTTCGGCGATCACCTGGCAGCGTGAAGACCCGATGGCGTTTTTGAAGGAGATGGAATCGACATGAGCGAGGAAATGGCAACACGGGCCGTCAAGGTTCTCGTCGAGAATTTCAAGCGGAACTTTCCCAAGGATGGCATGAAGGCGATCTGGTCGGAGTTGGTGAAGCAGCCGGAGAAGGCCATTGAGGCCGCAGTAAACAGTATCTGCCTCAACAGCAGTTACCTCCCGGCTCCCGCGATGCTCCTGGAAAAGGTAAAAACTGAAGCCAAGATGATGGCCGCGAAGGCCGCGAAGGAGCGAGAGGAGGAATGGGCCAAGGAGAAGGGCGGGGGCTCCAGGAAGGACATGGAGCACTCAGGCTCGATCTTCACGGCCGAGCAGCAAGACGCTCACGGCCGGCACTCGCTGCAGGCGATCCGGCTGATGTTGGGGTCGGCGTCGCGGAAGGACAAGCTTGAGTGCTTCAAGGTGATGGATCAGCAATACCCCGGCGTCGGATGGGCAATGGAAGGGATGAGGCTACAGAAGGAGTGGGAGCGACTAGACAAGCGCCCCCACTGGAGAGACGTGTCGGAAGCTTCGCCGCAGTTTCAGGCGAGTTATGAGAGGCAGCAGGCATAACGGTTTGGGAGTTGGCCCGGAGGGCCGAACGACGGGTTATGCCAAATGTTGGCAAGGGGGGGGTAAATGGCACAGATAGACAGGACGGGAGTGGTCAGTTTCGGGGATGCTACCTTGAGCGTGTGGGAGGAGGGGATTAGCACCGCTCGGGCCAACGGTGGGTTTAAGGGCGCAGCCGAATGGGAGCGGAGTTTCAAAAGACAGGTATTCATCCGAATTGTCCAGACTCTCAACCGCACCGGCTGGACCTGCGTTGTCCCTGAAGAGATGGTTGAGCAGTACGGTCTGTCATTCGCGAGGAATTACCGCTACTGCGTCAAAGGCAACCTTAAAGCCGCCCTTTCCGTCTCTGGTCGGTGCATCAAGCTTGAGATGTTCCAGAACGTAAACGCACCTGACAGGCCGGATCATGAAGGGCGTTACCAGTTCGACAAAGAGCGCCATATGCCTTACGTACTGCGCCTGGAGATGGAGAGGACGAGGAGAAAGATCAGAGCTTACCTCTGCAACGTCTTCGCCGGTTACACCTTCAAGGCTGACCGCGCCGACGGCCGGCAGAACAAGTGTGGCCCTGGGCACCTCACCAACATGGAATGGCTTGCTGGGCGATATGAGGAATGTTGGCATTTCAAAGGAGACCTGACTACCTACAAGATCAGCGACTCCAACCGCAAGTCTGCAGACGGTCAAGAACTCCAGCACGGCCAGCGTGTTTGGTTCTTTGACTGGAAGGGACGGGTGCAGACCGGCGTTGCCTACTACAACATCAACAACATGTGGTGGGTGCTCTGGGGTAAATATGGACATACCAACGAGGCTTCTTTTAAACTGTTCACGGCTCCCCCTGCCGATGTCAGGCGCAAGCAAAACGACAAACTGCGCGAAAAACGGCTGAAGGCGCTCATGGATAAGGCAGTAGCGGATATGAAATTTGAGAGGGCTGCGCTGCTTCGGGATCTTCTGTACCCGGAACGTGAGGCGGCATAACGGAACGGTCTTCGAGCTGTCGAAGACGAGCGAGGGGTTAAACCCTGGGAGGGGATATGACTAAAACTGAGGCGATGGAAAAACTGAAAGCTGCAGGGCTTAATGACGTGGCCACCGCCGTTGACACGGTGATCTCCGGGCTGGCAGTGGAGGTGCAGCGGCTGACGGCCCAGGTGAATGACCTGGAAAAGACCAACGACTTCAACGCAAAGCGCCTGCGTCGCCTCGCTACCCTAGTCGGCGCTTCCACGCCTGAATCGGATGAGACGCTGCTTGGCTGCGCGGGAACCGTGATCGGTTCCATTTGTCGCCAGGTTGAGGGACTGTTCAAACGGTCTGCGGACGGTTGGATAGCAACTAAAGACCAACTGCCGCAGGAAGGGCGGGAAGTGACAATCAGGATGATGCATGGGCAGATCCGCCAGGCCGTGAAGGATAAGGGCTACGCAGGCGGCTGGCGGCAACCAAACTGCGCGGGGTGGGAGATTGTCACTTGGCAAGGTGACATCATTACCCACTGGCGGCCCGAGATATTTGAGCGCCCGAGTAAAGACGGATATTGATCGGTTTAACTAATGATTATGCAATTCACCATGGTCACAAGGGATTACAGGAGGTTACGAAAATGGGTGACATCACCTACGCAGTTGAGCAGCGGCTTCGCTTCATTGATTTCCTCCTGCATCAGTACGGCACTTTGAACCGGAGCGCCGGGATGGACTATTTCGGTATCTCTAGTCCGCAGGCGTCAAGAGACATCCAGGACTACATTGCGATGGCACCTGAAAATATCGTGTATGACAAAAATGCCAAGATGTACCAGCGTGGTGTGAACTTCAAGCGGGTGTTCGCATGACGCCGGATTTTATCAATGCTTCTTTCGAGTTCATCGCCGCTTTCATGCTGGCTCGGAACTGCTGGTTTACCTACAAGGCGAAAGGGACTGAAGGGATCAGTATCCTGTCGAGTATATTCTTCGCGTCGTGGGGATACTGGAATCTCTTTTACTATCCGCACATGGGCCAGACCCTTAGCTTTGTGGCTGGTGTTCTGGTGACAACCATTAACACCGTGTGGGTATGGCAGATGATTTATTACCGGAGGGGGAATTATGCAAAAACCTGACAAGGTAGATGAGTGGAAGCAGGGCAGAATGAGAGGGTTTCAAGGCCTTGCTGGTGAGGAACACCGGGAAATCGAAAAACTGAAAGACCGGGTCGTGAAAGGCATGACTCCTGGTGAGGCAAGCCAGGCCGATAGAGCCGTTGAACAGCTCCATGCTGCAATACGAGCAAAGTTTCTGCGGAAGTGCGCGGAAGTAGAGGAATGTGAGACGGTGAAGCAGGTAGACCAGAAAGCCTGGTCTGCATAACGGTTTTCGAGTTCACGAAGTGCAACGAGGGGTTATCCCCTCCTGATCAACTACAAAGGAGAAGGACAATGAGCGTGATTGACAGGAAATTCCAGATTCAGGCAGTCAACCCGGTGAACGGCAAAAGATACGACGAAACGAATTCCCTTCTGCTCTGCGCAAAGGATGCTGCTGTACCTGCCGCACTGAACGCCTACTACAGCGAGTGTGTCAGGATCGGGGCCAACCATGAGCACCAAGAGAGCGTTTTGTTCCTCCTGGACCGGGTGATCGACTTTCAGAAAACGGCGGGTGGCGGGCGTACCCCTGATACCATCGGCGCGGAGATCCCGCGCTGCCTCAATGGCGAAGGGCTCGATGACCCGAAGCCGCAGGGCCAGTGGGCCATCGTGGAAATGTTCGGCCACCAGCGCGTTGCTGGTCTGATCAAAGAGGTTACTTTTGGCGGCTGCAACTTTGTCCGGGTCGATGTGCCACAGGTGGGCGCAACGCCGGCCTTTACCAAGATGCTCGGCCAAGGAGCCATCTACTGCATCAATTTCGTTTCCGAAGAAATCGCGCGCGGCTCGGCTCAGTATAACCGCTCTGTCCCGGTCCAGTCTTACGAGTTGCCGAAGGTCGCCTTCAGCGCAGCCGATGGGGAAGACTGGCAGGGATAACTAAGGACTATCCTGCCACTCTCTGGCGGCATATCCCCTGCCCCAATCACCCTCAACCCCGCGCCGGTAGCGATACGGCGCGGATAACGGAAAGAGGAAAAGCAGATGCCAGTAAAACCAAAACGCCCATGTAGCCAACCAGGATGCCGCGAACTGGTTGACAAAGGGAAGTGTCAAGCTCACCAGGTGAAAGCAGCCGAGCAGTCTAAGATAGAGGTCAGGCGCTACGACCAGCAGCGAGGGACGGCTGCGAGTCGAGGTTATGATTCGCGGTGGGCGGCTTATTCCCGGCAATATCGCAAGGAGCACCCGCTGTGCGTTGACTGTGAGGCGCGAGGCGTGCTAACTAGCGTGGAGCATGGCGGGCATGTGGATCACATTGTGGCGGTTAGTGGGCCGGATGATCCGCTGTTTTGGGAGCCGTGCAATCACGCCTCCAGATGCCAAAGTTGCCATTCGCGCAAGACGGCATCAGAAGACGGCGCATTCGGTAATGCTAGGGGAAAGGGTAGGGTGAGGGCTGATTGTGGCCTTGACGGGGTGCCTGTGGATCAGGGACATCATTGGAGGAAGGGGTAATGGACAAGGATTACAAAAAAGCTACCGACGTTATCGTTGAACACGCCGTAGCTTCGAACATGCATCCATTGGGCGTGTTAAGCGTGATGGCGCAGATCATACCCGAGGAACAAAGGGGCGCAGTGATTAAAGGCATATGCCACGAACTGTGGTTGCGAAGGCATACCTTGCCGTGGGCCATACCGAGGCCCGACACCGACCCTGCGTAGCGTTAATGAGAGAGGGGGGGCGGGTCAAATCTCTCCAGCCTCTTCGCTAAAGACT